>Ga0209147_100146_pt1 | contig 103621 bp, 101 predicted proteins | sample AraplaCol_mLB_r2_FD_184278 | JGI IMG/M metagenome (GOLD analysis project Ga0209147, IMG submission 184278) | Arabidopsis root microbial communities from North Carolina, USA - plate scrape CL_Col_mLB_r2 (SPAdes) (version 2) | ecosystem: Host-associated > Plants > Roots > Endosphere | place: USA...
CAGTGGCGGAGAGCTTCTTCCAGTTACTCAAACGCGAGCGGGTGCGCCGGCAGATCTATGCCACCCGGCAGGAGGCCAAGTCCGATGTCTTCAACTACATCGAGATGTTTTACAACCCAACACGGCGCCATTCGAGCGCCAACGGTCTATCACCGGTAGAGTTCGAACAACGCCATTCCCAACGGCTCGCGGGTGTCTAGGAAAGTCGGGGCGATTCACCATCAGATCCTCCATTGCAATACAAATCAAGGGGCTTAGGCTCTCGCTTTATCCGCCGAGCGTCACCTGCACTAAGGGCTCACGATCGAGCGCAAGTGGCCTCCGAATCCCTTGACTAGCTCGACGATTGGCACAATCACCTCTGCGTCCCAGCCCAACTGGACGCATAGCGTATCGTCGAGCGCAATGACTTAATCGCCGTGCGGCCCTGGCGCTCGACGCAGTGGCGGCGCTCCATCAGCCACGTCCCGAGCCTGCGCTTCCTACCTCTGGCCGTGTGAGAAAAGACGTCTGTGGCCCGCTCAGCCGGTCGGCATGCCGGCGATCAGCACGACAGCAAGGCTGCCGCAACAGCAAGCGCACTGCCCCACCAGCGGACGCAGTTGGAGCGGGCAGTAGGTTTCGTGGAATCGGTCATGACAAATCAGTGCGCTGCGGTAGAGATTTCAAGTCGGGTCAGAAACTGCATGGCGTGCGTGGCCGAGCCACCGCACATGTCGGGCTCGGGCTGCAGGCTGCTGCAGACCGCCGGACGTTCCGGCCGGCCAAAGATACGACAACCGTTGGCCTCGTCCAGTTGCGCACAGCGCACGCCGGCCGGCTTGCCATTCGCCATGCCTGGAATGGGGCTGGAAATGGAAGGCGCGATGCAGCACGCGCCGCAGTGGGGTCGACAGTCCATACTGTCCTAGTCAACGAAATCGGGGCCGAAACCGCTATTGTGCACCAGCACAATCGAGGCCCAGTCTGATTGACTAGAGCGGCCCCCTGAACCCCCGGACACAGTCACCCACTTAAACTAACGGGTAGGCATACGACTGTGTTTATGACTGGCAGCAAACAAGAAGTGATGGAAGTGTTGACGGGTTCGGAGCGTCGCCGGCGGTGGTCGGTGGAAGAGAAGCTGGCGATGGTCAGGGAGAGCTTCGAGCCGGGCAAGACAGTCTCGATGGTGGCTCGCTAGCACGGTGTGAACCCGAATCAGGTGTTCCAGTGGCGCAAGCTGTACCAAGACGGCAGCCTGTCGGCGGTGAGTGCGGGCGAGGAAGTGGTGCCGGCCTCTGAGTTGGCCGAAGCGCTCAAGCAAATCCGAGAACTGCAGCGCATGCTCGGCAAGAAGACGATGGAGAACGAGATTCTGCGCGAAGTCGTGGAATACAGCCGGGCAAAAAAGTGGATAGCGCGCTCGCCATCGTTACCAGGGGACGACCAGTGAAGCAGGTTTGCGAGGTCCTCGGCGTAGCGCACTCAAACGTGGCGACCAAGCTCGCTCGACCTGCTGATTGGCGTGATGGGCGCACGGCTCGACAAACCGACGACGCTGGCCTCGTGGACGAAATCCGGCGCCTCGTCGCCGACTTGCCAAGCTATGGCTACCGTCGGGTCTGGGGCCGATTGCGGCGCGAACGAGAGCGTCGATGCGAGGCGCCGGTCAATGCCAAGCGGGTCTACCGGGTCATGCGCAGGCACGGCCTGTTGCTGGAGCGAGACCGACGCCACCGCGCCCACAGCGTCGGCGTGACGGCAAGGTCGCTGTCGCCAAGAGCAACCAGCGCTGGTGCTCGGACGGGTTCGAGTTCCGCTGCGACAACAGCGAGCCGCTGCGCGTGACGTTCGCGCTGGACTGCTGCGACCGTGAGGCGATGAGCTGGGTGGCGACAACCGGTGGCTACAGCGGCGACGTCGTGCGCCACGTGATGCTGGCGGCCGTCGAACAGCGCTTCGGCAACGTCCCGAAAGCACCGGAGCAAATCGAATGGCTGACCGACAACGGGCTCAGGCTACATTGCCGGGAAGACTCGCGAGTTCGCCACGGACATTGGCCTGAAACCGCTGACGACGCCGGTATGCAGCCCGCAGAGTAACGGCATGGCGGAGAGCTTCGTGAAGACGATGAAGTGTGATTACGTCGCCTTTATGCCCAAGCCTGACGCAGCGACCGCTGCGCGTAACCTTGCTATCGCGTTCGAGCATTACAACGAGCAGCATCCCCATAGCGCACTGAAATATCGCTCGCCGCGCGAGTTCAGGCGTAGGACGGAATCATCAACTCAAGTGTGAGGCGGTGTCCGGAGATGCAGGGGCAAATCCATTGACAATGCCGATGCCGCTTGACCCACCCTTGCGGCATGCGTACATTAATGACCGGAAAGTAAGTTATCTGTGAGTCAGTGATCGTGTGCACTGACTAACGCCCTACCGCCGTGACTGATCAAGATTCCGAGTCTTCCTCCAAACGCTGGACCCGCCGCAAAGAGGCCCGCCCCCAGGAACTGGTCGCCGCCGCGCTGAACCTGTTCGTGGCGCGCGGCTATGCGGCCACGCGACTGGAAGATGTGGCGTCGGCCGCCGGGGTATCCAAGGGCACGGTCTACCTGTATTTCGCCAACAAGGAAGAGCTGTTCAAGGCTGTTGTGCAAGAAAACCTGGTGCCCGCACTGGCCGAGGGCGAAGCCCTGATTGACAGTTTTGATGGCACCAGCGAAGCGCTGCTGCACGAGATTCTGATGGGCTGGTGGGAGTTGATCGGCGAATCGCCGGCTTCGGGCCTCACCAAGCTGCTGATGGCCGAATCGGGCAACTTTCCCGACTTGGCGCAGTACTACCACGAAGAAGTCATCGAACGCTGCGACCGCTTGTTCGCGCGCATCCTCGAACGTGGCATGGCCCGCGGCGAATTCCGCGACGTCAACATCGACCTCACCACGTTGACCATGGTCGCGCCGATGATCTTCCTCATGATGTGGAAGCATTCGTTCGGCCCGTGCTCGCACCGGGAGTTGGAACCTAAGGCGTTCATCGCCCATGTCGTGTCGCTGCTGCTGCACGGCGTGCTTCGCAATCCAGTGACAGGCCCAGTGATTCCGCCGCCGCCCGCCCTCACCGCGCAACCGTGGCGCACGTTACCAGAAGGTCCTGGCAACCCCGATGAAGGCGCCGCGTCATGACAATGTCTGCCGGATTGTCCTCCGGACTTGCTAAAATGCCGGGTTTGTCGTCAAACCCTCATTTGCATCACTCGCTCCGCGTGGAAGGCATGCCCATGGACATCGAAAAATCCCGGTTCAACATGATCGAGCAGCAAATCCGTCCCTGGGACGTGCTCGATACCGACGTTCTCGACCTGCTCAGCGTCGTCAAACGCGAACATTACGTGCCCGAGGCCTACCGCGCGTTGGCCTTTGTCGACATGGAAATCCCGCTGGCCGGCGGCCAGAACATGCTGGCGCCGCGCGTTGAAGCCCGCGTGCTTCAAGAGCTGGCCGTGCGCAAGCACGAAGACGTGCTGGAAGTCGGCGCGGGCTCCGGCTACATGGCCGCCCTGCTGGCCCATCGCGGCCGTCAGGTCACTACGCTCGACATCGTGCCGGAGCTCATCGCCTTCGCTCGCGACAATCTTTCGCGCAACGGCGTAACCAACGTCGACGTGGTCGAAGCCAGCGGCGCGCAGGGCTGGGGCGATGGCCTGTATGACGTCATCTGCGTATCGGGCTCGGTGCCCGCCGTGCCGGAAGCACTGCTCAAGCAGCTCAAGGTGGGTGGTCGCCTGTCGATCTTCGTGGGTGGCGCGCCGGTCATGGAAGCACAACTCATCACGCGCATCTCGAACACCGAATATCAAACGCGCAACCTGTTCGAGACGTACGTGGCGCCGCTGGTGGGCGTTCCCGCACCGTCGCTCTTCCGCTTCTGACCACTCCCGGCTCCCCAATCATCATGCAACAGCTCGCTCCCACCGCCCTCGCCCAATGGCTCGCCGACGCATCGCGCGCGAAGCCCGTCCTGCTCGACGTGCGCTGGATGGAGGAGTTGGAGATTTGCGCCATTCCTGGCATTACGCACATTCCGATGGATCAGATCCCGGCGCGTGCCAGCGAGCTGAATGCTGACCAAGACATCGTCTGCATCTGCCACCACGGCGGACGCAGCGCGCAGGTTGCGCAGTATCTGATCACGCAGGGCGGCTTCGATGCCGCGCGTGTCTACAACTTGCAAGGCGGCGTCCATGCCTGGGCTCACCAGGTGGATCCGCAGATGGCAACGTACTGATTGGGGAAGCCGCCGCCGGGCAAAGCCCTGTTCACCCTCCACAGGCACTGAACAGGGTCTGACGCGCCCGCGCTGCCTTCCGAACGCGAACGTTTCCTCCTCGCTCGGGGGCTTTATGACTGTTGCTCGCAGTAGCCGCACGCGGATGGCCGCGCGCGGTTCGCTTGTTGTGCTGTGCTGTTCGATGATGCCGATGTTCGCGTGGGCGCAGTCCCAACCGAACACACCGGCTGCGACCGACCTCCTCTCTGCCTACCGCGCCGCGCTGGCCAACGATCCGCAATTCGCATCAGTCCGTGCGCAGTCGCTCGCGCAACGCGAGAAGCTCACGCAAGGCCGCGCCGGTTTGCTACCGCAGATCGGCGGCGCCTGGAGTTCCACGCGCGTCATCTTTGATCAAACCGCTCCGGCCGAATTCAACAAGACGTTCTCGTCGACAGGCTGGACGCTGTCGCTATCGCAGCCGCTTTTCCGCTGGGACCGCTGGGAAACCTACAAGCAAGGCGAAATTGCCGCGCAGGCCTCCGAGGCGTCGCTCGCGCAAGCGCAGCTCGATCTCATCACGCGTACGGCGCAGGCCTACTTTGACGTGCTCAACGCGCAGGACACGTTGCAGCTTGCCACCGCGCAGCGCGATGCGATCCAGCAGCAGTACGAACAGGCGCGCCGCAACTTCGACGTCGGCAACGCGAACATCACCGACGCAAACGACGCCCAGGCCCGCCGCGATGCCATCGACGCCAGCGTCATCGCCGCACGCAGCGACTTTGAGATCAAGCAATCGGCGCTCAAGCAGATCATCGGAGAGCCCGTTGGCACGCTGGCCGGCGTGCGGCCAGGCGTCACGATCCCCCAGCCTGAACCCGCTTCGGCAGAACCCTGGGTCGACCAGGCGCGCAGCAGCAATCTGCAAGTGGCGCTGGCGCAGTACAACCTGCAAAGCGCTGAGCGCGATGTGAAGAAGGCGACCGCAGGCCATCTGCCCTCGGTCGATCTGGTGGCGCAAACCGGCCACACCAATGCCAGTGGCAACCAATACCTGCCCTCGCTGCCGGGCGGCGCACGCTTTGACAGCTCGCAGATTGGCGTGCAGGTGTCGATTCCGATCTTTGCGGGCGGTGCGATCCAGTCGCGCGTGCGCGAAAACATCGCGCTGGAAACCAAGGCCGCGAACGACCTCGAGTTCGCCCGCCGCTCTGCCGAGCAAGGCGCACGGCAAGCGTACATCGGCGTAATCGCAGGACTGGCGCAAGTAAAAGCGCTGGAAGCGGCCGAGCTGTCGGCGCGCACAGCGTACGACTCCAACCAGCTCGCCTACGGGGTGGGCGTGCGCATCGGCACCGACGTGCTGAATTCGCAGGCGCAGCTCTTTCAGGCGCGGCGCGATCTGGCACGCGCGCGTTACGACACCATCGTCAACGGGCTGCGGCTGAAGTCTGCCGCCGGCTCGTTGAGCGAGGCAGACGTGATCCAGGTGAATACGCTGCTCACAGCCAACGGTTCGAGCGATATCACCGCGTTGCCGCCGGCAAGCGCCAAACCCGGACTGGCGAAACCGGCCGGCAAATCGGCCAAACGCTGATCAGTGTGTCTGGCCGCGCGGCGGCAGCGGCCGCTCCGCAAATTGCAGCAACGCGCCGCTGGCTGTTTTCCAGATGACTTGGCGGCCTTGCTTGCCGTTGGCCGAGGGCTGCATACCGACGGTCGCCAGGGGCGATTTGAGCGCCTCCAGGAACGCAGTCTCCAGTTCCATACGCGCCGGGTCGCACGCCATGCGCGTCGACACGAGATTGCCGAACCGCATGCCTGAGGCCAGCTTCTCATACGGCCCCGAGAAGCGATTGCAGCCCGAATAGCCCGACACCACGCCGTTGGCCGCCTCCAGACCACCACTGAATTCGATGGAAATCGGCTGCGTAGCCGGATCAGCGTCTTCGCCCTCGGTGGAAGGCAATTCCTTGGGCGCGGCGCCCGACTCTTGCCAACGCACCAGCACGAAGCGCGAGCGGCCTTCGCCCTGCGCTTGGGCGAGCGTCGCCTGGCCCGGATTGGGCGCTGCGTTAGCGGGTGTCTGTTTGGCTTCAGCGGCCGGCGCTGACGCGGCAGCGGGGGCCGCCGCCGGGGGCGTGGATGAAGGCGCCGGCGTCATGCAGCCGGCACCGATGATGGTAGCGGCGGTCACTGCGGCCAGCGCTACGGCGGTCAGCACCACGCGGCGCGGCGTTTGCAGCAGGCTCGGCTTGGGACGATTCGGTTGGGACATGAACGTGTCGTGAACGGTAACGGAATGCAAACCACATGAAGAGCCGTTAGTCTGCGCGGCTCGCCATGAGTTCGCACTTTTCGTGCCGAACGTGCCCTACGTTACAGCGTCGGCAAGACCAGGGACGCCACAGCCTCCACCGTACGCGCCGTCGCACCGCCGTGTGTGGCGGCAAAGGCCAGCGCAGCGCGCGACGCAGTTTCGCGCGTATCGGCATCAGAGAGCCAAGCGTCAATCACACGCATGACAGCCGCCGCGTCTTCCACCTGCTTGCAGGCACCCGCGGCTACCGCATCGCGAGTCGCCTGCGCAAAGTTGAACGTGTGCGGGCCAATAACCACGGGCGTGCCGACTGCGCAGGCCTCGATCAAGTTCTGCCCACCAAGCGGAAGCAAGCTGCCGCCGATGAACGCCACCTCCCCGGCGGCGTAATACAGCGCCATCTCACCCATCGAGTCACCGAGCAGGACATCGGCATCAGCAAGGGCATCGGCATCCGCCACGCCTGCCGCAGACACCGACAATGCACTGCGACGCACGACGCGCAAGCCTGCACGTTCGGCCGCCTGAGCGACTTCATCAAAACGCTGGGGATGGCGCGGCACCAGAATCAGCAAGGCATGCCGGCGCCCGACATGCTGCGCGCGATGTGCTTGCCATGCGTCCAGCAGCAGGGCCTCTTCGCCCTCGCGCGTGCTGGCTGCCACCCATGCAGAGCGGCCGTGCAACGCATCATGCAGCACGCGGCCAGCCATGATCTGGTCCACATGCGGCGTGATGTCGAACTTCAGGTTGCCGGTGACGCGCACGCGCGGCACGCCGAGGGAGCGGTAGCGATCGGCATCGTCGGGCGTCTGAGCCAGCACCGCAGCGAGTTGCGCGTACGTCTGGCGCGCTGCATCGCCAAGGCGTGCGGTGCGCCGGTGGCTGCGCGCAGACAGCCGCCCGTTGACGAGCACCATCGGCACGCCAGCGGCATAGGCGCGTTCGATTAGCACCGGCCAGATCTCGGTCTCCATTAGCAAGCCAAGGCGCGGCTGGAAATGGCGCAGAAACCGATCGACCGCACTCGGCAAGTCGTACGGCAGATATGCCTGGATGACCCGGCCGTTGCGTTGTGCCGCAAATTCGGCGCCCGTGCGGCGACCCGTCGGTGTCATGTGGGTCAGCAGGACGGCGTGATGGGGAAAGCGCGCAAGCAGCGCATCGATGAGCGGCTGCGCGGCGCGCGTCTCACCAACGGACACGGCATGCACCCACAGCAACGGACGATCCGGATTCGGGCGCGGCGGGTAGAAGCCGAGCCGCTCGCCAACGTGCTGACGATAACCGGGCTCCTTGCGGCCGCGCCACCAGAGGCGCAGCAATGCAAACGGCAGCGCGATGCGCCACAACCAGCGATACAGAACGCGCAGCATCAGAGCACACCCAGCGCGCGCAGCGCATCGAGCGCTTGCGCGCTGGTCGGATGGGCCTCGGCGCTGCCGAGGTCGTGCACGTTCGGCGTCCAATAACCGCCCGTGCGCCACGACGTGGCGAAGTTGTAGAGCGCCACCGTCGGCTTGCACAGCGCCGCAGCAATGTGCACAAGACCGGTGTCCACACCTACCACCGCAGTCGCCTGATCGAGAAACGCAGTCACATCGGGCAGCGACATGCGGGGCGGAATCACCACACGGCCCACCGTGCCCGGCGCTGCAGCGACGATGGCTTCGCGGATGGATTCGCTCGTGCGCCGCTCCGTTTCACTGCCCCACGGTAGTGCGATGGCGTAGTCGCGTGCCAACAACTCGCGCGCGACGTCAACCCACGCCGCCTGCGGCCACCCCTTATCGGCACGCGAAGTCGCATGCACCAGCGCCACGTACGGGCGCGGCAGTTTGAACGGCAAGTCGGCCGGCGGCTGCAAACCGAAATCGATGGTATCGGGCAGCGCGTAACCGAGTGCCTCCGCCACCATGCGGCGCGAGCGCTCGACCACGTGCACGCGCGGCTCCATCTCAACCTTGCGCTGATAGAACAGCTTGGCGAGCGGTTCGTAACCAGCACCTTCCGAACGATTACCAAGGCCCGCGACGAAACCACCAGGCGCCAGCCTGGCCTGCGCGGCAATGAGCGCCGTCTTGATGAGCCCCTGCGTGTCGAGCACCGCGTCATACGACTTGGCACGCAACGCGCGACGGAACGCCGCCATCTCGCCCCACGTTTTCCCGGAACCAAGCGACTTGCGCCAACGCCGCAGGGCAAACGGAATGACGCCCTGCACGCCCCGCACGATGCGGACGATCCCTGCGAAGCCTTCTTCAACTACCCAGTCGATCTCGGCATCCGGATAGGCCCGCAGAATATCGGCCACGACCGGCGTGCAATGCACCACATCGCCAAGCGACGATACCTTGACGATCAGCACACGCATGCCGTCACCCTTTCCCCCAACTTCATGTGTGCAACCAAAGTGAGGGGCGCATCCGCCCACTCACTGGGCCGCCCGTCCCAGCACATCATCCAGCACTGCACAGGTCTTCTCGATTTCAGCGTCGGTCAGAGTCGGGTGTACAAGGAACATGACGCTCGTGTCGCCTAGCGAATGTGCGACCGGCAAGGGTTCCTTCGGACGCCAGCCCGTACCGTCAAAGGCTTTTTCGAGATAAACCTCGGAACATGAGCCTTGATAGCAAGGCACACCCGCTGCGCTGATTTCCTCGATGATTCGATCACGTGACCAACCCTGCGCCAAACGCTCCGGTTCGACATAGACGTAGCATTTGTAGTGAGCATGCACATCGCCGGCCGGAACCGGGGGCACACGCAGAACGGAGTGTCTGCGACAGGTTGCCCAGATGGCCGCGGCATGAGAGGTGCGGCTGGCGGTCCAATCGGACATACGGCGCAACTGAATGCGCCCGATGACCGCTTGCAGTTCAAGCATTCGCCAATTGGTACCAAAACTCTCATGCAGCCATCGGAAACCTGGAGGACTCGGCCGCTCATACACAGCCTCATAGCTCTTGCCGTGGTCCTTGAATGACCACATCGCACGCCAAAGCACCTCATCGTTTGTGGTAACCATCCCACCCTCTCCGCCGGTGGTCATGATCTTGTCCTGACAGAAGCTCCAGGCACCGACATGGCCAATTGAACCAACGCTACGCCCACGGTACTGTGCGCCATGGGCCTGCGCACAATCTTCGATCACCTTGAAATCATGTTGATCGGCAAGGGCCATGATCGGATCCATATCGCAAGGCCAGCCAGCGAGGTGCACACAAATCACGGCCTTCGTCCGTTGCGTGAGCACACGAGCGATCGTGGCAGCGGACAGGTTACCGCTGTCTGTCTCGACATCGGCAAACACGGGGGTCGCTCCAGCGTTGACGACGCATGAGATGCTGGCAATGAAAGTGCGCGGCGTGACCACAACTTCATCGCCAGGGCCTATGTTCAGCGCCTTGAGCGCGATATCCAGCGCGAGCGTACCGTTGGCTAGAGCAACGGCGTACCGTGTGCCCGCCCACTGAGCGAACTCCTGCTCGAACTCGCGGCACTCCGTGCCAGTCCAGTAATTGACTTTATTGGACATCAGTACGCGCTGGACTGCTTCAGCCTCTTCTGTAGTGAAGCTGGGCCATGGGGAGAAAGGGGTATTTAGCATAAGTACGTCAACAATCGATTGTTCAGATGAATCGCCGAACCGTTCTCAGGCCCGCGAGATCGGCTTGGCGGGACAGCCCACTACCGTCACCCCATCCGCTACTTCGTTCACCACGGCTGCACCAGCACCAACCATCACGCGAGCCCCGATGTGGACTCCCTGGCGCACCGCTGCACCGACACCCACCCAGCTGCAATCGCCGACCCGCACATTGCCGGAAAGATGCGCGCCAGGAGCGACGTGCACGCCGTTCCCGAGGACACAATCATGATCAATCGTCGCCCCCGTGTTAACGACAGCGGCCTCGCCGATACATGCATCGACATTGATGACCGCGTTGGGCATGACAACCGAGCCCCGGCCAAGACGCGCGTAAGAACTCACGCACGCACGCGGATGCACCACCACGGCTATAGTCGCGCCTGCCTCTTGCAGGCTGCGTTGTTTTTGCCAGCGAGCATCGCAATTGCCGATGGAGACCAAGACACCGTCGAACTCGTGAACACGAGCAAGCAAAGCTGCTGTATCACCAACAATCTGCCAACGCCCATTGTTCTCCAAGCTTGGCCAAACATCGTCGAAAAAGACGACGTCCTGCCAGCCAGCGGCCAATGCAGCGTCGGCGACGACCTTGCCATGCCCACTCGCACCCAAAAGCGCTAATCGCTTCATGGCTCGTTTCCGGTGAACTTCGGCATCGTAGCCTGCCCGTCCGCGCTGATACCTTCTCGCACGAGCACCTTGCGTACCGTCAGCCATAGAATCTTGATATCGAGCCACAAGGAACGATTGTCGACGTACCAGACGTCAAGCCGAAACTTGTCTTCCCAACTCAGCGCGTTACGTCCATTAACTTGTGCCCATCCAGTGACACCCGGACGAACCTCGTGTCGGCGCGCCTGCTCAGGAGAATAGAGCGGGAGGTACTCCATAAGCAGCGGGCGAGGGCCGACCAAGCTCATGTCGCCCTTGATGACGTTCCATAGCTCGGGCAACTCATCCAGACTGGTGGATCGCAGAAACTGACCAAACGCCGTTAGGCGTTCCGCATCGGGCAACAACTGGCCATCTGCGCCCCGCGCGTCCGTCATAGTGCGAAACTTCACCATCTCGAAAGGCCTGCCGTCGCGGCCCGGTCGCACTTGGCGAAAAAGCACCGGGCTGCCCAACTTGCGGCTGACAAGCCATACCAGCAGCAGAAACGGCACTAGGAGGATCGCCATCGCGAGCGTGGCCAACAAAAAGTCGAAAATGCGCTTCATTGATTACATCAGTGATTTACCAAGATACGGCCCCGTCACGGCACGCCTTGTTATTGTTCTTCGAACTCACCCGCTGGTTTGCTACCGACCGTGTGCGAACCGCGCTCGACCAAGACCCCGCAATCTTCGTCTTCGTATTGACTTACTCTCGATGTCAGTGCATCAAAACGTGCGCAGAACACCAACCGCCCCGTGCTTCATACGCCGCATCGATTAGCCTCCCTCGCCATCACCCGCACACAACTAGGACTCCGAACCGTGGGATCAGAACGGCAGTTGCGCGTCCGGCTTCTCGGCCAGGATCACGCGGCGGAATTCGCTCTGGATGCGCGCCATCGCGGCATCGTTGTCGGCTTCGAAACGCATCACCACTACCGGCGTGGTGTTGGACGGGCGCGCCAAGCCAAAGCCATCTTCGTATTCCACGCGCACGCCATCGATGCGATTGACTTCCTTCGCGCCTGCAAACGTGGCGTTGGCCTTGATCTTGTCGAGCAACTCGAAGGATTCGCCCTCGGCACACTGCAGTTGCAGCTCAGGCGTGCAGTGCGAATTCGGCAGCGCGTTGAGCGTGGCGCTCGGATCCGCCAGGCGCGAGACGATCTCCAGCAAGCGTGCGCCCGTGTATAGGCCATCATCAAAACCGTACCAGCGGTCCTTGAAAAAGATGTGGCCGCTCATTTCGCCGGCCAGCGGAGCACCCGTTTCCTTCAGCTTCGCCTTGACCAGCGAATGGCCAGTCTTCCACATCGTCGCCTTGCCGCCGTGCTCGCGAATGAACGGCGCCAGCTTGCCCGTGCACTTCACGTCGAAAATGATTTCGCCGCCCGGGTTGCGCGACAGGACTTCCTCCGCGAAGAGCATCAACTGGCGGTCGGGGAAGATGACTTGACCATCTTTGGTCACCACGCCCAGGCGGTCGCCATCGCCGTCGAAGGCGAGGCCAAGTTCGCAGTCGGTCGTTTGCAGCGTGCGCACGAGGTCCTGCAGGTTCTCCACGTGGGCCGGGTCCGGATGGTGGTTCGGGAAATGGCCATCCACTTCGCAGAACAGCTCCGTCACCTCGTAACCCATCGCGCGGAACAGCTCCGGCGCAAAAGCGCCCGCCACGCCGTTTCCACAGTCCACCGCAATCTTCATCGGGCGGCTCAGCTTGACGTCCGAGACGATTCGGTCGATGTACTGTTGGCGGATATCTACTTGCACGTAGTCGCCTGCGCCTTCCGTGAAATCGCCCTGCTCGATACGCGTGCGCAGCGCCTGGATCTGGTCACCATAGATGGCTTGGCCCGCCAGTACCATCTTGAAGCCGTTGTAGTCCGGCGGATTGTGGCTGCCCGTGACCATCACGCCCGACGTGGCGCGACGGCCAGCCAGCTCGATATTCGTGCCGAAGTACACCATCGGCGTGGCCACGAGGCCCAGATCGATCACATCGACGCCGCTCGCGCGTAGGCCGTCCGCCAGCGCTGCCAGCAGTTCCGGGCCGGACAGGCGCCCGTCGCGACCGATGACGACGGCGGATTCGCCCTTGGCGCGCGCTGCGGAGCCGAAGGCGCGGCCGATCAGGCGTGCGGTCTCAGCATCGACGGTTTTTCCGACGATGCCGCGGATGTCGTAGGCTTTGAAGATGGTGGGGTTCAGATCTGTCATGAATTTCTATGCGCGTTGCGGCCGCAATGTGCGGGAATATTGCGGATGGTTTCAAATTCTAACTCCCGACCCTTTATAATACTCGGCTGGCTACTATGAGGTGAGCCAGTTGTCTCTCTTCTCGCTGCACGGGTCTCAAACAATATTCGGACTCGGTGGGCAACCACAACACGACTAATCGCATGATTCTGGTTACAGGCGGTGCTGGGTTTATCGGTGCCAACTTCGTTTTGGATTGGCTACGCAGCTCTGATGAGCCGGTGGTCAACGTCGACAAACTCACCTATGCCGGCAACCTCAAGACGTTAGCGTCACTCGAAGGGGACAGCCGGCATACGTTCGTTCGCGCAGACATCTGCGATCGCACAGCGATAGACGAACTTCTGGTCGAGCACTCACCTCGTGCGGTCGTGCACTTCGCGGCCGAAAGTCATGTAGACCGCTCGATCCACGGCCCGGCCGACTTCGTGCACACGAATGTGTTTGGCACATTCACGTTGCTGGAGGCTGCACGCGCGTACTGGAGTACGCTCGACAGTTCGGCGCGCGCGAATTTTCGGTTCCACCACGTTTCCACCGACGAAGTCTACGGTTCGCTGAACCTGAATGACGCCCCCTTCACGGAAACCACGGCCTACGCTCCCAATAGCCCGTATTCGGCATCGAAGGCTGGCTCTGACCACCTTGTCCGCGCCTACTTTCATACCTATGGACTGCCGGTGCTGACGACCAACTGCTCGAACAACTACGGCCCATATCACTTCCCCGAGAAGCTCATCCCACTGATGATCGCCAATGCGCTGGCCGGCAAGCCCCTGCCCGTGTATGGCGATGGGTTAAACGTGCGAGATTGGCTGTATGTCGGCGATCACTGCTCCGCGATACGCCGTGTGCTGGCAGCCGGGCGTCCGGGCGAGGTCTACAACGTGGGCGGATGGAACGAGAAGAACAATCTCGAGGTCGTTCACGCGCTATGCGACCTGCTGGATGCGCTCAAACCGCGGGCGCAGGGTTCGTACCGCGAGCAGATTACCTTCGTGAAGGATCGCCCCGGCCACGATCGCCGCTACGCCATCGACGCACGCAAGCTGGAACGTGAACTGAACTGGAAACCCGCTGAAACGTTCGAAACTGGCCTGCGAAAAACGGTCAGGTGGTATCTGGAGAACCAGGAATGGGTGTCAGACGTGATGTCTGGCGCCTACCGAGAATGGGTCGACGTAAATTACGGCAGCCGCCGCTAACTGCTAACTGATCAATCGGATTTTCCATGGCGCGCAAAGGCATCATTCTCGCGGGTGGCTCGGGCACAAGACTGTACCCCATCACGCACTCCATCTCGAAGCAGCTGCTTCCGGTCTATGACAAGCCGATGATCTACTACCCGCTCAGCACGCTGATGCTAGCGGGCATTCGTGACATTCTTATCATTTCCACGCCGCAGGACACGCCACGCTTCTCTGAGATGCTGGGCGACGGTAGCCAATGGGGACTGAATCTCCAATATGCTGTCCAGCCGTCGCCGGATGGACTGGCGCAGGCGTTCATCATCGGTAGTGATTTCATTGGTGACAATCCGTCCACGCTGGTGCTGGGCGACAACATTTTTCACGGCCACAGCCTTATCCAACAGTTGCAACAGGCCGCCGCCAACCAAACAGGAGCAACGGTTTTTGCCTACCGGGTGCATGACCCGGAGCGATACGGCGTCGTAGAGTTCGATCAAAGCTACAGAGCCATCTCGCTGGAGGAAAAGCCCAGCAAGCCACGCTCAAACTACGCTGTAACCGGGCTCTACTTCTACGACGAGCAGGTCTGCGACATCGCAAGGGATGTCAAACCGTCGCCACGGGGCGAGCTAGAGATCACCGACATCAATCGACACTATTTGCAATCCGGCCAATTGAAAGTGCAGATCATGGGGCGCGGCTATGCCTGGCTGGATACCGGTACGCACGACTCGCTGCTCGAAGCGGCGAGCTTCATCGCCACGTTGCAGAAGCGCCAGGGCTTGATGGTTGCCTGCCCAGAGGAAATCGCGCTGCGCCGGCACTGGATTACCATCGAGGACGTAGCAAGAATCGCCAGCCCCCTTTCCAAGAGCAGCTACGGCGCGTATCTGAATCACCTGATCTCAGAGCCCGGACTCCAAACGTAGCGACATAACAGCAGTTGATAAACCAGCAGGCCAGAAACAGGTATCTCGAAGCGCAGGTTGCAGAGCGATTCGTTCCCTCCGCGTGTAGCGCATGCAGGAAATGGCGTAGCACCCTGCCCTGCCTGGCATCTGCACTCAAACCAATGCAGCGGACTACAACATGACTGACACCACTCGCCAGGGAGCGCAGCCGGTTCCTTTCAATAAGCCGTACCTGCACGGCAGGGAGCTCGTCTACATTGCCCAAGCCGCAGCCGCCGGAAAGCTCTCGGGAGACGGCATCTTCACCAACCGGTGCCATGATTACTTCCGTCAGCGCTACGGATTTCTCAAGCCGCTGCTGACCACGTCGTGTACCGATGCTCTGGAGATGGCTGCCATCCTGCTCAACGTTGAGCCCGGCGACGAAGTCATTCTTCCGTCCTATACGTTTGTCTCAACGGCGAATCCGTTTGTCATGCGGGGCGCGCGGCTAGTCTTCGCAGACAGCTGCGTCGATCATCCAAACGTGGATCCGGATCAAATAGCGGCGCTCATCACGCCGCGCACCAAAGCAATTGTGGTTGTGCACTATGCTGGGGTTGCCTGTGACATGGGTCGCATCGCTGCGCTCGCCGAGGCCGCCGACATTCCCATTGTCGAAGATGCGGCACAAGCGGTCGACTCGTTCTATCTGGATAAACCTCTGGGAACGATCGGGGCGCTAGGTACGTTCTCGTTCCACGAAACGAAGAACATCATCGCCGGCGAGGGGGGGCTGCTGTCGGTCAACCGTACTGACCTAATCTCGCGCGCAGAGATCATTCGAGAAAAAGGCACCAATCGATCGGCGTTCTTCCGTGGCGAAGTCGACAAGTACGGGTGGGTCGATGTCGGCTCCTCGTTCCTTCCGTCAGAGCTCGTGGCTGCCTACCTGTTTGCTCAGCTCGAGCAACTCGATGCGATTCAAACTCGCCGCAAAGCTATCTACGACCGCTATCAAAGCCAATTGGCTCCCGTGGAAGCTCGTGGCCATATCGAGCTGCCGCGCATTCCGCAGTGGGCAACAAACAACGCTCACATGGCTTATATCGTGTGTCGGTCGCTCGAGGAGCGCACCGAACTCGCCACCTACTTAAAAGCCCAAGGAGTTCACGCGGTGTTCCACTATTTGTCACTGCACGCGAGCCCATTTTATGCCAACAAGCATGATGGCCGCTCGCTTCCCAATAGTGATCGCTATACCGATTGCCTTCTCCGATTGCCCCTATTCTATGAAATGACCGACACACAGGTGGATCGCGTGTGCGCACTTATCGGCACTTTCTTCGCGTGTCAAAACGCCGGCTAACCACGTCGCTGCCCAGTGGAGTTCAAGCCGTACGCTTGGTTGCGGCGCCGGCATTACTGGAACCAATCAGTGATCAACTAGGGCATTTCATGAATCTGCTCTCGAGGGTAGTCGTATTCGGAGGCGGGGGCAGCCTGACCGGCTTCGCCAAATACATCGCGCTGGCCAGCGAAAACCCCGAGCGGCTGCGGGTGTTCCTATCTGCCGCCGATGCGTATGCTCACGGCGTTCGAATGATCGCCCCAGATCTGCCACGATCCTTGTTATGCAACGTCAGATGGCTCAATGTGCGCCGCCGGGTAAGTGAAATCATGTACATGCGCCGCTCAGTAGGACCACAGAAACGAATCCGGTAGATTTCTGGAAGAGTTCATGCCGCAGCCGATCGATTCCTCGTCCGCCGTGCAGAAGAAGCACGACTGGATCTTGAAAGCGCTCTACGTTATTGCTGGAGTGCTGCTCGCATTTCTGTTCGCCGCAGCAGATTTTGGACCCGATTCGGACAAAGGGGCGTATGCCCTGTACTTTGACTCGATCGCACACAACCTTGGAGTCTCGGCAAGCTTTGACCGAATCGAGCCCGGATTCTATGGGTTCACGTGGCTGGTCTCATGCATTACTGACTCCGATTACTTGTTTTTTTGGCTAATTTTCCTGTTTCAATTTTTTGGCCTCACCAGTTCGTGGGGAAAACGTAGCACGCTGTTTCGCGATCGCGCCTATATGACGCTGCTATGGCTTGCCTTCCCAATGTTCTATTCACTGACTCTGAATGTGTTGCGTCAGGGAATGGCCTTGGTATTCGTCGTCTATGCGATTGACGCAGAGCTGACGAGACGCCGGTATCTCTCTTTCTTTCTCATTGCTCTCGGCGCCTTGTTTCATGTGAGCACGCTGATCTTCATACCAGCCCTTCTAATCTTGCAATTGGGCTGGAGATTGCGCTCGGTTCTGATCCTTTGGTTGCTGTGCGTTATTGCTGCTGCAGCCTCGTTTCCACAGTATTTGGTTACACTGATCTCGACGGCAACCCCAGCCAGCATTAGCGATTTGTATCCATATTACTTCTCATATCTCACTGGGCAGTTTGTGGAAGCCTACGACGTCGGTTTCAAGTTTCGCTTTCTCGCGTTCAGTGCGATACCAGTGTTGGCATGGTTTGCGGTTCGGCAGTTTTGCGCGACCATCAATCGCGAAAGTCTCTTAGTACTAAAGTTATATTTGCTGCTAAACGCATTCTTTTTCCTTATCGGACATATTCCGTTCAGCGACCGAATTGCGTTGCTCAGCTGGCAGTTGATGCCGATCATCGGTCTCGGGTTGACCCCGCAGCGCTTCAGGCCGATCGCTGCCTCAATAGCGCTCGTGGGTGCAATCGCGCTGACGTCGCAGTTTCTCATACTGTAGGTGCCCGTGGTTTCAACCACCCATGCGAGGATCAATCATGCGTGCAGCAGTAACCGGGGCTAGCGGCTTTATTGGCCGCGTGCTTGTCGAGCAATTGCTCACGAGGGGTTGGGAGGTCACGGTGCTCTCTCGGCGTCCGCCTCAAGAAACCCAAGCCGCCAACCTCCACTACGTGCAAGGTGATCTCTGCGCGACAGGAACGCATCTGACTGAGCTGCTGCGCAGCAAGGACGTTCTTTTCCATTGTGCAGGCGAGCTGTATCGCCCGGACATCATGGAGGCCGTGCATGTCGGCGGGACGCGCAATCTCCTGACGGCAATGGAAAGACTGTCCCCCTCGCCGCGCCCGCACTGGATACAGCTAAGTAGTGTAGGCGCCTATGGCCCGCCACAACATGGTGCGGCCGAGGCCAGATCGATTACAGAGTCCGACCCTCCCCGCCCGGTTGGACCTTACGAGACGACCAAAACCCGAGCTGACGAATTGGTTCTGGCCGCCGGACAATCCGGGCTTATGACCTACACAATCGTTCGGCCCGCGAACGTCTTTGGCGAAACAATGACGAATCAATCGCTGCGTGCACTTCTTGGGATGATTCGCCGGAGGTTGTTCTTTTATGTGGGGGAACGCGGTGCCGTTACCAACTACGTTCACGTAGATGATGTCGTAGCAGCACTGTTGGCGTGCGTCCATAAGCCTGCGGCGCTCGGCCAGATCTACAACCTATCAAACGACTGCGCCCTGGAAGCACTGGTAGCCGAATCTGCCCAAGCACTTGGTGTAAGACCACCATCGCTGCGCGTACCTGAATTCGCGGTGCGCTTGGCTGCGCGCTTCGGCTCTATACTTCCTCGATTTCCACTGACTGACGAGCGCATCAACGTGATGGTAAACCGCACTAGATACCCATCCGATAAGATCGAGCGGGAACTCGGAGTCAAGGCGAACATTTCCGTCGCTTCGCGAGCAACCGCAATGCTTGATGGACTGTGAGCCAACACGGGAATTTGCGGCTTTTTTAATTGACGGATAGGAATGTCATCATGAAACGACAGCGGGTCTGCGTCATTTCAACGATCGCTACGCCCCTGCGAATCTTTATGAACCCGCACATTAAGGCGTTGGCAAAGCAGCACGACGTCGTTCTCGTATGCAATGGCGCCCCTGAAGAGCTCAAGTCGCTGCTCGGTGAGCATGTGTCATTTGTGGCCTGCCCCATCCAACGCAACATTGCCCTGACACGAGACCTGCGCTGCCTGTTTTGGCTGTGGCGATTCATGCGCCGCAACGATTTCAGTGCCGTCCACACGCTCATGCCTAAATCGGGCCTGCTTGGCATGATGGCCGCCAAATTTGCTGGCGTTCCACACAGAATTCACTCGTTCACCGGGCAGGTATGGGTCACCCGAAAGGGGGGGATGCGATATGTCTTGAAGACGATGGACAAACTGCTAGCCGCCTGCGCATCGAGACTCCTCACAGACAGCGCCTCGCAGATGCGTTTCCTCGTCGAGCAGGGCATCGTCAACGCCAAGGATATCGAAGTCATTGCACAGGGCTCTGTCTCCGGTGTCGACACCTCCCGCTTCCAATTCAGTGCAGAGAAACGCGCAACGGTGCGGGCGGGTTTGGGGCTGGAACAGGATGCTGTTGTATTTCTGTTCATGGGGCGCGTCAACCCCGATAAGGGTGTTCCGGAGTTGCTAGATGCATTCAGGAATGTCGCAGCACAGATGGGCAACGCGCATCTCGTGATTGTCGGTCCGGCCGAAGGCGATCTGGATACGTCGATCGAATGCGCCAAACTTGATACCCACGGACGTGTGCATCGTGTTGGCTATACAGACCGCCCCGAAGACTACATGGCGGCCTCTGACGTTTTCTGCTTGCCTTCTCATCGGGAAGGATTTGGGACGGTCATCATCGAAGCAGCGGCGGTCGGAGTACCGGCCATTGCTTCGCGCATCTATGGTATTACCGATGCCGTAGTGGATGGTTCCACGGGGCTGCTCCATCCCGTGCAAAACGTCGACGCCATCGCATCGCTGATGAAACAGCTCGCCACAGATAGCGCGCTGCGGATGCGTTTTGGTGAAGCGGCCCAGCAACGTGCACGTGAACATTTTTCTCAGGAGACAGTGGTGCAAGCCATGATGGCGTTTTACGATCGCCAAGGCGTCTCGAGTGTTCAACAACAGGCATAGACTGCGGGCATCCTCAAGCTTTTTGCCGACCCGTGTCCGTGGCATGCCCCTTTTATTAATAGAACCGGCATTCAGGGTTAGATGCGATCTGCGTACCTTCAGCACGCTCTGTTAGCGAACCCAACAAGGAAGCCACGCAGTACCATCAAGGTGCAGTGTGGCACTCAGTATGCGAGCTAGCCGCCTTCATTTTTACTTTCAAGATTCTCGCCCTGGACTTCGTCAGAATCATCAAGCGGGACGGCGTCTCGCACTAGGATCAGTCACATGCTTCACGGAATCGCGAACTGGCCACGAGCCTTCAAGCGTCCAGTCATCATGGCAGCAGACTTTGTGCTGCTACCCCTTGCGCTATGGACGGCGATCGGACTACGCCTCGATAACTGGCACGCGGCAAGCGCGTACAGCGCTTGGATTTTCCTCCTGCCGTCAATCATAGCGATTCCTATCTTTGTCCGACTTGGACTCTATCGGGCAGTCATCCGGTATCTTGGAGACAAAGCGGCGATCACCATTGTTGTTGCCGTAACCTTTTCCGTCCTAATCTTCGTAAGCGTGTATGCATTCACTGGGTTGCCGGCGATCCCACGAGGTGCACTCGCCATCTATTGGGTGCTTGCGGTTTTCTACATCGGGGCCAGCCGCTTTCTCGCCCGCTTTCTGTTGCGTCGGTTGGAGTCGGCTCCCGGGCAACGGCGAGTACTGATCTATGGGGCGGGGAGCGCCGGTCGCCAGTTGGCGATCGCGTTACGCCATGGACAAGAGTACGATCCCGTAGCCTTCATCGACGACGACGTCGCCCAGCGAGGCCTCTCAATTGACGGACTGGTTGTCCATCAGAACAAGAATCTGGAGGCGCTCATCCGCAGGCTCGACATCTCTGCGGTCGTGCTCGCTATTCCTTCTGCCCCAAGAAGCCGTCGAATCGAGATCATCAACCAGCTCGCCACGATGCGTGTGCGAGTGCAAGCGGTACCTGGCCTCGCAGATCTGGTTGGAGGCGAAGTCAAGATTACCGATGTCCGCGAAGTCGAGATTGACGAGTTGCTGGGCCGTGACGCAGTGCCACCGGACGAAAAACTACTAGGTGCCAACATTCGTGGCAAAGCTGTTATGGTCACCGGCGCAGGTGGGTCCATTGGCAGCGAGCTCTGTCGACAAATTCTTCGCAATGGGCCTTCCATGCTATTGCTATACGAGCTGTCGGAGTTCGCTCTGTATGCCATTGAGCGGGAACTGCTGCTGGCCGCGCAGAGCCAGAAGCTAGACCTGAAGATTCTTCCGATCCTCGGCTCCGTCCAGAACAGTGGAAGACTTGCCAATGTGATGCGCCGTTACAGCATTCAGACGGTCTACCACGCTGCCGCCTATAAACATGTTCCCCTCGTAGAATTCAACATGATCGAAGGCATCCTGAACAATACGTTCGGGACACAGGCGACTGCGCTTGCAGCCATTGACGCAGATGTTGAAACTTTTGTCCTAATTTCGACCGACAAGGCGGTGCGCCCGACGAACGTCATGGGTGCGAGCAAACGCATGGCAGAACTTGTGCTGCAATCGTTCGCCAGCGATCCCAATGTTCGCACGCGCTTCAGTATGGTCCGCTTCGGCAACGTTCTGGGTTCATCCGGTTCTGTTGTCCCCCTGTTTCGACAGCAAATCGCCCGCGGTGGACCTATCACTGTGACGCACCCCGAGATCATTCGTTATTTCATGACCATTCCCGAGGCCTCTCAGCTTGTCATTCAAGCGGGGGCGCTCGGCGGCCATGGCGAGGTCTTTGTGCTGGACATGGGAGAACCCGTCAAGATCGTGGATTTGGCCCGACGCATGATTCACCTGAGCGGCCTGTCCGTCAAAGAGCCAGGTGAGGCCGATGGACATGGAGACGTCAGTATCGAGTTCAGCGGCTTACGCCCGGGCGAAAAACTGTATGAAGAATTGCTGATCGGTGACGACGTTATGGGCACACCTCACCCTCGCATCATGAAAGCACGAGAAACATATCTTGAACGTCCTGCGATGGAAGCCGTACTGGAACAGCTTGGCATGGCATGCGCAAACAACGATCTGGAAGCGGTCCGCCAGATTTTGTTAGAGAATGTCGCTGGCTTCAAACCCGAGCGAGAGATTGTCGACTTGCTTCACGAACCAGATGCAGTGACCGATTAGTCGAAGACAGGTGAGCGGCGGTCCATCTCAAATGAGAGTATTTCATCCACGACCGACTGCCACGGTGGTGATATGACTTTTAACGTGGAGTGCAGCCTCGAACAGTCCAACACGGCATGTGCAGGGCGGGGCGCCCCGAAATGAGCTAACCCTACCCGCTTGACTAGATGCCTCACTTCGGTTTTCGGATCCGATAGCAAGGCTGTCGCCACTCGGCTGGCGATGTACTCGACCAACCCTTGGCGCGACACGCAACCGGATGAACTGGCGTGCAGCAAATCCTTGCGGGGAAAGCGCCCACCCTCGGGGCCGACTATGCGTCCTACGGCAATAGCGACAACCTGGGCGAGCCAGTTCACAGATGTCGGTGCCCCCCATTGTTGGATTATGGAAAATGCCTCCCGCCTGACGAGGCGGTCCAAAACGAATTGGACGAAGTTCGGTTTGCCCGCTGACATGAGCCAGCCTGTACGGAAGATCAGATACCGACACCCTGACCGCTGAATTGCCATCTCCCCCGCGAGCTTTGTCCTTCCATACACCGACAAAGGCCGCGGCCGATGCGTTTCTCTATAAGGCGCATACAGGGAGCCAGAAAAAACATAGTCCGTTGAGAAGTGGATCAATGTGCTCCCGGCCAACCGAGCCACGTCGGCCAGTACTGCAGGTCCAATCGTATTGACAGCGTTGGCTTCGGCGTACTGCGACTCGGCCCGGTCAACAGCTGTGAAAGCCGCCGCATTGACAATAACATTAGGTTGCACATCGCCTAGGACCCGACGGATGGCCCCAGGATTACTCAGGTCAAGGGCTTGTCGGTCGGTGGCTATCAACTGGCCTAACTTTGGAAGTTCAGCCGCAAGCGCCTGCCCGAGCTGCCCTCGACACCCCGTCAGAAGAATCCGTTTCATATAGGGAAATCCGCGGAAAGCACAACCATCAGCCGATGTCAGTTGCCGCTCATGTATCAAATGCAGCTGAAGACAGGCACGCTTGTCACGTCCGCAACTGTCCGTTGGCCCACGCTACGGCGGTGCCCCGAATTAATTAATCAATAAGCCAGGCCCACTATGCCCCCCTCACCAACAACCTCGCCGATACCGTTCCTTCTTCCCAGATTTCCCGACGAACGTGGCGAAGTCATGGAGGTCTACAACCGCGCGCAAACGCACAGTAGGCTGGGATGCGATCCGATCTTCGTCCAAGACATCATCGCCCGCTCGACCAAACATGCTTTGCGCGGATTGCATTATCAGCTGGGTGAGCCGCAGGGCAAGCTTGTGACAGCCATCGAAGGGCATATCCTGGACGTCGCGGTAGATCTGCGGCCGGACTCGCCGCAGTTCCTCTCGATGTACCGCTTCCCGTTGGACTCCCTCGGTCCACTCAACAGCGTTTGGATTCCTGAAGGATTCGCGCATGGCTATCTTGTCATGTCAGACACAGCTCTGGTCCACTACAAGGTCACCCGACATCGCAATCCGAAAGCTGAACGACGTATTCTTTGGAATGACCCTGCGCTCGGAGTCGAGTGGCCCATACAGGATCCGATTTTGTCAGATGCTGATCGCAATGCGCCAACACTCGAAGTCGCACTTAAGGAGTTGCGCGCCTGCTCTGCAGAGCTGTCTGGTCAGTCAGACACATCATTCGATCAAGGTTGAGAATGGTATATTGTGCCACCCCTAGATTCAGGCCACCGAGAGTGGCGCCTTCCATTAGATTCATACATGCGCGACCTTGAACATCGTGACGAGCAGGATGCTGCATCGTCCAATACGCTTTCGTCAGCGCGGTTGATACACATTGCAAAAACGCAAGGGCTTCGACTTCTCGCTGGGGTCTTGATAGGTGGTGCACTTGGGTACGCCGTCGCCATGGTGCTGCCAAAACAGTGGCAAGCTACTGCGACTCTCCTACTCGGGCAAATCTACGACGGCAAGACAACCGTCCAACTTGACCCTCCTGTCCGTGCTATCGAGCGACTACGCTTGCGCAGCCTGCACGAGCGAGTGCTCCGCCGACTAGGACTTGACCCGCTGGGCGAGGCAGGCAAGCTATTCTTCAGCACCGCCGGGGCCAAAACGGTGCGTGGTTCCGATCTCATCGAGATCAGTGCAAACGGCTACTCGCCAGAACAAGCCAAGCAGTTCTTGAGCGGACTTCAGGATGAATTCGTAACGCAGCATCAGCGAATATTCGAATCGGCTTCCAAAAGGCTAACCGACAATCTGGTGGAAACCGAGCAACTATTGGCCCAGGCAGAGGCACGTCGTGTCAGGTTGATAGACGCTGCAAGCTCGAGTGTGGCGAAGAATCGGAGTAATGCAACCAGCTCCACCAACCTGTTCATCTCCGAACTGCTGAATAGCAACGCGGAAGAAATTGGTCGTATTCGGCGAGAGAAGAACGATCTATTGGAGCAGTTGAATCCTCAGCGCACGTTCAACACGAGACCGCTCGGAGCGATCATCGTCAGCGAATCACCTGTTTTTCCGAAGACTGGAATCGCAATACTGGCAGGTGCTCTGCTCGGTCTGGCAGCAGCACTTATCACTGTGCTTTGGATTCAGGCGCGCACTGAGAGCCAGCCTGAATAGTCGAATGACGTCAATTCCCCACGCCATCGGCGACCTCCAAGGCTGCTGCTCCCCCCTCCAGTCGCTGCTGGCCGGCCTCCCCCCCAACGCCCCCCTGCGCTTCGTCGGTGACCTCATCAACCGTGGCCCCGATTCACTGGGCACCTTGCGCCAAGTCATTTCCCTATGCGAAGCCGGACGCGCACGCACCGTCCTCGGTAACCACGACATCCACCTGCTCGCCGTGGCGGCAGGGGTGCGAAAACCCGGCAAGCGCGACACCATCGCCGAGATCCTCTCCGTCCCCGATAGCGACCAACTCATCACCTGGCTGCGGCACCAGCCCGTGGCCATCTTCGAAAACAGCTTTCTGATGGTGCACGCCGGCGTCCTGCCGCAATGGACGACGGGAGACGTACTGGAGCTGGCCGGAGCAGTCGAGCGTGAGCTGCGCAGCCCACATTGGAAAACCTTCCTGGCCGATGCGTTCGGCAACCATCCGGACAAGTGGAGCGACGATCTCGTCGGCATGGATCGGCTACGGCTGACCATCAACGCCTTGACGCGCCTACGCTTCTGCAAGCCCGACGGCACGATGGAGTTCGAAACGACGGACGCCGATGGCGCACCGGATGGCCACATGCCGTGGTTCGACGTGCCGGGCCGCCGCACGCGAGGCACGCCGATCGTGTTCGGGCATTGGTCCACCCGTGGGCTGGTGATGCGCGACGATGTGATGGGCTTGGATACCGGCTGCGTGTGGGGTGGGAAGCTGACAGCGGCGAAGCTATCGTTGGCGCCGGCCGGGCGTGACGTGATTCAGGTGGATTGCGAGCAGGCTCAGGACCCGCTCGCCCACAAAAAGAAGTGACCGTTTGACCTAGCCCGCGCGAGCGATCAGGGTCGCAACGGCGTCGTGGCTATGTGCGGCCAGGGCACGGCGATCCATCTCCGGAGCCACGGCGGGGCCTACGAGCACTTCCACCACCAACGGCGGCCCGTTCAGCATGGCATTGATCGTGTCCATCATCGACAGATCACCGATATACGCTGGAATGGTCGTCAACTCACCCGTCCCGGCAATGCGATAGCGCAGCGCCACCGGCCGGATGGGTGCGCCAGCGCTGACGGGCGCCTGAAACAGGTTGGCGTGAAACGGCAGCAGTTGCAGCCCGTCAGACGTCGTGCCCTCGGGGAACACGCAAATGGCATCCCCCGAACGCATCGCATCTGCAATGACGTGCATGATGCGATGCGCATCGCGCTTACGAGCGCGCTCGACAAACAGCACGCCCGTCTGCGCGCATAACCAGCCAATCACCGGCCAGCCGCGAATCTCCGATTTGGCGACGAAGCGCGGCGGGTACCAACTGTTGATCGCGTAGATGTCGATCCACGACACGTGGTTGGACACCAGCATGGAACCCGCCAGTTCCTGGGCCGCGACCTCCTCGCCGTGCACCACGAGCGAGACCCGGAACAGCGCCAGCAACTTGCGCGACCAGCGCTGGATCAGCCTCTGCTTGGTCTCAAGCTTGACCCACCAAAACAGCAGCGCGCACGTGATAAGGCCTTCGGCCAGATGCACGAGCAACCGCAGCTTGCGCAGCACATGCTTGCGCTGCGGCGTGCTCACCTCGCTGGGCGCGCTTGCCACGCGCTGATCAATGCCCGTCATAGGCAAGATGGCCAGCGACCATCGTGGCACGTACGCGGCCAGCCAGTTCGAAGCCCAGATACGGGGAGTTCTTGCCTTGGCTCCGCAGCGCGCGCGGTTCAAGTTTCCAGGTCGCATCCGGATCGAACACGCACACATCGGCCATCGCTCCCACTTCCAGCGAGCCTGCATGCAGGCCCAGCACACGAGCCGGCTCGCTGGTGATGCGCGACAGCGCCTTCGACAGCTCGACCTTGTGTTCGGTGGCCCAGCGCAGCGTGAGCGGCAGCAGGGTTTCGAGGCCGGTCGCGCCGGGTGTGGCCTCAGCAAACGGCAGCAGCTTCTCGTCGTCATCCACAGGCGTGTGGTCGGAACAGATCGCGTCGATGGTGCCATCGGCCAGCGCACGCACGATGCCGTCGCGGTCGCGCCCGGAGCGCAGCGGCGGCACAAAACGCATCTGCGAATTGAAGTAGCCGATATCGACGTCGGTCAGCGAGATATGGTGGACGTTCACGTCGCATGTGACCGGCAAACCTTCGGCTTTCGCACGGCGCACAAGCTCGATGCCCGCGGCCGATGACAAGCGGCACAGGTGCACACGGGCGCCCGTGCTGCGAATCAGCTCAAAAATGGTATGCAGGCGCACCGTCTCGGCTATGACAGGCACACCCGAGAGGCCCAGGCGTGAAGCCAGCGGGCCGCTTGCGGCCACGCCGCCCTTACCCAGATACGGGTCTTCGGGGCGCAGCCAGACTGTGAAGCCAAAGGTCTGCGCGTATTGCAGCGCACGCATCAGCACTTGCGTGTCGGCCATCGGCGCATCGGTCTGCGAGAAGCCAACGCAGCCCGACTCTGTCAATTCGGCCATCTCCGTCAGCACCGCGCCCTTCAAACCGACAGTGAGCGCACCGAGCGGATACACGTGCGCCTGATTCAGGTTGCGCGCGCGGAACTTGAGCATCTCGACCAGGCCGGGTTCGTCCAGCACAGGATCGGTGTCTGGCGGGCATACCAGCGAGGTCACGCCGCCGGCCATGGCCGCCGCCATTTCCGATTCGAGCGTGGCCTTGTATTCGAAGCCCGGCTCGCGCAGGCGGGCTGATAGGTCAATCAGGCCCGGGCAAACAACCAAACCCGTCGCGTCGATAGTCTTGTTGGCATGGAAATCCGCCGGGGCGTGGCCGACACCGACCACCTTGCTTGCCGCGATGTACAAGTCCTGTTGTGCGTCGATACCGTTGGCCGGGTCGATCAGGCGGCCGCCTTTGATATGCAGTTTCATCGTTTCAATATTTTTGAGATGGATGCAAAACGAAGCGAAGCGGTTCTGGCGGTTCGGCGCCGACGCAGACAGTACAAAAAGTACGGCAAGTCGACGCCGGGCCGGCAGAATCGTTTTTCATCGATCTCAGTCGTTGTTGCCAGCCACGATGCCCATGACCGCCATGCGCACGGCGATGCCGAACGTCACCTGATTCAGGATCACCGATTGCACGCCGTCGGCCACGGCGGAATCGATTTCCACGCCGCGGTTCATCGGGCCGGGGTGCATGACGATGGCGTCCGGCTTGGCCAACGCCAGGCGCTCCTGCGTGAGGCCGTAGGCCTTGAAGTATTCCTGTGCCGAGGGCAACAGCGCGCCGCTCATACGCTCGTTCTGCAGGCGCAGCATGATGACCACGTCCACGCCCTTCAGGCCTTCTTCCATGTTGTGGAAGACGCGCACACCCATGTGCTCCAGCCCGCCCGGCAGCAGCGTACGCGGGCCAATGGCGCGCACTTCGGCGCAGCCCAGCGTCGTCAAAGCGTGGATGTCGGAACGCGCCACGCGCGAGTGCAGGATGTCGCCGACGATCGCCACCGTCAGGTTGGAGAAATCCTTCTTGTAGTGGCGGATGGTGTACATGTCGAGCAGCCCCTGCGTCGGGTGCGCATGACGGCCATCGCCCGCGTTGATGACGTGCACATGCGGCGCGACGTGCTCCGCGATCAGGTACGGCGCACCGGAACTGGCGTGGCGGACGACGAACATGTCCGCCTGCATCGCAGACAGATTGTTGATCGTATCGAGCAGCGACTCACCCTTGCTGGTGGACGACGCGTTGATGTTCAGGTTGATCACGTCCGCCGACAGCCGCTTGGCTGCGATCTCGAACGTGGTACGCGTGCGCGTGGAGTTCTCGAAGAACAGGTTGAACACGCTCTTGCCACGCAGCAGAGGCACCTTCTTCACCTCACGGTCAGAATCCGACACGGAGACGAACTGCTGCGCGGTGTCCAGCACGTGCGTGAGGATGTCGCGCGACAGCCCCTCGATCGACAGCAGGTGCTTGAGCTCGCCGTTTTTCGTGAGCTGCGGGTTGGCGAAAGTCTTGGGCATGAGAAACGAAAGGCGACGAGGTCAGTACAGGTCAGGTCAAAGCGGGTGCGGTGCAGCGGGCGAACTCAAGCGCCTTTGAGCTCGCGCGTAAAGGTGAAGCGGGCCGAAGCGCCCTCGCCGGCTTCGCTCAGCACGAGCGATTCGTTGGGCGGCAGCGTGATGCGTTCACCGATGTAATCGGGGGCAACGGGCAACTGGCGTTCACCGCGGTCGACCAACACGGCCAGCTCGACCGCAGCCGGACGGCCGTAGTCGAACAGTTCATTGATGGCCGCGCGGATGGTGCGACCGCTGGCCAGCACGTCGTCCACCAGCAGGATGCGGCGCTCGTTCACGTCGAACGGCAGCGTGGTCGGTTGCGCCTTGGCGTGCAGGCCTTTCTTGGCGTAATCGTCGCGGTGCATCGCAACGTTGACGACGCCGTAATCGGGCAGGCCAAGGTCATGCGCCAGCCGCTTGGCAATCCAGGCGCCGCCGCTGACAATGCCGGCCACCGACCAGGTGTGGCCGTCGGCCAGCCGCGTGCGCAGTTGTGCAACGAGGCTCTGGTACAGCGCCTCGGCATCGATCTGTTGCGATGTCATGCGTGTTCGTCGAAAAACTGTTGGAGGATGATGCACGCGGCTTCTGCGTCGAGCACATCGTCGGAGGCACCGGCGTCCTGCGCGGCGATTGACGAATAGCGCTCGTCCACCCAGGTAACCGGCAGGCCATAGCGGCCGTGCAATTGATTGCCGAAGCGCTTGGCGAGCTTGATCATCGGCTGCCCTTCCCCATCGGGGTGAACTGGCATACCGACCACGAAGCCGACTGGCTGCCATTCGCCCACAAGCCGCGTGATCTGTGCGAAACGGAAATCGACCGAGCGGTTAGGAATGGTTTCCAGCGCCCGCGCCGAGCGCGTAATGGAATTACCCAGCGCGACGCCGATGCGTTTTTCGCCGTAATCGAATGCCAGCAAGGTGCCTTCTGCGGGCACGGAATGGGTCGCCGGACGCGCCGGCTCAGGCATGCCCGGCCTCGCCCGACAGCATGGCGGGGTTGATGCCCAGCAGGTTCAGCGCCGCGGCAAACCGCTCTTCGGGAGGCACGTTGAAGATGATCTCGGGATCGGCGTGGACAGTCAGCCAGCCGTTGCGGCTGATTTCGTCTTCCAGTTGTCCGGCACTCCAGCCGGCATACCCGAGAGTCAGGATGAAGCGGTGCGGGCCGCCGCCCTGGGCGACGGCTTCCAGCACATCCTTGGAGGTGGTCATTTCCAGCCCGCCCGGCACCGCCAGCGACGACGAATACGCGCCCGTAGCGTCGTGCAGCACAAAGCCGCGCTCAGTCTGCACCGGGCCGCCGTAGTACACGGATTGTTCTGCGAGGGGGTGGATTTCGAGCTTGAGATCGATCTTGTCGAACAGTGTCGCCAAGTCGATGTCGATGGGGCGGTTGATCACGAGCCCGAGCGCGCCGCGCTCGTTGTGCTCGCACATGTACACGACCGTGCCCGAAAACGTGGAATCCGCCATGCCGGGCATAGCGATCAGGAACTGATTCGTGAGATTGATAAGTGCGTCAGGCGAGGCCATGGGGTGAGTTTACCAAAAGCCCCCGGGCGCTGCCCCTCTCATTTTGAGGAATCGGCCCTCGGCGCAAGGTTTTTTGGTCTGGCACATTGTGGCGCCTCAGGCACTCGGCCCGGTTGCATGTGGCGGCGTGGTGTTCAACGCCCCCAGATCAGCGGCTTCCAGCCAACGCCAGTCGCCCGGTGCCAGGTCACCCAGCGACAACCCGCCGATGGCGCTGCGGTGCAATCCGGCCACGTGGTTACCGGCAGCCGCCACCATGCGTTTCACTTGGTGGTATTTGCCTTGCGTGAGCGCCATACGCAGGTGGTGCGTGTCGACACGCTCCGCCCAAGCGGCGGCAACGTTTTCATTCTCGTCGGCCAGCAGCACGCCGGCGCACAACTGGGCGATCTGCGCATCGGTTACGGGCTCGGCGGTGGTGATCTCGTAGACCTTGGGCACCTGGTGGCGCGGGCTGGTGATGGTGTGAACGAACTGGCCATCGTCCGTGAGCAGCAGCAGTCCTGTGGTGTCCTGGTCGAGCCGCCCGACACACTGCACGGCCCGCTCGCGCAGCGGCACCGGCAGCAGCGTGTACACGCTCGGATGGTGTTTCGGCTTTTGCGAGCACTCCACGCCGGCCGGCTTGTTGAGCATCAAATAGGCTCGGGCGTGGTACGCCCAGCGCTCGCCGTCGACATCGAGCACCAGGCCGGCGGTATCGACCAGCGCATCAGGGCTTTCCATTTCGACGCCGTTGATGAATACCAAACCCGCGAGTACGAGGTCCTTGCAATAGCGGCGCGTGCCGAAGCCCTGTGATTGCAGGATGCGATACAGCGGAAGACGGGAAGAATCAGCCATGACAACAACGTGAACAAGACAAAAAGGCGCGTATTTTGCGATACGCTCGGCCAGTCCAAAGAGCAACCGACTCCATCCGATGCCCTCCACCGCCCCAAGCCGCCAGCCTTACGACATCGGAGCGCACTTCCAGCGAGGCCTGGTGTGGTTCCGGCGCGATCTGCGGCACTTCGACCACGCGGCGCTGCATTATGCCCTGCGCCACTGCCGCGAGGTCTATTGCGTGTTCGTATTCGACCGCGACATCCTCGACGCGCTGCTTGCGCGCGGGCTCAAGGCCGACCGCCGCATCGAGTTCATCCGCGCGTCCGTCGAGGAACTGCGCAGCGTGTTGCGCGAGGCCGGCGGCGACCTGATCGTCGTGCATGATCACCCGCGCCAAGCGATTCCCGAGATCGCGCGCAAACTCAACATCGAAGCCGTTTTCGCCAACCATGACGAAGAACCTTCCGCGCAGGCCCGCGATGAAGCGGTGCGCAAAGTGCTGGCCCAGCAGCCGTGCGCCTGGTTCGACTTCAAGGATCAGGTGATCTTCGAGCGCGACGAAATCCTGAACGGGCAAGGCAAACCGTATGGCGTTTTCACGCCTTACAAGAATGCCTGGTTGGCCGCGTTGACACCGTTCGACTTGCGCGCGTATCCGACCGAGCCTTACCTAGGTGCGCTGGCCAAGCCGCCGCAGGCGCTTTCACACGCGACGCCAGCGTTGGAATCGATGGGCTTCGCACGCACCAATCTGTCGGAGATCGCCCTGCCCACTGGCATGTCGGGCGGCCAGGCCTTGCTCGACGAGTTTGAAGAGCGCATGGACGACTACCATGCGCGCCGTGACTTTCCCGCCGTGCGCGGACCCAGCTATCTGTCAACGCACCTGCGCTTTGGCACCGTGTCGATCCGCGCGCTCGCAGCGCGCGCGCATGCCGCCATGCTGCGCGGCAGTCGGGGCGCGGCGACGTGGCTGTCGGAGTTGGTCTGGCGCGACTTCTATTTCATGATCCTGCATCACCGCCCGGACTTGGCCGACGGCGCCGCGTTCCATCCGGAATTCGATCGCATCCGCTGGGTGGACGGAGACACCGGCGACGCGCGCTTCGAAGCGTGGAAGGCTGCGCGCACCGGTTACCCGCTCGTGGACGCAGCCATGCTGCAGATCTTCCAGAGCGGCTACATGCACAACCGCCTGCGCATGGTGGCGGCGAGCTTTCTCATCAAGGACCTCGGCATCGACTGGCGACGCGGCGAGCAGTATTTTGCCGACGTCCTCAACGATTTCGACTTCGCAGCCAACAACGGCGGCTGGCAGTGGGCGGCGTCCAGTGGGTGTGACGCGCAGCCGTGGTTCCGCATCTTCAATCCCGTCACGCAATCGGAGAAGTTCGACCCGCAAGGCCGCTTCATCCGCAAGTACCTGCCGCAATTGGCGAAGCTGCCCGACAAGTACATTCACGCGCCATGGACGGCGCCGGCCAACGTGCTGAAGGAAGCAGGCGTCGCGTTGGGCGAGACGTATCCCTTGCCCATCGTCGACCACGCGGCCGCGCGTGCTGCGACACTCGACCGCTATGCCGTCACCAAGGCGCATCGCACATCGGGCGCCGAGGCGGCGGCACTGAGCAAGATCAGCGACGATTGAGAATCGCCACGCACCAAAGACAACGGGCCGGTAGAACACCGGCCCGTTGTTGTTTCTGCAAGGCGTGTCGTCAGCCTGCGTTGGCCGCCGGCGCACGCTCGCCGATGAGGTTGCGCAGATGCTGCAGCAACTCCTCTTCGTTGTACGGCTTGCCCAGGTAGACATTCACGCCGATCTCCGCGGCGTAGCGGCGGTGTTTGTCCGCCGTACGCGAGGTGATCATGATGATCGGCGTAGCGCCGATGCGTTCGTCCGCACGCACGTTGCGCGTAAGGTCGAAGCCGTCCATGTGCGGCATTTCGATGTCGACGAGCATCGCGTCGGGCGTGATCTCCTGCAACTGACGCAGCGCGTCCACACCGTCGCGTGCGAGCACGGCCTGGTAGCCGGAGCGCGTGAGCAGACGCTGCGTGACCTTACGCACGGTCAGCGAATCGTCGACCACCATGACGATCGGCTGTGTGGCGAGGCCCGGCACGGCGTCGGTGCTGCCGTCGCGCTGCAGCTCGGCCACGGCGCCCGTGGCTTCCGGGTCTGACAGGCTGCGTGCAACCGCTTCGCGCTCGAAGCGCTGCGTGAGCACCACGGGGTTGTAGATCAGCACAATCTCGCCGTCGCCCAGCGTCGTTGCACCGGCAATGCCTTCCAGACGCGCGAGGTGCGGGCCAATGTGCTTGACCACCACTTCGCGGTTGCCGATCACTTCGTCGACGTGCACGGCGGCGCGCTCGGCACCGTTGCGCACCACCACGGCCGGCGAGTACTTGCGCCCGCCCGTGACGGACTTCGCTTCTTCAAGCAGCGCGCCAAAGTAGTGGAACGGCACGGGGCCCGTCGGCAATTGCAGTGCAGCCGCGTTGTACGCCTCGGCCAGCGCCTGCGGACGCAGTTGCTGCACGTGGTCGATCATGCCCGACGGAATCGCGTACACGCGCTCGCTCACACGCACCAGCAGCACCTGCGTAATGGCGGTGGTCAGCGGCAGGTGGATGGTGAAACGCGTGCCGACTTCCGGCGTCGTCTGCAGCGAGATCCGGCCGCCCAGGGCAACGGTTTCAGCACGCACCACGTCCATGCCCACGCCACGGCCGGCCAGCTCGGACACCTGATCCGCCGTGGAGAAGCCCGGCGTGAAGATCATCTCGGTGAGGCGCGCGTCGCTGGCCTCCTCATCCGGCGCCAGAAGCTGGCGCTCCAGTGCGCGGGCGCGAATGCGGTCGAGGTTCAACCCGGCGCCGTCGTCCACGAAATGCAGCACGACTTCGTTGCCTTCCTGCTGCACTTCCAGCGTGAGCTCGCCCGCCGGATTCTTGCCCTTGGCGCGACGCTCGTCGGCGGATTCAATGCCGTGTGCGACGGCGTTGCGGATCATGTGTTCGAGCGGGCCGCCCATGCGGTCCAGCACGCTGCGATCCAGTTCCACCGTACCGCCCTTGATGAACAGGCGGACTTCCTTGCCGGTTTCCGACGCCGCCTGGCGAGCCACGCGGTACAGGCGGTCAGCCACGGTATCGAACTGCACCATGCGGGCACGCATCAGGCTGCGCTGCAAGCCACGCGTGAGGCGTGCCTGCGTTTCCAGATCGAGCGACGCCTGATCGAAACCGCGGAACAAGTTCTGCTGCACCGTCGCCACGTCATTGACGGACTCGGCCATCATCCGCGTGAGTTCCTGCAAGCGCGTGAATCGGTCGAACTCAAGCGGGTCGAACGATTCGTCGTGTGCAGCCGCATCGGCAATGCGCGACTCCATCTGCGTCTCGGCCTGGATTTCGATCTCGCGAACCTGCGAGCGCAAACGCGCCACGTTGTCGTTCAGTTCCGACAGATAGGTCTTGAGCGCATCGACTTCCGACTCCAGACGCGCACGCGCGGCACCGACTTCACCCGCATCGTTGATGAGCGAGTCAAGCGCACGCGCCTGCACGCGCACCATCGCACGCTGGCGTTCAGCCACTTCGAGGGCTTCAGCTTCAGGGCTGCGCGCGCCGGTCAGATCGACGTTCGTCGATACTGCAACAGCCGGCAGCATCGATGCACCGGACGATGTCTGCGCGTCGGCTGCGGTCTGCGGCGCCTCGGTAGCATCGGCAAGGCCAGCATCGAGCGGCAGCAGATTGCCCGCGCCCAGCGCATCGACGTGCGCCTGAATGCGGTCAAACCAGACGTAGAGCTTGCGGAACAGTGCGTCGTCCACGCGGTTCTGGCGCAAGCCGCCTTCAATGGCGCTTTCCATTTCGTGCGCTGCCTGACCCAGCGTCATGGCGCCGGCCATGCGCGCACTGCCCTTGACGGTGTGCAGGTTACGCAGCAGCAGGCCGGCGGCATTGCGGTCCTGCGGCGCGGCTTCCCATGCACGCAAGTGCTGGCCCAGCTCGGGCAGCGCGACGTGCGCTTCCTCCAGGAAAATTTCCAGCAGCGCCGGATCAAGCGCGTCGGCGGGTGCCTGGCGGACCAGCTCACCCACGGCCGGCTCGGCAACCGGCGACTCGTGCACGGGCACCAGCGACGGCACGAACGTCGGCGTAATCTCCGCAGGCTGAAAGCCGGGCTCGCCGGCCAGGCCAGCGGTTTCGTTCTCGGCCTGTTCGACTTCGGTAAAGGCGGCGGGCGCCGGCTCCAGCGGCAGGCGCGGACGCACGAGCAGGCGCTCGCACAACTCATCGAGGCTGCGGCGCATCGCCTCGTCAGCGTCTGGCCAGAGGCTGGCGGCGAATTGATGCAGCATGCCGCGCATGCGCTCGATGGATTGATCGAGCAGGCGGAAGTCGCCCGGATGCATCGCCACCGGGCGGCTGTTCAGGTTCAGCAGCACCTGCTCCAGCGCCCCAGCCAACTGGCGCACGGGCTCCAGTTCGACCACGGCGGAGCTGCCTTGCAGCGTGTGTGCGGCGCGCAGCGCCAGCTCGCTCGGGGGCGTGCGGCCTTCGTGGCGCCACTCCGAGAAATCCACGCCCAGGCGGCGGATCAGGTCATCGGCTTCCTGCAGGTAGACGTTGTACAGCGCCACGCTGATGCGGACCGGACCAATCTCCTTCACGCCATCGTCGTGCGGTGCTTCCTCCGGCTCGCCAGTCTGCGCGAACGGGAACGGGATCACCTTGGCATCGGCCTCAGCGGCAACCGGTTCAGCGGCCGTTTGCTGATTAGCCTCTTCGACGTGCTCCGCAACCGGCTCGATTGCCTCATGCTCCACCGCCGGCGCGGTGGCCTCGGGCATTGGCGCCTCGACTTCGGGCAGCGGGGGTTCGTCATCCCACGAGAGCGCGACGGCTTCTTCTGCTTCTGCAAGGGGCACATCCGGCGCAGCCAGCTCCATCGGCTGCACCGCGTCGACGTCGTGCGATGCGGCTTCCGCAGCCGGTGCTTCGGGCGTTTGCGGCTCAACGTGTTCGGGAGCAGCCTGCGCTTCGGGCACGGCCTCCAGCCAAACGAACGGACCGCCATGACGCACACGCTCGGCGGCGGCGACCAACGGTTCAATGGGGTGATCGGCTTGCGGCGATTGCGCAATGGCCGCGGCCCACGTCGACAACTCGGACTCGGCACGTGTCAGCAGCGCGGCCAGGTCATGCGTCGGCACGCGGCTCTCCGCCAGCCAAACGTTCATGACCTGCTCAATGGCCCAGGCAGCTTCGCCGTAGCGCGTGAGGCCGACCATGCGGCCCGAGCCCTTGAGCGTGTGGAACGCGCGACGCAACTGCGTGAGCAGGTCCAAGTCGGAGCCGGTAGCCAGGCCACCCGTGCCCACATCAGCAGCGGCTTGCAGGCCCTGCAGATCGGCGCGCACGCCGGCCAGCACTTCTTCTGCTTCAGACAGGAAGATGTCGAGCAGCTCGGCATCAATGGATTGGGTATCCCGCACGGCACCAAGTGCAGGTGCAGCGGCAGCAGCGGGCACCGCAGCCGGAGCGGCCAATGCGGCCTGCATGCGCTCAAGCGCGCCGGCACTGCCAACCTGCCATGCGTCGAACTGGGCCAGCGCCTCTTCCAGGCGACGCCGGCGAGCCGGATCGTCGTCGATGGCGGCAGCGTCGCGTGCTTCCTGCAGCGCGGCACGCAACTCGGCGGCCAGCGGGTCGGTCGGGTCAACCGGTTGCTTGGCCAGCAGGCGATCGAGCAGCGCTTGCAGCGGCGATGCAGCATCGGCATTGGACACACCTGCGCCGGCGAGCGTTTCGGATTGCGGCTCGCGGCGGGTCAGCATGCCGGATTCGGCATCGAAGGCGAACTCGCGCCATGCGGTTTCGCGCTCGGTCGGCGTCAACTGGCCTTCGATGACGATCTCGTCGACCTGGCCGCCGGTCAGTTCTGTGCCGGCAGACAGCGCGTCCAGCAGGGCTTGCAGGCCGCTGACGTTGGCGGCCAGCGCAGCTAGGTAACGTTCGCAATCGGCAGTAGTACCCTCGCCCGCAGCGTGCAGCGCGTTGATGGTCGATTGAGCGGCTTCGGTAGCGTGGACGGCCTCATAGGCGTCCAGTGCGGCAAAAGTGCTCTGCATCTCGCCGAACAGGCGTGCAGCTTCTTGCAGCCCACCGCTTTCTTCACCCTCGCGCTCGAAAGCGTCAAGGTGCGTTTCGGCAGAAGCCAGCAGCGTTTGCAGTGCGCGAACCTGCTCGGTGCGCGCGCGACGTTGCGCCGCTTCTTCGGCCAGCAGCGTGAGCCATGCGGGTGCCGGTACGGCGTGGCCGTCTTGCGTGGCGCGGGCGTGTTCGGCCAGTTCACTGCAGCGGGCGGCAAACCACGCGCTGCGCAAGTCGCCAGATTCGCCATGCAGCGCCCACGGGCGGGCCAGCATGCGCGAAAGGAACAGCAGTGTGGGGGCAACGTCCTGTCCAGCAGCTTCGGTCAGGCGGTTCGACAAGTCAGACAGAGCCGGCTGCCCCAGCGCGTCGGCATGCAGCGCGAGCGTCTGCAGTGCAGCGTCAAGTTCGTCCGCTGCAGGCGCTGATTGTTGGCTGAGCGTTTCGAGCGAGCGGCCAACGCGTTGCAGCGTGTCGCTGGCGTCCGCCGGCAGCAGCGCGTAATACTGGCGCGTGTGCAGTGCACCAGCGGGCGCGTGCGTGGGCGGAATCGCGAAGGCCTGCACACAGGCCACGATGTCCGGGCCGAGCGTGTCGTCGCCCACCGGCGCTGCGGGCGCGTTGCTGTAGGCCATGCCGGCCAGCAGATACAGCGCGTCGGTCAGCAGGCCTTGCGGCAGGTGGACGTTGTTGTGCGAGTACTGACGCAGCAGCAGGTTGACGCGTGCCGCCAGGCGCTTGGCGGTCATATCGGCCGGCACCAGACCGGCACGCAAGGCGCCAAACGTCAGGGCCAGCACGAGCCACAGATCGCGCTGCAGATCGTCCCCGGCGCGGCGCGGTTCGCGCTCTAGCGCGCGAATGCCATGCAGCAGGTCTTCCAGCGGGGCGTAGGCTGCAGCAGCTGCAGACGGATCCACCTGCGCACCATCGGCGTTGGATGCCGGTGCCCGCAGCGCCGTCAGCAACGCGAGCTCGAACTTGCGGCGCAGGCGTGCCAGCCCCGGCAGATCGCGCGAGGGCAGCAGCAGGGCCGGCAGATGGCGCAGCTCATCGGCCCACAGGTCAGCCGGGTGGACGCGCTCTTCGCCCAGGCGGGCGAGCACGGCTTGATACGGTTGGAACAGGCGCAGCGGCTCTTCGGCCATGCCGGCCATCAGGTCGACCACGTATTCCTGCAGCGCTTGCACGGCGCGCGAGAACACGTCCAGCGTCTGCGCGTCGGCGGCTACGGTGCCAGCATCGACGGCTTCGAGCAGGCGCTTGGCGGCCTGGCAATACACGTCGACACCACGCAGGCCGACGATCAGCAGTGCGCCGGCAGCCTGGTGCAGATACTGGCCGGCCAGGCGCAGCGACGTCGTATCGCGCGCCCCGATGACTTCCGGATTGACGATGACATCGGCTGCGTATTCGCCGAACTCGCGCACGGCATCGTCCAGCGCAGCGCGCATGTTGGGCGCGACCCACGCCAGCGCGGAAAGGTCACGCACCGGCACGGCAGACTTCGGGCGCACCGCGGGGGCGCCAGCCACCTCGAGCGAGGCAGGATGGGACTGGGCGGGCTCGGCGGCAGATTGATGACGCATGTGTGCTTCCAAAAAGCAGGTGGCGGTTGCCGCAGTTGCCTGGGTGACCCCTTCGGCGCTCCCGCCCGAAATCCAGTGACGGCGTCGTTACGCGAATCAGGCGATGCGGAACCGCGCCACCGAGTCGCGCAGTTCTTCAGCAAGCTGCGTGAGCTGGCGCACCGACTGCGCGGTCTGGCGTGTACCCGTCGACGTCTGCTCCGTGATGTGCAGGATCTGTTCGATGTTCTGCGCCACGTCCGAAGCCAGCGTCGCTTCGTGCGACGTCGTCTGCGAAATGCTCTCAATCAGTTCGGCAAGCTGGCGCGACACGCGGCCGATCTCCACCAGTGCGGCACCGGCGTTATCGGACAGCTTCGCCCCTTCCACCACACCCGCCGTGCTGCGCTCCATGGCGTGCACCGCGTCTTGCGTGTCGGTCTGAATCGTGCGGATCAGCGCGCCAATCTGCTTGGCTGCCTCGGCAGAACGTTCTGCCAGGCGCTGCACTTCCTCTGCCACCACCGAGAAGCCGCGGCCGGCTTCACCAGCCGATGCTGCCTGGATGGCTGCGTTCAGTGCCAGCACGTTGGTCTGCTCGGTAATGTCCGAGATCAGCTCCACGATTTCACCAATCTCCTGCGACGATTCGCCCAGGCGCTTGATCCGCTTCGAGGTTTCCTGAATCTGGTCACGGATGTCGTTCATGCCCGTGATGGCGTTCTGCACAGCTTGCTGACCCTGCTCGGCAGCGGCCAGCGAGGCGCGTGCAACGTTGGCCGATTCAGCAGCGCCGCGCGAGACCTGCGTAATGCGGTCCGCCATCTCCACCACCGACTGACCGGTCTGGCGAATCTGGCGCGACTGTTCTTCGGATGCGGCCACCAGGCTTTCCGACGTGGTCTGCACCGCCGACGATGCCTGCGTCACCTGCTCGGCCGTCTGCTGCACCCGGCCGACCAGCTCGCGCAGTTCTTCCACGGTGTAGTTCACGGAGTCGGCGATGGCGCCGGTAATGTCTTCCGACACGGTGGCCTGCTTGGTCAAGTCACCGTCAGCAATGTCCTGCAGTTCGTTCATCAGACGCAGAATTGCGGCCTGGGTGGAATCGTTGTTGCGCTTTTCCACCATCCGGCGTTCTTCAGCTTCGCGCTGACGCGCTTCTGCTTCCATCGTACGCACGCGCGAATCGCGCAGGTACAGGGCGGCCAGGCCGGCAAGGCAGACCACGGTCAGGATGGCCGACAGCACCACCGCGCCGAGCGTCACCGGACGGCTGCGCACGCTGCCGGCATAGGCCGACTGCAGGTCCGACAGGTCGGCGCGCAGCTTTTCGTTGTCGTTGAAGATCTGCTGCTGGGCGCGCTTTGCGGCAATTAGGCCCGGCAGGTTTTCCAGAATGATCTGCGTGGTCTTCTGCACATTGTCGAAGCGGGTCGACAGCTCTTGCAGATAGCCCTTCGTCTCAGCATCGGTGGCGGCCGACAGGCGCAGCGCTTCCGAGCCGTTGAGCAGGCCGTTCAAGGTTTCGCGGAAGGTGTTCGTGTCCTTACCGAGCAGGAACGCCGTTTCCGGGTTCACGCCTTCGCCGGCCAGGAACTCGTTCATGTTCTTACCCAGACGCTGCGTCAACATCACGAGCTGCGACGAGGCGGCCACTTCACGGGCCGGCGCGTTGGTCTGCAGCTTCATCGACGAGATCTGCTCGGCTTCTTCCAGCAGTTCGGGGTTCGACGCGTTGAACACGTTCAGCGTCTTACCCACTGCCACCAGCGTCTTTTCCTGCGCCAGAATGGCCTGCGCGCTCTTGTCGCTGCGCTTCCACTCTTCGATCGACTTATCGAGCAGCGCTTCGGCCTCGCCGCCCGAGGCGCGCACGCCGCGTTCGGAGTTGCCGTTCTTCAGCGCATCGAGGTTCTCCTGCAGGCGCGCACGGCTTTCCTTGAGCTGGGCGAATGCGTTGGTGTTACCCAGCAGCGCCACAGGCACTGCCTTGGCCAGACGCTGCGAGTGCATCAGCGTGTCACCGGCAATTTCAATCTGCACCGACCCGTTGTTGGCCTGGCGGTTATCCAGGTACACCGAGATCAGCAGGGCCAGCAGACCGACCACCAGGCCGATCGTGAAGACACGCTGCTGCGCAGCAAACGGCACGCGCTCCATCCATCCGACCACGGCATCCATGGGCGAGCGGCCCAGTTGCGTGGGCGGGCCCGCGGGATTGTCCTCATCCGTATGGGGCGCATTGTCCAACTGCGCCAACTGCACGGAAGCCGCCGACGCGCCCTCCACTGCAACCTCCGGCGCCCCTGCCTCTGCGGCACGGCGACCTGCGTTGAACCACTTGAACCCCATAGGACCCTCTTGTTTTGTCGATGCTGCCGTCTCGTTCTATCGAGATCAGCCGCATGGATTTCCCGTCCGCGTCCGCGCCTTGTTCCACCCGGCGTGGTACGCACCTTCGGCGGTGCCCGTCGATACATCTGGCGCGCCCTGTTGCGCGCGCCACGCACCGCCTCTTGCCCCTGCACACCCCGCTCCCGTAGCGGCGTGCTCAATCTTTCTTGTTTGCTCTAAGGCTCTACGGCCTGATTCCCAATCGCTTTATGTGCGGCTGCGGCCGACCTGCAGAAACGCCGGATCGGCCAGCAACTGCCGCACATCCAGTTCACGCCACTGCGTCCCGTGCACGTCGCGCCAGGCGCGGCCCAACCAAGGACGCCCCTCTTCCACGGTGGCTTCGGCGGGCTGCAGATCGCTCAGGCTGCGCAGTCCCGCCACACGCGGCACAACGATTGCGCACGCACGCTGCGGGTCTTTGGACAGCACCACGATCTTGGCGCCGCTGCCGCTGCCCGTCGGCGCTTCACCGCAGAACAGGCCGAAATCGATCACACCAAGCAAGTTGCCGCGCGCGTTCACGAGACCGAGGTACCACGGCTGCGTGAGCGGCACGCGTGCAGGCGGCTGGTAGTCCAGCACTTCGCCGGTTTCGGTCAGCGACAGAAGCCAGTGGTGCTCGCCGATCTGCACGCCCAGAAAGCCTTCCGTCGACGACTTGGCGCGCGCCTCTTGGAGGCGGCGGGCTAGCATCGCCTGGTATTCATGCAGGCGCTGGCGGGAGGTCAGGTTGGTGCGCTGTTCGTTCACGTCTGGCTCATGTCCTGTGCTGTACGCCATGTCAGGCGTTGCGCGCGGTTGGATAACGATTGGCCAACTGCCGCAGGTTTACTGCGCCAGCTTGGCGATCTTCTCGAGCAGCTCTTCGGCCTTGACCGGCTTGACAATGTAGTCCGATGCGCCCTGGCGCATGCCCCACACACGGTCGGTCTCCAGACCCTTGGTCGTGCACATGATCACGGGGATACCCTGGAAGCGCTCGTCCTTCTTGATGGCGCGGGTCGCCTGGTAGCCGTTCTGGCCTGGCATCACAACGTCCATCAGGATCAGGTCGAAGGTTTCGGCTTCGAGCTTGGTCATGGCTTGCTCGCTATCGGCAGCGACCGTCACCTTGAAACCGTTCTTGCCGAGGATCTCCGACAGGTGCAGCGCTTCGGTCGGAGAATCATCGACCACCAACACTTTCTTGATTGCCATACAAACAGTCCTTCGTTAAGAGAGATGCCATCACTGCGCGGCAGCTGGCGCCACCGGCAAATGCGTCTGGACCGCCTCCAGCAGCGCTTCCTTCGAGAACGGCTTGGCAAGGTGGTCAACCGCCCCGACCGACTTGCCCCGCGCACGGTCGAAAATTCCGTCGCGCGAAGACAGCATGATCACAGGCGTGGCATGAAACTTTGGGCTTTTCTTGATCAGCGAGCAGGTCTGGTAGCCGTCCAGATTCGGCATCAGGATGTCGCAGAATACGAGATCGGGCTTCAGGTCACCCACCTTGGCCAGTGCGTCGAAGCCGTCTTCGGCCAGCACAACCTGGCACCCGGCTTGGGTGAGAAAAATCTGCGCGGTACGGCGGATGGTGCTGGAATCGTCGATCACCAGCACCTTGCAGCCTGTCAGGGAATGCGCCAGCGGAGAGTTCGCCAGCGGTTGAGAGTCAGCCAGTTGTTCCACCCGCGCGGATTGCATCATGTTCTCGCAGTGCGCGACCACGGGTCGCCACGACATTCTGACCGGATGGATCGCGGCAAATCGCCGCGCAGCGTGCCCTCCAAACGGAAAGGGCCCACGCTGGCGACGACTTCAAAACTACGCCCCCCGGCCCGCTTATGAAGTGTGAAGCTCAGAATTTGACGAAGTGTGACAAGTCACCTATTCGCCGTCAATGGCGCCGGCCGTCCGCCGAGCGCTTGTGGCATGGAAGCGACGAGCCGATTCATCGAACCGTCACTTCCTGATACTTGGCTGTCAGCAAGAGGGCAAACGCTCACTTGCTGACGGGAGACAGGTCAGATCCGGATCAGATCTGCACCATTTCAAAGTCTTCCTTGCGCGCGCCGCATTCCGGGCACGTCCAGTTGATGGGCACGTCTTCCCACTTCGTGCCGGGCGCAATGCCGTCGTCCGGGGCGCCTTGTTCTTCGTCGTAGATCCAGCCGCAAATCAGGCACATCCACGTCTTGTATTCAATCTGTTGTTCCATAGGGCAAAGCTTCGATGGGTTCCGTCTATTAAAATGGCAGGCCAGATGGTACCGAATCACGCCCGGGTGCGCCAGAACACGCGCCGGGCAGACAAGGTGTTTGACTGCATCCAACCCGGATCTGCGGCAAACCACCGCATAATCGCCTTGAACAGCCTTTAAACCGTGCCGCAGCGCCGCTCTGCTCGGCGCCACGCTCTCTTCCAAAACCCTCCATGTCGACTCCCTCCCGCAGCGCCGCCCTGTTTGAACGTGCCCAGAAGACCATTCCCGGCGGGGTGAACTCGCCGGTGCGCGCCTTCCGCTCGGTGGGCGGCACCCCGCGCTTCATCGCCAAGGCGGCCGGTCCGTATCTGTGGGACGCGGACGGCACCCGCTATATCGACTACGTGGGCTCTTGGGGTCCGATGATCGTTGGCCACGCGCATCCGGATGTCGTCCGTGCCGTGCAGGAGGTGGCGGCCGACAGCTTTTCGTTCGGCGCGCCCACCGAGGCTGAAGTCGTCATGGCCGAGGAAATCTGCAAGCTCGTGCCGTCGATCGAGCAGGTACGGTTGGTGTCGTCCGGTACCGAAGCAACCATGAGCGCCCTGCGCCTGGCGCGCGGTTTTACCGGGCGCGACCTGATCGTCAAGTTTGAGGGCTGCTACCACGGTCATGCAGACAGCCTGCTGGTCAAAGCCGGTTCGGGCCTGCTGACGTTTGCTGATATGACGCAGAACGCGCCCTCTTCCGCCGGCGTGCCGGAAGACGTGGTCAAGCACACGATGGTGTTGCCGTACAACGATGTGGCCGCACTGCGCGAGGCCTTTGCCCGCCATGGCAAGGAAATCGCCGCCGTCATCGTCGAGCCCGTGGCCGGCAACATGAACCTGGTGCGTGGCAGCAACGAATTCCACCAGGCCATGCGTTCGCTGTGTACCGAGCACGGCGCCGTGCTGATCTTTGATGAGGTGATGACGGGCTTCCGCGTGGCGCTCGGTTGCGCGCAGGCGTTATACGGTATCAAGCCGGACCTGACGTGCCTGGGCAAGGTGATTGGCGGCGGCATGCCAGCCGCGGCGTTTGGTGGCCGCCGCGACATCATGGGGTTCCTGGCGCCGCTGGGCAACGTCTACCAGGCAGGAACGTTGTCGGGCAATCCGCTGGCCGTGGCGGCAGGGCTGACCACGTTGCGGCTGATTGCTGCGGATGGCTTCCATGACCGGCTCGCAGCGCAGACGCGCAAGCTGGTGGATGGGCTGGCAGAAATCGCGCGTGAAGTTGGTGTGCCGTTTGCTGCTGACAGCGTGGGCGGCATGTTCGGCATCTACTTCCGCGAAGGCGTCCCGACGAGCTTTGCAGAAGTGACCAAGAGCGATGTTGGGCGCTTCAATGCGTTCTTCCACGCGATGCTGGATCAGGGCGTCTATCTGGCGCCTTCTGCGTTTGAGGCCGGGTTTGTGTCTTCCACGCATGATGATGCGATTTTGGACGCTACTTTTGAGGCGGCTCGGAAGGCGTTTAAGGCTGTTTGAGTTTTTTTGTTTTCTTGGGATGAGCCTTGGTGGGGCACCCCTGGTTTCATCCCCTGCCGGGGCTGACTCACTTTCTTTGTCTTGCCAAAGAAAAGTAGGTCGTGCCCGGCAGGGAACGAAAGGGGGATGGACCACCAACAAAAAAACTCAAACCCTCCGAGCCATTTCCGCCAACTCGCTCCCCAAACCCTCAGAAGCCCCCATCATCGGCGCCCGCAACACATTCCGAATCAACCCCTCAGCAGCCAGCCAAGCCTTCAAAGGCCCCGGATTCGTCTCAGCAAACAGCAACCGAATCACCGGCGCCAGCGCATGATGCAACCGCCGCGCATCGTTCAACCGTTGTTCTTGCACCGCCCTTGCCATCTCAACAAACAGCTCCGTGCGGACATGCGCCGCAGCAATGATCGCCCCCACGCCGCCTGCGCACAGCGTGCCGAACACCTGCGCATCCTCCCCCGCCAGCACCTGCAACCGGCCGTCGGCAATCACGCGCTGCGTCTTGTCAGCATCACCGCCGCAATCCTTGATGCCGTGGATGTTGGGATGTGCCGCCAGCGCAAGCAGCGTTTCGGTGTCGATGTTTGCACCGGTGCGATACGGAATGTCGTACAGCAGCACCGGCACGGGCGAAGCATCGGCCAATGCAGTGAAGTACTCGATGATCCCGCGCTGCGACGGACGAATGTAGGAAGGCGCCGGAATCAGAAACGCTGCCGGCCGATGCTCAGCGAGACGCAGCATCCGCTCGCGTACGGACGCGAGGGCGCTGCCCGAGACGCCCATCACTACGGGTAAGCCGTCAGCGGCGGCGCGTACCGTATCGAGCACGTCCGCCTGTTCCTGATCAGTCAGCGCTGCGGCTTCGCCGGTACTGCCACACGCCACGAAGCCGGCAACGCCCAACGCGCGATAGCGCACCACTAACGTATACAGTGCGCCGTAGTTGACCGATCGCGCGGCGTCATCGGCAAACGGCGTCACGATGGGCACCCAGATGCCCGCATAAGACGGACGTTCGCGGGTGGACAGATTGGTGGATGAATTTTCAAGCACGACAACACTCCTGGACGAATCAACGACCGGTCAAAAACCATCAGAAGCGCTTCGGGAATGCAGGCCCGCGAGATGCGGGTGAGAGGCAACCGTGTCTAACGTGTCGGTCAACCGCTGTTCCGTCGCCCATCTGACGGAACAGCGCTCCGGTCAGACGAGCGGCTGTTTGGTGGCTTTTTTGGCGCGCGCGAGCGTCGACACGACCGACAGGCTGAATGCCGGTGCCGTGCAGATCGACGAGGAAGAGGAAATCGCGCGCATGGAAATTGTCAAAAAAGTCCCCATACCGTACTGATGTGTGACTGGAGCGTCAAGCGCATAAGCTAAAGTGCGCTGAAACGACATGCGACGATGTCGGTCTCATGCCACATTCTTTTCAGATTCAGATCTAGAGGACTTCATGACCCCTGCCCTGACCTTCCGTTCGACGCGTTTTTCGGGACTGCGCTGGCTTGCGCTGTCGTTGGCCGTGCTGGCTGCGCCGTTCCTGTCTGCATGCGGCTACAACGATTTCCAGGCAAAAGATGAAGCCACCAAGGCCGCCTGGGCCGAGGTCGTCAACCAATACCAGCGTCGTGCGGACCTGATTCCGAACCTCGTCAACACGGTCAAGGGCTATGCCTCGCACGAGAAGGACACGCTGGAAGCGGTGACCAAGGCCCGGGCCGCAGCCACCAGCTTCCAGATCACGCCGGAGGTGCTGAATGATCCGGCGGCGTTCCAGAAATTCCAGCAGGTGCAGGGCGAGCTTTCGAGCGCGCTGTCGCGCCTGATGGCGGTGTCGGAGAACTATCCGCAGCTCAAGGCTGACCAGTCGTTCCGCGATCTGCAATCGCAACTGGAAGGCACCGAGAACCGCATTACGGTGGCCCGCCAGCGTTACATCAAATCGGTGCAGGAGTACAACGTGCTTGCGCGTAGCTTCCCGACCAACCTGACGGCCAAGGTAATGGGCTACCAGGTCAAGCCGAACTTCACTGTCGAGAACGAGAAAGGTATCTCCACCGCCCCGGCGGTGAAGTTCTGACGAGCTGACGATCATGTCGATACGCGCGCGTGCCTGCTTCGCCTTCCTGCTGACTGCAGCCCTGTGGCTGGCCGCCGCGCTACCTGCGCGCGCGCAAAGCGACATGGTGGCCGTACCGCCTCTGGCTGCGCGCGTAACCGACCTGACCGGCACGCTCAGCGCCGAGCAGAAAAGCGCGCTCGAACAGGTGCTGGCGGATTACGAACAGCAGCGCGGCAGTCAGATCTTCGTGCTGATGGTGCCGTCCACTGCGCCGGAACCCATCGAGGCGTATGGCATCCGCGTGGCCGATGCGTGGAAGGCCGGCCGCAAGGGCGTGGACGACGGCGCGATCATCCTCATCGCCAAGGACAACCCGGCGTCGCTGCGCAAGATGCGTATCGAGGTCGGGCGCGGGCTGGAAGGGGCGCTGACGGATGCGCAATCAAAGCGCGTCCTGCAGGACGTGATGGCGCCGCACTTTCGCCAGGGCGATTTCTACGGCGGGCTGTCAGCGGGCATCTCGGCCATCCAGACCGTCATTGCGCAAGAGAGCCTGCCGCCGGCTGAGCGGGCAAAGCGCCAGCAATCCGGTGGCGGCATCGGCGATTGGCTGCCCGTGCTGTTTCCGCTCGCGATCATCGTGTTCTTCGTGCTCAGCGCGGCCATGCGGTCGGGCGGGCGCGTGACCGGCAGCCTGCCCGGCCGGCCCGGCTCGCGCGTGATGATGGGCAATCGCGGGTGGGGCCCTGGCACCATCGGCGGCTTGGGTGGTGGATTGGGCGGCTGGGGACGCGGAGGCGGTGATTTTGGCGGCGGAGGCGGTGGAGGCGGCGGCTTTGGCGGCGGGGGTGGTGGTGATTTCGGTGGCGGTGGCGCCTCCGGCAACTGGTAACCGGTAAACACATCCATGGCTTCCACGACCCGACATCACCGCGGCGCCCGGCGTGCCCTCACCCATCTGCTGACGACCTCGTCGCACGCCAGACGCGCGTTTCCGCCGGCAGAACTGCAAAAGCTCGAAGCCGCCGTGCGCGAAGGCGAACAACGCCATCGCGGCGAAGTGCGCGTCGTCATCGAAAGCTCGCTGCCGATGCGCGACGCGTGGGCTGGTGTATCGCCGCGTCACCGCGCCCGGATGCTGTTCGGGCTGCTGGAGGTGTGGAACACGCGCGAGCACGTGGGCGTGCTGCTCTACATCAACCTGGCCGACCACGCGGTTGAGATCCTGGCCGACCACGGTATCGCCGCGAAAGTCGACGCGCATACGTGGCGCACCATCTGCGAGACCATCACGCGCGGCTTTGCGCAGCGCGTGGCCATGGCGCCGGTGCTCGATGCGCTGGCGCAGATCAACGACCTCCTCGCCGCACACGTGCCTTCCGATGGCACGCCGCGCACCAATGAGCTGAGCGACCGGCCGGTCGTGCTGTAACGGCGCTACGCTTCCTTCGTTTCTTCCCCGGCCGTGCCGAGCCATGTTTCAGAACTGAAACGGTTTTGACATGGCCGGCCGCGTCACCCCTGTCGGTCGCGCGCCTAATCCTTCCATACGAGGGAATGGCCATCGACGCATCAGGCGTCAAGCTCAGGCCGCGGTTCTGCCGTAGGCCACCTCCCCGATAAAGCACGCCTCTTTTCCTGCAACGCGCTCCTTAAGACGCCTCGCGGCCACGCCGCGCCAGACGACACCGATGCATCGCATCTTGTCTCGGCAGAGGCCGCATGTTTCAGCAATGCACGCATTGATGTGACTGGCACGGCTGCGGGCTTACCCGGGGCTTTTTGCGGTGCACAACGCGTCTGCGTCACTTTTACGTTTGGCGTTTGCGCAAATTAATTCGGCGGCATCGTTTGCTGTATCGCAATCGGCACAAAGTGCGCGTAACGCTTGGGAAACAAGCACCAGCCAATTGCCTGGGCTAGACGCTGGCACGGCTGCCCAGCCATTGAAAATCAAGGACTTAGCGGCAATGGCACGTTCGTCGCTCTGTTGCTCCCGCCGACATAGCAGCACGGTGTTTCGGAAAGACAAGACAGAACCGACGCACACCTGAGGGGGTGGGACGTGGAAACCAAAGACCAACACATCAAATGCCGCCGGACCGGTGCAGCCAGCGTGGAATACGCCCTGTTGCTGGTGATGGTGGCTTTGGTGCTGATTGCCGTCATGGCGAGCGTCGAAACCAGCGTGGGCGATTTCTGGAGCAACGCGGCATCGGTATTGATGACACCCGGCGGGTTCGGATCATCGGGCTCGCAGGGCGGTGGTTCGGGTGGTTGATATTCCAAAGGCCTGGGCAGCGGGCAATCGCACCACGGGCCAGTAGCACACAGCGCATGCCAGACGAGCAGCGCAGCGAACAGAACAGAACAGAAGACGTACGGGGAAGTTGTCAACGTGCTGGCACAAAGAGGCCAGCCGGCTGCAGAGACCAGCAAACCGCTGGGAGCGTCTGCGGTGAACACGGAAGTTGTTGCACTTTCAGGCGTGAGCCGGTCCCTGGAGGAATGGTGGACCAGCCCACGGCGCCCAGTGGGCACCTGCTGCGATTTGCGGCGATGCCCGGGCGAGCGAGCACCAGCGGCCACGCCGGTGCGAGCCCTGAGACTGGTGAAGTCGGGGGAGCCTCTTGGTGTTGTTGTGCTCCGGAACATGCTGGCCTTGCGCCGGTGTGGCACCGGCGTGCGCACACGATCTCCGGAACCCCCGGTTTGGCCTTGGCCGGCTTGTCTGGCCAGAACCCAGCGCCCGATCTTCAGCGGTGCGCCTTTCCTTGAACCATGACGTGAGGAGATTGAAATGAAAGCCATGATCAAGCGTTTCGTGCGCGAAGAAGACGGTGCAGCCGGCGTGGAATACGCACTGCTGCTGGCCTTTGTGGCTCTGGTGATGGTGACCTACGGGACCACCGTCAAGACCGCGGTCGGCGCCATCTGGAATTCGATCGCAACCCAGCTGTCGACGGCCGCCGCCTGAGCAGTGCCAGTGCGCCCAGGTCAGGTCCGGCAGCCCCGGGCCTGATCCGGCGGAATACAAGCTGGCCCGCGGCGCCCGATGCCGCGCGGACAGCCAGAACAATGGCCCGAGAGGAACCCGAGATGACCACCATGACAAGCCTGAGCACCCTGGCGAACCTCAGCCTGATCGTGCTCATCGTGATAGCCGCAGCGAGCGACGTGCGCTCGCGCCGCATCCCGAACTGGCTGGTGGCGTCGGGCCTCGTCGCTGCGCTTCTCGCGCAATGCCTCACACAAGGCTTCACCGCAGGCGCGCTTGCCTGGCTCGGTGGCGCAGCAGTGGGCATGGGACTTTGCATCGGTGTCTACCTGCTCGGTGGCATGGGCGCCGGTGACGTAAAGCTGATGGGCGCGATCGGCGCCTTCATGGGGCCCTTCGGCGCCTTCCACATTGCCTTCGTGAGTTTTCTGGCAGGCGGGGTGCTCGCGCTTGCCATGGTGTTGCTGCGCCGTGACGCGCAACGCTCGTTTGCAGGGGTTTCAACGCTGCTGATGTCGCTGCCATTCGGCGGCAAGGCCGTGCCTTCGCCAGAAACCGGGGGCAAGCGCAGCGGAACGATCCAGTTGCCGTACGCGGTGGCGTTTGCCGCAGGCACGTTGCTGGTGAAGTGGGGAGTGTTGTAGCCGAGGGGGGAACACCTGACGCGTGCCGATGCGGTGCTGGACAAGCACACGGCGTCGCCGCAGACAGCCTGACGGAATGAACGCCACCAGGCACGCGCCAGACATACGAGGCATCAAGGACCACGCAAGAACGGTCCAGGACCGGGGAGAAGTGACATGCGTCAATCCAGTCGCACCATCGGGCAAGCCAGGACCTGCGCGGCGCCCCATCGCCATGCCTGCGGGCCACGTCCGTCCTGGCACGCACCTCCCTCTCTACCGTCGTCTTCGGCCGACCGGCGCATTGGCCGGCCGTGCATGCCCGTCACGTGTCTTCGGACCAAGTGGCGGTGGGATTGAGAACCATCTGAGTGGGGTTGGGAAATGAAAAACCTGCGCATTCTCTCCATGTTGCTGATTGCCACGATCGCCGGCCTTGCGGCGGTGGTCTTTGCCTCGCGCTGGCTCACACAGCAAAGCAGCAGCGGCATTACCAAGGTGGCGGTGGCCGCAGCCGATATCGACCTCGGCCAGCGCCTGTCGCCGGACTTCGTCAAGGTGGTGGACTGGCCCACCGCCAGCCTGCCGCCGGGCGCCATCTCCGACACGCAGGCGCTCAGCGGCCGCGTCGTGCGCGCCAGCCTGACACGCGGCGAGCCGGTACTGGAATCGAAGCTCACGCCGCAAGGCACGGCGGGCGGTTTGTCGGCCGTCATTGCCGACGGCAAACGGGCCATCACCGTGCGTGTGAATGACGTCGTGGGCGTGGCGGGCTTCGCACTGCCGGGCAGCTACGTCGACATCATCGTCAACACGCTGCAAGACAGCAAAGACGGCAAGCCGGTGGCCGGCGATCGGTCCGATCAGTCGATCTCGAAGATCGTGCTGGAAAAGATCCTGGTGCTGGCCGTCGCTCAAGAGGTCAACCGCGACGACACCAAACCCAAGGTCGTGAACGCCGTCACGCTGGAAGTCACGCCCGAACAAGCCGAGAAGCTCGACCTCGCACGCAGCGTAGGCACGCTCTCTCTGGTGCTGCGCAACCAGATCGACCCGCAACCCGCAGATACCAATGGCGCGACCAAGAGCACGCTGCTCAAGGAACCCGCCATCACGGCTGCCGTGGCGGTGCCGGTGGTCAAAACGGTGCAGGTGATACGCCGCGTGGCTGCTGTGCAGCGCGCACCCGGCAACTGTATCGGCGTGATTGCCGGCGTGGATCACAGCGCCGAGTGCTTCTAAAGCGAAACGCGCCACGGAACCCGCGGGCAACGATCAACAAGAAAACAGGAAGAACAGACCAAAGGCCCCAGGAAGAGGGCTCCGGCACGGTCACAGGCAACACATAACCGGCCTTGTCTTGCAGAACAACCAATCTGGGGGATCACCATGAACCGACTCATCACGCAACGCGGCGAGACACGCTGCATGGGGACGTACATGAAGGCGACTGCAACCGCAGTGGCCATGTTGGGGGGGCTTTGGGCAGGTGCGGCGCATGCGCAGGTCGGCGTGGAATCCGCCATCCTGACCAACAACGCGGCGGCACCAACCAAGCCGATGCGCATGTCGGCCAGCGGGCCGATCCAGCTGACCATCGGCAGCGCAAGCAACGCTGAAGCCAGCCGCGATTCAACACCGAAAGGACCGAACTGCACCGGCGCCATGCGCGAACACAGTGAGGTGACCGTCCCCATCGGCAAGTCGACGATGGTGCAGTTGCCCGAACCCGTACGCAGCCGCACCGTGGGCAACCCGCGCGTGGTGCAGGCGATGCTGGTCTCACCGCAGACCCTGTACGTGTTGGGGCTGGAAGTCGGTTCCACCAACATGATCGTGCAGGGCCGCAGTGGATCGTGCACGGTAATCGATGTGTCGGTGGGCGCTGACCCGGCCGGCCTGCAAGCTGCACTGCGCCGCCTGGTGCCGGGTGCAAAGAACGTCGAAGTCTCCGCCGCAGCCGACAGCATCGTGCTGGGCGGCACGGTGACCGACTCGGTGCAGGCGCAGAAGATCGTGGACATCGCCAATGCGTTTGTCACACGTCAGTCGCGTGGTCCCGTGCGTGAAGAAGGCGGCGGTGGCCAACAAGCCGCCGGCCAGATGAATGCGGGCGGTCAGAACGGTGCGCCGCTGCGCAGCCCGCGCATCATCAACATGATGGCGGTGGAAGCCCCGCAACAAGTCATGCTGGAAGTGAAGGTGGCGGAAGTCTCCAAGACCCTGATCGACCAGATGGGCTCCGCGCTGAACGTGGCCGGTGCCTTCGGCAGCTGGTCGGTGGGCGCGCTCGCCAACTTCCTGTCGGGCTCCAACGACATCGTCAACTTCAGCAAGAACAACCGTCTGCCGTTGAAGTTTGCACTCGATGCACAGAAGGGCGACGGGCTCGTCAAGGTGTTGGCAGAGCCGAGCCTGATGGCCATCAGCGGGCAGGAAGCCAGCTTCCTCGCCGGCGGCAAGGTGTTCATTCCGGTGGCGCAAGGTGCCGCCGTGGGCGGAACCAGCACCGTCATCCTGCAGGAAGAAACCTTTGGCGTGGGCCTGCGCTTCACCCCCACGGTGATGGAAAACGGCCGCATCAACCTGAAGGTGTCGCCGGAGGTATCCGAGCTGTCGCCGACGGGCGTGGCGGTGACTGCGCCCAACAGCAACAACACGCAGATCCTGCCGTTGATCACTACCCGGCGCGCTTCCACCACGCTGCAGGTGCATGACGGCCAGAGCTTTGCCATCGGCGGGCTCATCAAGAACAACATCACGGGCAGCCTCAAGGCGATCCCCGGTGTTGGCGAGCTGCCTGTGATCGGTGCGCTGGCGCGCAGCACGAGCTTCCAGCAAGACCAGACCGAGCTGGTGTTCGTGGTCACGCCGCGCCTGGTCAAGCCGCTGCCTGCCGACTACCCGCTGCCGACCGACACATTCGGCCAGGTCAACACCGGCGAGATCCTGCTCAACGGCAACATGGAAGGCCACAAGGCCAAGCCGGCCAAGGCACCGGCCGCCACGGCGGCACCGGCTTCCGCACTGCCGGCACCGAAGGCCGCGGAAGTTGCAACCGCAACCGCCGCCGCAATGCCCGCCGCCGAACCTGTTCAAGCGCCAGCCCCCGCCGCAAGCGCATCTGCTGCAGCCGACACCGCAGCCGGAGCGCAAGCACCCGCAGCCGCCACGGCACCTGCAGCACCGGCCGACAACGGCACACCGCCCGCGCCTGCCGCCATGGCGCCGGCACCCGACGCACGCCGCTTCGTGTCGATGGGCGAACAGCCCTTCCACGACTGAACCGACCGCACGACCTTCAAGGAGACGAATCATGAACATCACTTCGAAGCTGGCGCGGGCGGGACTCTGCAGCGCAATCGCCCTCACCCTGACCGGGTGCATGACAACCACTCCGGTGTACGACAAGCACTTCGGTGAGGCCGTCCGCTCGGTGCAGGCCATGCAGACGCTCAACCCGAATGCATCGGCAAACGCCGATCCGGTGACTGGCGTCGACGGGCGTGCCGCCACCGCCGCGATGGACCGCTACAACACGCAGTTCGTGAAACCGTCGGCCGACGTCAGCGCCTTCACCGTGGGTGTGGGCTCGGGCAGCAGCCTGGATTCACAGAACCGGTAGATCGCACCACGCAAGAACGCAGAAAGAGGAAAACGCGCCGCCTCGTGCGGCGCGTCACCAGACGCTCACAGGAGCCCGGCCATGGCCAAGATCGCTCTCGTATCCGCCGACGAATCGCACCTGCAATACCTCGCAGGGCTGATTGCACAGGCCACCAGCCACGTCGTTCAGCGCACGTGCACTGCCCCGGCCCAGGCACTCGGCCAACCGGGTCTTGCGCAGGGTGCCGATCTGCTGATCCTGGAAGCGGCCAGCTTCAGCACCGACGACATCCAACAACTTCGCCGGCTGACGACGGACCGCCCCGACACGCTGTGCATGCTGCTGACGGAGAACCCGTCCGCCGACCTGCTGATGCGTGCCATGCGCGCCGGCGTGCAATGCGTGCTGCCCTGGCCGCCCGATGCACACGAGTTTCGCGACGAGCTGCAACGCTGCACGAGCCATGCGCTGTCCGGCTCGCGCAACGAAGGCCAGGTTCTGTCGTTTCTGTCGTGCAAGGGCGGTAGTGGTACGACCTTCGCCGCCGCCAACTTTGCACATGTGCTCAGCGCCCGGCACGGCAAGCATGTGCTGCTGGTCGATCTCTGTCAGCAATACGGCGACGCCGCCTTCCTGGTGACCGACCAGACCCCGCCGGCAACGCTGGCCAACGTCTGCAACCAGATCGACCGCCTGGATGCCTCCCTGCTCGATACCTGCGTGACGCACGTCAGCGCGAACTTCGACGTACTGGCCGGCGCGGGTGATCCGATCAAGGCGGGCGAGATCAAGGCTATGCATCTGGAACGTCTGCTGACGCTGGCCGCATCGATGTATGACGTGGTGGTGTTTGACCTGGGGCAGGACATCAACCCGGCGTCGATCCTGGTGCTGGACCACAGCAACGTGATCTACGCCGTGCTGCAACTGAACCTCGCTTACCTGCGCGCCGGCCGGCGCCTGATGGAGATATGCCACTCGCTCGGTTATCGAGCAGAACGGCTGAAGCTCGTCGTCAACCAGTACGACAAGCGCGTTCCGTTGACGCAGAACACCATGGAAAGCGCCTTCGGGATGCCCGTCTCGCATGTGCTGCCGTATGACCCGACCGCCGCACGCGACTCCGTCAACCAGGGCCGGCCCGTGCTCGATATGGCCGAGAACAGTCATATCAGCCGCGCGCTGATGGACATGGCGCGCCAGCTCTTTCCTGCCACGCAGCACCAGCGCGACGGCCTGCTGCGCAAGCTGTTCGGCCATGCCAACCAAGTGCCGGCGCCGGTACGAGCCTAACAAGCGCCTGACAAGTGCCTAACCCATCGATCGCGTGGAGCCCATCATGTCATTGCGAGAACAACTCTTTCAGCAAGCCGGCGAGGCACTACCCCAGCGTGTTGCGTACGCCAACGGCTCGAACGGCCACACCAGCGCGGCTTATCAGCAGGTGGCGCAGGATGTGCACCAGATCATCATCGACCGCGTTGAACTGAGCCGCCTGCAGCATCTCTCGCCCGAGCAGATCAAGCGCGAGCTGGCGCAACTGGTCGAACAGATCGTCGACGAAGGCAAGCACCAGCTCAATGAGAGTGAACGCCGCCGCCTTGTCTCCGACGTGCAGGACGAGATGCTCGGCTACGGCCCGCTCGAACCGCTGCTGGCAGACCCGACCGTCTCCGACATCCTGGTCAACACACACCAGTACGTGTACGTGGAACGCCGCGGCAAGCTCGAGCTGACCAGCGTGACGTTCCACGACGACGCACACCTGATGCGCGTAATTGAAAAGATGGTGTCGCGCGTCGGCCGCCGCATTGATGAATCCAGCCCGATGGTGGATGCACGGCTGCCCGACGGCTCGCGTATCAACGCGATCATTCCGCCCTCGGCCATTGACGGGCCGCTGTTGTCGATCCGGCGCTTTTCCGTCAACCCGCTGACGATCCAGGACCTGATCAACTTCCGCACGATGACGCCGGAAATGGCGCAGCTGCTCGACGCCATGGTCAAGGCCAAGCTCAACATCCTGATCTCGGGCGGCACCGGCAGCGGCAAAACGACGCTGCTCAACATCCTCTCGGGCTACATCCCCACGAACGAGCGCATCGTCACCATTGAAGATGCGGCCGAACTGCAACTGCGGCAGAACCATGTACTGCGCCTGGAAACGCGTCCGGCCAACATCGAAGGCCGCGGCGAGATCACCCAGCGCTCGCTGGTGAAAAACGCACTGCGGATGCGGCCCGATCGCATCATCCTCGGCGAAGTACGCGGGGCCGAAGCGCTCGACATGCTGCACGCAATGAACACCGGGCACGAAGGATCGCTCGCCACCATCCACGCGAACACGCCGCGCGATGCGCTGACCCGGCTGGAGAACATGGTCAGCATGGCGGGCCTGCAGCTGCCGCCCAAGACGATGCGCCAGCAGATCACCTCCGCACTGACGGTGGTGGTGCAGGTCACGCGCCTGACCGACGGCAATCGCAAGCTGGTCAGCGTGCAAGAGATCACCGGCATGGAAGGCGAAGTCGTGAACATGCAGGAGATCTTCACCTTCCGCCGCAAGGGTATCGACGCAGACGGCCGGATCAAGGGCCACTTCTGCGCGACGGGCGTGCGGCCCAAATTCTCGGAACGTCTGCAGGCCTTCGGCATCCATCTGCCCGAGACGCTGTACGACCCCTCAGTGCAATACGAGGTTTAAAGGAGAACCGACATGGACACCATGGTGATCGGTTTCACGCTCTCGGTTTTCGTGGCCATTGCGCTGGGCGTATCGGGTGTGTATCTGTGGTGGGACAGCCGCCACAGCCAGACTGCCAAGCGCCTGAGCCAGCGGCTGAAGATGGCCCTGCTCAGCAGCGCACGGCACGGCGCCGACGAGAGCATTCTCAAGCAGCGCGTGCTGGCGGAATCGCAGGAAGTGGCGGCGCTGCTGGGCAAGCTGCCGCGCGTCAATCGGCTTGACCTGCTGTTGCTGCAATCGGGGCTCGATTGGTCGGTCGCGCGGTTTCTGGCGCTCACCCTCATCGCGCCGGTGGCGGTAGTCATCGGTATCTCAACGCTCAACCCGCCATGGGTGGCATCGGCTGCGCTGGCCGCTGCGGGTGCCTCGCTGCCACTGTTCTATGTGCTGCATCGACGCACGCGCCGGCTGATGAAGCTCGAAGCGCAGCTGCCGGAGGCGACCGATCTGATCAGCCGTGCGCTGCGTGCCGGCCACTCGCTGCCGAGCGCACTGGAAATGGCCGGCGATGAACTTCCGCAGCCGATCGGCGCCGAGCTGGCGATGGTGTTCGGCCAGATCAATTACGGCGTCTCGTTGAACGATGCACTCGCCGGCCTGATCGACCGCGTGCCGGTGGACGACCTGCGCTACCTGGTGATCGCCATCCTCATCCAGCGTGAATCGGGGGGCAACCTGGCCGAGATCCTGGACAACGTGGGTTCGCTCATCCGCAAGCGCCTGCAGTTGCTCGACAAGGTGCGCGTGCTGTCTGCAGAGGGCCGGCTCGGCGGCTGGATCCTGACCGCGCTGCCGCCCGGCATGGCGGTGGTGGTCTACCAGTTGAACCCGGAATTGATGTCCACGCTGTGGAAAGACCCGACCGGCATTCAAATGATGTGGACCGCCATTGTGATGACCTGCGTGGGCGTGTTGTGGATCCGCCAGATCGTACGCATCCACATCTGACACGACATCAGCGCCATAGAGCACAGAACAGAATTCGGAGGCGGGGGCAACCCTGAACGGACATGCAGATCGCACAGACAGTCTTGCTTGGCGGCACGTTCATCATCGTGTTTGGCGCGGTGCTGGTCGCACTCAACGTGCTGCGGCCGAGTGCGCTGCAGCGGCGCCTCGGACAAATTGACCGTGAGGCACCGAGCCTCGTGCCGCAGGACAAATCCAACGACTGGCTGCACAAGATCAGCCAGATCGCCAAGCCGCTGGCCAAGGCGTCGTTGCCCAAAGACGGCTGGGACGCCTCCGACCTGCGCCTGCGTTTCGTGCATGCCGGCTGGCGCTCGCCGGATGCACCCGCCATCTACTTCGGCATCAAGACGCTGCTGGCGATCGGGCTGCCGCTGCTGCTGTCGGTGGCGCTGCTGGGGCGCTTCGACGCCAACCACCAGAACGAATTCCTGAGCGTGCTGTTCGCCGCGGCGCTGCTTGGCTTCTACTTGCCGAACATCGTGCTGCGCACGAAGATCCGCCGCCGCCAGCGCGACATCTTCGAAGCGTTCCCGGACAGCCTGGACCTCATCATGGTGTGCGTGGAAGCAGGCCTCGGGCTGGATGCCGCCGTGCTGCGCGTGGTGGAAGAAATGCGCACCGCACGCCCGGCGCTGGCCGAAGAGTATGAACTGCTGACACTCGAACTGCGTGCCGGCCTCGCACGTGAAAAGGCCCTGCGCAACCTGGCCGCCCGCACCGGTGTGGAAGACGTGAGCATGCTGGTGGCCATGCTGATCCAGGCCGACCGATTCGGCACCAGCGTGGCGGAATCGCTGCGCGTGCATTCGGACATGCTGCGCACCAAGCGCCACATGCTGGCTGAAGAGCGCGCCGCCAAGATCGGCACCAAGATCCTGTTCCCGCTGATCTTCTGCATCTTCCCGTCGCTGTTTGTCGTGCTGCTGGGCCCCGCTGCCATCCAGGTAATTGGCGCACTGCGCTCGGTCGCGGCCCAGCAATAAATCGAAGTCAAACAGCCGACCCCGCCATCGCTTCAAGGAGACCATCATGCGCTCCCGTGCCTTCCAACGTACCGCGCACCGCCCTGCCCGCACGCGCAAGATGCGCGGCGCCGCCGGTGTCGAATTTGCCCTGGTCTTTCCGATCCTGCTGCTGGTCGTGTTCGGCATCGTCGAATTTGGCGCGGCGTGGTACGACAAGGCCGTCATCACCAACGCGAGCCGTGAGGCAGCGCGGGCGGGTGTTATCTTCAGCTCGCCGGTGCCAACCAGCACCAAGATCCAGAGCGTGGCAACCAACTACTGCCAGAACCGGCTCGTAACGTTCGGCGCCGCCTCCAATTGCACCGTCGGCGCAGTCACCACGTGCTCGGCCAGCGGTAACCCGCTCACCGTCACGGTGTCGTACACGTTCACGGGTTTGGTCTTGGGCCGCCTGGCGCCCTTCACCGGGTCGCTGGCGATGAGCGCGCAGACCACCATGCTCTGCGAGTAACCCGCAGCTCTTGCACTGTGCGAGGTATGTCATGACCAAGCGAACCCTTACCCTTCGGCAACGCGGCGCCATCGGGGTGATTTCTCCGATGCTGCTGGTTGTCTTTCTGTCGGTTGGCGCCATCGCCGTCGATGTCGCGCATTTGTATGTGGTGCGCAATGAGCTGCAGAACGCCGCAGATGCCGCCGCACTAGCCGGTGCCGCCGGGCTGTATCCGGCCAACCCCACGCCGCAGTGGACCAACGCTGTCACGAAAGGCACAAACGCGGTCCAGCTGAATGCCTCCGATGGGACGCAACTTGCCACCGGCACCGTGGTCGCGGGTTACTGGAACCTGACGGGCAGCCCGGCTGGCATGCAAGCACAAACCATCACGCCGGGAACCAACGACGTACCGGGTGTGCAGGTCACCATTACCCGCGCCTCGGGTGTCAACGGTGGCGCTGTAAAGGGCTGGCTCACCTGGGTGTTTGGTGGCGGCACGGCGGATATCCGCGCCACGGCAGTCGCCGTCATGGCTGCGCCCGGCACGGCCAACCCCGGCGCACTGTTTCCGGTGGCGCTCAACAAGTGCCTGTTCGATCTGTACTGGAACTACAGCACCAATCAGCCACTGATCGACCCTTCGACCGGCAAGCCTTACGTAATCGACATCGACGCGAGCTACCCTGCCAGCAGCCCGACCTGCGCCAGCGGCGAGTGGACCGGCTTTGGGGGCGCCACCGATGCCAACACCGAAAAAGGTCTGGTCACGAGCGGCAACCCGACCACCGTCAGCATCGGTGACAGCATCAACATCTCCACCGGCGTGAAAACCAGCGTCTATAACGCAATTCCTCCACTGCCCTACACCGTGACGATGCCCGTGGTGGCCAACGTCGTCCCCGGATCAAGCTCGCCCGTGGTCGCGTTTGCGGGCTTCACGATCACGAGGATCTTCACCAACGGCACACACTCCTACATCGAAGGCAACTTCACAACCAACACGAAGGTCAGCGGAGGCGGTTCCGGCACCAACTACGGCGCCTACGTGCCGCCACGCCTCGCGAACTAGGCACGCGGAGCATCCACGGGGAAAGCGCCATGGTCCAGTCGTCACAACAAGAACACGAGCCGCCGATGGCCGATCGCCACTGGATCAACGCCAACACGGTGCGTAAGGGCAGCAAGGTGATGCTGGCCGTGTTCCTGCTGATTTTTGCGCTGGGAGCCTGGGTGACGAACGGCTTCACGGATACGCGGATCACTGGGCCCGCGTCGGACTTCTCCGTCTTCTGGGGCGCATCGCACATCGCGCTCCATGGTCAGCCGCTGCACGCCTACGACATCGACAAGATCATGGTGGTGATCAACCAATTCGGCACGCTGGAAGCGGGCAGCGAGCGCATTCTGCCGTGGCTCTATCCGCCGACCTTTCTGCTGGTGGTGCTGCCGTTGTCGCTGCTGCCGCTGTGGCCGAGTTATCTGTTGTTCATGCTGGCCACCGGCGGCCTCTATGTGAAGGCCACAACCGGGCTGCTTGGTGACAAGGTGGACGCGCGTCAGCATGCGTGGATGTCGGTGGTCAGCTCGCCGGCTGTGTTCGTAACGGTGCTGATGGGGCAAAACTCCATGCTCACCGCTGGGCTGGCCGCTACAGCCGTCGCCTGGCTCGACAAGCGGCCCGTGCTGGCTGGCGTGGCCATTGGCCTGCTGGCCATCAAGCCGCAACTGGCGCTGCTGTTTCCGGTGGTGCTGCTCGTCGCCCGCGCATGGAAGACGATGGCAAGCGCGGCAGTCACCGCCGTGCTGTTCGGCGCCATCAGCATTGCCGTCTGCGGGTGGGACACCGTGCCCGCCTTCTTCCAGAGCGCACACTGGGCCGAGACCAACCTCGTCGAGCACGGCGGCACGGCGTGGTACGTCATGCCGACGTTCCTGGCGGCCGTGCGCGCAGCCGGCATCGGTATCAAACTGGCCTATGCGATTCAGGTGTCGGTCGCTGTGCTGGCCATGCTTGCCACCGCCGCCGTATGGCGCCGCACGAACGATACGGGGCTGCGTGTTGCTGCGCTGGCAACCGCCACGCTGCTGATCTCGCCGTATGTGCGTGCGTATGAGCTGACCTGGCTTGTCGTGGCGATTGCGGGCTACATCCGCCATGGCATTCGCTTCGGCCTGTCGAGCACGGAGCGCGCTCTGCTGGTTGCAGCGTGGCTGCTGCCGGTGTTCGAGTTCACCAATCCGCTGTTTCATCTGCCGCAGGTCGGGCCGTTCTTCCTGGTGACCATGATGGCGATGATCGTGCACCGAACGCTCACGCACGCGCGAGTACGCATCGCCACCGAAGCCAAGCCCGGGTTGGCATCAGCAGCAAGCATGCCGGCAGGCGCCAACGCGCGCACCACCGCACAACCACTGACAGACCAGCCATAGGTCTGCACATCGTCATCAAAGTTTTTGGGGGAAGTCATGCAGCCGAACCATCAAGACCCTCACGACCCGCCACTGCTTTCCCTGGTCGTACCGTTCTACAACGAGGGCGATGCACTGCACTTGTTCTTCGCCCGCGTGGTGCCGATCCTGGAATCGATCGACGGCATGCAGTTCGAGATCGTGTGCGTGAACGACGGCAGCGCCGACGACACACTCGCCAAGCTGGTTGCCGTATCACATGCCGACCCGCGCGTGCGCGTGGTCGACCTGACCCGCAATTTCGGCAAGGAAGCCGCGCTTACCGCCGGCCTGGACGAGGCACAGGGCGATGCCGTGATCCCCATCGATGCTGATCTGCAAGACCCGCCGGAGTTGATCCCCACGCTGGTCGCGCACTGGCGCAAGGGCGCCGAAGTCGTACTCGCACAGCGCGCCAACCGCGCTTGCGACTCGTTCCTCAAGCGCGTGACTGCCGCCGCTTATTACCGCATCCACAATCGACTGTCCGACCTGAAGCTGCCGGAGAACGTGGGCGACTTCCGCCTCATGGACCGTGCCGTGGTGAACGCGCTCAAGCAGTTGCCGGAGCGGCATCGCTTCATGAAGGGCCTGTTCGCGTGGGTGGGCTTCAGCACGGTGATCGTGCAGTACGAACGCGAGAGACGCAGCGCAGGCACGTCGAAGTTCTCCGGCTGGCGGCTATGGAACTTCGCGCTGGAAGGCATCACGAGTTTCAGCACGCTACCGTTGCGTAGCTGGACGTACCTCGGTGCGCTGGTTGCCGCGCTGGCGTTCTGCTATGGCGCGTTCATCATCCTGCGCACGATGATCTTCGGTGTGGTGGTGCCGGGCTACGCTTCAGAGCTGTCGCTGATGCTGTTCTTTGGTGGGCTGCAGATGATCGGCCTGGGGATGATCGGCGAATACGTCGGCCGCATCTATGACGAAGCCAAGGGTCGCCCCATCTACCTGGTGAAACGCCGCTATCAGGAGCGCCGCCCACGCAGCCGCGTGCAAGGCAGCAACAGCCGGCAGGTGATTCCGATTGCCAGCGCCCGACCGCGCCAGCCGCAGGGAGAACGCCAGCGCAACCACGCAGCCCGGCGTTGATGCCAACCGGAGACGCATCATGCGACACGCAGAATCGAGCGTCATGAACGCACTGGCAGGCGCACTGCCGCTGCCGGATCGCATGTTGCTGATCCGCATGTTCCGTTTTGGAGTCTCGGGCGTTATCGCCACCGGCGTGCATGTGGCGATTGCCACTGCGCTCATCAGCGGTGTCTCTGCAACGCAGGTGACAGCCAACGGCGCAGCCTTTGTCTGCGCCAACGTGTGCTCGTACCTGCTCAATGCCCTGTGGAGTTTTTCGGCCAAACCGGCGCGCGCCAACTTCCTGCGCTTCTACGCCGTCTCGCTGCTCGGCCTGGCATTGACGCTTGCGATTTCGTGGTGCGCGCAGACGCTGGGCCTGAGCTATTGGATCGGGCTAGCGGGCATCCTGTCGACGGTGCCGCCGCTGACCTTCGTACTGCACCGGTTCTGGACGTTCCGCTGATGCGGCGCGGCCATCCCGGCGACAGACTTCATTCCGCGTCGCCGTTTTCGCTGCCGCCGTGCGTGCGGTCAAAGCGGCGCAGCGTATCGATGCGCTCGCGCGTCAGCGGGTGCGAGGAGAAAAACGCCGAGGCGTCGTCATCGCTGGCAGCGTCGCCCTTCTTGGTGGCATCTGCCTTGCGCGTGCCGCCATGCGTGTCTTCCAGCGCCTGCAGCACGTCGGCAAACGCGCCGACAGACAAGCCGTTCTCCTGCAGCAGCAGCGCGGCATAGCGATCGGCATCGCGCTCGTAGTCACGCGAATAGCGCAGCGTCAGCAGCGCCGCCGGCACGCCCGACAGAATGGTCGAGACATCGCCAAACAGCAGCGCCGCCGTTGCCCCAATGGCCGACGACTGAATCACTTGCCGCAGCCCATGGCGATATTCAACGTGACCTGCCTCGTGCGCCAGCACACCTGTCAGGCCATCGCCCTCACCCACCAGCTTGACCAGCGCGTCGGTCACGACGATGTCGCCGCCGGGCAGCGCAAAGGCATTGGCGCCGATGTCGGCATCACGAAAAACGATGTGATACGTGTGCGTAGCCTGTGGCGGCCTGTGCAGAGCGGAAAACCGTGCGCGGATGCGGTCCTGCTGCGCGGCGGGCAGCTTGCTGGGCCGGAGCCAGCGCTCGTCCATGGCTTTCAGCGTGCTGCGCCCGAGCTGCGCCTCGGCGCGCTGCGGCACCATATTGGCCACCACCTTGGCGCCCCACGGCAAGCCGTAGCGGTAGCCCAGCGCCAGCACGACCACCATGGCCAACAGCGAGCCCAGCGCCAGCTTCCAGCTGTTCTGCGCCAGCACGACCCAGCCCTCGCGATAGCCGGTGCGATGCAGCAGCGCATTCAGCGATGCCTGCTCCGCCGGGTCGTTGATCTCGCAGAACGCGCCGTCTTCGAAGGTGATCAAGCGGGGGGCATGCTTGACGCGCTCCGACACCCGCAGCGTAGAGAGCGCCGCGCGGCGCAGCGCCGTGCCCTCCGCGTCGAACAGCACCGCCTCGCCCGCCTCGACGGCAAGGCGCACGGGTTGCGCGCGCGAGGTACGGCCGTCGAAGTAGGTCGCGAGAATCACAGCGGTTGCCTTTGCCTGCAGCGCGCTTACAGCGCGATATCGATGTCGTACCAGTCCACCGTTGCGTCGCCCAGGGCGCCCACGTTGGTGGTTTCTCCGGCAACGAAGGTGTCAAGCGAACCGGCCGCGAGCATCGTCACCGAGTCGAGCTTGTAGCGCGCCGTGCGCACACGTGCAAACGGCGTGAACAGGCCGATGGTGATCACGATCAGTACCGCATTCGACACGAAAATCCAGAACAGCTTGCCTGCACCCACCTGGCTCTGGAAGCGATGCGCGCCCAGCGTGGTGTGGTTCCACACGAGGTTCTGCAGGCGCGACAGGAAATAGGGCGTCAGGAACAGCATCGCGGCATACATGAACAGCCCGATGAGGATGAAGCCGAAGATCTGGCCCACGCCCGGCGCGCTGTGCAGCGACACACCCAGCAGCAGCGCCAAGCAGGAGGCCACCACGAGTGCCAGGATCGCCAGCCCGAAGGTGCGCAGATAAACGCCGTAGAAGTTGCCCGGCGTGCCTGAAAAATCGAACTGCGCGGTACCGAAGCGCGTGTTCTTGTGCTGGAACCGCTTGAAGCGCTGGTGCGCCAGCGGTGCGAGCAGATACAGCGAGAACACGCTCAGAATCGGCCACACCAGAAACACCATGTAGCCCTCCGCATCCTTGCCCGTAAAGGCGAAGCGCAGGCCTCGGTAGCTGGAATTCGCCATGCGGAACCGCAGCGAGCGCACGAGCAGCCACGGAAACGCAGCGGCCATCAATGCAAGCAGCGCCAGCCCCAGCAGCGGCGACGAATGGCCCAGGAGGTTGAACGCAAGCGCCAGCACGAAAATGATCGCGCGGCCCTTGAGAATGGCGATCGGGCTGCCGTGATAGTCGAAGCTCGAACCGGCCAGTTGGGTGTTGCGATAGAAATACTGCAGCGTGCGCACCTTCGCCCAGGCCGAGTAAATGCCCAGCGTGACGATGGTCAGCAGCAGGTTGACGATCCAGATGCGGAAGTATTCGGAGCCACTGCCGATAAAGCGCAGTCGCAGGGGTTGCGGCGCAGCCGGAGCGGGGGCGCTGCCCAGGACGGACTCGCGTGCGATGTCGTTCATCTGTTTTCCCTTCCCTGAGTTGTTGTCGTGCCCGCTTCAGGACGCTTATCGCTTATCGATACTTAACGACGCTGAGGCTCGCGGGTGGGCCGATTGTATCGAAGCCCACTGCATTGCAGCGTTAACGCCGCCTTAACAAAGCAGGCAACAAAAAACCCCGCGGGCTCGCACCCACGGGGTTTTTTGTTTGGAACAGCCATCCCGAAAGATGGCCGGGCCAGGTTGCCGGACAGGCAAATTACATCATGCCGTCCATGCCACCCATGCCACCCATGCCGCCCGGCATTGCCGGAGCTGCATCGTCCTTCGGCAGTTCTGCCACGGCGCAATCCGTGGTCAGCATCAGCGAAGCGACCGAAGCGGCGTTCTGCAGCGCGGTGCGGGTCACCTTGGTCGGGTCCAGCACGCCCATCTCCACTAGGTCACCGTACTCGCCGGTCGAAGCGTTGTAGCCGTAGTTGCCTTGGCCGGCGATGACGTTAGCCACCACCACCGAAGCCTCGTCTCCAGCGTTCGTGACGATCTGGCGCAGCGGCTCTTCCATGGCGCGCAGCACGATCTTGATACCGGCGTCTTGGTCAGCGTTGGCACCCTTCAGGCCGGAGATCAGCGCACGGGCGCGCAGCAGTGCAACACCGCCGCCAGCCACGATACCTTCTTCCACGGCAGCGCGCGTTGCGTGCAGAGCATCTTCCACGCGGGCCTTCTTTTCCTTCATTTCGACTTCGGTGGCAGCGCCAACCTTGATCACAGCAACACCGCCGGCCAGCTTGGCCACGCGCTCTTGCAGCTTCTCACGGTCGTAGTCCGAGGTCGCTTCTTCGATCTGGGCACGCACTTGCTTCACGCGAGCTTCGATGTTGCGGGCATCGCCTGCGCCATCGATGATCGTGGTGTTTTCCTTGCCGATTTCAACGCGCTTGGCTTGGCCCAGGTCGTTCAGGGTTGCCTTTTCCAGCGTCAGGCCGACTTCTTCAGCGATGACTTGGCCGCCCGTCAGGATGGCGATGTCTTCCAGCATGGCCTTGCGGCGGTCGCCAAAGCCCGGAGCCTTGACGGCGGCGGTCTTCAGGATGCCACGGATGTTGTTGACCACCAGCGTTGCCAGGGCTTCGCCTTCAACGTCTTCAGCGATGATCAGCAGCGGACGGCCAGCCTTGGCGACTTGTTCCAGCACCGGCAGCAGGTCGCGGATGTTGCTGACCTTCTTGTCGAACAGCAGCACGAACGGGTTGTCCAGCTGGACAACTTGCTTTTCCGGGTTGTTGATGAAGTACGGCGACAGGTAGCCGCGGTCGAACTGCATGCCTTCCACGACGTCCAGCTCGTCGGCCAGCGACTTGCCGTCTTCCACCGTGATCACGCCTTCCTTGCCAACCTTGTCCATGGCTTCAGCGATGCGCTGGCCGATGGATTCGTCGCTGTTGGCCGAGATGGCGCCAACTTGAGCGATTTCCTTGCTGGTGGTCGTCGGCTTGCTGATCTTCTTCAGCTCTTCGACGGCAGCGCCGACAGCCTTGTCGATGCCGCGCTTCAGGTCCATCGGGTTCATGCCGGCGGCAACGTACTTCATGCCTTCGCGCACGATCGACTGGGCCAGCACCGTTGCGGTGGTGGTGCCGTCACCGGCGTTATCGCTGGTCTTGGAAGCAACTTCCTTGACCATTTGCGCGCCCATGTTCTGCAGCTTGTCCTTCAGCTCGATTTCCTTGGCGACCGACACACCGTCCTTGGTCACGGTCGGGCCACCGAAGCTGCGCTCCAGCACCACGTTACGGCCCTTGGGCCCCAGGGTCACCTTGACTGCGTTGGCGAGAATGTTCACGCCTTCGACCATCTTGGCACGTGCGGCGTCGCCGAACACTACGTCTTTAGCTGCCATCTTGAGAATCTCCGAAATCTTTGGATGTTGCCTACACCGGGGAAATCCGCCGGGCAGACAATGAGGATTGGGTTACTGGTAAGCCGATGCGAAAGAGCGCCCGCTTACTTCGCCACCACGGCCATGATGTCTTCTTCGCGCATGACCAGGACTTCCTGACCATCCACCTTGACGCCTTGGCCGGCGTACTTGCCGAACAGCACGCGGTCGCCGACCTTCACGTCCAGCGCGATCGCATTGCCCTTGTCGTCTTTCTTGCCCGGACCGACGGCCAGCACTTCGCCTTGATCCGGCTTTTCAGCGGCGGCGTCAGGGATGACGATGCCCGAAGCGGTCTTCGTTTCGTTGTCCAGGCGCTTCACGATCACGCGATCATGCAAGGGACGCAGGTTCATACAAACTCCTCAATGCAAAGTGAGTGTTTATTCACAAAACGCGCCGCAGGACGCGGCGCATCGGGAAAGCATCGGGGGTGGAGGCTTTGTTAGCACTCCTGCCCGGCGAGTGCTAATTATAGGGACGGGGTATTACGATTTCAAGAACGGGCGCAGGGGAAGTTGTGGAGATGTCGATGTCGAGATTCACTCAACGCTGAACTCTCCTGCGGGTCGCCCACGTAGCCCCTCGCTCACAAATCTCATAAATTTCAATAACTTAGCTTCTCCAAAGCTCCAGGCCGTCCAGTGAGATTGAAGTGCGACGCAGCGTCGGCATAGCCGCTACCTGCCGGCGAACTGCGAAACAATTGCCGTCCAGAGGTACTACGTGGAACAAGTCGTTACACCCCGCCGCCGTTGATGCGGCAGCGGCTGAATCATAGCCAACGGGTTGACGCCGGAACTCTGATTGCTCCGCCCGGCGCCGTGGACGCTGCCGAACCATTGCACAGCCCGATTGAATTCATCGCTGCAAAGCACCCCCATCACACTGGAGTGGATATTGCGTTCACCTTGGCTAGACCGCCTCCACAAGACGTCTGAGTCGGCTCGACGAATGCCATATAAAGGGTGCAAACAGGCGCAGGATGTTAGATAACTTGAGCAAGCGCCGCTGAATAACCACAAGAACGGGGAGCCGCTCCATTGGGTAGACATCTCTCATGAGCAGCCTTCTGGATTGGATCGAAAAACACCCCGCCTTGGCTGCGTGGGTACAGGCGGCCGCAATCATTGTTGCGATTGCGGGAACGTGGCTGGCAGGCTGGTTGCTTCAGCGCAGCGAACGGCGCACGGAGAGGCGCACGGTGGCCAAAGCGGTGAGCGAAATTGCCATGGCAGCAGAGGCGCTGGTACGAAGCGTTATGAGCGAGCTACCCGACAAGCAAGCCGTGAGTGCGATCGCTGCAGGAGAGAAGCCTTTCGACATTCGCGCAATCGATGAGCTGGAGGCCGCGATCGCGGCCATTCAACTGCACAACCTCAGCACCCCTGAACTGGTGCGCGATGTCATTGCGTTGCTCGCCAGCATCCGTCAGTTCAGAGAGCAACTGGCCAACGCAATTGCCACGCATCACCGTATGGACGCCACCCATTTCAGCGAGTTCTTCGAGACCTTGGAGAGCGTCCAGGCGGCAATCACCAAGACCAGTAAAAGCATCGCGGCACACGTGAGCCAGATCTAGTCATCTGGGGCTCGCCGTGCCATCACTCCGACGGGGAGGATCGTCATGCTCGGATTTGACCCACGCACCGGAAGAATCGTCTGGACCGTTTTTCTCTTTGCGCTGGCCGTATTGATCATCTACAAGATCGCGTCCGTGCTGCTGGTCACGGTATTTGCCGTCTTCTTCAGCTACCTGCTGTACCCGCTGATCGAACAACTGGAACGGCGCATGCCGAGACAGGCGCCGCGCAGCGTATCGATCGGCATCGTGTTCATCCTCGTCGTGTTGGTGGTCATCGTGGCGGGCTCGGTGTTTGGTGTGACGGTGCAGGAGGAAGCGGGCAGGCTTGCCGATCAACTCCCGAAGCTGCTCGATACCAGCACCATGGCAGATCGCCTTGCCCTCCCGAACTTTCTGGAGCCGCTGCGCGCGCGCATTCTGGAGTTCCTCCGCGAGCAACTCTCGACAACCTCCGACCAGGCTATGCCTCTGGTTCGAAACATCGGCCTGGGTGTCATGCACGCAGCCAGCAATCTCGTCTACCTTGTGCTCATCCCCATCATGAGTTTTCTGATGATCAATGAAGCGCCTTCCATCCACGCTGCGCTGCTGTCATGGATTCGATCCTCGGATAAGCGCCTCTGGGGAAACATCATCGATGATCTGGACACGCTCCTGTCACGCTATGTGCGTGCACTGCTGCTACTGTCCCTGGCCACCTTGCTTTTCTACAGCATCGCCTTTTACCTGCTGGGCGTGCCATATGCACTGTTGCTGGCAACCACGGCTGCGGTGTTGGAGTTCATTCCGTTTGCCGGGCCATTGGCCGCCGTGGTGGCGATCGTCACCGTCGCCGTGTTCAGCGGGTATCCGCACTTGTTCTGGCTGATCGGGTTCATCGTGGTCTACCGTCTGTTCCAGGACTACGTGCTGAATCCCTACCTGATGAGCGAAGGGGTCAAGGTCAGTCCGCTCCTCGTCATCGTGGGGTTGCTTGCAGGCGAGCAGTTGGGCGGCGTCGCAGGCATTTTCCTGTCGGTGCCCGTCATCGCCGCGCTCAAGATTGTGCTGTCGCGCGCCTGGGCAGCGCAGGGCCTGGGCCACGAGGTACGCTGATGCACGGACGCCGCCCTGCCCAGCAGCGCCGCGGGAATGACGACCGGGATACCACACCACCACTGGAAGGGAGGCGGCCTTGAAGGCTCTACCGAATCCGAAGCTGAACCGTCTGCTGTCCGTGCTGCCGCCGGCGGAATGGGAGAGCATCGCGCCCCAGCTTGTCTGGGTCGACATGCCGCTCGGGCATGTCGTTTATGAATCGGGCGACCGCCCCGAATTCGTCTACTTTCCCGTCACGTCCATCGTCTCCCTGCTCTATGTCATGGAGGACGGCTCCTCGGGCGAGATCGCGATCGTCGGCAACGAGGGCATGGTCGGCATCGCCATCTTTATGGGCGGGGAAACCACCCCCAGCCGTGCCGTGGTTCAGAGTGCGGGCGGCGCTTACCGCCTCAGTGCCCGCATTCTCAAACAGGAGTTTGCCCGCGCCGGGGCCATGCAGCGTCTGTTGTTGCGCTATACCCAGGCACTCATTACCCAGATGGCCCAGACCGCCGTCTGCAACCGGCACCACTCGATCGACCAGCAGCTGTGTCGCTGGCTCCTCCTGAGCCTGGACCGCCTGCCCTCCAACGAGCTGCGCATGACCCAGGAGCTGATTGCCAACATGCTGGGCGTGCGCAGATCCGGGGTCACTGAAGCCGCTTTGAAGCTGCAGACCGCCGGGTTGATCCGATACAGCCACGGAACCATCGAAGTCCTGGATCGCCCCGGCCTCGAGCGTCGCGTCTGCGAATGCTATGCCGTGGTCAAGCGCGAGTTCGATCGCCTGCTTCCAGACCTCGAGGCGCTCTGACCAGGCATACGCCTACTCCATCAGGAATCCAGTTTGACCTCTTTCCGGCTCCCCTCCCAGTACGGGGGCGTTCCATAGTATTGATGGATGCTGGTGGCCCATTGCGTATCCGCCATGCTAGGCCAGTGATTCTGATCAAAACCCGGCGCGGCTTCCAGCTGCTTCTTGTCGATGCCCAGCACAAAGCTCTTGCGTACAGTGTCGAGCGTCAGAGCAGACCATGGCACAGCGAACAGCTTCGTGCCGACACCTAGAAAACCGCCGAATGACAGCACCGCATAGGCGATTTGCCCGCGGGGAACATCCAGCATGATGTGATCGATCTTGCCCAGCTTCTCACCGCTCGGACCAAGAACCGGATCGCCGTTGAGTGTGTCGGCAGCCATGATGACGGGGCCGGGGCCGGCGCCCTTCAGCTGACCGTTGCCGACGATGGCAGCGCGCGGTCCGCTGCTTTGATGGTCCAATTCGTTGATGTTCATGGTGTGACTCCAGATAAGGTGATTAGCCATTGAACCGGCGACTGCGCCGGCGGGGGGGATACGTCAATGCGCACGGCTTTTGCCCTTGTGCCGTGGAGTGGGCTCGACGCGGGAAGCCTGCCTCTTGCTACCGGCAGCCAGGCTCCAATCTGTCTTGTCGAGCGAGGTACTGAGCTGACGCTCCGCATACATGGCCGCGCCCGGCGAGATTGGGTCGCTCGCCGGAAAGGTCATCTCAAGCGATGCGTCCACAGCGGATTGATAGGTGTGCCCTTCATCCGCGGCAGGTATGCATCCGCAACCAGCAGGCTCCGACTTTCTGTGCTGTGCGGTGGTAGTGACTTTGTGCATGATCGCTCCTGGGTTGCGTTGACTCGCTCGGCAGATCGCAGTGTCTCGAGGGGATGGATACAGTTCGGCAAAGCGCGCCTGTCTCGACCTTTCCCGCTGATGGGGAGAGGCCCCATCCGTTCGGCCGGCGATGAGAATTAGTGGACGATCAGATCGTTTTCCACCGATGCCACTCCGGTAACTCCCTTGGCCACCTTCGTTGCCATCTGTCGTTGCACCATTGTCGGCACACTGCCGGTCAGGCGAACCACGCCGTCGCGTGTGCGTACGTGTATGCGCATCGAGCCGAGATCCTTCTGATTGAGCAGGCCAGCCTTCACCTTGGTCGTAATCGCTGTATCAGAGATACCCTCGCGAACCGTCGCACGTGTCAAGCTGTGGTCTGCCGAGGAGGCAGGTGATGCGCTGCTTTGCCCCGGGCCCAGTGAAGCGTAGAAGCCGACTGCGAGCGCGAGCAACGCTGCGCCGGGAGTGAACGTGATGGAACGGGTGGGTTTCATAGGAACGCCCTCGATTGGGAGGAAAGCGGTGACCAATCAAGGTTGGCATCCATCCATGCCGCTGTCCGTACGCTGGCGGACAGTGACCTCTTCCTTTTCGGGGTGCCGGCGGAGGGAACGCCCGCGATCTGTCCGGTTCTCTCCAGACAAAACAAGGCGCGGTGTGTGGGTCAGCCTGGCGCAGGGGCCGCGGGGTTGCATACCCGCTTGCCCTGTGCGGTCAACCCAACAGTTCTCGGGTGAATGCACTGGGACGATGTCTCGGAACTGCTGCGGTCGGTTATCTGAATCCAAAGTACCCAAGCACGAACAAGACGATGACGACGGCCCCGACCAGCCAGATGATGCTATTCATGATGCACTCCTTAAACGCCTCGCCTGCAGACGAGGCGAGAGCGTTGCGAGGCAGTACGGGAGGACATGCTTGCAAGGGTACCCATCGCCTTCGCGCAGGGTAGGAACACATTCCCACCCCGTCACGAAAACGTCTGTACGGTACCGGGCAACGCCGCATTCGATGACCGGTGGCAACTACACGATAGGAACGGTGTGGTCTGAGAGCGCCGCGCGTTGCGCATGACCGGGGCTGCGAAGGGCAATAGTCCGGCGCCTTTGGTGTGGGCGCGATCAATTGAAGCGGTAGTGTCTAGCCGAGTGCAACTGCCACCCCCCATCCCCGGATAGCGTCAAGACATGGTGGTGATACTTGAGAAGCGTGGGACGATGGCTGACGCTGACAAGCGTCGTCGACATCCCGGTCAGTTGCGAGTACAGATGTTCTTCGTTGCGCAGATCCAAGGCACTCGTCGCCTCATCAAGAATGGCGTAGCGGGGCTTCGCAAGCAGTACGCGCCCGATCGCGAGGCGCTGTTGCTCCCCAACCGACAGGACTTTGTCCCACTCCAGCTCTGCGTCGAGCCCTCCGAACCTCCTTGCAACATTCGACAGGTTGACCATCTCTAACAGCAGAAGAAGTTCTTCGTCGCACACGTGCCTGTCGTGGTTGTTCGGATAGAGCAGTTGATTGCGCAGGCTACCGACGGCCATGTAGGGGCGTTGAGGCAGGAACAGCATTTCGTCCGCCTTCGGTCGCGTGATGCATCCCGAACCGCCGCTCCATAGTCCCGCGATTGCACGCAACAACGAACTCTTCCCGCCTCCACTGGCACCAACAATGAGCAGGCCCTCGCCGGGGTTGATGGACACCGTCAAGTCTTTGACCAGCGTCCGTTCATGGTTCGGTGTTTGCAAAGTGACATGTGCAAGGGTCAGGTGGGAGTCCTCCATGGATTTGATCGTGCTTCTCGCATCGGGAGATGCAGCCACGCTCGCCGTCAGGGCACCTGAGAATGTGTCTAGCCGATCGAGCCCTGCCACGAATCGGCTCAGGTCTTCAAAGTTGTCAACGATCACGGCCAACGCGCTGAGTATGGCCGCAAACGCGCCAGCGGCCTGGATAGCACGACCGACTTCAAGCTCGCCGGAAAGAACGCGCGAAGCAACAATCGCGCTGGGCAGCATGACGGTCAGAAAGCTGTAGCCATACTGAAAAAGATTCAGATTCAGCTGCGAGCGGATGAGTCTGTTGAAGTTGCGAAAGGCCTGTTCAAATCGCCCCTTCACATGAAAGAACTCCTGCTCCTCCCCTCGATAGAACGCAATGGATTCGGCGTTCTCACGAATTCGAATGAGGCTGAAACGGAAATCCGCCTCCCGCTTTAATTGATAGAAATTAAGCCCAATCAGGATCCGGCCAAAGAAGAAAATCGATATAGAGGTGCCCGCGACGGCATATGCAAGAAGAAAGAAGACCAGCGGCTTGGAGATCGACCACAAGACACTGCTGAACGCAATCAGTTGAAGAATCGCACCGATACTGACCAGCAAAAAATAGAGAGATTTCCGCGTGAATGTATTGATGTCCTCCGTTATCCGCTGATCCGGATTGTCTATCGAGGAATCTGCATTCAACCTGTAAAAGATCCGATTCTTGAAATAGCCCTCCAGATAGTGATTGGTGAGCCATCGCCTCCAGAGGATTCCAAGCTTGTCTCTGATATAGAAATAAAATGCATAGATCGGCACCGCCAGGATCATGATGTAGATGCATTCAATGATGGAGTGCCAGAAGCGATCCGCATCCTTGGCTGCCAGGGCTGATGTGAATTCGCCGGATTGCTCGTTGAACAATACGTTTGTCTCGGTTTGCCCCAGCAGCAAGATTGCCAGCAGCAGAAGCAAACCCATCGCCGTCCATTTTTCTGAGGAAAACCAGTAGGGCTTGGCGATGGCCCAGAACCGAGTCCACAGGTGACGATTCGAAGTGTCGTTATCGTTCTCCGACCTCGACTTGCCGTCCGCTCTCTGATCATTGGTGACGCTCATGTCACAACTCCCAGAACAGAACGAATGCCACACTCGTCACATTGATCCTGCCGACTCACGCTGCAGAGGCTCCCAACCCCTGTCGAACTATAGGTCAGCAACGCGCGCGTCGACCCTACCGGAACTATCCGCAATACCTGCCCGCTAGCGTACCGACAACCGACCGGACGTCCCCTAATGTGAGAGTGGAAGCGTTCTGTTATTCCGGGCTCCTCAGGGGTGTGGAAGGCGCAAAAGTTGTCGTTCGCATATCTCACTGTCCATTGATACCCGAGTCCCCGAGCTGCCTCGCTCGTTACTGGTTGGAACGCGATCCCCAGTCGTTGCCCGTCTAATACCTCGATATGGGCGCGGGTGGGTCAGATAGGAGGACCGAAAAATGCGTTCCGTGCTCTTCGCCCTGTCGCTGCTGCTTTGCCTGCCGATTGCGGTGCACGCCCAGATGAGCGTCAGCATTGGCATCAACCTACCCGCGTACCCACAACTCATCCCGGTACCGGGCTACCCCGTCTACTACGCACCGCGTGCGCCTACCAACTACTTCTTCTACGACGGCCTGTACTGGGTGTATGAGGGGGACGAATGGTATGAAAGCAACTGGTACAACGGGCCATGGCAGGTCGTCGGACCAGAAGAGGTGCCGCTGTTCGTGCTCCGTATTCCCGTGCGCTACTACCGGAAGCCCCCTTGGTATTTCCGTGGCTGGAATGGCAACGCGCCCCCGCGCTGGGGTGAACACTGGGGACCAAACTGGGAAGCGCGTCGTGGGGGATGGGATCAATGGGACCATCGGTCGGCACCTTCCCCGGCGCCCTTACCGGATTACCAACGCCGGTACTCTGGCGAACGCTATCCTCGCGCGTTGGAGCAGCAGAATTTGATCCGGTCCGAGCACTACCGCTACCAGCCGCGCGAGAGCGAAACGCAGCGACGGTTTGGAGAGCCTGGTCAATCAGGAACGTCACGCGCCGCGCCGCGTCCGCCCACTCGTGAGCCCCGGGAGGTACAGAACCAGCGCGAGGGCGGGTTCGCGCGTCAGCAGCGAGACTCCGCCGCGCCACAGCCCCCCTCTGCGCAGCCGATACAGCGCCCCCAAATACCGCCGTCACACGACGCGATGCCGGAACGCCCTCAACCGCACGGTAACGCAGGCAGTTCGCGCACTGAAACGAGACAAGAAGGGACCGGTCGTCAGCGATTGCCGGAGCAACAGTACATGCGACCCGATGCGCCGCAGCAGCCCGTGCGGCCGCAGATTCGAGAGCCAGTGCAGCCAATGCCTGCCCCTCAATCAACGCATGATCCGCGCGCCGATTCTCGACCCACGCGCACGGATGGGCGAGAGCCAGATGGTGACCGCCGACGCGACGGACGCGGCCAGAACGATCGCTAGCTGCCGAACACCAATTTGCCCGAGCCATCCACTGATTGCCGCGGCCGCTTTCGCGTGTCGGAAATCTGGTGGGCTTGAATGTTGCGAGAGCCGGACGTAGGTTTACCAATAGATTCAGGGCAACAAAGCGGCTGATACCCGATAGCGGCTGTTTCTGGTTCCACATCGCGATCAGTCCGAATTGCTGTTCTGGTCCGAGTGAAAGGGAAGCAGCCATGAAAGCTCTACCGAATCCGAAGCTGAACCATCTGCTGTCCGTGCTGCCGCCAGCGGAATGGGAGAGCATCGCGCCCCAGCTTGTCTGGGTCGACATGCCGCTCGGGCATGTCGTTTATGAATCGGGCGACCGCCCCGAATTCGTCTACTTTCCCGTCACGTCCATCGTCTCCCTGCTCTATGTCATGGAGGACGGCTCCTCGGGCGAGATCGCGATCGTCGGCAACGAGGGCATGGTCGGCATCGCCATCTTTATGGGCGGGGAAACCACCCCCAGCCGTGCCGTGGTTCAGAGTGCGGGCGGCGCTTACCGCCTCAGTGCCCGCATTCTCAAACAGGAGTTTGCCCGCGCCGGGGCCATGCAGCGTCTGTTGTTGCGCTATACCCAGGCACTCATTACCCAGATGGCCCAGACCGCCGTCTGCAACCGGCACCACTCGATCGACCAGCAGCTGTGTCGCTGGCTCCTCCTGAGCCTGGACCGCCTGCCCTCCAACGAGCTGCGCATGACCCAGGAGCTGATTGCCAACATGCTGGGCGTGCGCAGGTCCGGGGTCACTGAAGCCGCTTTGAAGCTGCAGACCGCCGGGTTGATCCGATACAGCCACGGAACCATCGAAGTCCTCGACCGCCCTGGCATCGAGCGTCGCGTCTGCGAATGCTACGCCGTGGTCAAGCGCGAGTTCGATCGCCTGCTTCCAGACCTCGAGGCGCTCTGACCGCCCCCCGGGGGGGCCTGCATGTCAGCGATGGGCGCGACGTTCGTTCAAGGCTTCGGCTGCTTCTTGAGCGCATCCTTGGCGTCGCCATACGCGGCCTGCGCTTTACCGGCAATCTGTTCGACCTTTCCTTTCGCTGCCGTAGCGTCCTTTCCGGTGACCTTGCCAACGGCTTCAGTCAACTTGCCCTTCGCTTCCTCAAGACGGCCCTTCACTTGATCCTTGTTCATGGCAATGCTCCTGCGCTTTCGGCGCTCAGTTGGTCGTCGGGGATGCCGTGCCTTGACGCGCCGCGCTCGGACCATTCCATCACCCGGCGATGCGCATACCAAGACAAGACCTTGCCCAACGAAACCGCATGATGTCTCCGCAGACGCAGTGCCGTCTGTACGGTAGTGGACTAACTCGAGAGGGGCGGCGCAATCACCCACGCAAATTGGCTGAACCGCGTCGCAAGCTGCGATGGACCGGATCCGCCCGCGCGCAGCGAATCGCCATCACTGGCTCTTCTCACCAGGCCCTGCATCTTCGTACGCTGTCGTACCGTAACGCACTCCGCATTGACGTACGCTGAACTTGGCGCGTCCGCGATGGACTCGGAGATGCGAGAAAGGCGTGTCCTCACCCTGACGGCGATGGCTCTTGCCACTCTTGCCACAGGAGGCGCCGGCACGATTGCGCAATAGCAATAGCAATAGCAATAGCAATAGCGATGGATGGTCCGCAGGCGGTGACGCATCGGTTGCCGTCCTGAAAGTGGGTGCCAACGGCAACATCGACAGTTCGACCGCGACGGGGCCGATCGAGGCATTCGTTCTCACCAACAGTGGGTTGATGGCAGGCGTGACGCTCGAGGGCACGAAAGTCACCAAACTCAAATCTCTTTAGTGCAGTCGCGAGGAGGCCGCCATGCGCGCCCTTATCTATACGGTCCTGGGGATATGGATGGCCTCGCTGGCCGGTTGCCTGTGGGTTCCTGACGACGGCTACCACGACGGCCGGCAGGGTGGCTATGAACGTGACCACCGTGGCGGTTATGAAGGTAATCGCCACGGAGGCTACGAGGGTGACCACGGTGATAGAGACCGTGATCATCGTTAGCGAAGCCGTTATTGATGGCCCCCGCTGACCAAGGGGGTGATCGCCGCTTTGCGACCCGCACGAGACATGCATTGGCATGCTGGTGCGTACGCTACCGAACCGTTTTCAAACCCGCACTACTCTATTCTTCAAGAGGATGGGGGACGCTGAATTCGCTCGGGCAATGCCCGGAAAACTTCGCGCGTCAACCTCATGAAGAACCAACCGTGGAGCGCTTCTTGCCTGGCTCGTGCACACGGAGTGGGGGGAATCTACAAAACAAGGAGGACATCATGTCTCTCGGACTCGTACTTCTCATTGTCTTAGCCGTTTTACTGGTTGGGGCATTCCCAAGGTGGTCCTACAGCAACGGGTGGGGCTACGCGCCAAGCGGTGCGCTCGGCGTGGTTCTGCTCATCGTTCTCGTGCTCTTGTTCATGGGGCGACTCTAAAGCCGACGATCCGTTACGCCCCACGGCATCTCATGCACAGGCGGCGGCGCACTACGAGAAAGAGGCCAACGTGATGCTCGATCAAACCATTCTCCAGTTCCCAGACATGGAGCGCGACGCGTTTCGCGAGGTGTGCCTGCGAAACGGCCTCGCGCCCGACGGCTTTGAGGTGTCATCCACGGAACACTTCTCGAGTGGCGCCCCTTCCGAGGCGCTGGACCGTAGCGTCATCGTCCGGATGGGCAAGACCATGCGGGAATACGACGGTGCTCATGGCCCGGACTGGACAGTCGATTTTGAACACGACATCCGGTCACACGTCTTCGGGTAAAGACGTCACGCAGACAGTTCGAGCGACCGTCTCCAGAACCCTGACCCCGTCCCTCATGGTTTGCAGTACCACTTGCTGGCGAGGCGCCATATGAATCCCATCACCGCATTCATCGTTGTCCTTCTCTTGGCTGTGGGGGCCGCCGCCGGTATGCTCGGCTCGGTTCTGCTGGCGCCCGTGTTTTGGGTTGCGGCAATCCTCGTTGCATCGACACTCAAGATGGCAAACGCCTGGCAGAAGTTCGTCATCCTGCGCGCAGGCAAGCTGCAAAGCGTGAAAGGGCCCGGGTTGTTCATGATCCTGCCGATCGTCGACAGCGTCACCGCTGTGATTGACGAGCGCATTCAAACGACCGGATTCAATGCCGAGCAGGCATTGACGAAAGACACTGTGCCGGTCAATGTCGACGCGATCATCTTCTGGCACGTTCACGATGCGCAGAAGGCTGCGCTGGCCATTACCGACTACCGTCAGGCCATCGACCGCGTCGCCCAGACATCGTTGCGTGAAATGATCGGCGCCTCGATGCTCTCGGCACTGCTATCAGACCGGAAGGCGGCAGACGAGCAGCTGCGCGCAGAGATAGGCGAGAAGACTGCAGCATGGGGCGTGACCGTATCGTCGGTCGAAGTGCGCGACGTGGCCATCCCCGTGGCGCTGCAGGACGCAATGTCCCGGCAGGCGCAGGCCGAACGCGAGAAACAGGCCCGCGTCATCCTGGGTTCTGCGGAAGCGGCCATCGCCGCCAAGTTCGTCGAGGCTGCGGGCATGTACGAAGGCCATCCGCAAGCGCTGCAACTGCGTGCCATGAACATCATCTACGAAACCACCAAAGAGCGTGGCGCCACGATCCTGATGCCGACCTCAATGGTCGACAGCATGAATCCCGTTGCGGTTGCCTTTGGGGTTTCCGGCAGCACGGAGCAGACCAGCGCTGTCCTGCCGCTCAAGACGGCTGCGGCTGCGGCCGCCGCTTAAGCCATACACCATCGATTCATAAGAACGGGTTGGAAAGCGGCATTCCCCACTAGTGTGAGTGTGGGCATGTCGCTTCGCCTTCCCTGTCCGCAATCATTTCCCAACCTGATTGCCTACGACGCCACCGACGACTGCGCCGCCCACTGTCCCTACCGCGCTACCGCCTGTCAGGACAGCGCCTGCCACACCACCGACACCGGCGCCGATTGCAGTGTCCGTACCTCGCCGGGACATCCCGGCACACCCGCCCGCGAGCGTCACGATCACCAGCATCGCGCCGCACAGTTGTGCTATCCGATTGCTACGCATTTTGTGCACCTCCGCCCCGATCACAAGTCACCGCGTGCTGTTGCGGAGAACGCAAAACCAGGACTTGAATTTTCTGTACGGACCAAAAGCGGCGTACAGCCCATCGGGGCGTCCCTGCGTCAGCACGTGAGCGTGAGTGTCGCGCGGACGTCCCGACAAAGAGGATCCTCGCTCGCGTGAAGTGTGTCGGTACGGTGGCAGACGCAGTCGTCACCTGCCCAGGTGTGCAACCGCTGAGGGCAAGCGGCGGACCGACTGCGTGATTCACCGTCAATACGGACCGGGTTCTGTACGGTACCGAGCCGACGACGTTTCGCCCCGGCCTTACGCTGCAGTCTCAAATAACAGTGAAACGGCACTTTCCGACATACCGAGGTAACCGCACCAAGGACATCTATGATCAATTCGCTCGACCTCCCAAACGGAACGCTTGAAATCCGCACGCTGCAGCGTAGTGACCGGCGATGGTTCTCCGAATATCGCTTCACGCACAGTGATGGAGGCGGCACCGGCTGGGAAGCAGCTGCAATCCCAGAGGGGTTCGTTTCCTCCGGATTGGCATTCAGCGCCGGGATACTTCTGGGGCAACAATGCGCGGAACTCACCGGGTGAGGGAGAAAAGGCGGCGCCACCCGAGGGGGCTACGCCGCCAACACGTTGTATGAGGTCAACATCGGCATGCGGGCAACCTGCTTGCGTGCCGATGCCTACAGCAGAAACATCGCCAGGGCAGCAGCCCCCATGATTGCCGTGGCAGACCAACCCAAGACGATCAATGGCCGGCTTGCGGTATAGGGGCCCATCACCGCGGGCTTCGACACGAGCAGGATGATGACCGCCATCAGCGGGACCGCCACCACACCATTGATGACTGCGCTCCAGAAAAGCGCTTTCATCGGTCGGATCGGTGAGTACTGGATTGCCAGCCCTGCGAGTACGCTCAAGGCGATGATGCTGTAGAACCCGCGGGCGTCGCTCACTTTCCGCTCCAGCCCTTCTTTCCAGCCCATCGCTTCGGACAGCGCGTAGGCGCCTGATCCGGCCAGCACAGGCACGCCGATCAGTCCCACCCCCAGGATCCCGACGGTGAACAGCACGTACGCAAAGTCTCCCGCAAGCGGTCGCAAAGCACTGGCCGCCTGCGCCGCGGTCGTGATGTCGGTCACTCCAGAAACGTGCAAGGTCACCCCCGTGGCGAGAATGATGAAATAAGCGGTCACGTTGGAGTACAACATGCCGCTCCAGGTGTCCCATCGAATGCGCCGGAGCTCGGTGCGGGCCTTGGCTCCATCGGCTTTCAACGACGGGTGCGCCCGCATGTCTTCCACCTCTTCGGAAGCCTGCCAAAAGAACAGGTAGGGGCTGATGGTGGTACCGAACACGGCAACCACCATGGATGCGGCACTGGCATCAAGCCTGACACTGGGCCACACCGTGTGCAGCGCCACGCGGCCCCACGGCACGTGTACGGTAAACAAGACTGCGGCATACGCCAGCAGAGACGCCGTCAGCCACTTCAGAAAGAAAACGTATCGGTGGTAAGGAACGAATATCTGCAGTGCCAGGGTGCCGAACACCACCAACGCCGTCATGACATGCCGGTCGATGCCGGAAACGAGTTCCGCGACCTCGCCCATCGCCGCAACGTCAGCAGCAATATTCAACGTATTTGCGATCAGCAACAGCAACACCACGACGCGCAACACAATCGGCGGGAAGACGTCCTTGATGTTGGCCGCAAGTCCCTTGCCCGTGACGCGTCCCATGTTTGCGCACATCGACTGCATGGCCGCCATCAACGGAAACGTAAGCGGCATCGTCCATAGCATCTCCAGGCCAAACTGCGCCCCGGCCTGCGAATAGGTCGCGATTCCGCTCGGGTCGTCGTCGGCGACGCCCGTGATCAGCCCGGGCCCGACATGCGACAACGGATGCGCATTCAAGCGCGCGCGCAGAACACGATACAGATTGGGCCGGGCCTCTCCGCTGCCGTCCATGTTTGGCTTCCTTGTCTACCAGCGCTGGGCTGGAGTTGATCGTCGCGATGTTCTAGTGCCGGATCGTGATAGGGCGGCTCGCGTCTTGCTCGTGTATTAGCGTATGGGCATGCCCAAAACAAGCGGTGGGATGCAAAGCCTCTAGGTGCGCAGCATCGCCGGCTGTGGTCGTGCTTCCGACATTGTCTGCGATACGGCGCCTGGAGCGCGTGTCTATTCCCACTCTCTTGGGGTCTCGCTTCAGTCTTTGATATTGAAATGCCGCAGTTCGAGGCCCGCATTCCATTGCCGGACCGTCGAACGCCACGCCTGAACCGTGAGGACCGTAGCCTGCGCAAGGTTGCGGTTGCAGCTGCCGGTTCAGGGGGCAGTCAACAGCAAAAAGATGCTGGGGCTTCCCATGAAACGCATTGCGTCCATCGCGCATGGCCCCTACCCTTGGAAGACGACCACGACACATCAAGGATGTCTTCAATGACACGTACGACCGACTACCGTGGTTACCAGATCCACATGGAACTCGTGGGCCGATCAAAGGACATGTTCGACTTGTGGTTTTCCATCCAGGGGCCGACGCAGCCCGCGGGCGTCGCGGCCATCGGAAAGCGCATCAAGGTCCACGGTGGTCCTTTCTCGCGGCGCTGGGCGCATCTCGTGGGCGAGCTGGCAGGACGGGCGGCGATCGACGTCATTCTCGGCGTGGAAGAAGAGGGGCCGTCCACGGACGAGTGGTGAACCCGTGCCACGCCGTCACCAGGTGCTGATGCCTTGCGCGGTGTCCACCGGCATGCTGAACCCAGGCGCAATGCTCGCCACGGCCTCGATCTGCACCAGCGGTCTCGATGGCGTCACGTTGCCGAAGACCATGGCGATGGGAATATCGGCTGCGTCGCGCCCCGTCCCGATCCGCAAGAGCCCCATGGGCACCGCGGCATTGGATGGATCGACGAGGTACCAATGCTGCCCCACGAATACCTCCACGAACGCGTGGAAGTCTGCCGGCCCCATGCCGGGGTCGGCACCGTAGTCGAGGCTGCTGCAAAAGCGCGCGGGAATGCTCAGCGCGCGGCACAAGGCGATCATGAGGTGTGCATAGTCGCGGCACACGCCCTTGCGTTCAACGAGCGTGTCGACGGCCGACGTGCGCTCGTTCGTAGATTGAGAGACACACCGCACATAGCGGCAGACCCAGTCGCGAATCGTGATGACGAGCCGGTACCCGCGCTCGTAGCCGCCAAACTCGCGCAGTGCGAATTCCATGAGCCGATCCGATTCGCAATACCGGCTGGGGGCCAGGAACGTGACGACATCGAGCGGGAGCTCTGCGATGGGGACTTCGAACAACTGCTCCGCCGGTGTGAGCACATGGTCGACGTCGACTGTGGCGGTGTAGGTGACCGAGAAGTGCCCGCGGGGGGCACGCACGCGCAAGCGCCGGTTCAGCAGGCCGGGTTCGGTGTGCGGCTCTGCCATCAGCGCCGGGGTCAACTGCAATGATTCGGCGACGACGACTTGGCGCGCAGTCTGCGCCGCGTGGAAGTTGAAGATGAAATCGGCGGTCGAGTCGTGCACCTCGTAGCGCAAGCCGACCGAATAACGCATGCGCACCATACGGCCTCCTGCTGCGTGCATCGTCTTACCGGCGGCCACGGCCACCGATGACGAACGGGCGGTACGCTCGCGTCTGGCATGGTGGCCATCCACGCGCAAGCAACCGCCTTCGTGCGGCTATTGCGCCATCAGTGTCTGGCCAGGCACGAAGCCATCGATGATGTCTTCGGCCATCTTGACGGCGACACGTTTGGCCACGCCGACGCTGTCCCAGGGCGTGGCCTCCAGCCGGAAGATGCGGGAGTCCTCCATGCTGGGCTCCTCGCCAGCCTGACAGATCAGCACCGAAGCGTTGTAGGACCGGTCCGGGCGCCGCTCGTGCCATTCACGAGGCGGGTCGAACAGGTAGATGAGGGGGTAGACATCAAACCCCTTGTAGCGGCAAGTCGGATAGGTATCCACAGCGAACTCCGTAAAGGGGGGAAGTCCCACTGTACGCGCTTTCCCTGCGCACCATCGAACTATCGGGGGTGGGTGGAAAGCTGCCACGCTTCGCGCACCCTGCATGTCATCGCGCCATCACATTCGGCTGGACCCGCGGCAAACATGCCGCGGGGATGCAGCCGGTGCACACGCCGTTCATTTCTTCTTTTTCTCAGCGCCCTCGTTCGTGACCCGCGATTGCACCGAGCCAAACGGTGCTGCAGGCACTGCCACCTTCTTCGGCTGTTTCGGCTTCTTGACTTCGCGGTTGCCGCGCAATTGAGACTTGGCCATCGTGATACTCCGGTTACGTTGCTCGCCAAGTGGCCGCGCCGAGCATACGCGCTTCAACCCCGGCCAGGGAGAATATCTTTGCTGGCGGCAACGGGTGGGGCAACCCACACCGCGTGTGAGCCCGACGCGTGAGGAGCGCTGCGCGATCCTGCCGGGCGCAGTTGGCCATCCCACCTGGGTACCGATCGAGCCAAAAGCCCTGGTGTAGACGCCGCTGCAGCCGGCTCAAGTAGCACGACGGAGACGCGAATGCGAGGCACGCTGCCGGGACTTCTCACGAGTGCGTGCCGACGGACTAATCGTGTCAGGTGGCGCAATGGTGTTGATCCAATCCTGCAGTCCCAAAGCACAGAGCACGCAGACTAGGGTTTTGACCCTCGAGCCGCGGCCGCTCTCGAGGTCCCGCAATGCCCGAACGCTTACGCCGGCCAGTGCAGCCAGCGTCTTCTGCCCGAGATTCCTGAACAAGCGAAGCGTCCTGAGCCTTTCACCCCGTTCCGCCTCCATCTCGTCTGGTGTCAGATCGGTTCCCGCCATCATTCCACACGAATAAGCCCGTCTACCGTACTGACCACATCTTGATACGAATGAGAGAGGAAGGCGGCGACGTACAACGTCGCTTTTTTTCGCCTTGATGCGATCTGTCGCAGCATCCCTTCGTACCCTGTTGCCGTGATTCCTATATTCGGCCACCGAACTTGGTGGCATATCGGCGCCCTGCTTACCCACGCTCAATGCTGCTTGGTATCAAGCATGTAGCCTTCTCCTCGAATCGTGCGAATGAGCTTGGGTTCCCTGATGTCCTCTCGCAACTTGTGACGCAAGCGCGATATCTGCACGTCGATGCTGCGGTCAAATGCATCGGTTGACTTGCCGCGTGCGGCATCCATCAAGTATTCGCGACTTAGTACGCGCCCTGGGGCTGCAAGAAATGCATTGAGGAGGCGGAACTCGGCGTTCGAGAGTGGGATGACCGTATTGTCGGCAGCGATCAAATGGCGGCCAATGAGGTTCAGACGCCAGTTTGCGAACCGGCACTCTTCCTGGGTATCGGCATGCGCATGCAGTTGGGCGCGCGTGCGGCGCAGGATGGTCTGGATACGCGCCACCAGCTCACGAGGCTCAAACGGCTTGACGACGTAGTCGTCCGCGCCCAGCTCGAGCCCTACGATCCTGTCCGTCATCTCGCCGCGTGCCGTCAAGATGATGATCGGGATATCCGACTTCGCACGAATCTCGCGACATAGATCGAGTCCATCGCCATCAGGCAACATCAGATCCAGCACGACAATATCGGCTGTGCCATTAGCAAGCGCACGATGCATATCGGCACCGTTGGCGGCTTGCGTGGTGACCATGCCGAAATCGGCTAGGCAATCACACAGCAAGCCCCTGATCTGCGCGTCGTCGTCGACAGCGAGAACATGAATAGATTTGGTCACGGTGTCTCCCCTCTCCGGTGTCGTAGCGGCAGCGTGCCGCGCTCGCTCCCACGGAATTATGAGACGCCAATATAAGGGCTTTTTTGTACGGATTATTTCAATCTTGAAATAATCCACGTGGGTGCCGTTGCGCATACATCAACGGCCACGCGTCCCGCAACATTCAGGGCACGCCGGTAGCGCAACGAGATGTGCGCTTTACACGCGCCATCGCGCCACGCTCTGCAGCTGCTTCCCGCGCATTCCGCTTCGTATCAACCTCGATACAAAGTCGAGATGAAGTGGAAATGCCCAGGCTTTAACGTGCTCCTCAACAAGACCTATCAAGGCAGGAGACACGTGGCATATGAACTACGCCCAACCCAAACCGCACGCTCGTCGAATGGCTGGCATCGCATTCGTGATCGCATTGCATGTGGTGATCCTGTACGCGCTGCTGAGCGGTATCGCAACCAACGTGGTGAAGATCATCACGACGCCGATCGAGACGCGTCTGCTTGAAGAGATCAAGCCCCCGCCCCCACCGCCTCCCAAGAAGCTGGCAGAGCCCCCGCCGCGGCCGAAGCACGTTGCGCCACCCCCGTTTGTGCCGCCGCCGGAAGTGCATACCGCCACACCGCCGTCACAAAACACCATTACCGCCCAGTCGGCCACACCAACGCCGTCTGCACCGGTCGCGCCTCCAGCACCGGCGCCGGCACCTGCGCCAGTTGCCGCAAGTGTGGGCGTTGTGTGCCCGAACTCGACGCAGGTGCGTGCGGGCATCCGCTATCCACGTGAAGCGATCAAAGACGGCCTCACGGGCGATGTCGTCGTGGCGTTCACGGTGGGCACCGACGGCAACGTGAAAGACCTGCGTGTCACCACGTCCGCCGCACCTGTGTTGGATCGCGCGGCCGAGAACGCCGTGCGCCAATTCCACTGCACCGCGCAAGGCCAGGAGGTGCGGGTGCAGGTGCCCTTCTCTTTCAAGCTCGATTGAGGCTGCAAGCGACAGCCAATGCCATCACGTTGTTTCAACACGCTCCAGGAGACAAATATGTCCAAACGCTTTTACCCGGCTGCCGCCGCCGTCGCTCTGACGCTGGCAACCAGCGCTGCGCATGCCGCCAACGATGCGGTAACGAATCCATACGGCCTCGAGGCGCTTTGGAAAGGCGGCGATCTGATTGCCCGCGGCACACTGCTGATCCTCATCGTGATGTCGATGGGCAGCTGGTACATCATCGTTGCGAAGCTGCTTGAACAGGCCCGTGTGCTCCGCCGGGCAAAAACTGCCGAAGAGGTCTTCTGGACTGCACCCACGCTCGCAGAAGGCGCACGCGCGCTCAACGAGGACTGCCCCTTCCGCTTCATTGCACAGGCCGGGCTGTCTGCATGGGACCACCACGATGGCGCGATGCTGGAGCAGATCAGCCTGGACACGTGGGTCACCACCGCTGTTGAGCGCGCGACCAACACCGTTTCCAATCGCCTGCAAGACGGCCTCTCTTTCCTGGGTACCGTCGGGTCAACTGCGCCATTCGTGGGGCTGTTCGGGACGGTGTGGGGCATCTATCACGCGCTGACGGCCATCGGCATTGCCGGCCAGGCATCGATCGACAAAGTTGCCGGCCCCGTGGGCGAAGCATTGATCATGACCGCTATCGGCCTTGCCGTGGCCGTGCCGGCTGTGCTCGGCTACAACTGGCTGGTACGGCGCAACAAGGCGGTGATGGAGCGTGTGCGCGGCTTCTCCGCCGAGCTGCATACCGTTCTCTTCACAGGCAAGACCACCGCTGCCGCTGCCGCCGCAACGCGGTCCATGGCGATTGCTCGCGTGGGGTGAGCCATGGCCATGTCCGTCGGAACTGGCAGCAGTGACGAGCACGATGAGGTGATGTCCACCATCAACACGACGCCATTGGTGGACGTGATGCTGGTGCTGCTGATCATCTTCCTGATCACCATTCCGGTGGTCTCGCACACCGTGCCGGTCACGCTTCCCAAAGAAGCCGTCCATCCGCTTCAAACCACTCCCCAGAACGTGATCCTCGCGGTCACGAAGGACGGCGACGTGTTCTGGAACGAAGGTCACGTGCCGGACACCCACACGCTGGTCGACAGGCTCAAGACGGTGGCCGTGCAAAAGCCGCAGCCGGAAGTGCACATCCGTGGCGACCTGGATGCACGTTACGCCGCCATCGGGCGTGTCGTCCTCGCCTGTCAACGCGCCGGTATCGCGAAAGTGGATTTCATTACCGAAGCACCGCCGCGCCAATAACCCATTCACATCAAAAGGAGGCCCGTCATGGCAATGACGATGCATGGCGGCAACGGCGATGAGGCCGAGGTCATGGTCGAGATCAACACCACCCCGTTGATCGACGTGATGCTCGTGCTGCTCATCATGCTCATACTCACAATCCCCATCCAAACGCATGCGGTAAAGCTGGACATGCCAACCGACGCGCCAGCGCAGCCCCAGCAGACAACGCCGGCCATCGTGCAGATTGACGTTGCACCCGACGGCTCGCTCGCCTGGAATGGCGAACCGGTGGCCTCCCGTGCACAGCTGGAAACCCGGCTTGAGGCAGTCAGCGCAGACCCCGCGCCAACTGAGCTGCACCTGCGTCCTGACAAGGCGGCGCCGTATCGGGCCGTTGCCATGGTCATGGCTTCCGCCCAGCGGCTGGGTGTGAAGCGCATCGGGCTGGTCGGCAACGAGCAGTTCATGCCGTAAGCGGCCCCGCGCGGCCGCCCGTTCGTTCGGTCACTCTCTCGCCTCCTCCTCAATTGTCGGATCTACCATGTTCGACTCGAAACTCGACTTACCTTCCCCCGCCATGGGGATCTCCGCCCCAAGGGAAGCGTCCGCTGGTGCGCTTGCCTGGTTCGGCCTTGCGGTACTCGTGATCGTCGCGTTCTTTGCCAATATCGACCGGCAGATACTTGTTCTCCTTACAGAACCGATCCGGCAGGACTTCGGTCTCTCGGACTTGCAGATCGGCCTGCTGCAAGGCGCCGGCCTCGCGCTGTTTGCGGGCGCGGCGGCGCTACCCATCGGATGGATCGCAGACCGCGTCGACCGTCGCCTCGTGCTGGCGGTGTGCATCCTGGTCTGGAGTGCAGCAACTGCTACCTGCGGGCTCACCACCGGCTTCTGGCAACTCTTCATCGCCTCGATCGGATTGGGCATCGGAGAGGCCGGATTGATGCCCATCATCTACGGCATGATTCCCGACCTGTTTCCCGCACGACAGCGCGTGCTCGCCAACTCGGTGTTCGCGCTGGTCAATCTGCTCGGCGCCGGCGCGGGCATGGCCCTGGGAGGCGCGCTATTGCAAGGCGTCACGACGATGCACGGCACGCTACCCGGTGCGTTGGCCGGCTTCTCGCCATGGCGCCTGGCCTTCTTTGCCGTTGCCATCCCCGCGCCGCTTCTGGTCATTCTGGTCGCCATGATCCGCCCTAAGCACGGCGACCGCAGCACGAACATACGCGCCGCCGAGCATGTCGCCACATCACCCTTGACCGCACGCGCCTACTTCACGCGCGAACGGGCCATGATGGCGAAATTCTTCGGTGCAATCGCGTTGGTCAACATGGCTTTCACCGGCATCACCACCTGGATGCCCATCGTTGCCGTGCGGAGTTTTGGCGCGGCGCCGGCTGCGGCTGGTGGTGGGTTGGGGGCCGCGGCCACAATCGGCAGCGTCATTGGCTGCGTTCTGGGCTGGCTGATCGCTCGCCGCCTCAGCCCTCGCTTCGGAGTATTGGCCCCGCTGCGTGTGTGCGAGTGGGGCGCGCTTGCCGCGGCGCTCACTTCCGTCGGCTACTTGACCGCCAGTTCGGTGACATTCGTCTACAGCCTCTTTGGACTGCAGTTCGCTTGCATTGTTGCCGGCATGGTGCTGTTTCCCGCAATCATGCAAAGCATTTGTCCCGCGCACCTGCGCTCGCGCGTGGCCGCCATCGGCGTGCTGACCACCATCGTCGTTCAAGCCGGTAGCCCGGTCTTCATCGGGATGATGTCGGATCGCTTGCAGGCGGTCAACCACGGTCTCCTCCTGGCGATCATTGGCGTCGCCCTGGTTGGATTCTCTTCAGCTTGCGTACTGATGCGCGCCGCCGGTAAAGGCGTACGCGATGCGATTGAGTGCTACGCATAACACCCTCCCATCGCCAAACGAACACCATGGAACGCTGTTCTCTCTCGATTCGAATCGAGTGCTGGCCGCTGGCCGCGCCTTTCAGAATTACCGGATATCTCGTCGATACTGCACGTGTGGTCGTCGTGACAATCGCTGACGCGCACCATGAAGGTGTCGGTGAAGCGGCCGGCGTCTTCTATCTTGGCGAGACGCCCGAATCGATCGCGGCGCAGATCGAAGCGGTACGGCTTTCCATCGAACGAGGCATCACCCGCGCGCAGTTGCTGACGCTGCTGCCGTCGGGCGGCGCACGCAATGCGGTAGACGCAGCGCTTTGGGCATTGGAATCGAAACGTGAAGCGTTGCCGGTCTGGCGCGTCGCGCAGCTTCCGCCACCGCGCCCCCTGCTGACCACGATGACTATCGGCGTCGATACCCCGCAGGCAATGGCGAGCAAGGCGCGTAGCCTGCACCAAGCCCGTGCGCTCAAGATCAAACTCGATGGCAGTGTGCGCGATGCCAGCCGCCTGTTATCGATTCGTGAGGCGCGACCTGAAGTGTCGCTCTCGGTCGATGCCAACCAAGGCTGGTCGCGCGCTCACCTCGATACGATGCTTCCGGTGTTGCAGCAAGTCGGCGTCGACATGCTGGAGCAGCCATTCGCCATCGGTGCTGACGCCTGCCTCGATACGCTGGACTATCCGATTCCCCTGGCCGCCGATGAATCGTTCCAGGATGTTAAGGACCTGCCCAGCGTCGTTCGTCGATACGACATCGTCAACATCAAGCTCGACAAGTGCGGGGGACTCACGCGCGCGCTTGAACTCGCCGCCACCGCACGGTCTGCAGGCCTCTCCATCATGGTTGGATGCATGCCGGGGACGTCATTGGCCATCGCACCCGCTTTCGTCCTCGGGCAGTTGTGCGATCGCATCGACCTCGATGGCCCGTTGTTTCTCACCAGGGATCGTGCGGTTGGCGCACAGTACTCGGACGGCCTCTTGTTGTGCCCGGACGATGCTTGGGGGTCCGCCGTTACCAATGCCATGCTCCCGTAACGTCCACCGCACAGCCAATGGATTCTTCACTCGCCGCGAGACTCGACGCCCTCTTTGCACCGTATCAGCGTAGTGACAGACCGGGCTTGGTCGTGGGCATTACGCACGGTGACGCGTTGCGCTATCGCCGTGGCTTTGGCACGTCGTTCGAGGCGTTTCTGGCGGAACACCTCTTTGGCCCGATGGGCATGATCGACACCATTGCGGCGCCCGACGATATGCAGATTCTGCCCGGCATGGCGACACTGCATGTACGGGACGCCACGGACGGCTGGGAGCGCGGGCTACTAGCAGCATGGCGTATGGCGCAATGCACCTCTCACGCGACAGCGGCGGGACCATCTCGTGTTTCCGGCTCGACACCTGGCGCACGCGCAATTTGCTGTTCACTCGCATTGACGACGATACAACCCCATGACAAGCCCATCGAGAGAATGCATGTACGAGGCGCTATCGGCGCTGTTTCGCCCCTACGCGCGCAGCGATGGTCCGGGCGTGGTTGTCGGCATCGCTCAGCATGGTGAACTGTTCTACCGCAAGGCATTCGGCATGGCGAGTCTTGAGCACGCGCGTGCGCTGACGACCGCCACGCGCCTGCGCATCGGCTCAGTCAGCAAGCACTTCACCTGCCTGGCTGCACTGCTGCTCTGCGAGGAGGGCCTTCTCGATGCGGACGCCGGCATCGGAACCTATATTCCTGAGCTCTCGCGTGCCGGCGGTGCGCCGACACTGCGTCAGTTGATGTCGCACCGCGGCGGGCAACGATGCGCGCTCGATCTGGCCTTGCTGACGCAAGGCTTGGCCATCCCGCCGCGTGGCGCAACGCTCGCCGCACAGATCCGCCAGCGCGACGAGAATTTCCATCCAGGCGAACGCATGATGTATTCGAACGGCGGCTATCACTTGTTGTCGCTCGCCATTGAGCGCGCCAGCGGCATGCCGTTTGATGCATTCCTGGATGCGAGGATCTTTACTCCGATGGGCATGCACGAGACGGCCTCCATCGACAACGACATGGCCGTGGTGCCGGGCATCGCCAGCTTTCATGTGCCGGATGGCGAAGGCGGGTATCTGCGCGGCATCTTTCCCTCAAGAGAGATCCTGGGTGAAGGCGGCATCGTTTCGACGGTCGATGACATGCTGCGATGGACTGCGCACATGCATGGTGAAAAGATCGTCGGCACGGATGCGACTTGGGCACAGATGTTGGAGATGCCCGTGTTTTCCAGCGGACAGGGCAGCAACTACGCCCTGGGCCTCAAGCAAACCATCTATCGCGGCGTCCAGCTCACCCATCATTCGGGCGGTGTCATCGGGGGCACCAGCCATATGCTGTTCTCCGCCACACACGGGCTGGACGTGGTGCTCCTCAGCAACGGCGCGGTCGACACCCCAATCGATCTTGCCCATCGCATCGTCGATATCGTGCTCGCGACTGTCCTGAGCGGCGACGGGCCGCCGATACCAGCGCGTGCGTCGGCACATGCTGCGCGGCTTGGCTGTTATCGCTCATTGGAGAGCAATGCGGTGTATGCACTGGAGGACCACGACGGCGCATTGGCGCTGGGTGGTTGGCTCTGCGCGGGGAAACCCCTGCCGCTTTACCCGATCGAAGGAAGCCCCACCAATGATGTCGCCATTGAAGCCGGCGCTGACGGATCCTTCTCCGTGCACTGGGGAATGCACAACGCGCCCGATGACATCGACCATCTCCGGATCGCCCATTGCGGACATGCCGAGACATTCGAACGCGTTGCTGAAGTGCCCCCGATGACGGCCGAGATCGCCGCTGAGATGTGTGGCATCTACGAGAGCCACGATGCCAACGCCCGCGCCGTCATCGAACACGATCCGGCCGACCACAGTACTTTGATACTCCGTATGCAAGGCGCAGCTGGAGGGTGTGATTACCGACTGACGCCCATCGCTGATCACGTCTTTGGCATGGCTCCCATCGCCCCACTGGCTTTCATCGATGGCATCGTTACGCTATCGCAAGACCCATCCCAGCCGCCGACGCCCAGCTTCCGCATTGATACCCAACGGAGTCGAGGTGTCACATTCACGCGGGCAGTTGGCAACTGGACACGATACCCGGAACCCTGCCTCTGAGACACAACGGTTGAGGGAAAAAAAGGCGGAGCGGCACCGTTGCCGCTCCGCCTGTTCTCATATCTCGCGCGAGAAAGCGAGGCCACGTGTTCGCGAGGTATCCAGCCAGAAACGGGAAGCACGCCCGTTCACACGATCGACGGTCAGCACACCGGCGGAGAAACCTTGCGCATCCGCCGGTTCAAACGTGAAGACGTATTCGCCAACGGGGACAAGCCGGTAGCTGACGCCACCCATGGGGCCCTCCAGCCGCATCGATACGGCGCCGTCCGAGAGCGTCAGTCCGGCATGCCCTGCTGCATCACCGCTGAAGTAAGCGCCCTCCATGCCGGCGAAGGCATCGGAGACAGGTGGCGCCTCATCTGGCAGCCGTTCCAGTAGCGATGCATGGCCGCAGTCGATGAACTCGATGGCCGTCACGCGGCCGGCCGACGTTGCGCCGGGCCGAATCATCAACGCGCCACCAGTACCGTCCTCGATGCGCAAACCGTCCGACGTCTCAATTAACGGTAGCGCCAGGTGCTTCTGGTTATGTATGACGGCAGCAAGGTGCCCACCCCGATCGACAACCTCACAGTACGCTCGATCGGCGCGCGAGAAGTATCGGCCCAGCAGCGCTTCATGACCGTTGATGGTCAGTGGCTCGGGGCGCGGGGCGCCGAGTACCTCGTCGCCCAGGACAACGTCGACAATCTGCGTTGCGAGTGCAATCGGGTCCACCGGCGCGCCGTTGGTAAGAATCACCACATCGAGCGCATGCGCCGCCACGGTCAACATCTGGCATGACCCACCGAACACGCCGCCGGCATGGTGGAGCAACTCAACATTGCGATGCGGTGTGCGCATCAACCCAAGCGCGTACACACCTTCGGCACCACTGGAATAGCGCGGTTTGGTCAGCATCTGCCGCCACACGTCCTGGGTGCCGAGCTTGTCGGGCGCGCGCAGATGGGCCGTCCAGCGCAGCATGTCATCGATGGTGGACACGATGCCGCCTTCACCCCGCACTTCCCACGAAGGGAACAAGCCGCGAATAAAGCCACCCGTTCCGTCCGGCACGTGCTGGGTGGCCATGCGCGGCCGAATCTGCATATCGTCGGCAACGGCCTCGGTATCGACCATGCCCATCACACGGAAGATGCGCTCCGACAGGAAGCTCTCGAACGGCACGCCGCTGACGCGCTCAATGACAAGCGACAGCAGGTGGTAGCCGCCGTTGCAGTAAATCATCCGCTCCCCAGGGCGGAAATTGACGTCGCGTTGGCGGACCTCCGTCGCCAACGCCGCGCCCCGAGGCATGGTCACCACGCCCTGCGTCAACACCCACAGGTCGAGGTAACAGCGGTAGCCGCCGGTGTGCGTCATCAACTGGCGTAACGTGGGATCGCCCGCGAGCACCGGCAACTCCGGGATATACGTGCGGATGCCCGCGTCGACATCCAGCTTGCCCTCTTCTGCCAGCAGCAGCGCCGCGAGACACGTGAAGTGCTTGCTCGTCGAGCCGATCCGCATGCGCGTTGCGGGCGTGTTGATGGTGCCGTGCTCAATGCTGGCCAGCCCGAAGCCGCGCCGGTAAAGCGCATCCCCTCGCAACGCGACGCCGACCACGAGGCCCGGCTGGTCCGCCTTGTTGTACGGCTCCAGCAACGCGTCGAGTTGCTTCCTGATATCCATTGGATCGTGTGTCATGTCGATTGATGTGCGTTAGAAGGGGACCGTCAGCGTTGCACCGATCGTGCGAGGCTGTGCCACGCTGACCAGCGCAGGGCCACCCATCGGAACCAGGGACGTACCTGCCGCAAGCAACGCACGGCGGTCGAACAGGTTGCGAACGTAGAAAGCGAGGCTGAACTTCTTGAAGTCGAGTCCTGCCTGCAGATCCGTCATGGCATAGCCCGGCAGGGGATAGTCTGGGCGGCCTGTATTGCTTCCAAAGCCAGCATGGCGACTGCCGACAAACCGTTGACTCACACCTGCGTAGGCTGGATATCCGTTCACCGCGAAGAGGTAGCTGGCCGATAGCGTGGCGGCAACCCGTGCCGAGTTTGGAAGCGGATCGCCCGCATTGGTGCCCGTGTTGACATTGCCCGTGGTCAGCTTCGCGTCGATGAGGGACACGCTCAGACCGAGATTCCAGTGGCGATTCGGACGGAACGCGCTGGAGAGCTCCAACCCTCGAATCCTTGCATCACCGGCATTGAGCACTTGATTGACGCCATTGACCGCGCCGAACTGCTGGATGTTCTTCCACTCGATGTCGTACACCGTCATCGCAACCGACATGCGCTTGTCCAGAAGATCGGCCTTGTAGCCGGCCTCGTAGGTCCACAGCGTGTCGGGGCGGAAGGTGGGATTCCCAGACGAAGGCAGCCCCGTGACTGGATCAACCAGCAGCGCATTCGGTCCACCAGGGCGATACCCGCTGGCAGCGCGCAGGTAGACGTTGCTGTCTTTCGTCAGCGCATAGTTCGCCGTAAGCATGTACGTCTTGCTGGTATCCGACGAGGGGGCGGTAATGGTCTGCGTGGGCCCTGCGAGCGCGCCAAACGTGGTCTGCTGGTACTCCTGCGTGTTGTGTGCCACACGGAGGCCGCCGGTCAACGACAGGCGCGGGGTCAGGTGATAGGTCAGATCCCCGTAGGCCGCGTACTCGCTGTAGGTGCTCGGTGCCTCAAGCGCGGACAAATTGGGGCCGACGGTTCCGTTGGGCAGCGTCGTAATGAGCCCTTGGCTCGCGTCACTGCGCTCGCGCGTGTAGAACACACCCGCAAGCCATTCCAGCGTCCGGTTGCCCGGCGAGGTCAGACGAAATTCCTGCGTGAACTTGTTCGTCGTCGCCACGTTCTTTGCGGCAACGGAACTCACGTTGAGCCCGATGCCGTTGAGCAGCGGAACGTACACCACCGACAAGTCTTGCGGCGCATCAGATCGCATCGACTGGTATGACGTGATCGAATTCGCGCGTGCCCAGCCGAACTCGTACTCAACCCCGGCGGAATAGAGTTGGACGTTCTGATGAAAGGGCTCCGTCGTAAAGAGCCGCGTTGTCAGATCGCCGTCCACGGGTTGCCCATTTTTGCCATAGGCAACGTAGTTCGGTGCATTGCGGTTGATGTTCTGCGTCAATGCGGTCAGGCGCAGCGTCAACTGATTTGTGGGCGTCAGAAGAAACGACGCGCGCGCGCCATAGGTATCGCCGCGGTCAATACGTGAACCGGCCTGTGGCCCCACGGCATCGACATAGCCCGCATCGTGTTGGCTGAACATCGAAATCCGTGCCGCCGCCACATCGGTCTTCAACGGAAGATTCAACACGGCGTTGGCGGAGTTATTCACGCCGCCATGCTTGGTGACGGAAAGGCCTGCAGACGCGCGGCCCGAAAATTCGCCGGAATCCGGCTCGTTGGTGACGTACTTGAGCAATCCGCCCATCGCACCCGCACCGTACAGCGTTCCTTGAGGACCCCGCAGAATTTCGATGTGATTGAGGTCCAGCAGGCTCATGTCAAGCGCGAACGTTGCACCCTGGGAGAACACGGTGCTGCCGCCAAATGCCACGTCGTCGACGTACACGCCGACGGTCGGCCCGGTCTGCTCACCTGTCGTCACGCCGCGCATGCTGATTTGCCCAGAGCCGCTGCCACCCGCCGTGTTCAGGTCAACACCGGGTTCCGACGACAGGAAGTCGGACATGGTCTTTGCGCCGCCTTTCTGCAACTCTTCAGCCGAAACCACGTTGATCTGCATCGGCACTTCACGTGCGGGCTCCCGGCGGCGCGTTGCGGTCACCACCACCGTGTTGAGGGTGGCGCCTTCCTTGCCCTGCGACACGGATGTCTCTGCCCCCTGCGCCCTCTTCTCAGCCGGGGCCGCCCCGCTTTCAGGCCTCGCTCCAGTTGCCGTATCCGACGCTGCATCAGGCGCCGCAATCTGCACCATGTCTTGTGAAGGCTTCACCGTTTGTGCATGCGCGTACAGGGAAGCCAAGCCAAGTACCGGGCCGGCAAACCACGTCATATATCGCCCACCCTGGCGAAACTGAGACGCGGTCGCATCCACTCTACGCGTCCTTCGATTGTTCATTTTCACTGTCGTCTCCTCCGAGTTTTCCGCTTTCTGATTGCGGTGTTCAAAGCACCGTTTCACTTCGCAACTCGTCGCCAACGGTAAGTGCATGGCATTTCTGTTTCGTGTGTACTTTGTATCGGTCTTGAAACAGGCAGAGGTGCAACATCGTCCCCGTCGTTCATTGTTTCAACGTTGAAATGGAATACAAACAAAGTCGATACAGTCGCGCGCGATAATCCCACTATGCTGATTTCTATTCGTATTCGACGTACCTAGGACGCATATGCCCAAGCCATCATTTGATTCCGCGTTCTATCGTTTGCTATTCGTGATGCTGGCCATGGTCCTGATGACACAGGCCTGCGCAGCTCTCGTCTTGTGGTGGTTCTACAGCGCCGCAGCGTTCAAGGCGCCTCCGGGCATGAGCGTTCCGCTACAGCTATTTCTGGCCGTGCTGATCCAACTGGTGCCGCTATTGATCTCGTCCTGGATCGGCGCGCGCATGCTCGCGGCACCGTTTCGTTCACTGGCCCAAGGGGCTGCCGAATTGGCGAACCACATCGACGCTTCGCCCATCCAGGAAGCTGGCCCGATCGAAGCGCGGCAGGCGGCACAGGTTTTCAACTCGATGCAAGCGGCCATACGGCGCCAGATGAGTGAGCGAAATCAATTCCTAGCCGCCGTCTCGCATGATCTACGCACCCCATTGACGCGCATGCGGCTACGCCTTCGCACGCTTGAAGACCGGGAGTTGAATGACCGGCTCCAAAGCGACATCGACGAGATGACGCAGTTGTTGGACGCCACGTTGTCGTTCTTGCGGAACGCGGAAGTCGTTGAAGCCTTCAGCCCGGTTGATATCAACGCGCTGGTGGATGCGATTGCGGAAGACGCCGCCGAACGCGGGCAGCGTGTCACCGTCAGCGGCGAGATACGCGCGGTGATGGCGCAACCGCTTGGTTTGAAGCGATGCCTGACGAACCTGGTGGCCAACGCCATCCGATACGGAGAGGAGGCGCATATTCATCTGACTGACGGACCCTCGTTCATCTGCATTGATGTCGCCGATCGTGGCCCGGGTATCCCCGAGGCGCAGTTGTCACGCGTGCTTGAACCGTTCTACCGGCTTGAGAGCTCGCGCAACAAGGACACTGGCGGCACGGGCCTCGGACTGGCCATCGCGAACGACATCGTCAAGCGGCACAACGGATCGCTTGAGCTGCGCAACGATCCGGCCGGCGGACTGGTAGCGACGGTGAGACTGCCGCGCCGGTAGCCCGCGCAGCCGCCGTGTTGCCTGCGGCCGCACTCTCGTGTCGAACGCGATACAGAGTGCTCACAAACTAGCAACAGCCTGTGCCTACAGTGAGGTTTCGATCTCCACGCCCTCTCGTAGGATTCACGATGAAACTATTCACTGCTCAGCTTGCGACCGAAACGAATACGTTCGCGCCCTGCCCCACTGGCTGGGGCGGCTTTGAGGAATCGGGCATCTTCCATGGCGACGCAAGCCTGCGAGCCCCGCAAGGCATGGGGTTCGCCCTTGCCGAAGTGCGGCGACTTGCGGAACGCGACGGGCATGAGATCGTCGAGGGCATTTGCGCAGAGGCGCAACCATCGGGCCCCACGATTCGCGCGGTCTATGAATCGCTGCGGGACGAGATCCTAGGCAAGATCGAAGCAGCGCAGCCGCTTGGCGGCGTGCTCCTGGTACTGCACGGCGCGATGGTGGCCGAGGGATACGACGACTGTGAGGGCGATCTGCTATCTCGGGTGCGAGCCATTGTCGGCCCCGAAGTGCCGATTGCCGCCACACTCGATCCGCACTGCCATTTCACGGAACGCATGCGGCGCTCGGCAGACATCCTGATCGCCTACAAGGAGTATCCGCACACCGATCCCATCGATCGTTTGCGTGAGGCGTATCAACTGCTGCTCGACACCGCGGCAGGCAAGATCCGCCCCACCACAGGTGTGTACGACTGCCGCATGGTTGGGGCCTGGCACACCACCAGTGAGCCAATGGCTACGTTCGTTCAACGCATGAAATCGCTGGAAGGACGGGACGGCGTGTTGTCCGTGTCCCTCGGGCATGGGTTCCCATGGGGCGATGTTCCGGAGGCCGGCGCAAAGTTTTGGGTGGTGACCGACAACAACCTCGCCGATGCGACGGCGCTGGCCACGCAGCTTGGCCACGAATTCTGGGCCCTGCGCGAAGCCACGCGGCCTGCATGGCTCGACGTCGATACTGGGCTGGACCGCGCCCTGGAGGTTGGCAGCGGCCCCGTCGTGATCGGCGACGTTGCTGACAATCCAGGGGGCGGGGCGCCAGGAGACAACACGGTCATCCTGCGCCGGATCATCGAGCGACAGATCGCAAACGTCGCCATCGGGTGTTTCTGGGATCTCGGTGCGATCCAGATCTGTCACGACGCCGGCGTGGGCGCAACCTTCGATTTGCGCTTGGGTGGCAAATGCGGCGTGGCCTCGGCAGACCCGTTGGACCTGCGCGTGACCGTGCGTGCGCTGTCCGACCAACATACGCAGAGCATTTCGGGATTGACCATTCCGTTTGGGCGAGCCGTTTGGCTCGAGGCCGCCAATGGTGTCGATATTGTTCTGGCCTCTGTACGCAACCAAGTGGTTGGCGTCGACGCGTTCACGGGTCTGGGGATCGATTTTGAAAGCAAGCGGCTGGTTGTCGTGAAATCAACCCAGCACTTTCAAGCCGAATTCGCGCCGCGCGCCAAGGCGATCTTCCATATCGCAGCGCCCGGGGCTGTCACACCGAGCTTCGCCGATCTGAACTATCGGCGTCGCGATCTCAACTATTGGCCCCGCGTGTCGAACCCCTTCGAGGCATAAGCCCGCGAACCGGGCATTTTCAAATCTGTGGCCGTGAAGAGGCCACGCCTTGCTGCTGTCCGGACAAATTCCCTTTGATGCCGATAACAAGCGTGAGTCCTTAGGAAATCAATTTAGCCCGCCCCGTGCTAGTGGCGTGCCGCAAAAGATACCCCTGCATTTCAGCGTCGACACCATCGAGACGCTATATGAATTGGGGTTGTTCTCAGCCACAAGCTGGAAACAGCCCCGTTCCCTTAAACCCGTTCGAACAGAGCGCTTGGGGAGCGCAGGCGTACGCCGAGGCCGTGGCCGCATGGTCTGCCGTCGCGCTGGCGTCAACGTATCCGCCCTCCCAGGACACAGGCAACGCGTCAGTGCAATTCGAGGCGATCCGCCGTGAGGGGCTCAGAGACTACGGATTGCGTTTTTGAGTCAGGGTGGCCGTCCCGACTTTGGGGCGGGTCGCATAGCTGACGCCGTGCTGCTCCAGGTAGTCGCGAATCAACTGTCGCACCACTTGCGACGGCGTCTGATCTTGCGCCGCGCACAACTTCTCGAAGGACTTCTTCTTCACCGGATCGATCAACACGGTGAGACGCGCAGTCTTGGATTCCATGTGGAGTATCATTGCATGATAATGTCATTATCATTATATACAACCATGCGCCAAAGCACAGCCTGAGACGCGCGTCAGGTGCTCCGCCCCCAGTTCGCGGGAAGCGCCGCGGCCTGCAGCCAGGCGACCGCGAGCCTGTTTGGAATTCACCGTTTTTTTGAGGATGCAGTGGTAGAAGCGACGATCGAGATGACCTGCCTCGTTGGTCTGCAAGGCAGTGGATCTGCGCGGCTGGTACATGCCGCCAGCCAGTTCGATTGCGACATCCTGCTCGTCTGCAACGAGCGCACGGCGAACGCCAAGAATGTCATGGAGGTCATGCGGCTCCCCGCCCGCGCGGGCGCCAAGGTCATGATCCAGGCCGTTGGTCGGGATGACGCCGCCGCAGTGAAAGTCATTGCTGCGCTGCTAAGCGTCTGACTCATCCATACGAACGCTTGATCAAGATCGGCAATTGATATGTCCTACGGCTCCCTTGACGCCTATCTGAAGTTTCTCGCCGAAGCCCCTAACGACGGGACGCCAACGCTGCTGGAAACTGCGCACGAACTGTCGCTCCATTTTGATGTGCATGGGGTACAGAGCCTCATGTCAAGGCGCGACCCAAACAAGTTGGTGCTCGGCTATACCCGAACGATGATGGGCTTTCTGCTCCTGCAGCCGGCGCCTGCCCGAATCTCCATGATCGGCTTGGGCGGCGGCTCGTTGGCCAAGTACTGTTACCACCATCTTCCCGATACCAAGGTAGTGGCAATCGAGATCGACCCCGCTGTAATCGCTTTGCGCGATACGTTCCACATTCCCCCCGACGACGACCGCTTCGAAGTGATCTGCGCGGACGGTGCCGAGTATGTCAAAGGACAGGATGCACGACCCGATGTGATTCTGGTCGACGGATTTTTGGCGCATGGCATGGCCGCGCAACTGGGAACTGCAGACTTTTACGCTGCCTGTTACGCGCGCCTTGCCGACGATGGCGTACTGGTTGCCAACTTCCTCGAGAGCGATCGCGATATCCCGTTCTACCTTGAGGAGTTGCACTCGGTATTCGGCGAGTCGTTCTCCGTTTCGACGTCCGAGGACAGCTGCAACTACACGTTGTTCGCTTGGAAGGGGTCGTGGAAACTTCCGGCGCTGGACACGCTGCTCACGCGTGCGCGCACGCTGGAGATGGAGCACGCTCTGAACTTGCGCTTGGCTGCGCGCCGCCTGAAGCAAAGCAAACGCCTCGCGTCGGACCTCGAATTCTGGCAAGAGCAGGCGAGCTGGCGGGTCGGCGGCGGACGCCAAATCGACCAGAGCTGAAAGCCCTTGCCACGGAAGTGACCACGCCCATTCGCATATGCCGGGGATCGTGTCCACGATGGACGACAACCTTGTGCTCAGCTACGCCTAGCTACACCGATGCATAGCCAAAAAATCAGATTTCTTCGCTCACGAATTCCCACATTCGAGTGCACTCCGGGATGTCACGATTGTTGTGGACCCGTGACAACCTCAACGGAGGAGATGTCGAGGCTTCCCGTTAAGAGCGATGCCGAGCGCGACACTGCGCTGGCAAACCTAAGTTGCCCTCATCTGGATACCAAGGGATGCAGCGTGTATTTGGAGCGCCCGTTGATTTGTCGCTTGTTTGGTTCGACTCCAAGGCTTGCCTGTCCGAACGGAAAACGGCCGGACGAGATGATCGATCCGGAAATTGAACAAGAGATTCAGCGCTTCTTTCTAGAGGTGCGTCACGTGCTGGTCTGAGGCAAGGCGACCGCTGCCGGTAACAACAGACGCAGGCAATCCGCTATCGCAGGCCGCCCTGCGCAGGAGAAGAGCCAACGCTGGCGGCCAGTAATGGTCGTGGCTGCTGAACGCCATCGCGTATTGATACAGCCCTGTGGCGGAGCCCCCCTTTCCCATCAACGTGTTGAGGGAGGCGTTGGGGGGCACGCGAGGAAGAGACACTCACTCGAAGCTCACCCACGCTTCTGGAAGGCTAACGGTACGCACTTGGACGCACAAAAAGGTTGCTATTCCGCACGTTGCGCCATGAGCGGCTACCGATACTAGAGTCAATCAGGAGAGCGCCAGCGCGGTCATTCCGCCCGGCTTGCCTCGGCATTCCCGCCCGTCACGGGAATGCGTCAATCTGTTTTTATTGGCCGTAGCCTCGCCGCTCTATGGCGGCTAGCACATCCCACGTTTGCGGATCGACATCGCGGCCCCCGAGCGACATCGATACGTATGCATCAATCGCATCCACAAAGCCTTTGATGAATGCCGGCGGTGAATCGCCCCGACTTTCCTAGACACCCGCGAGCCGTTGGGAATGGCGTTGTTCGAACTCTACCGGTGATAGACCGTTGGCGCTCGAATGTCGCCGTGTTGGGTTGTAAAACATCTCGATGTAGTTGAAGACATCGGACTTGGCCTCCTGCCGGGTGGCATAGATCTGCCGGCGCACCCGCTCGCGTTTGAGTAACTGGAAGAAGCTCTCCGCCACTG
>Ga0209147_100149_pt1 | contig 102676 bp, 97 predicted proteins | sample AraplaCol_mLB_r2_FD_184278 | JGI IMG/M metagenome (GOLD analysis project Ga0209147, IMG submission 184278) | Arabidopsis root microbial communities from North Carolina, USA - plate scrape CL_Col_mLB_r2 (SPAdes) (version 2) | ecosystem: Host-associated > Plants > Roots > Endosphere | place: USA...
TAGCGGCGCAGCCACTTGCGAAGCGTCGGCCTGGAGATGCCACAACGCGTGCACACGAGACCGGCGTTGCCGGTCTCGTGATACATGCGCACCCAACGTAATCGCATCGAGATTTCGCGCTCCATCGCCCCATATTAGTTGAAACGATGTCCGTGAATCACACACTTGACGCTTGTGTCGAGTGTATCTCCAGGATTGAGCGTCTCGTTATCGATGTCGACAGGCGTCTTTCGTACCGTGAGCAACCTGCCGCCGGGGATAAATAGCTGGTCTGCGTTGACGCGCGTGATTTCGCTTGAACTTGTTGCTCCGTCTACCATCGTCGAATTGGCTTCCTGGCTATACCCCTGCTCGCAGACCAAAATCGCGGCCGCTGCCATCACTATGGGCGAAATAAATCGTTTTTTTCTTTTTCACACTTCTTGCCCTCGAATTCGTCGGCTAACCCAACATCTACGCTTAACGGCTGCGAGCCTAGAATCTTTAGCTCGGCTCAAAGGCCTGTCGTCAGGGCAGAAGCTTTTGAGACTTGATATCTGCCAACTTGTGCTTGTTCACAATGACATAGCCTTCTTCCTCATGGTTTTCCAGCGAATCATTGTTGGGGTGCTTGTACCACGAGTGGTCACCGGCGGAAAAAAAGGCAATCGATGTGTCAGAAGCGGGCTTCACAATTTTGTCGGCGCTTGCCTCATCACCATGGTGAGGTACCACGACCGCGTCGTAGTATGCAACGGCGAGCAATCGCATCTCGGTTGCGCTATCTGTTTGCATGCGTCGATATGAGTAATCTCCGGGCAGGAGCGCGCTTTTACCTTGGGTGTGACACACAGCGACCAAGCACTCGCCGTTCTTGTTTGACTTATTCGGTATGCTTCGAACGACGTTCAGGCTGGCGCTAACGGAGACATCCTCTAATAGAGACTGTGTTCCGATGGCAAGTACTTTGTCTTTTATTGCCTTGCTCTTAAAGGGCAAATTCGAATAGTTGTTAGGCACATAAATATGGTCGACGCGTTCAAGCAACTCCGCATCCCAATCGAGAAGTCGCCAGTGGTCAGCATCGAAATGGGAAAGCACCATCGACAACGGATTGAGTCTCTTGACCAAGGGCGACAACTCATTCACAAATCCCACGTCATCATAGACCTTTCGAAGAACGGGCGTCCCTGCTCCGGCATCTATAATGAACCCCGATTCCCCATTGTGAAAGACGGAGCACATGCCTTGCCCCACATGAAATCCTTCAAGGACGTAAGGCGACGACGAATGGCGAGGAGTCGGTGACACCGCGACCGCTGTTCGCAAGGGTGGGACCGCTCGCCCAACCACCGGCGTGATTCCAGAAATCTCGAGGAAAGTCGGTGCGGAAGCCAGGAATAACGGGTAGGCGTATGCTTCACCGGTGTCCACAGTTGTATCCGCGCGGTATGAGACTTCGAGCCACCCGGTCTCGGCATCGTAGAAGCGGACTCGGTTCTCCCGCACCTCTTTCACCGCGGCTCGTTCCCACAAGGGCCACTCCACATCCATGATGAAAACGTCGAAGCTCTCGTCGACGGAGTCAGTTTCGAGTGTGCGCGCAAACTGGTCTGCCGAAATTCCAAAAAGGCGAGCGCATTGCGTGTTATCCCGATAATCTGACCTCGCGTCAATGGCTTCCAGCTTGCAGTACATCACGCCCTCCGGAATTTCATGTTGTTCGCGGCGCTTGTTCGGCACCTCGCTCCCCTGTGTCTCGAGATTACCCCTCTGTGGAAGATGTTCGGTCTTGTCGATTGTAAGTTCGACCGGCCTCGCTTGAGGTAGATTCATGTTAATTAGATGTTCCATTTGCTTTTGCCTGCCCGGTGAAGGAACTTGACAAATATTTCTTTCGTGTGACGTGCACGGTTTTTGTGCGCTGCACATCTTTCAATGCGATGACCATTTTCAGGGCACGTGGTCCACACGGAAGGCTAGCTGTAAGTTCGGCCCACTCGTCCCTGTCTAACGGCTGCATTTTGAAATACTTTACAACCAGTGGTCCTCGACAGAAGGCGTGGCATCGCCAAGCGGTCCAGCGGAGGTTGATTCCATTTCTTCGAGTAATTGGATATTCTTTGAACTCGGTCTCTTTTGAAGTTACCGCACGGCAACGTTTGCGAGACGCGCGGGCCCTCTGCGGGAGGCCACACAGCCATGTCAGGGTTTTCCTCCCGACGTAGGCTCGGACTATCGACATGACTTACAGGTTGCGTATTTTGCCCCGCAGGCAGAGTGCCGGGCTACGAAAAGGAGACCAGACGGAATGGCCGAGACAGCGAACATTGCTGCTATGGCAGAGCGACTTTCCAATGAACTCTTCGCGGAGTTCTTTTGGAGCATCACTGGTCCAATGAACAAGAATTGGAGCTGTGAAAAGAAGGAGCAGCACAAGCTAGACACTCATCCGTCCGACGTGGTCTTTTACTATGACGACCCCTATTCTCGGAATCGAGTTTACGTTAACTGCGACCTAAAAAGCTATGCAAAATCATCAATCACGTTCTCCGCGGTCAAAGGGGCACTTGAGAGCCTGTCCAAACAGGTGTCATGCGCCGAGGTGAGTGACGAATGGCGCGAACTCTACATCCATCCGAACGTCACGCCTTCGATTTGTGGCCTCCTTTTTGTGTACAACCATGACGGCGAGTACGACAAGGATTTCAGGCAGCATCTGAGGAGCTTGAAGAACGCCCAGCTAGATTTGCCGAAGGGCTCGCGGCTCGTCATTCTCGGGCCAGAAGATATCTTCTGGCTCGACAACGTCCGGTACGAAATCGTTCAGATGCGTGGTCGCCGTACGGGCGGCGCTCCATTGCCGGACCCGGCGCACTGCCGTTACTTCTATCCTCAACTCGTTCGGCGCAAAAATCTGGAGCTCGAACATGCCAAGGCGGCAACGCTCGAGATGCTGACTTCCCAGCTCATCATTCTCGAGTACGACCGCACGGGCCACCCTGAACACAAAGGTCTCGTGCTTTTCTATCGTGGCAAAGGCGAGTCAGCAGACGAGTTCACGTACCTGTTCGATTACTTGCGTAGCCTCCAGCTACTCAAAGAGGGCGTCGATATCGAGATGAAGCTTCTCGATGCCTCTCCGGTTGCGCAGCCAATGTTCCAAAAGGCACAGCAGGTCTATATCGACGGACTCTCGGACGCGTCGACGGGGTCGCCATTGGCGGAAAGGGTGAAGCAAATTCAGTACAAGCGAATGTCGCAAGTATTGACTCGCTTCTCGGACATCGAGCTGGGAATGGACTATGTCTGACAACACTCAACAGTTCTATGCGACGGACAAAGACATTTTTGACCTGCTCGCGTGCGCGAAGCGCAGCTTGACGGAAGGGGTTCTCCGGGAAATCGCTCGCGAACGCGGTATCTTTTTTTCACCCCACGACACACGTGAAGATTTGGTTGAAGCCATCTCCCAGTTGCCCTTCACACTCAACGAGCTTCGTGAGGTCATGGGGCGCCGGGAATCGCCTCGCCGGGGTGAAAAGACCACTTCGGTTACGCTCGATGCTGACATACCGATTGACGAGCTGAAGGCTGTCGTGCGTGAGTACAAGGCCGACGTCGGTACCAGCGAGAGGGTCGTCTCTCACTCGAAGGGTACTGACGGCTTGGTCATGAACGTGGAGTACGACGACATGGACTATTCGCGAACGCGCCTCATCCAGCGCCAGCGTGTGGACGCGACCATTGAGTTTATCCAGCAAGGCGGCAAAACCGTCGTCCGCTTGCCAGCATCGGCGAAATCGAAGCAAATTGTTGAAGACCTCACGGGCCGCATCGAAAGCCGTCGTCGCGCTCCAATCACCCGTGAGGCGATTGAACTTGACGCGGACTTCACGGCAGACGAGCGCACGACGTTCTTTATGCGCCTGATATCCGAACTGCCGGCCCACAAACTCAACGGGGTGACGAATCTAAAAATCGCCCCCAGTCTACGTCCCGAGGGCGAGCTAGACGAGGACGACCTTGATGAGGATGCCAGAGCGGAAGCGAGCCAAGAATTGCTTGTAATCGTGCGAAGCATGGCTTTGAGCGGTGAGAATCTCATAGCCTCGAAAGAGTATATGTCGCTGAAGGAACGGGGGTTCTATATAACCTCGGTTACGTGGAAGACCAAGCAAACGACCATCCCCTACGACATACCGCATCTGCACGCCGAATTTGAGGATGGCGAAAACGGCAAGAGCTTCAAGTACTCCGTTAAAGGTGCCTACCGCTTCCAAGAGGGCGAATACACAAAGACCGCGCGTCCCGTTGACGACGGAGAGCGAGAGAGTCTCTATCAACTTATCGAATCTGCGGCACGCGCGATATTGCAGGACATGAGGGCAAAGCGAACGCCAGTCGCGCCCGTTGGGGGAACGGCAGAATGACTCGCTATCGGTGGTTGCAGGCCGACTGGCCACTGCCGGTCCGAGCGCTCGCCAAGCAGATTCGGCAGCGGCCATTCTCAGATGACGGTTCGAACGGATTCATCCTGGACAGGGTCCGCGACGATTTCTTGGAGGCTAGGTACGTTGAGCGCTACGAGTACGATGAGACCGTTGCCGACCCGTTCGGCAAGGAGCTAACTTTCAGGCGCTTGGAGTTTCACCAGACTTCCTTTCGAGCTGGGCCAGATTGGCCTGGATTGGAACTCGTGGATGCGCCTCGGTCGACGCAGAGTCTTGTGAACCAACTCTTGGAGATAACGGATTTCGCTCTTCCGGTTGCTCCGTTGACTGTGGACGTGATGTCTTGGGTCAACGACTTTCAGAAACATTTCGGTAGCCGCGTCGTCATCGACTCGATTCAGTTGGGCGCACTTCAAATTGAGAAAGGTGTTCGGGCAAAAGTGGTGCTGAAAGGAGAAGAAGATGTCCGGTCTGCCTGCAAAGAGCTCATCGCCGGTAGGAAACACGTGCTCGAAAAGCTTCAGTTCCGTGCCGAGCAAGGGCATTTGAGAGCAACCGTGCTTTTGGCAAACAACGCATCGGTCAAAATTGATGGCACCGACCTGCATGACGAAGCTTTGGATGCTCTACGATTAAGTCTGCCGAAGCAGTCTTCTCAATAAGTCCGGAGCAAGCGCCCTTTTGGTGGGCCGGCGGAAAGGGCAATCATGCACCTAACTTCGTCGCTTGCCGCAGGGTCGGCGGGAATATACGGGAGGCAAAGTGCACAGGCCCAGGCGACACCATTTCGTCCCGCGCTTCTATCTCGAGGGCTTCTGCGCCGACGACGAGCGTGCGCTTGCCGTGTACGACCGTATCCGAAATGAGTATCGAGAGCAGCGTCCTGCATAGGTGGCCCATCGCCGTGTGAATCTCGCAATCGTTAGCCAAGCCCAGAACTTCGTGTTCGGTAGAGACATGCCTTTGGTGAGAAGCCTCGTGAGCGCGACTGAAATCAGCAGACGTCAATGGCAGGTGAACACCAGGAACGGAGGGCAAATGACGCTTGAAGACCGCATCGTCCGCTCAATCCGGCAACGCAAGAGTGTGGTCGTTCTCCGCTCCGAGCTTGCCCCGCTTGGTAGCACCGCTCAAGTCGATCGGGTAGCCATGCGCGCCGACTTTTGGGCCAACTCCAAGCGCTGACGAACAGCATCGTTGACCTGGAACAAGCCCGACACGAGTTAGGCCTCCCGGAGCGGAGAGGAATGACCATAGCGGTTGAATTCAAGCCTCGCGGTGTCTACGACTACACAAAGGTCGAGTGGAAACGCGAGGGTATTGAACTGTCACCCTCCGTTCAATTCCCGGAGGCAGCCGAACCGGCCCGAACGAAATGATGCTCCATCCTCGTGCGCAGCACGCCATCGAGGGCGGCAAGTCGATCGCGCAGTCGAACCGCTTGCCCTTCCGTCATTTCCCCGAGAACGATCTTCTGCTCGAGAACGTCGCCACAACGGGCGATGGCCCATCGGTCGACCGTCGCGGTTTCGCCTTCAAGTACGGCAGCCGCTGTCGACACGATGCCCGGATTCAATCCCGAAACGAGATGAACCGTATGCGTGAGCGTGAAACCGGGAAGGAGGTGCGACCAATCTTCACAGACGGTCTGGCGGGAAGCAGCGGTATCCTGGCGCATGATTGCTCCGGTTGAGTGGTTATCGAACCGGTGCCAGCCATGCTGCTCCCGTTTCGTTGCCGTAAATCGGCCGCATCGCCTCAAGGGCGTCCACCTTGCCCGGGAGGGCAGGTTGGCGTCGGATAACCCGACTCTGGATGCTTGATTTCTCTCGTTCGACATTCCGAACGATGGTTCATTATATCGAAAATTACGCGTAGCGCAAGAAGTGTCGGGAGAGCGGCACTTTAGCCGGATGACCTCACCGATCCAGCCCTTGTAAGCGACGCGACAGGAAGAGCTGTGTCAGTTCTCCTCACCGCCCTCCAACCACACGCGCCCCAAACACCCCGAAACCTACGCCCTCACGCGATATACCTGTTCTTGATCCGAATATCCCTCCCCTTGAACGGCCCCGTATCGTGCTCATGCAGATGCACGACCACCTGCTTCGGATCGAACAACCTCGACACCTCACGAAAATCCTGGTTCACGCGCTTCATGCCCTCGAACAACTCGCCATGCAGCGCCGCATCGTCGAGCGGCATCGGCGCACTGCCCAACGCCCGTTCGAGATGGAGGTGCAGGAAACTCGTCAACTGCGCATCCTCGGTCGTCGCGAGCTGGAACGTGCTGATCGCGTCATGCAGCACCGGCGAAGCGGACAGAACCTGCTCGATGTCGGACGGGAACACTTTCGCGCCATAGAACGGCACGCTCGAATCGTTGCGGCCGTACACGAACAGGAACGGGAAATGGCTGGTCCGCGCGGCAAAATCCTGCAGGCGCATGCCATGTGCCGACAGACGCCTGTTCAGCTCGCGGAATCGATACGTCCCACCCGAATCGCGAATGTTGTACCGGATCTTCGGCGCGGCGCCGGACTGCCGCCCGATGGTCACCAGCAGTTCGCCATCGTCATTCGTTTCGATCACGTAATCGAGCGCGTTGTACTGGAAGATCATCGGCGGCGTATCGCGGCCGAACAGCTCGCGGCACAGCTCGGGCCGCGTGAGCAACGCACGCCGCAGGCCGATCGTCGTCGGCGTCTCGACGCCGATGTTGATCTCGAGGTCCGACGCGCCATACGACGAGATCACCGTGCTCGCCTTGCGCAGCAGATGGTCGCGCAACGCTTCCGACAACCCTTCCCCGCCGACGATGAAATCGATGTGGTACGCGCTCAGGTCGAGATCGCATTCGTCGACCACCGAGCGGATGAACGGCGGGTAGCCGAATATCAGGTACTGGTATTTCGGCCCGAACAGCTTCAACGTGTTGATCAGCTTGGCCTTGTCGGGGCCGATCGACTTCATGATGCCGACGTCGACGAGCGACATCGACACGTTCATGCCGGTCGCCCACGGCCCGAGTGCAAAGCAGTTCAGCAGCATCTTGCCGGAGTCGCGGAACACCAGCTGATAGTTCAGTTGCAGGATGCGCTTGACGTCGCTGCGTTCGGCCGCGCTGCGCACCCAGTTGTTCGGCTGCCCCGTCGACCCCGATGATTCGTCGATGACGACACCCGACTTCGGAATGGCGCCACCGTAGCAGCGCTGCTCGATCGAATAGCGCTTGATGTAATTCTCCTTGGTCATGGCGGGCAGGTCCGCCAGCCGCCATTTGCCGCCGGTCTTGTAGCCTTCGGCCTTCAGGAACTCGATGTAGGCCGGGCACGACGTGCTCGCCTTGAGGAACGCGACGCGGGCGCGCATGCGGCCGACATAAGCCAGATAGGGCTGAAAAATCGGCGCGTTGAGGAACACATAAAGACGTCCGTCGACGCTGATCACGCGGCGAAGGAACCAGAGCGTCCAGAGAACGGCTTCGAGAAAGAGGCGAATGAGCGTGTTCATGCGGATTGCGGCGAATGGGAAGGAACCGGCGCATCGACGAGGATGTCGGCAAGCGCCCTGCGCTGGCTTTGCGGCGGCGTACGCGAGTAGCCGACCTTGAACACGAGCCATGCGCGGTCGACCCCGGCATGCGTGCTGAACCACGCGGCGGCGTCGGGGTTCGTGACCAGGTTGCCGTACGGATGCAGGTACAGGCCGAGGCTCGTCAGCGCCAGCCAGAAGCGCAGCAGGAAGCGGCCCGACTCGATCGCCTTCTCCGGATTGAAGAAATCGCCGCTCAACACGCCGATCGCCGGCACATGGCCGAGCTGCGACCGGTACCGGCGCTTGAAATAGAAGCGTGTCGGCTTAAACGTCAGGATCTTCGACAGACGCGCGGACATCCAGAACTCGGCGCGCGACAGGTTCATGCAGCGCCAGTCGAGACCGTCGCGATGTCGGGCAGTCGAGCGTTCCGTGAACCGAAACCAGGCCGTGATTTCATCGTGGTAATCCGCGACGTTCATGTCATGGAACACGGCGTCGATGTTCGCCGCGATGATCGGCTCGATCCGTTCCGCCCCCGACAGGTGCGTATATCGATGCCCCCATTCGTCGGCCAGCGCCGCCAGTTGCGTGACGGCGGCATCCGGCACCGGTGTCGGGTCCATCGAAATACGCGACGTGCGGCGCGCCAGCATCAGCGCAGACGGATCGTCGCGCGGCGCATCCGCGTTGGCGTTGGCGACGAGCCGCAGCGCAGCGAACGGAATCAGCCCCGGCGGCGTCGGCCGGGACAGGATGGCCGCGAATTCCCGCACCGGGCGATGCAGTTGCCATTCGATGCGCAAGCCATGCGGTGCCGCGAGCAGATCGATCGCGTCGATGAACATGCCCATCGCGGACAACAGGAACGCGCCGGTCGTGTCTTCTTTCGGCAGCGTGCGCGTGCCGTCGATGAACAGCTCGGCGCAATCGTCCGAGATCAGTTGCACCCGCCACGGCTGAACGTTGTGCGGCGACGGTGCGTGTCGGGCCACGGACAGGATCGTGCGCCAGACAGTAAAGGTTTCCGTGGGAATCCCCGGCATATCTCGTGGCTTCCTTGTTGTTGTGCGGCTGATTGCCGTTGTGGCGCGAGAACCGGCCCCTCTCAAGACCGGGTGAAGCTGTGCGCATCTTACATGAGGGCCGAGGCAGCCTCACGGATGCCCGGGGCGGCAGCTCGGCTGCGACGCAACTGTCCGCGCCCCGCAGCATCGTCCGCCGTCACATGCGGAGCCGCGTGGCCGGTCGACGCCCCGCTCGAGAAACCCGCTACTTCGACAAATGCAGCTTCTTCGACACGACGATGCCGCTCGACTGACTCACCAGCGAGATGTCACGGATATCCATGTGCAACGTGGAGATCCTCGTCGTGATGTCGGTCGGCTCGTCGATACTCGGATCGACATGCTCGGTTTGTTCCGTCAGGTAAGGCCGAACCAGCCGCCCGGAGAAAACGAGTGCGAATTCGCCGCTCGCTCGTGCGTGCTCGGCGGGCGATAGCCGCATGCGGCTACGAATCGCGGTCTTTTTGCCTTGGCCGGAATCGAGTTCGATGACGTCGACGTGCTGGATGTACCCTTTCGCCTTCGCTTCGGGTGCGATCACGAGCCCGCGCCCTCGCGGCCCCGTCGTGACTTTTCTGAGGAGGATGCCCGCCCGGTCGTTGCGCTCTGCGTCGAACAGGTCGACGTCCAGCGTCAACAGGTGCCGGCGTGACGAGTACCTCAGCCCGTACCGCACCGGCACCACGAACGTCACGTCACGATCCAGATCGACGGACGCCAGGTCGGGATTCGGGCCATGCCGGTCGACCGCGCTGGAGACCAGGCCGCGAACCCGGTCGGGCAACGAAGGTGAGTGGGTATTGACGTGCAGCTTCTTCAGCGCATCCCGGATTGCAACCGGGTCGTCGCCGGCTATCGGTCGTGCCGGCGACGTGTCGTGACTGACCGCCGACGCGATGCGCGTCGTGCCGTCCGCAGCCTCCGCCGCTGCATGCGCCGCGACCGGCGCCAGCATCATCGCCAGGGCGACGACGCACGCGAAGTTCGAGCGACCCAATGGGGATTTCCGGTAAAACACGACGAACTCCTGAGTTTCTTGCAGATCGATCAACGACGTGCACTATAGGGTGGAATGATCGGCAACGCACCCACCGTTTGACATTCACGGATGGCCGGCGCGCCCATCATGGGTTCGTCGTCGGCACGGCGGCAGGCCAACGAACACACTACCGTGTTGCCCGCGCGACAACAACCGGCGGGAAACGCGAAGCGCCTCCCGTCAGGAATCCGCACACTCATCCCCGCCCGTCCTCGCGCCGATACTCCGCCGGCGCCTTCCCCACCAGCTTCCGGAAGTCGCGCGTGAAGTGCGCCTGATCGAAATACCCCAACGCCTGGGCCAGCTCCGCGAGATCGACCGCCTCGCCGCCCGCGAGTTTGTCCGCGGCTTCGTGCAGGCGATAACGGCGGATCACCCATTTGGGCGTCACCCCGACATGGCTGGAAAAGAGCTGCTGCAACGTGCGTTCGCTCAACCCCGCACGCTCGGCCAGGTCGCGCACCTGCGTGAGCCCGATGTCCTGCTGCAGCATCTGCAAGATGGCATGAATACGCTCGACCTGCGGATCGGGCGGCGGCAGCACCCGCAACAGCAGCGCCTCGGCCGCCGCCACCATCCCGGCATCGTCCCCGGCGCCGAGCACGGCCGCTTCGGCTTCCGCATCGCCGCAGTCGAACAGCGTCGACACCGGCAGCACCTTGTCGGTCGTCAAATGCACCGGCTTGCCGAAAAACGCCCGGAACGCGCCCGGCCGGAACCGCATGCCGATCACCCTGCCGGCGCCCGCGAGCGTCGTCTCGAACGCCCCCGACACCACACCGAAGATCCCCGTCTGCCGCCGGTCGAACACCACATTCACGCACGGATACGGCAGTGTGCGCTGCACGTAAGGCGGCTGGCCGCGCAGATCCCATTCGACGATCCAGTGGTGATCCAGCACGCCGGCCAGTTCGGCTCGCGGGTAATAGCGATTGAGACGGAAGCGCTGATTGATCGCCTTCGGGCCGACCACGCCCTTGGGCGTGTCGGTCACGTTACGCAGGTCGGCCATGGTCGGGGAACCGGTGAGGTGAAGGCGCAATGATGCACCGCCACAGCGGGTTTTTCCAAGACGAGGGGGCGCAACCGTCCTACATTCGAATCCCTGCCGACGAACGCACCACCGGAGCCCGCCATGCCGCAAGACCGTCACCTGATCCTGTTCCACTCTCCGCGCAGCCGCTCGGCCGGCGTGCGGATGCTGCTCGAGGAACTGGGCGCCGCCTATGAATTACACGCGTTCGATCTCTCCACCGGAAAACACCGCGACGCCGAATACCTGCGCATCAATCCGCTGGGCAAGGTTCCCGCGCTGCGTCACGGCGACGTGATCGTCACCGAGCAGGCGGCCGTCTACCTGTATGCGGCCGAACTGTATCCGGAAGCCGGCCTGTCGCCGGCGCCGGGCGATTCGCTGCGCGGCCCCTATCTGCGCTGGATGACGTTCTATGGTTCGTGTTTCGAGCCGGCCGTCGTCGACCGATCGATGAATCGCCCGCCCGCGCCCTACTCGACGTCGCCCTACGGCGACTTCGATACCGTCGTCGACACAATCGATGCGCAACTGGCGAAGGGGCCTTACCTGCTGGGCGAGCGCTTTACCGCCGTCGACGTGCTGTGGGGCTCGGCGCTGAACTGGACCACGATGTTCAAGCTGGTGCCCGAGACGCCGCGCATTCGCGCCTATATTGACCGCGTGCTAACACGCCCGGCCATCCAGCGCGCGCAGGCGGCGGATGCCGCGCTGGCGGCGGAACAGGACAAGGCCAAAGAGGCGACCGCCGCAGCGGAGTAGTGCATTGGCGGGCCGACCTTGGCACCGGATCCGCCCGCCGCCCCGTCAAAACACCGTATGCAGCCCCACCCGCGCCACCGTCTGGTTCGCCGAACCTGAAGCCCCGTTCGGATCCAGCACGCCATTGACCTGTGCATTCGCGCCGCTGTTCGCGCGTTGGTAGTCGGCCGACACATAAACCATCGTCCGCTTCGAAAACAGGTACTGAAGCGCCACACTGACCTGATGCGCGTGGTTGTCGTTCACCGCTTCGTTGCCCTTCATGTACATGTACTTCGCGCCCAGCACGACATCCGGCCTGATGTGCCACAGCCCGCCGGTCTCCGCCATCCACACGCCGGCAGCGTTGAACGCGTTGTGCACGGTCGTCACCAGCGCACTCGCGGTCACGGCACCGAAGTCGTAATGCATCCCGACACCCCAGTTGCGCACGCTGGTGGACGGCACGCCAGGCGCGGGACCGTACTTCTCGTTCGTGTAGGCCGCACCGATCCCGAACGCCCCCATCTCGTAGCTCACCCCGGCGCTGACCGCATTGTCCGCGCCGACCGAGCCGGCCACCCCGCCGAACGCGTACATCACGCCGCCGGAAAAACCCGCGACCGTCGGCGAACTGTACTTGACGGAATTCGCGATCGGCTTGCTGCCTGCCGTGCGATCCCAATCGAACGCACCGGTCGGATTGCCCGGCAGCGCGAGACGCTGGAACGGGCCATTGCGAAAGCCGTACAGCCCCGAGATATCCCGAGCGATCGCATTGCCCTTCGAAAAGAGCGAATCCACCATGAAGTCATACTGGTTGCCCAGCGTGATGCTGCCGAACCGGTTGCTTTCGAGGCCCACATACGCGTTGCGGCCGAAAATCCCCGTCCCGACGATGCTGCCGTTCGCCATCGAGAACTGGTTCACGAGCGCGAACGTCGCGCGATACCCGCCACCGAGGTCTTCAGTCCCGCGAAAGCCGAAGAGATTGGGCGCGAATATGCCGTCGTCGAACTTGACGTTCTTTCCGCCGCCCTCGTTGCTGACATAAGAAATGCCCGCGTCGATCAGACCGAACATCGTCACGCTGCTCTGCGCCGATGCGCCGTGCGCCACGGCAAGCATCATCACTGCTCCAAACCTGAGTTTCATGTCGTCTCCGTCTTTTTTATGAAAATGCGAGGCCGCCACCCGCTACGTGGCGGGTGCTCGCTCGGTGCTTCAAAGGAAATTGCGTTCATTCAGGCGGAATCGAACAGCGCCTGAATCATGGTTAGCTTTACTGATTGACCAACTCGATGACCACCACATCAATCGGCCCCGCTCGCGCTCATCGAAACGCCCGAATCAAGCGTCCCGATGGATGATCCACGCGGTGGAATCCACCTCGACCGTCACGGCCTCCAGCGCCGAACCCGAGCAAGGCCCGTCGATACACACGCCATCGTCGAACCGGAACAGCGCGCTGTGATGGGCGCACATCAACACCTGCGACCGGTAGCAGGAAACGCTACCCGGGACGAAATCGAGCGGCACCGAGAAGTGCGGGCAGCGATTCACGTACGCCCACACCTGCCCGCCGCGTCTCACGACGATCACGGGGCGTCCGATGCAGGCCTCGTCGACGACCCGCGCGCCGCCATCGGGCACATCGGAAAAACGGCAGAGTTGTCGGGCTTCCATGTCTCACACCCGCTGCTCGGGATTGCCGAGGCTCCAGTCCCACGGCCGCACTTCGACGTGCGAAAACAGCCCTTCCTTCACGTACGGATCGTTGCCGACGAACTGCATCACCGCGTGAATGTCGTCCGCCTCCACGACGAGCAGCGTGCCGTTCATCGCGTCGCCGTGCGGGTCCAGCGTCGGCCCGCCGAGCCGCACGACCACGCCGTGCTGGTCGGCCGAGCGCAGGTAGGTTCGATGAATCGGCCGCATGCGGTCGCGCACGTCGCGCATGCCCGGCTGGTCCGTCGCAAACACCGCAAAAAATCGCGCCATGTCGATCAACTCCGGTCGAGGACGAACGCGCGAAGTGGCCATACGAGGCACCGCACGCGCAGGCGCGCGCCTGGCGTGCCGTCGAAGCCGGCGGCGACCTGCCCGGTCAGTCCGGCATCGCCGTCATGGTGGTCATCGCTCATGTCTGTCTCCATTGACGCGCGAGCCGCTCACCGCGGCGTGCGTCCTTCCCATGCATCCTGAAGCAGCGCGCGAATCGCCGCGCGTTCGATCGGCCGCGGGTTCGCATACGGGTTGCGACAAGCGAGGTCGGCGGCTTCGTCGAGACCGCTCTCCGGCATCCCGAGATCGGCGAGCGCTGGCGCGATGCCGAGCCGCGCGTTCAGCGCGAACAGCAGTGGGCCGGCTTCGGCTGCGTCGTTCCCGCCCAGGGCGCGCGCCACGCGGCGCAGCGCATCGGGCGCGGCGGCATGGTTGTAGTGCGCGGTATGCGGCAGCATCGCCGCATGCGTCTGCGCGTGCGGCAGGTTGAAGGTGCCGCCGAGCGTGTGACACAGCTTGTGGTGCAGCGCCATGCCGACCGCGCCCAGGCAGGTTCCGGCGAGCCACGCGCCGTACAACGCGCGGCTGCGCATCGCGCGATGTTCAGGATCGCGCACGATCACCGGCAACGCTTCACCGAGCGCGCGGATCGACTCTTCCGCCATCAGGCTGATCACCGGGTTCGCGTCTTCCGCATAGAGCGCCTCGACGGCGTGCGCCATCGCATTGATGCCCGATGCCGCGGAAATGTCCGGCGGCAGCGACACCGTCAACGACGGGTCGTAGAGCACCGTACGCGGCAGCACGCGCGCGTCGCGCCCGGTACGCTTCAGCCGGCCCTCCGTGAGCCCGAAGATCGGCGTCATTTCCGAGCCGGCGTATGTGGTCGGCACGGCGAGGATCGGCAACACCGACTCGAGCGCAATGGCCTTGCCGAGCCCGATCGTCGAGCCGCCGCCGATCGCGACGCAGCAGTCCGCGTCCAGCTCGGCTGCCATCTCGCGGGCGGCATGCGCGACCTCGACCGGCACGTGCATGACCGCCTGCGCACAGATGCCGGCCGCCCGCTCGCCCAGGATCGCCTCCACGCGCTCGGCGAGCGGCCGCTGCTCGGGCGTGGACAAGACAAGCGCGCGGCGGGCGCCGAGCGTCGACAGCTCGTCCGGCAGCCTCGCGAGTGCGCCCCATTCGAACACCACGCGGGAAGGCGTGCCCTGATAGACGAAGCGATCCATGGAAAACCTCAGCGCTTGAAGTGCGGCGGCACGTTGCCGTCGACGTTGACCCACACCGATCGCGCTTCCGTGTAGTCGTGCATGGCCTCGAAGCCCATCTCGCGGCCATAACCCGACTTGCCGACGCCGCCGAACGGGCTGCCCGGATTGACGCGCTTGTAGCAGTTGATCCAGCACATGCCTGCGTTGATCCGCGATGCCATCCGGTGCGCGCGCGAGAGGTCCTTCGTCCAGAGGCCGCTGCCCAGCCCGTATTCCGTCGCGTTGGCGATGGCCAGCGCTTCGTCGTCGCTGCCGAAGCGCAGCACCGTGACGAACGGGCCGAACACTTCCTCCTGCGCGACGCGATCGGCCGCGCTCCTCGCTTCGATGACCGTCGGGCGCACGTAGTAGCCGCCGGCGAGCGCCGGGTCCTGCGGCGCGCTGCCGCCGGTGAGCACGCGGCCGCCCTGCTCGCGCGCGACGTCGACGTACGACAGCACGCGATCGAGGTGCTGCTTCGAGGTCAGCGGCCCCATCTCGGTATTGGCGTCGAGCGGGTTGCCGATGCGGATCGACGACGCGAGCGCGACGAATCGCTCGAGGAATTCATCCGCGATGCGTTCGTGCAGCACGAGACGCGAACCGGCGATGCACGCCTGCCCCTGGTTGTGGAAGATCGCCCATGCGGCGCCGTTGATGGCCGCGTCGAGATCCGCATCGTCGAAGACGATATTGGCGCCCTTGCCGCCCAGTTCGAGCTGCACGCGCTTCAGGTTGCCCTGCGACGCTTCGACGATCCGGCGGCCGGTGGCCGTCGACCCCGTGAACGCGATCTTGCCGACCCCCGGATGTTCGGCGAGCCGCTGGCCGGCCGTATGCCCGTAGCCGGGGACGATATTGACGACACCGGCGGGGAACCCGACCTCGGCCATCAGCTCGACGATGCGCAACGTCGACAGCGGCGTGATTTCCGACGGCTTGAGCACGACGGTGTTGCCGGCGGCGAGTGCCGGGCCCATCTTCCAGCTCGTGAACATCAGCGGAAAATTCCACGGCACGATCTGGCCGACCACGCCGATCGGCGCGCGCTGCACGTAGTTCAGGAAGCCGGTCTCGACCGGAATCACCGAGCCTTGCAGCTTGTCGGCCATGCCGCCGAAGTAGCGGAAGCAGGCGGCCGTGCGCGGCACGTCGAGCGCACGCGAATCGCGGATCGGGTGGCCGGTGTCCAGCGATTCGAGCCGCGCCAGTTCGTCGGCGTTGGCCTCGATTGCGTCGGCGAGGCGCAGCAGCAACCGGCCGCGTTCGGCGGCCGGCAGGGCCGACCATTTGGGAAACGCGCGCGCGGCGGCTTCGACGGCGAGATCGACATCCGCCGCGTCGGCTGCCGCGATCGTCGTGATGACGGAGCCGTCGTGCGGGTTCAGCACGTCGATCGTGCCGCGGTCGACGGCGTCAACGAAACGCCCGTCGATGAAGAGTTGGGTTTGCATGAATCGTCCTCGGTACAGGGCTGAAGCGGAAGCGGCTGCGTTGCTCAGAACGCGATCGGATACGGCGCGAGCTCGCCGCTCTCGTAGCGTTGCGGCAGGTCCGGCGTCGCGTTTTCCCAGACGAGCAGCATCGACCGCTTCGTCGAATAGCCTTGATGCCGGATGTCGGCGGGCATCGCGCAGATGTCGCCGGCGCGCATCGTGACGCGTGCGCGCGGTGCGCCGGTGTTCTTGTCGCCGATGTCCCACACGATTTCGTCGGACAGTTGCAGGAACCATTCGACGCGGTCGTTGCCATGAAACACCGGCAGGATGAATTCCTCGGTGGTCGGGCAGAACAGGCTGCGCCCGCAGACCGACGTGACCGACGGATTCCACGTGACGTCCGAACGCGACAGGTACTTGAACAGGTTGAACGCGTGCAGTTCGCCTTCGAAACCGGGCTCGACATGCACCTCCGGTTCGTCCTGCGCGACGTCGAGGAACGCGCGGTTGACCGGCAGGTCGTCGCGCAGCGGCGAGTCGCCCTCGAGGCCCGGCATGCGGCGCGTCGCGATGCGCGTGCGCTCGATCGCCGCGCCGTTGTCGCCGTGCTTGCGCCCGAACGCCGTGCCCGTTTCCTCGGGCGCCGCGAACGGATCGAAGCCTTCGTTCGTCCAGTCGTGCAGCATCGCCTTGAAGGTCGCCATGATCGTGGGCGTTTCGAAGGTCTCGGTGTAGTCGACCCCGGCGTCCTTCAGGATGCCGTTGAACGTGCCCGCATACATGTCCACCTTGCCGTAGTGATTGCGCGTGCCGAACACGTGGTCGAAATTCACCCAGCCGTAGAAGAAGCCCCACGCCACGTCGCGCATCATCGCGCGCAGGAACGCGTCCGCCGGCATCGCATGCGTGCGCGTCCGGCCTTTCGCGGGCCAGCTGATCTTCACGAAGTATTCGTCGCGCTGGAACGCGAATTCGCCGAGCTGGAAGCGGCGGTAGCCGGTGACGGCATCGGCTTCGGTCGATCGCACCAGATCGGCGGCAAAGCCTGTGGAAAGGTCGAGGGTGTCGAGGGTGGCCATAACGTGTCTCCTGGGAATGTCGAATGAGGTCGGACGAATCAGTGCAGGCAGATCTCGGCCCACTTCTCCACGGACAGCTCGCCAAGGACGGTCTGCACCAGCGCGACGCCCGGCCGGCTCGCGGTGAAGCGGTATGCACAACCGGCCGGCAGCAGCGCCTGATGGCCCTTGCGCAGCACGACATACCCCATCTTGCGGCCGGCCGGCTGGGCGCCGGCGCTCACGGTGCCGCGCCCCGGTTTCGGCGGCGAATCGAGCTTGATGAAGTCGATCCGGACTTCGCCGTCCATCTGGATCACGAACTCGTCGTGCGGGCACGCGAACCACGGCGACTGGCCGTCGGTCCGCAGCACTTCGATCACGTATTCGAGGTTCTTGCCGGCGACGACCTTTTCATACGGCGCCGATTTCGATGCGACCTCGAACACGTTCGAGAACGCGTAGTGCCGGGCGCTGCCGCTGGTGATTTCGATCTCGCCCTTCCGGTAATGGTCGAGCGAGCCAAAGACGGTGTGGAATGCCGTGTCGGTCATTGCTGTCTCCTGAGTTGAACTGCTTGTTGGATTCAACTCTAGGGGCAACGCACAGCAGCAACAAGGCAACGGACGGCGATTACGGCATTTGCGTTTCGCGAATAATCCGCACGGCTCAACGCACCCAGCCGCGCTCCACGAGGGGACGATCCCACGGGGATTCGTCGCCGATATATTCCGCGAGGAATTCGACCAGCGCCTTCACCTTCAGCGCCTGTCGCTGCGTTGCGGGATAAACGGCGGCAAAGTTCAGCGGCGCGAGCTGATAGTCGGTCAGGATCGGTACCAGGCGGCCCGCGACGAGCGCATCGCTCGCCACCAGAGTGGGCAGGCACACGACGCCACCGCCGGTCAGCGCGTATTCGCGCAACAGGTGGACGGAGTTCGAGCGGATCATGCCCGGCAGCTCCATTTCGACGACCTCGTCGCCGCGTGTCATCGTCCAGCGGTTGCGCGACGGATAACCCGAATACAGCGCGGTCGTGTGCTGCAGCAGGTCGCGCGGATGTTGTGGTGCACCATGTGCGTCGAGGTAAGCGGGCGACGCGCAAAAGAGGCGCCTGACGGTGAACAGGCGCCGTTCGATCAGCGACTCGGAGATCGGCGGAAAGATCTGGAACGCGATGTCGAACCCTTCTTCGACGGGGTCCACCACACGGTCGTTGACGATGACGTCGATCTGGATGCCCGGGTAGCGCCGGTTGAATTCCATCAGCGGCGCGCCGAAGTGATCGAGGGCGAAACCGGGCAGCATCTGGATGCGCAGCCGCCCGGTGGGCGTGGCGCGCAGCTCGCGCATCTGGTCCGTCAGCTCGTTGACGCGCCCCACGACCTCCGCGCACTCCCGATAAAACGCCTCGCCCACTTCCGACAGGCGCACGTGGCGCGTGCTGCGATGGAACAGCGGCGCGTTGACGAACTTCTCGAGCTGCTGGATGCGGTTCGTCACGACCGAGCTGGTCACGCCGAGCTGCCGCGCCGCCTCGGCGAAGCTGCTCGTCTCCGCCACCCTGACGAATGCCTCGATGCTCAGAAACCGGTCCATGCCGCGCCCTTTTTCGACAGCGAAACCGGCAGTCTACCCGTGCGGATATCGGGCTGTGTCATGCGGGAGGCGTCACTGTGTCACCCAATCGATGTCAATCGCCGGCGGCGGCGCCCGCCGCATGCACGGCCCTGCCGTGCCTGCGCGGCCTTACCGCGATTGCTCGCCGACCGCCAGTTCCGGCTGCACGGCCACGCGGCGCTGCAGCACGGCCGGCGCGGTTTCCTTCAGCAGCAGGCTGACCAGGATGCCCAGCACGACCGCGCACATCGGCAGCCACAGAATGTTCTGGATGCCAAAGTGTGCGGCGACGTAGCCGCCCAGCGCCGGCGCGATGCCGCCGCCGAAGATCTCGCCGACGCCCACCACCACGCCGATCGACGTCGACACGAGCCCGACGGGCGCGGCCTCCGTCGCCACCGGGCCGGACAGCAGCGACACCAGGCCGAGCGTGAAGAACGACGCGACGAACAGCACCCCGAACAATGCGAACGGCTCCGGGCCGAGGCCGCGGAACAGATAGAGCATCACGGCCGTTCCCGCGAAGCCGACGATGCTCGCGAGACGGCGTCCGACCAGGTCGGACAGGCCCGGCAGCCCGAACTGCCCGAGAAAGCCGCCGAAGCCGATCGCCGACACGACGAGGCCCATCTTCTGCGTGCCGAGTGCCAGATAGTCGGTCAGGTACAGCGGCAGCAGCGCACCGAGCACGAATACGCCCGTCATCGCGCAGCACAGTGCGGCCATCGCCACGAGGATGTTGCGGCTCCTGAGCACGTGGCCGAGCGATGCCGGCGCATGTTCCGATGCGACTTCCTTCGCGACTTTCGGCTCGCGGATCACGAAGAACATGATCGCGCCGAGGATCAGGCCGGGAACGGCCACGAGCGCAAACACCCAGCGCCACGACACGAAACCGAGCAGCTGCGTCGCGATGATCGGCGACAGCGCGAGCCCGAACAGTGCGAAGCCGCTTTGCTGCAGGCCGAGGTTCAGCCCGCGCCGCCGCGGATGCGACGCGTCGGCGGTCGCGGCAAAGCTCGTCGGGCAGAACGAGCCCTCCGCGACACCCATCAGGCCGCGAATCGCCATCAGCCCGAGCAGCCCGCCCGCGAGCCCCGAGAAGCCCGACAGCAACGAGAACGCGATGATGGCCGGAATCAGCACCTTCCTGCGGCCGACCTTGTCGGAGATGCCGCCCATCAGCGCCGCGAAGATGCCCCACGACAGGCCGAGCACGCCGATGCAGTTGCCGACGTCCTGCGCGTTCAGGTTGAGGTCCTTCATGATCGAAGGGAACAGCGGCGCGATCAGCCAGCGGTCGAGGCCGACCAGCCCGAAGCCGAGCGCCAGCAGCGTGACCGCCTTCCACTCATAGGAGGTATCCCACTCGTTTGCTTTCATTTCCGTCTCCGTGGACACAGGTTCGCCTGCGCGCGACGGAGCGCCTGCGCATCAGCCAGGTCCGATGGTTTTTGTGTGCGATGTGAATCGCCGGGAAGCGCCGGCTTCCGCTCCGGTTCGACGTATCGAATCCGGCGAGCCGACGGCACAACGATAGGTGCAACGCCAGGGATCGGGTATCGAACGCGCGGCGAACGCGCCATTCGCGATATGCAAATAATCGGCGGCGGTGGGCGGAAGTGACGGTGGGAAGGCGCGGAAGGAACGGCCGTGGGGGTGACGTGACGCGCGATTGTGCGTCACGGGGGAAATCCCTCATGGACATCCGGATGACCGGGGCCTGGTTCGCTCAAGCCCGGCATGCACCCGATCCGGCGAGGCCGGACGATACGTGCGGGCAACACATTTCGTATGACAAAAGATGCGTTTCGATCGTCTCGCTTACGCAGTTGCGCCATGGCGAGCCGTGACGAAAACCGCCTTCCACACTATCAAACCGAAAACGGCAAAACTGCTGTCAAGCAGATAGCGCATACCGGATGCACGAGCACGATCCTGCACACATCGATTTTTATATTCCAAATCCGCCTTATCCATACTCGAATTAAGACAAATCCAATTTCCAGTTAAAAACATCCAATCCGGTTCGGCACAGTTGCCCGCAACCTTCGTCTCCGAACCGCCCAGAAAGGGATAGCGACAAATACCACCCCTGACGAACCGATATAAGAATTTTCCAATTAAAACAAATGACTCAACCAAGTCATAAAAATGTCGAACACCGTTTCAGAGTGAATTGATTTCCATCTCAAAATGCCAATTAACCTTTAAAACCCCCATTGTTTGATATTCTGCGCACCGAGATCACGATCACCACTGCTTTACCGCACCGAGAATCCGGCTCAAAGAAGACCAAACCAGAAAAGCAACGAGATTGCCGTTATGTCGATAGCAACAGCATTACGAAACTTTGCGTCCGGTCTGGTCGACTGGAACAACCGGCCCGTCGCCCTACACTTCGGGCAGGCGCAACACGCGGTCGGCCATCTGCTGGCGCTTCATCACGCCGATATCCGCGAAGGACTGATGTCGGGACTCGACGGGCAGCTGACCTGCATATCCACCCATGCTCATCTGGCGCCCACGCTGTTTCTCGGCCTGCCGGTGTCGGTCCGGCTGACGACCGACCGGGGCGACGTGCGGGCGATCAACGCGATCGTGCACGACGTGCAGGCCGGCCAATCCGACGGCGAGTTGACCGTGTATCAGTTGCGCATCTGCGATGCGCTGTCGTTGATGGACCGCCGCATCAATTCCCGCGTCTTCCGGTCGCGGAACGTCATCGACATCCTCGGCACGCTGCTGAACGAATGGCGGCAACGCAGCGTCGCACTCGCGCGCGCGTTCGATTTCGACCTGTCGGGATTGCGAGCCGAACGTTATCCGGCGCGTGAACTGACGCGGCAGGTCAACGAGTCGGACGCCCGTTTCGTGCGCCGGCTGTTGCGACGCGAAGGCATCACCGTTTTTGCCAAGGCGTGGGCGGTCGACAACGCGCGTGGCTCCACCGACGAGCGGCCGATCCACACGCTCGTATTCTGCGACGACCCGCTGCGATTGCCGGAATCGCCTGCCGGCACCGTGCGTCTTCATCCGCGCGATTCGGGAACCGCGCAACGCGATACGGTGACGTTGTTTGCGCATCATCAGCGCCTGTCCCCCGGCAAAGCCGGCCGGCCGTCGTGGGACTACAAGAAGGCGCGCATGGACGATTCCGCGATCGCGACGAGCATCGATCAGGGCGACGCCGGCAACGACCTGGCCCGGCTGCTGACCGACGTCGCGATCGACATTCCGCACGTCGGCGACTCGTGGAACGATCACGACCGCATCACGCATGACCGGATACTCGCCCACCAGTTCGCGGCGGAGCGCTACGACGGAATCGGCCACGTCCGCGACATGCCGGTCGGCTGCTGGTTCACGCTGACGGGCGACCCCGAACTCGACATGAAGCCGGCCGAGCAGCGGCAGTTCGTCGTGACGTCGGTACGGCACGACATCCGGAACAACCTTCCCAAAGACCTGACGAGCCGCGTGACCATGCTGTACGCGGCCAGCCGGAACCTCGCGCAAGCCGACCCAACCACGCCGTGCGATGCGCCGGAACAGTCGGACACGCGCTATGAAAACCATTTCACGTGCGTGCGTCGCGGCGTGCCGCTCACACCGTCCTACGACCCGAGAATCGACCTCCCACCGGCTCACCTGCTGACCGGCACGATCGTCGGCACGCAGGGGGAGGAAGTATTCTGCGACGCGGCCGGCCGCGTGCGTGTACGGATTCATGGCCTCGATCCCGCCGATCACGAACACGCGCAAGGCGCCGGAACGAACGGATCGGCCGGCGACAGCGCACCGATACGCGTCGGCGCGAGTCTCGCGGGCGGAAACTTCGGCACGCTCTTTCTGCCCCGCGTCGGGATGGAAGTCTTGCTGGGCTGTCTGTCGGGCGATCCGGACCGCCTGGTCATCATCGGAGTGCTAAGCAACGGCGCGAACCCGCCCGCGACGTTCACGCATACCGGCGCGCTGCCGGGCAACCGCTACGTGTCCGGGATCAAGACGAAGGAAATCAAGGGCGATCGGTACAACCAGCTTCGCCTGGACGATACGCCGTCGCAAATATCCGCGCAGTTGGCGAGCGAGCATGCGCATACCCAGTTGAACCTGGGTTATCTGACGCAGCCCCGCAAGGATGGACACGGTGCCGATCGGGGCGAAGGCGCGGAGTTGCGCACCGATGCCGCAGCGGCCTTGCGCGCGGCCCAGGGCATCCTGTTCTCGACCTATGCGCGCACACGCGCGACCGGTGGTCAGCTCGATCGTGACGAACTGATTCAGTTGCTCGACCAGTGCATGATGCTGTTCAACTCGCTCGGCGACCATGCCGGCCAGCACGGCGGACGGGCCGCGGATACCGCCGGGCAGGAGAAGATCGTCGATGCGTTCCGTCACTGGAAGCCCGACCTTGCGGATACCGGTTCCGCTGGCGGCACGTCCGCCTTGATGGCGTTCGGCGCACAGGCGGGATCGCTTCACGTCACGCCCAGGACGCATGTCATGTATGCGGGCGAGAACATCGACCAGATTGCCCAGCGGCACGTGCAGGTCGCGAGCGGCGAGCGCATCAACCTGAACGGCGGCCATGGCGTCGCGATGTTCGCGCACAGCGGCGGCGTGTCGGCCATCGCGAATCGCGGGAAGGTGACGATCCAGTCGCAGGACGACGACACGCAGGTGGATTCCGCGAAGAACATCCAGCTGACCGCGGCCGGCGGCAAGCTTGCCGGCATGGCGAACGATCAGGTCGTGTTCGTCACGTCGGGCGGTGCATACCTGAAGCTGAACGGCGGCGACATCGAACTCGGTTGCCCCGGCACGTTCACGGTGAAGTCGGCAGGCCATGCGTGGGGCGGCCCGGCCAGCATGAGCACCGATATGCCGACGTTCGACCACGCCCCGCTGGGCCGTGTGCCGAAACTCGTTCGCGCGACCGACGGCGATGCGGTGGCGGGGTTCGACGGGCGCATGCAGCGCGCATCCGAAGCGCTGTCGAACCTGACCACCGACGCGGCCGGCGAGCTGCCGGCGGTGCAGGGCGACCAGTTCGAAACGCTGTCGGTGCAGTTCATCAAGAAGAATGGTTAAGACCATGACCGATTCGATTCTCGACCATCGGCCAGTAGCGAGTGCGCACGCCCATGCGCCGGCCACGACGACTGATGCTCCCGACTCAACGGCATCGCGCTCCACCCCGCCACCTATCGTCGTCGGCCGAACCCAAGGGCCGATGCTGTACGACAAGAACAAGCGGCTCATCTGCGTCAAGCAACTGCCGTTGCCCGGCGTCGTCATCTTCGTCCACGGCGTCAACTCCGAGGGCGAATGGTACAAGGCGTCCGAAGAGGGATTATGCAAGGGCCTGAATCGTCGGCTGGGACGCCTGGACGACCAGATGAAGTATCACGGGGTCGACGCCGGGCAGTTGACGCCTGCGAAGTACACCGAAAGCGTGACACCGGAGGGGTTTCTGAATCCGAAACTGCTGCCAAACAACTACGTCAAGCCCGATCCCTCGTTTTCTCCGGTCATCCATTTTCGGTGGGGCTACCGCGCGACTCTGAAAGAGCTGAAGGAATACGGCGACAAGATCTTTCTCAACGAGAAGGATTATTGGGGAGGTGGGCCGTTCACCAATGGCTGCTCGAGCTTGCCCGATCTCTGGCACGGCGGCCTCGACGACCGAGCCATGGGGTGGATAACCGTGCAGGGCATCAACCCGACCAACCGGCCCCTGTATCGCGCGCCGCCGCGTGCGTATGGCGTGCTTGCCGCGTTGCGGCTCGCCAAACTGATCGAGTCGATCCGGAAGATGCGCGCCGACGTGCCGATCACCGTCGTGTGTCACAGCCAGGGGAATATCGTCGGCCTCACGGGCGCGTTCTTCGGTGACGCGTTACCGGAAGTGGAAGATCCGTGGGGGCGCAAGGGGCGATGCGTCGCGGATGCCTATGTGCTGGCCAATGCGCCGTACAGCCTGGCGAACAGTGAAAGTCCGCACAAATCCGACACGTTCATGGACGCGTGGTCGCAACGTCTGACGAAGGACGCCACGGGCCGTCGCGGCCGGCAGACCTACGCGGCGCGCACTCAAACGCTTCGCACGTTCTTGTCCATGATTGGCGACCGCGCCGACCATGAACCGTCACCCGACACAGTCGATGCCGACATGGCAAACAACCGGGTATCGCCGACGAGCGACAAGTCGTTTACCGCACAGGCCGACCGCGCACGCCACGGCCTGAACGGATCGACGTATGGGCGCGTCACGGCGTATTGCTGTCCGCACGATCAGGTGATTTCGGCGATCACTGTGCAGGGTATCGGCTGGCGCGGCATCGACAGGCACGAACTGGCGGATATCGGCGTACACGGTGTCCTGACGCAACGCGTGTTTGCGTCCGGCTTCGATGTCGGTGTGCAGAAGCGCTATCGCTATTGGGAAGACGACTGGCGGTACGGCAAGAAAGGCACGAAGCGGGGCTTCTGGTATCCGCCCTCGCCGCCGGCGAAGTTCAATCTGGTTGGTGCGCTCAAGGGAAACGAGTCGATCTGGGGGATGGCGGCAACGCTGTTCTCGGCGCCGATCATGTTCGTCGCGACCGGGTTCAGTTCGGCAATGAACATGTTTCGCGTGAATGCCGATCCGCCGAAGGGTTGGGAGATATTGGCGGACGCACCAGCGCTGGACGAGACGTTTACGCCACAGGCGTTGAGGTTCGACAAGCCAATTCTGACCGAGGACGGCGAAGCAACGAGCGCCTTCAACGAAGACAACGATCCGCCATCCGCATGGCGCGATGCGAGCAAGGCCGACGCGGACAAACAGGCCGACGATCCTTACGACCAGTACAAGGCGAAGAACAAGGACGGTGACGCGCACGGTACGGCCGCGAGTGAAGCCGGGCAACGTTACGAAGACCGCGCCCTGATGCGGATGGAAGCGCGCCGCACGTTGAACACGGAGTGGCTCGACAGCGATGGTCACGTCATCGGTGAAGACGGCAAAAGCGCTCTACCAGAAGGCTACAAAGAGTGGCGAGACAAGCAGATCGTAGACTGGCTCGATCGCGGTACGACGAACAGCCCGACGAACCACTCGACGACGATGACCAACCCGGAGCATGCGGAAAAGGCGCTTGCGTATGACGTGGCGATCGGCCCGTGTTACCTGACGCCAGAACAGATGAAAGCGCTGCGGATTGAGGCTGATTGGCGGATGGGGAATGGTATTCCAGAAGGTCATCCGAATAGAAAGTACTCGGAATATTTTATGCGCGGTTCGATGGATGACATGTCGATGCAAGAGTGGGTACATGCCGACAACAGTGAAGGCAAGATACCGACAAAGATCGTAGACGAGCGTGAGGGCCAGTTCTATCTGAATGCTGGAGGGCCTCTATGAAGGCCCTGATCGGCACTTGGCCTCGACGCGTCGCCATCGCCGTTATGGTTTGGATAGTTGCGATTCTGCTGATGGCCACACTGATGGCACACGTGGAACAACCGGACCCGGCACACTTGAAAATTGGAGATTGGATGAAACGATTCGTAGCTGTGCCCGGCTTGCTGGCGCTCATGATTTTTCTATTCACCACAGCCGTGACGCGGCCGGCGCAAGCCGAGACGCACCGCGATCTCCCCACTCGTTCAGCCTCCCATACGGAAGAACCGGCCAAGCCCTTCGTAGCACAAGTGGTCGGCCTGATTTGGTTGAATCCATTGCAACGGATGGACTACCCGACAGAATGGCAACTGTTGTGGGCGCAAGGACTTGTTACTCCGAACAAGAACGACGATATGGTACGCACGGATCCTGAGTCATTCGCGACGCTCAAATCAATTGGCGCACTGGTCTACGGCAACGAAGGGGCAGAGACGTTCAGGGGCTTCTATCGCAAGTACATGACCATGTTTCCGCTAATGCTTTTCAAGCGATATGGGACAAACTCAAAGTACTTCTACACAGTGAGTCCTGACGATCGAAAAGACTGGCGTGAGCTGGCAGGTATTCACGTCGAGCTTGCCATTCCCGATCGACTGGACGCAGCTGAATCTCAAAGTTACTTGCAAGACTCGATTCGAAAAACGTTTTTCATCGGCAACCCACATTTTCCGGAGGTATGGAGCCGTAGTACGCTCCCTGACGTTCAGGTCACGCAAGGCGGGCCGAATGCCGGCTTCACATCACTGAACAACGCGCTGGACTATCTGCAAGCGAACCCCGACAAGAGCGTGTGGGTGATGAATTGGGACGCACCGAATTTCCCGCCCACCGACGCCCAGATCAACGAAAACCTCGTCGTGCTGTTCCTCGCCGGCCCCACCTTCAACACCGAGCGCGAACCACTCGCGTGGATCGGCAAGGCAGCGACTGGCAATACCGACGCGTTTTCGAAAAAGTCCGGCACGACACGAACGGTGCAAGCGTGGAAGGCAACCATCGACCAGGCGGCGCGCAACGCAGGGATCGCGATTCCAGATATCAGATACATCGTTCACGACGCGGGTGCCGGTAGCGACGCCGCATCGGCGCGACTTGTCGGCCTATCGCAGACACTCACCGAAATCCTGCCAGAGTACGACCACAAGAATCAGGCGTTCAACACCGCGGCCTTGCTCGGCGACATGGGAACCGGCAGCGCATTGACCGACGTTGCGCTGGCAATCGGCCGGATCAATCACTACGGCGGCAACGCGCTTGTCGCGGGCACGATCGACCCGAAACACCCCGCTGCCGTCGTGGTCATGCCACCGGCCAATCTCACGCCAGTCGATCCAAACGAGGACTGGTTCCGTGCGCGTGGCGGGAACAACGCTTACCTGCCGTGGTGGGGGCGTCGTCACGACACCAACTATGGAATGCAGGGCTATTCATGGTGATGCAAGCCGACGCGCGGCGCGTCGAGCACGAACGCGCCCGCCACACCAAATCACACTGGGAATGGGTTATATGCGAGGAATCATTCGAGTAGGCGACCTGCACACTCACGGCGGCCAAGTCGAATCCGGCGCGGCGACGAGCAAGGTGATGGGACGCGCGGTCGCCCGCGTCGGCGATGCATGTTCGTGCCCGCTTCACGGCGCCTGCGTGATTGCTGAAGGAGACATGGCGTTCGACGTCGAAGGCCGCCCCGCCGCATTTCACAATCACAAGACGTCCTGCGGCGCGGCCTTGATATCTACCCTGCAAACTTCCGGGCGCATCTGAATGGCACCGAATCGACGCATGACAGCCGAACAGTTTCAGTTGTTGAGGCTGCACGATACCCGGATCAAGCCGGTGAACCGGTGGGCCTTGTTTGAAATCTTCGTCAAGGGCCGGTCGCAGCGCAAGCTCGCCGCCGAACTCGGCATCACCAATTCCGCCATGTCGCAGCTGGTACGGAGAGCGTGGCAGCGATATCTGGCGTTGCCGGGCAACGACACGCGCCTGACCACCCTGACGATCACGATCCCTGCCAGGTACGAAAGCGCCTTGCATGCGTGGGTGCGTGACACTCACCGACAGGCCACGCCACTCGATCCGCTGTGACCAACCGGTCGAGCCGGGGGAAACGCCGCGCCCCCTTCCCCGTTTCGCGGACGTCGCAGGACGGTGCCACGTATCCATCGTTTCCCCCGCAACCCAGAGACGGGGCCATCTCGCGCGGCGTCATTGATCAAGAAATAAATTCCCCCAATCTCCACCAAAACAAAACCACATTCCACGTCAGACCCAAACACCGACCCATTTTGGATCCTTTTTCCCTTCTGTCCCCCGTATCATTTCTCCCATTCTGAAAGAACAGAGCAAGAGACGGACATGAGCGAACCCACCACGCTGCACTACCTCGACTACGCAGCCACGACGCCCGCCGATCCCCGCGTGATCGAAGCGATGACGGCCTGCCTCGGCTTCGACGGCATCTTCGGCAACCCCGCATCGAGCTCGCACGCCGCCGGCCGGCTGGCGAAAGACAAGGTCGAGCAGGCCCGCGCGCAAGTCGCCGCGTTGATCGGCGCGGATGCCGACGAGATCGTCTGGACGTCCGGCGCCACCGAATCGAACAACCTCGCGCTGAAGGGTTACGCGGAAAACGCGACCGACAAGCGCCACCTGATCACGAGCCGCATCGAACACAAGGCCATCCTCGACACGATGGCGAACCTGTCGAAGCACGGCATGTCGGTCACGTTCGTGGCGCCCACGCGCGACGGCGAGATCACCGCCGACGCGGTCGCTGCCGCCATCGGCCCCGATACGGGCCTCGTGTCGCTGATGCTGGTGAACAACGAGCTCGGCACGCTGACCGATATCGCCGCCATCTCCCGCATCGTGCACGCCGCGGGCGCGCTGCTCCACGTCGACGCCGCGCAGGCGCTCGGCAAGACGCCGATCGACGTGCGCGCGCTCGGTATCGACATGCTGTCGATGTCCGCGCACAAGGTGTACGGCCCGAAGGGTATCGGCGCGCTGTTCGTGCGCCGCGACATCGCCAACCGGATCGCCCCGCAAATCCACGGCGGCGGGCACGAGCGCGGCCTGCGCTCGGGCACGCTCGCGACGCATCAGATCGTCGGCATGGGCGTTGCATGCGAACTGGCCGCGGAAAAGCTCGACGGCGAAGCCGCGCGGATCGCGGCGCTCGGCGCGCGCCTGACGAACGCGCTGGCCGCGCTCGGCGACGTCACGCAGAACGCGGCCACGGCACGCCGCATCCCGCACACGCTGAGCCTGACGGTGAACGCGCCCGGCTTCTTCCCGTTCATGCTCGACGAAGCGCTTGCCGTGTCGTCGACCTCCGCGTGCAACTCGGCCAGCGGCGCACCGTCGCACGTGCTGACCGCGATCGGCCTCGACGCGGAGACGGCAGGCCGCACCGTGCGCGTGAGCTTCGGCCGCTTTACGACGGAGCAGGACGTCGATTTCGCGATCGCCTGTTTCCGCCGCGCGATCGAGCAGTGTCGTGCGACGGCCGCGAACGGGTTTTCCGCTTCGCGGCAGATCACGCCGGCCGACCTGAAGGCGATCCGCAACGCCGGCTTCCGCTCGGTGATCTGCAACCGGCCCGACGGCGAAGGCGTCGACCAGCCGGCATTCGACGAGATCGCCGCGGCGGCTCGCGAACTGGGCCTCGACGCGCGCTACCTGCCGGTCGAGCGCGACCGCATCGGCGAGGCGGACATCGACGCATTCGGCGCGCTGGTCGACACGCTGCCGAAACCGGTGCTCGCCTACTGCGGAAGCGGCAACCGGGCCGGCATGCTGTGGAATCGTTTGTGCGCCCGGCGCACGGCCCCTGTCTCGGCCTGACCCCTCACACCGCCGCGTGACGCGAACATGCGGCGCGCTCGGGCGTCTCGGCCAAGCCCGGGCGCCAGTGAATTCCGGCACAATGCCCGTCGTGTCCGTCACCCGAAACCCGCATGCCCTGCCCGTCAAATTCCCGCGCGCGAAAACGCGCCGACGCCGGCGCCCTGTCCTCCGGCAGCCTCTGCAACCGGCGGCGTGCCGGCCGGGCCGCCGCGCTGCTGCTTGCGGTGAGCCTCGCCGCGTGCGACGCGACGCCCGTCCCTGACCGGCTCTCGGACCTCGACGCGACCTACGCGATGCAGGAGCGGTTCGGCCTCGGCGACGTCATGGTGTTTCTCGGGTCCTGCATCGGCGCCAAAAACCCGACATACCCGGGCCAGGCGGCCTGCACCGTTGCGATCCGCTCGAACGGCCACGGGTCGGAAACGCAGGCCGATTTCCACTGGAACGGGAAGAAATGGGTGGCCGAGCCCACCCAGTCGCAGGATCTCCTGCCTTACCCCGATCCCAGGCTCGCAGAGTGGGTGAAGTAAGCGCGCGCGACGCGCCGCTACTTCGGATACTCCAGTTGCAGTGCGACCCAGCCCGATGTCGCGTCGCCGTAGCGTGCCGCGATGTCCGCAAGCACACCCGGAAGCACCGATTCGCCACGCCGTCCGGCCGGCATCGCCACGCGCGCGTGCCCGGCATTCGCCGGCTGCGCCAGCAACCGCAGCCCGTGCCTCGACTCGATCACGCGCGCGCCCGCCGTCGCGACGACGTCGCTGCGCCAGGTCCGAGCCCACGCATCGGCTGTCAGCGCAACCGGAAGCTCGTCGAACCCGTCTTCGACCGGAAGATCGAACGTCTCGTGCCGCCAGAACGCGAGGCGGTTCGTCAATGCGACCGCCACCGCCGGCGCGCTCAACACGAACCGGCTGCCGTCATGAACGTCGCTCCATGCCTGCGCGCCGACGCGCCGCGCAGTCTCGCGCGCTGCGGCCGGCCCGGCCAGCGCACTCACCAATGCCAGCGAAGCGGGAATCGACGCCGACACGCCGGTCGTCGTCATGACGTCGCCGTCCATCACATAGCGGCGATCGTCGACCCACGTCGTCCCGGTAAAGCGGCGACGCAGGTGGTCGCGCGAATACCAGTGCGACGTCGCCGTGCGATGCTGGAGCAGGCCCGCGTTCGCGAGGACTTCCGCGCCATCGCAGATCGCCACCATCGTCGCGCCGCCAACGGCCTGCTTGCGCAACCACGCCAGCACCGCCGGCCGGTCGGCACCGTGCAGCGCGGGAACGATCACGACATCCGCCCCGGCCGGAACGGTCGCGTCGAACCGGTCGAACGTGGTGTCGGCCAGCATGCGCAACGCGGGCATCAGTTCGACCTCGCCCTCGTCGGCCGATACGGCGACGACATCGGCCGCACCGGACGTCTTCAGAATCGCGTACGGAACGATGAAATCGGTCGTCTCCGTTCCTGCATTGTCCGCGACGATCGCCACGAGCGGTCGCACGCGGCCCGCCTTCGGCGCCCCGACCGTGAGCGCTCGTGCGACCGGCGGTGCGTCGTCCGCCCTCACCGGTGCCGGCCACCCCGCCGCACACGCGCCCAGCACCGCGCACACGAGCAGCACTGCCCCACCTGTCTTCCCTGACCGCATCGTCCACCCGTATCCGTCGATTGCACGTCCGGAAAATTACAAGGATCATGCTCGCGATCACAAGGACAACTCCACCGCACTTTCCGCCATGTCCCAGTCAACCTGTTCGGCACGCGACATCGTTGTCGTCGGCTTCGAAGGCGTCCAGTCGCTCGACATCACGGGCCCGATGGAAGTGTTCGCGGTCGCGAACCGTCATCTTCCCGACCATGCGCTGCCGTACCGGCTCACGCTCGCGTCGCAACACGGCGACGACATCGTCACGCACGCGGGCCTGCGCCTCGCCGGTACGGCCGCGCTGGCGGCACTGCCGGAGCAGATCGACACGATCGTCGTCGCCGGCGGCAATGAAGCGGCACTGCGACACGCCGCGTCGGAAGCCGGCGTGCTGCCGTGGCTGCGCACGCGAATCGCGGACACGCGGCGAATCGCGAGCATCTGCACGGGTGCGTTCGTGCTCGCCGCGGGCGGATGGCTGGACGGCAAGCGCGCGACCACGCACTGGAACCAGTGTGCGACGCTGCAGGCGCTGTGCCCCGACGCGCGAATCGAACCGGACGCGATCTACGTGAGCGATCCGCCGTTTCATACGTCGGCCGGCGTGACGGCCGGCATCGATCTGTGTCTTGCACTCGTCGAGGCGGACTGCGGCGCGCCGACCGCGCTCGCGGTCGCGCGCGAACTCGTGCTGTTCGTGCATCGTCCCGGCGGGCAGGCGCAGTTCAGCGTCGGGCTCGACATCCAGGCCAACGCGACGCCGCGCATGCGGACGCTGCTCACAGGGATCGCCGACGATCCGACCGGCGATCTCGGCGTCGCCGCGCTGGCCGCACGGATGCACATGAGCGAACGCACGTTTGCGCGCAACTTCCTCAAGGAAACCGGGCGATCGCCCGCGCAGTTCGTCCTTGCGGCACGCGTCGAGCGCGCGAAGGCGCTGCTGGAGCGGGCCGACTGGCCGCTCGAACGGATCGCCGAGCGGTCGGGATTCGGCAGCGTCGACGCGTTGCAGCGCGCATTCGCGAAGCAGGTCGGCGTCTCGCCGCACGACTATCGCGCCCGCTTCGGCGTGAGGCGCGACCGGCAGCGGATCGCGTAGGCCGGCGCACCGCGCAATACGCGTTCCAGGATACGTTGAACCTGAACCCCATCGCGTACCTGCGGGCCGTGCGGCTGAATCATGTGCTCCGCGAGCTCCGGCTCGGCGATTCCGTAACGTCCGCGGCCACCCAATGGGGCTTCCGGCACCTGAGCAGTTTCGCGCGGGACTATCGCGCGATGTTCGGCGAGTTGCCGTCGGCCACCGCGAAGCGCCACGCGCGTCACGCAACCTGAACGCCTGCCACCTTCCGGCGGCCGGTGCGAACGATCCCGCACCGGGCGCCGCCCTGCCTGTTACATCACTCGTCCTGCTGCTCCTGCTGCGCCTGCACCTGCCGCTGCTGGATGAACTGCCGCACATCGCTCATCGTCACGCGGCCGGTGTGCTTCGCATCGATCTCGTCGAAGTGCTTCGACACGAAGCCCAGGCCGCTGCTCTGCGCCTGTGCCTTCGTCACGGCCGCGCCGTTGCTCAGCACCGTATTGGCGCCGAGCCGCGCATCGACACGCTGCTGCGCCTGCTGCTGCAACGTCGCGCCGGTCGACGGCAGCACCGGCGCCGCCCGCGTGGCAGGAAAGAACGGACCGTCGACACCGTGCCCGCCGTGCGGCAGCTTCACCGGCGCCACCGACTGCGGCGGCAGCGCGTGGGCACTGCTCATCACGGCACCGAGGACGATCAACGGGGACATACGCCGCATCAAATTGATTAGGGACATGATCACTCGCATTCAATGGATGAATAGAGGGTTCCTTTGACAAGGAGTCCGTCGCTCAAGGGGCCGCCGCCAGCGTCGTCGCGGCCGTCGCGCCCGGGGCGCTGCCGGTCGGCACGCCCGGCGGGTTTTCATCCGGCCACGGCGGCGGCAGCGTGTGCAGCGTCAGCGCCGTCGGAATCCGCGCGCCCTTGTAGAACGTCTTCAGGTCCCGCTTCATCTGCGGACGGGCGACGTCGTCCAGGTAGATCATGTGGCCGCCCTGGAAGAAGTTCACCTGCAGCTTCGGATTCAGGCCCTTCACCGTCTGCAGCCGCGCGAGTTGCTTCTCGGTGTTGAAGAACGGCGTCGCGAGATCGTGGAAACCATTCTCCGCGAGCACGCGAAGCTTCGGGTTGAGCTGCAGCGCACCGAGCAGATCGGGGATCGTGTCGGGCATCGGCTGGCCGTCGTGCGTGAAGTCCCAGACGCCGATGATGTTGTCGTTCAGCGGCAGGTACGTCGCGTTCGGGGCGGTGTAGCCGAGGTAATCCGGCATCTGCGTCGCGAGCGCGTTCGTGAACGGCTGCGAAATCAGGATGTCGGACGGGTCGCCGTCGTTCTGCAGCCGCGGATCGGCGTTCGGCAACGACACGCGTCCGTCATACCGGCCGATCGTCGTCCCGGGCAGCAGGCTCGTGCCGAACGGATTCGCGTTGAAGTAACCGCGCAGCGCCTGTTGCGTGAGGCTCGACGGGATCGACCACAGCTTGAGCGTCGCGTCGCTCGGGAACACCGGCGTGCCGAGCGCATCCGGAATGCCCAGCTGGCTCAACACCCACGACTGCGAATACTTCTGCAGCTGGTTGTAGATCAGCGTCGTGAACAGTTCCGTCTGCAGTGCGTACAGATCCTGGTTCACCGGTGCCGGCGAAACCTGGTTGAAGTACGCCGCGACCGCCGCATAACCGGGCAGGTAACCGGCCACGGTATCGGTTTCGAGCAGCAGCCCCTCCGTCGACTGCGTGATCGCCACGGCTTCCACCGCATCCGCGAAGTAGTTCAGGATTGCAGACTGCAGCACGATGCCCGTCAGGTGCACGCCGGCCGATTCGAGCGCCAGCGCGAGCATGTCGGTACGCGGCGTGCCGTACGATTCGCCGTACAGGTAGATCGGCGACGTGCTGCGGCTGTTGACGTTCAGGTAGCGCTGGATGAAATCGCGCATGATGTTCACGTCCGCATCGGAACCCCAGTATTTCTGGTTGGTGTTCGGCAACACGGCTTCCGACAGCCCGGTGCCGGGCGGGTCGATGAACACGAGGTCGGTGGTGTCGATCAGGCTGTCGGCGTTGTCGACGAGCGGATAGTTCGGCCAGTTGCTGCCGAACCCCGGATCGGGCGTGGCCACGCGGGTCGGCGCGAACGAGCCGAGCCGCAGCCAGATCGACGACGAGCCGGGGCCGCCGTTATAGACGAACGTGACGGGGCGCGGCTTGCCGTTCTTGCTCGGCGCGGTGTACGCGACATACGACATCGACGCTTCCGCATTGCCGTTCGCGTCCTGCGCGGTCAGGTGGCCGGTGGTCGTCGTGTAGTTGACGGTCGTGCCGCCGTTTTTCCACTGGTAATGCATGACGGCCGCTTTCTCGGACACCTGGGCGGGCGCGAGGCCGTCGCCCGCGTTCATCGAATAGGCGACCTGGTCGACGTAAGGCTGGTTGGCCGCCGGTGTCTGACTACCGACCGCTTGTGCGCTGGCCTGCTGGCTGGCCGTTGTCTGCGCGAGACTCGATGCGCCGACGGACGACGAATCGTCGCCGCCGCACGCCGCGAGCGCCAGCGTCATTGCAGTCAATGCGCCTAGCCCGGCCATCCGGCCGCGACGGCCATTGCGGCCATGGCGGCTGCCGGTACTGCTCCTGTCTGGTTTCATCTCGTTCCTTGTGGCTGGTTCGGATACCGCTTCACAAAGGCCGCCCTCACTGGCGAGACGCGCAGCAACACCCGCCACTCGCGCAAAGGCGGTTGGGATCGGACTGCTTCAAGAGACTGAACGTGATACAGACACAGCAAACTGCTGGCGAGAATCGTGCTTGAACCGCCCCCTGCAGTTTGGACTTCTTTTCTGATTACCGAAATTTACGACATCGACAAAATAGGCGGTGCTGCGCCGCGTTGTCAAAGATCATTCCGATATTAAAAATCCCGCAATGATGCGAAGGGCCGCCAGTGTCTGGCATTTGAAAGAAAGCGGGATTATTCGTGCAAGGTGCGTCTTGCCGGCAATGCCGCGCCGAATATTTTACTTTTCGCGCACAACGACGAAGCCTTTACTGCATTGATGCAGCACGCTCAATACCTTCAGATCGACAGGATTTTTCTTTCATTTTTATTATCGCCAATCGATTAATGCATTGCGGCGAAATGCAGGCTTGATTCGAAGATTCGATTCACTTCAATCATTTTTCAATCCCGGGCTTATGCATCCCCGCCGTCCATAAAATACCGATTTCTCGGAATTGCATCGGTTCCAGTGGAATTATTTACCCGATATCCGGCCGGGTTTGTCGATGCGCGAGCGGCGTGCGATTCATCCGCCGCCGCCCGCGCGACGACGTGCGCACGTGCCGCACGTCGTCCATCGCGAAGCCGGTTCAACCCGCGCTCAATGCCCGCCGCCGGGCAGCGCGATATCGATCAGCACCGGGTCGTGATCCGACGAACGATACGCATCCGGCGCGTAGAACGTCTTCTGCTGCTCCGCCGATTTGTAGGCGAGCGTGTACTGCAGCGCGAGCGGCTCGTCCGCGTTGATGTGCCATTCGTGCACGGCCTTCACGTGCGACGCGAGCGGCAGTGTCGCGAGCGCGTGATCGAGATAACCGGCTTCGCCGTTGTACACATAGCTGTACGCATTCGCGCCGATCCAGCGCGCGACGAGGTTGCGGTAGCCGCGCGATTCGAGCGTGCGGATCGGGTCTTCGTACGTGTAGCTGTTGAAATCGCCGATCAGCAGCACACCCTGGCCCGCGACGCCCGTCGGATTGCCGGCGAGCCAGTCGGCCACCTTCGCCGCCGCGCGCGTGCGCGTCGGGTTCCAGCAACCCTGGCCGTCACCCTGGTCGAGATCGTCGTTCGTGGCGTCCGGGCAGTTCTTCGACTTCAGGTGGTTGACCGCGACCGTCAGCGACTGCTTGTTGCCGCCGACCAGCCGGAACGACTGCGCGAGCGGCTGGCGGTTCTTGTCGTCGATCGCGAGCGTGGCCGCACGGCCGACCGGCTCGACCTTGCGGCTGTCGTAGATCATCGCGACCGTGATCGCATCGCCGCCGAGGCGCGACACGCCCGGATCGACCACGCGCCAGTGGTTGCCGAGCTTCGCCGCGAGCTGGCGCACCGCGCTCAGTTCGCCGTAGCCGTTGTTCTGGATTTCCATCAGGCCGATCACGTCGGCGTCGATCGCCTTCAGCGCGCTGACGATCTTCGCTTCCTGGCGCTGGAATTCCTGGAAGTTCTTCGCGCCGCGGTTGTTCGGATCGTCGAAGCCGCCGCCGAGACCGTTGCCGTTGAAGTAGTTGAGGACGTTGAACGACGCGACGCGCAGGTTCGATTTCGGATCGCGCGCGGGTGCGTTGGTGCGCGGGTTCGTGCGCGCGTCGAATGCCGGCACGGCCGCGCCGGGCAGCGGCTGCACGCGCCATGCGCCGTAACGCACTTCGAGCACGCCTTCGACGTCGCGCACCGTGTAGCCCGCACGCAGCGTGTTCGCGGCCGACAGCCCCGGCGCCGGGTACGGCACGGTCGCGGGGTTCTGCTTGTTCGAGCCGTCGTCGAGGATCAGGCGGTTGCGTGCGTTCGCATCGATCTGCGTCTGTGCCTGCGCGGGCGGCACGACGCTCGTCGGCGTGCGCAGGCGACCGTTGCTGAGCATCACGCTGCCGTAACGGCCGAGTTCGTAGTTGTCGGTGACGTTCAGCGTCTGCGGCAGGCGCACCAGCATCCCTTCATACGCGGCGAATGCGTTCGGGCTGTCGACCGGCAGCGTGAGCGTCGCGGGCGTGACGGTCTGGCCGTTCGCGCACACCGCGATCGCGCCCGACAGCGTGAGCTGCGTCTGCCCGTACTTCTCCTCGACCTTGCCCGTCACATGCACGAGGTCGCCGGCCTTCGCGCGCACTTTCGGCGCATAGACGAACAGGCCCTCGGACACGCCCGGCTGGTTGCGGCGCTGCGCGTCGGCCTGCTGGACGAAGAAGCCGCCGAAGCCGTCCGTGCCGCCGAAATCGGCGGTGACGACGGCTTCGATCGACACGTTCTGGCCGGCGAGCGGCGACGGCGCGCCCGGCCCCTGGATATCGGCGATCGGCGTCGTGCTGCCGCCGCAGTTCGGGCTGACGGGCGCGGCGGTGGCGGCGATCGCCGGGGCAGCGAGCGTGGGCAGAAGCAATAGCGGGGCAAACAGGCGGATTGTCGAGCGCATGACGGGGAATCCCGGTTGTGAGGGTGCCGAAAGCTTAGCGGCGCTCAATGACAGTTTTTGGTAATCGAAAGACAGGCCGATGTAATTGTCGTCATCACGCTGCGATCGCCACCGTTCGCACGTTCGGGCCTGAAAATGCGGGGAAATCGTCCGACAGTAAATTCGTCGGGCTCGCGACGATTCCCCCGCGTGCCTTCGCGCATGGTCCGCCGCGCTATACCGTCCCCGGCAACGCGCTCGACACGAGCACGGCCGCCACCATCAGCACGCCGCCGAGCACGACCGCCTCGATCCGCAGCACCGCACCGAATTGCCGCAGCGAAACAGCCGGCATCGCGGCGGCCGGGTCCTTCAGCGCGGCCAACAGCTTCGGCATCCCGAAGAAGCGGTTGTGTCCGCCGAGCGCCGCGGCGATCAGCACCAGCGCGAGCTTCAGCAGCAGGATCTGCCCGTACGTCGACGCGAGCAGGTTGGCGGGCGTATCGACGCCGCGCCAGCCGTTGTACGCGCCGGTCGCGAACAGCACGATCAGCGCATATGTCGACGCATCGGACAGCGACTGCACGAACGATGCGCCCGTCGTGCGTTCGCTCGCGGGCAGGCCGATGAGCCGCGGCATCACGCCGAACGCCGTCACGAGCACGAGCCCGACCCACGCGCTGATCGCCAGCAGATGCAGCCAGTCGACCCATACCGGCGCGCTGAACAGCCCCGCGTCGACCGGATGCCCGCCGTTGCTGCGCGCGAGCGCGACACAGGCGAGCGCGGCCCAGATCGCGAACGGAAAGCGCGAATCGTGCGCTCGCCTGACGAACGACAGCAGCACGACGACGAGCATGAATACGGCGCCGGCCAGCCACGCATGACCGAACCCCGTGCCCGCGAGCATTGCGCGGACGGACGGTCCGGCGTCGAGCATCGACACGTCGCTCATCAGCGCGCAGTGCGCCCAGAACGCGATGATGCTGGCAAGCAGCGATACGACGGACGCGATGCGCAGCGTCGCGACGAGCCGCCGCCCGATGCCGTGCTGCCACGCCGACGCGCCGCGCGCGAGCCAGTGGCTGCCCAGCAGCGCGCCGACGACGACGGCGAACCCGGCATTCTGGATCGCCACCGACACGAGCCGCAGGAGACCGACGAAGCCGTCGTTCACCCTTTCACCCGGAACGTATAGGCGCCCTTGGTGCGATGCGCATCGGCCGTCATCGCGACCCACTGCACCGTGTACGCGCCCGGCGCGAGCTTCGGCATCGCAATGGTCATCACGCGCGGGTTCGAGGCATCGACCCTCGCCTTTTCCTGCGTGACGGCGTTGCCGTTCGCGTCCGACACCTTCACCGAACTGAACGTCGGTTCGAGGTCTTCGTTGAAGGTGAGCCGCAACGTGTCGGGCGCCGTGTCGACCGTGCTGCCCGTCGCCGGTGCGGCGCTTTCCAGCTTGCCGTGCGCCGATGCGGCGACCGGCGCGGCCGCGACGATCGTGCCGGCCGCGGCGAAGGCGGCCAGCCGCCTGAGAGTCGTGATCTTCATGTTCATGCCTCGCGTCACGGCTTCTTCAGCTCGACGACGGTCAGCGCGCCGTTCACGTCCTCGGCGACGAAGTCGATCTTGTCGCCCGCCTTCACCTGCGACAGCATCGCCGGGGCCTTCACCTTGAACACCATCGTCATCGCATCCATCCCGAGGTTCTCGAGCGGGCCGTGCTTGATCGTCAGCCTGGCCGCGGCCGTGTCGACCTTGCGGATTTCACCGTGCGACATGCTCCGCTTTGCCGCGGCTTCCTGCTTCGCGCCACCGCTCATGTCCATGCCGGCCATGTCGCCCGCCGCGTGCGACGCGGCGGAAAACGCCAGCGCCCAACCCGTTGCCATCAAAACCAGTCCCTGCTTCATCGTGTCGACTCCCGTGTGAGTGAATGGAAACCGGCGGCCGCATCGGTACGGCCGCCGCATGCTGCTGCTCAACCGTCCGGCAGTTCGCCGGTGTACTCGTACGCGACGGTGCCCTTCGGATGCCTGAACCAGCCCGGATCGCGATAGTCGTTGCGGCCGAGGCCCTGCCGCACCTTGCAGACCGTGAACATGCCGCCCATCTCCAGCGGCCCGAACGGGCCCGTGCCCGTCATCATCGGCAGCGTGTTGTCGGGCAGCGGCATCTCCATGCCGCCCATCGCGCCGCCCGTGCTGCCCATCGCCATGTAGTCGGGCACGAGCTTGCCGATGCGCTTCGCGAGATCCTGCTGCGGCACGCCGATCAAATTCGGCACCTGGTGGCCCATCGCATTCATCGTGTGATGCGACTTGTGGCAGTGGAATGCCCAGTCGCCCGGGCGATCGGCGGTGAACTCGATCGCGCGCATCTGGCCCACCGCGACATCGGCCGTCACTTCCGGCCAGCGCGCCGCCGGCGGAATCCAGCCGCCGTCGGTGCCCGCGACTTCGAAGCTGTAGCCGTGCAGGTGGATCGGATGGTTCGTCATCGTCAGGTTGCCGAAACGAATCCGCACGCGGTCGCCCGCGCGCACCGGCAGCGGATCGATGCCCGGGAACACGCGCGAATTGAACGTCCACATGTTGAAGTCCGTCATCTCGTTCACGCGCGGCGTGTAGCTGCCCGGATCGATGTCGTACGCGGCGAGCAGGAACACGAAGTCGCGATCGACCGGCATCGTGCCGCGATCCTTCGGGTGCACGATGAACATGCCCATCATCCCCATCGCCATCTGCACCATCTCGTCGGCGTGCGGGTGATACATGAACGTGCCGTGCGCCTCGAGCTGGAACTCGTAGACGAAGGTCTTGCCGGGCGGGATATGCGGCTGCGTGAGGCCGCCGACGCCGTCCATCCCGTTCGGCAGCCGCAGCCCGTGCCAGTGGATCGTCGTGTGCTCGGGCAGCCGGTTGGTCACGAAGATGCGCACCTTGTCGCCTTCGACGGCCTCGATCGTCGGGCCGGGCGACTGGCCGTTGTAGCCCCACAGGTTCGCGTTCATGCCGGGCGCCATCTCGCGCACGACGGGCTCGGCCGTCAGGTGGAACTCCTTCCAGCCGTTCTTCATCCGCCACGGCAGCGTCCAGCCGTTCAGCGTCGCGACGGGCGTGTACGGCCGGCCGTTCGGCGGCACGAGCGGCGGCTGCGTGCCGGTTTTCGTCATCGTGGGCGCTTCGGGCAACGACGCGGCGCCGGCCTTGCTGACCATCGCCGCACCGAGCAGCGCGGCGCCCGAGTGGCTGAGAAATTGTCGACGGGACACCATGTCAATGACCTTCCGGATGCGTTTGCGTCGCGGGCGCCGGTTGCGCCGCGGGGGTGGAAGCCGGCTGCGGCGCAGCGTCGGCGCTGGAAGCGGATTCCGGCCGGGCAGATGGCGTCGCGCGCGGCACGTCGCCCGGCGTCGGGAGCCGGCCCCCGACGGCCATCTGCAGATCGGTTTCGGCGAGCCAGTAGTCCTTCAGCGCATCGATGTAGCCGTTCACCGCGCCGACCTGTTCGCGTGCATCGGCCAGCAGCTCGAACGCGCTCGCGAGCATCCCGTTGTAGCGCAGCAGCAGCTCGTCCGAGATCGTCTTGCGCAGCGGCACGACTTCGTCGCGATAGTGGGTGGCGACGTCGTAGCTGGTCACGTAGGCCGCATACGATTCGCGCACTTCGGAACGCGCGTCGATGGCCGTTTTCGCGAGCCGGTTCGCCGACTGCATGTAGACGGCCTCCGCCCGCGCGACCTTCGCGCCGCCCCAGTCGAACAGCGGAATCTCGACGCTGATCTCGAAGCCGTGCTCGTGACCCTTGCCGGTCTCGTAGTCGTTCACGTAGCCGAGATCCACCGCATCGACGAAGCGCGTGGCCTTGCTCAGGCCGAGCGACGACGCGACACCCTGCGTCTGCAGCTTCGCGGCCTGGATGTCGAGGCGGTTGCGCATCGCGAAGCGCTCGAGATCGGGCAGGTCCGGCCGCGCTCTCGGCAGGTCGGGCAAGCGCTCGGGCAACGCGTATCGCGTGCGTTCGCCCCACAGCCCCATCGCGCGCGTGAGCTTCTCGCGCGCGGCCACGGCCTGCTGGCGCGCCTTCGCGTGCTGCGCGACCGCATCGGTGTGGAACGCCTGCTCCCGCGCGTAATCGAGGCGGCTGAAGTTGCCGGCCTGCCGCATGCGCTGCGCCAGTTCGGCGGCCGCACTCGCGGCATCGCGCACCTGCCCTGCATAGTTCGCGGCCTGTTCGGCCGCGACGGCCTCGACATACGCGCGGCGCGCGTCGGCGGCCACCCTCAGCATCGCGTCGGCGGTTTCGAGCTTGGTCTGCTCGAAGCGGCGGCGTTCGATGTTCGTCGCGAGCGGCAGGGTCAGCAGCGCGAACACGTTCGCCGAGAACGTGCGGCCGAGGGTCAGCTCGCCGTCGCCCGCGCGTGTGCGGCTGAACGCGAAACGCGGGTTCGGCAGCCTGCCGGCCTGGACGAGATCGGCCTCCGACAGCCCCAGTTCCGCGTACGACGCCTGCAGGCCGCGGTTGTTCAGCAGCGCGACCTGCACCGCATCGTCGATCGACAGCGGCCTGGCGAGCAGTTCCTTCGTGCGCGTGTCGACGGCTTCACGGTCGGCGTCGGTCCTGACCACGACCGCGTCCTTGCCGATGCGCTCCGACGCGACGGACGACACCGCGTCGAAACCGCCGTCCTTCGAAAACGTCGTGCAGCCGGCGAGAAAGGCCAGCACGGCCGCGGCCGCGCCGATCCTCGGCGAGATCGACAGCATCGTCATCGCGCGGCCTCCTCGTGCATCGAACGGGTAGCGCCGCCAGCCGCACGACCGGTCGTGCGCCCCTTCGCGGGCCGTTCCGCCACGTCGCGGTTCAGCTGTTTCCAGCCCGGGCCTTCGTCGTCCCGATACGGCCGGTAGCCGTCGAATGCGGACGTCACGGTGACGTTGGGCACCGCCGCGGCGGCGTCCGCCGGATCGGGCAGCGGGGTTTGCGCAGGCGCGAGCGACGGCACGATGGCCGCCGCGCCAAGCAGCGCCGCAGTAATCAATCGCATGAATGGGTCTCGTCGTGTGTCGTCCGGCGGACGGGATGCCGCCGCCGGAGCGGATTGCGGAGCACGGCCGGTCGGGGCCGCGGGCATGGTCTAGACGAGAAGCCGGCGCGGCGGCCTGTCGATGCCGCCGGTCAGGAACGACACGACCCCGGCCGCGGGCGGTGGCGAGACGATCGCCGCGCGAACGCCGGCCGCGACGGGGACGGCGGGCGCGCCCGACATGCCGGCGCCGACGCAGCAGGACACGCACGCGGAACACGCCGGCGCATGCCGGGCGTGGCTGTCGGCGTCGTGATGGCCGTCCTGCGCGCCCGGCATCGTGTGCGACGCCGCTTCCATCGGCGCGACGGCAACGCGTTCGCACTGCACCGAAACAGTCGCGAACGACTGGATCGGCTGGCTCAGCGCCAGCAGCACGACGAGGAGGAATTTGCGCCAGTACGACATGGATGCGGAATCAGGCAGGCAACGACCGGATGGGCCGGCGCGGCGCCGTGACAGCGCGTGCCGGGGGACAAGACGGCCGCAGCTTATCGCCGTCGCGGTGACGACGACATGGCCGAAACATGACCGGATTTTCATGAAACGCGGGCGACGCGCCGCAAGCGCTTCATGACAATTCCGTCATCCGGCGGTCATTCTTCGCGCACGCTCGGCGCCCTATGCTCACGCGTTACACTGACCGGCTGGAATCACGGACAGCCTGCCTCACCATGCGGATACTGATAGTCGAAGACGAACCCAAGATGGCGTCGTACCTCCGGAAAGGGCTGATGGAGGCGAGTTACACGGTCGACATTGCGGAAACCGGAAAGGACGGGCTGTTCCTTGCGCTGCACGAGGATTTCGATCTCGTCGTGCTCGACGTGATGCTGCCGGAAATGGATGGCTTCGAGGTGCTCCGGCGCCTGCGCGCGCAGAAGCAGACGCCGGTGCTGCTGCTCACGGCGCGCGAGGCGATCGAGGACAAGGTCGCCGGGCTCGAGCTGGGTGCCGACGATTACCTGCTCAAGCCGTTCGCGTATGCCGAGTTTCTCGCGCGCATCCGCTCGCTGCTGCGACGCGCGCCGCGCAACGTGCGCGACATCCTGCATGTCGCCGATCTCGAAGTCGACCTGATCCGCCGCCGCGTGCGGCGCGCCGACACCCGCATCGACCTGACCGCGCAGGAATTCGCGCTGCTGCAGTTGCTCGCCGAACGCGAAGGCGAAGTGCTGACGCGCACCTTCATCACGTCGCAGATCTGGGACATGAATTTCGACAGCGACACGAACGTCGTCGATGCCGCGATCAAGCGCCTGCGCGCGAAGATCGACAACGCCCATGAGAAGAAGCTGATCCACACGATCCGCGGGATGGGCTACGTGCTCGAGGATCGTTCGTGACGCGCAGCGGCCCGGCTTCGTATTCGCTGCTGCGGCGCCTGACGCTGGCGTTCGCCGTCGTCGCCGCGCTCGTGTTCGCGCTGACCGGCGCGTACCTGTATCGCTCGCTGTCCGCCGAGCTGACGCGGCGCGACGACATCGAGATCTCCGGCAAGCTCAACCAGTTCCTGCAGCTTGCGCACGCGAGCGGCTCGGCTGCCGCGCTGCGCGCCGATCCGGCCGTGTTTCATGAAGTGCTGCTGTCGCATCCGGGCGTCTATCTCGGCATCTACGACGCGCGGAACCGCGCGCTCGTCGAGCATTCCGACGAAGCCGGCCACACGCTGGCGTCGGTGATCGCCGCGCCCCATCCGGCCGGCGCAACCGGCACCCCGTTCACGTGCGCGCCGCCCGGCATCGGCACGTCGCGCTGCGTGTATGCGCGCGCCACGCTGCCGTCCGGCGATGCGATCCAGGTTGCGCTTGCACGCACGGCGACCGATCGCCAGTCGTTGCTCGAAAGCTATCGCGTCGACATCTGGCTCGCAGCGGCCGCGGGCGCGCTGCTGGTCGGCGCGCTCGGTTACGCGGTCGCGTCGCGCGGCCTGCGCCCGGTCGAGAGCCTCGGCCGGCAGACGTCACGCATCGAGGCGCACAACCTGAACGCGCGGCTCGACGCGCGGGGCGGCCCGGTCGAGCTGCGTGAACTCGCGACGTCGGTCAACCGGATGCTCGACCGCCTCGAACGCGCGTTCGTGCGGCTCTCCCAGTTCTCGTCCGATCTCGCGCACGACATGCGCACGCCGCTCGCCAACGTGATCAGTTCGTCGCAGGTCACGCTGTCGCGCGCGCGCACGACCGAGGAATACGAAGCGCTGATCGATTCGAATATCGAGGAATGCGAACGGCTGCAGCGGATGATCGAGAACATGCTGTTTCTCGCGCGCACCGACAATGCCCGCCAGCACCTGAAGACCACCGAACTTGACGCGGGCGGCGAGTTGCGCCGGCTCGCGTCGTATTTCCAGGCGCTTGCCGATGAAGCCGGCGTGCGCATCGACGTGCAAGGCGAAGCGACCGTCGTCGCCGATGCGACGCTGTTCCGGCGCGCCGTCAGCAATCTCGCGTCGAACGCGCTCGAACACGCGCAAGCCGGGTCGACGATCGAGCTGGCGGTGTCCACGCAAGGCGGGTATGCGGTCGTCGAAGTCACCAATCGCGGCGCCGCGATTCCGCCCGAACAGGTCGAACGGATCTTCGAGCGCTTCTACCGCATCGATTCGTCGCGGCACGGCGCGGCGCGCAACGCGGGCCTCGGGCTCGCGATCGTGAAATCGATCATGGAGCTGCATCGCGGCAAGGTCGAGGTCGCAAGCCGTGACGGGCGCACGACGTTTGCGCTTCATTTTCCGCGCGGCGTCGAAGGGTAAGGCGTTTCCCGCGCGTGTCGCATCGGCATGACGGCCGGCGCGACACCAGGCGAAGCACGACGGCGACGCCCCTTCACGCCCCCGGTTCGCGCCGGATTTTCGCCTGGCGGCGATTGCGGTCGTTCAGTATCTGGTGCCGGCGATGGTCGGTCAGCTTCTTCCAGTCACGCGCCTCGTCGCGCGTGCGCAGGCAGCCGACACAAAAGCCCGTCCGGCCGTCGAACGCGCACAGCTCGATGCAGGGTGATTTCACGGCCACGGTCAGGCCGCCTTCGCAGGCGTCATCACTTCGACGGTCACGTGCGACACGCCGTCGAAACCCTCGATCAGCGCGTGGTAGAAACGCGCGTCGCGCCCCGTCTCGACGGTCTCGACCGACACGATCGCACTCATGTGGCCCGGGCCGACACGCCACACGTGAAGATCGTTGACCGTGTCGCCCAGCGCCTCGATCGCATCACGTATGCGCGCAGCCAGCCTGCGATCGACGTTGACGTCGAGCAGGATGCCCCCGGTATCGCGCATCAGCCCATACGACCAGTTCGCGATCACGAGCGCGCCGACAATGCCCGCAACGGGGTCCATCCAGACCCAGCCGAATGCACGTGCGAGCAGCAGGCCGACGATGGCCAGCACCGACACGGCCGCGTCGGCGATCACGTGAACGTAGGCCGACCGGATGTTGTGGTCGCGATGGGCCGCCGTGTGCGAACCGTGATCGTGATGCGCATGATGATCATCGTCGTGATCATGGTCGTGGTCGTGCCCATGATGATGACCGTGCCCATGACCATGCCCGTGGTGATGGCCGCCGCTCAGCAGCCACACGCTGGCGAGGTTCACCGCGAGCCCCAGCACGGCAATCGGAATCGCTTCGCCGAAGTGAATGGGAACGGGCGCCAGCAGACGCGCAACCGCCTCGTAGCCGATCAGGATCGCGATCATCGCAAGCACGATCGCGCTCGTGAACCCGGCCAGATCGCCCAGCTTGCCGGTGCCGAACACGAAGCGCGGATCGTCGGCATGCCTGCGCGCATAGGTATAGGCCAGCGCGGCGATCAGCATCGCGCCTGCGTGCGTCGACATGTGCAACCCGTCGGCGACGAGCGCGAGCGACCCGAACAGCGTGCCGCCGACGATCTCGGCCACCATCATTGCCGAGCACAGGCCGATGACCATCCACGTCTTGCGTTCGTTCTGCTCGTGCGCCGCACCGAGAAAGATATGGTCGTGCCCGGCGCCGAATGCGTCATCCTGGAAAGCGTTCATGTCCTGCCCCGATTACTTGAAATAGCTGTGCACCACGTCGATCAGCTGCTCGGTCGCGCTGCCTTCGTGTGCGTCAGGTTCATGCGCATCGACCAGATGCTCGCGAATGTGGTCTTCCAGCACGACGGCGAGCAGCCCGTTCATCGCGCCGCGGCAACTCGTGATCAATTGCAGGACCTCGTTGCAGCCGCGCTCCTCCCCGAGCGCGCGCTCGATGGCCTCGACCTGGCCCTTGATCCGGCGCACGCGGTTCAGCAGCTTCTGTTTTTCACGAACGGTATGGCTCATCGACGACGGGCTCCTGGATAGGGAGGGGGAGTATATATCCGGAAGGGTTCCCGTATAGGGGAGAGGGGTATTTTTTTTGGGATGAAGGCTTGTCGAAAGGTATCCGCTCGGCTAGATGCGAAGCGTCAAGGCTGTTTCTCGGCGCGGGAAGTCTGGTCGTCGGCGCATCGACGCCGATGGCACCACGAGCACGATGATTGCCGGCGAACACACACGGCTCGACGCACGGCGATTTCACGGCCACGATCAGGCCGCCTTCGCAGGCGTCATCACTTCGACGGTCACGTGGGACACGCCGTCGAATCGCACGTCACGCGCTGCATCGGCAGTCTCGACCGACACGATCGGGCACACGTGGCCCGTGCCGACGCGTGGCACAGGGACTGCGACGCGTTCCAGCACCCGGATCAGCGCAGCGAAATCGGAATTCTCGCCGCGACCCAATCTATCGTGGTCGGCGGCATCGAGATCGTCCGCGTGCTGTCGTACGCATCCGATGCGTCGAAGTAGATCAGCTTGCCGTCGTGGATCTCGATCGGATCGTTTCCAGGCCGGCCGCCCCAGAAGACGAAAAACAGCCGGGTAGCCAGTGTCGACCCGTGCTCATCGGCCACGACGATTTTGATCTGTTCGTTTTGATCAGCAAAGAGGACGTTGCCGCGGTGGCCACTTCCGCAGATGTTGACGATATAAGTTGTGCCATCGACCTGCTTGATGCCGCCGTTCAGTTTCGCGTTGTAGTTGTATCGCTGGCAGTCGGTTTCGTCGGTCGTGATCCCGCGAACGCTGACGAGATAGAAGAATGCCAGGAAGCCCAGCGTGACGATCGCCAGTCCTGCGCGCCTCGTTCTGCTGAAATGGCCGATATTTCTGACAAGCCGGTAGAAGTAGAGCACGAAGATGATCGACGTGATGGCGAAGATCGTGCTCTTCGCATGCTTGAGCGAGAAAAGCACAATCGCATTCCTGACGTCCACTGGCACGAACATCCATGCAATGGCGACAACCACGCATGTGACGACAACGGTCGAAACCGCTTTGAGAATGACGGCGGTCGCCTTCATTGCTCGGCCGGGACGGTTCTGCATACGGTGTCGAATTTCAGAATGATCGGTTTGTCCAGCTTGATGAGTTTAGGGCGACTGTAGACCATGAAGTCGCCACCGCGATTATGCGCCGACCTCCAGTCGCGGTACGTCTTGTTATGAACTGGCCAGTAGACATCCTTCGCCAGGAACTTCCGAAAAAGGCTGGTGCGTTTGTCGATCGGCTTGTTGACCTCCTCGCCAGCGGGGAGATACCGCCACTCTTCAATAGTCGAGTTCCCGACGTTCAAGTTGCTGCTTTTGAAAAAATCGTTGACCGCCGCGGCATAGGACAGAACCATCCCGTTCCTGTTCCAGTGGCCGAGGTATTGGCTCTTGGAAAGCGAATCGTCGTTGAACGAATAGCTGTCTTTGATGTAGACATAGACGTGGGTAATCCGCGCGACAGGCTCGAGACAGAAGACCTTGTTCTCGCCTTCGTATTGATAAAAGCGTTCGCCGGTAACGGCCGCCTTCCCTACGGCAGCGTAGAAATTGAAGTTCGCCAGGGCGCCGGTCAAATCCGTCATCGCGGTACCGTCGAGCGTGTCGAGGGATGACACTGGCTGGTACTGAAATCCCCAGGCGATGTGAAACTGGAGCGGAGCAGTCAGAAACGGGGAGGTGTCGATAACAATACCTGCCGCGCTCACTTGTCCGGCCGAAAAACTCCGCTCGACCACGGGCGCCAGGACTTTCGTTACTGCGCGTGCGGCATTCGGCGTGTAAATCGCTTGCCGGACAAGCTGATTGAATCGTTCCGTTGCACCGCGAAATTTCAGTGCCCAATCCAGGGAAACCGTCGTGTCATCGAGCGGCTGTACAGAGTTGAGGTCGTTGTCATAGACATGTCTTGGGCTCGCAAACCATTTCCGCGCCAGCTTGGCCGAGATTGGCCAGCCCATCTTGTCCATCGCTTTGGGGATGTCCTGCAGATCGAACTCGGGCAGTTTGTCGGCCTGCTCCGCGTCCCGAGGCTTGTCGTTCGGCTGCGGTTTGGCAGGCGGTTCGGTGGGCGCTGGCGCAGGGGTGGACGTGTGATGCGGCTTGACCGGTGCAGGTGCCTTGGGCGGTGATGGTGGCTCGTTCGGCGCACGCCTGTCGAACGAGATTTTTTGCTGCGTGTCGATCGGAATGCATCCGACCACTCCAGCGTGACATTTCCAACGTTTGCCGGAATAGAAGACTCCGGATTCCAGCTGGTAATACGGGACTTTTTTGACGTCGGGCATAGCGCTTGAATGACGATTCGCGAGAGAACCGGTCTCAGCGTAATCAAAACCCTGGCATTTCCAACGTCGATAACGAAGACAACTTGTCAGATCCAGCCGAACCTACGTAGGACATAGCGGTACGGGCAGTCTTCCGACGGCACGACTGTTACAGAAGGTTTCGTCGCCACACGGCTCAACATCGCGTCCTCGAGTTCCGCAGCCCCCTCGTCTGCCATTATGGCGACCGTGTCGGCCTCCACGGGGGCCGGGCGCGTGGAGTGAACAGATTCGCGTCGACGGGCCGCAGTGGTATGTGTCCCGCATCCCGCCACGAACCTCCTCGACGAAATCGCCCCCCGATCACACGAAGATGGTCACCAACCGCCCATCGATACTGCCGCAGATTGTCGGTCCATGCCAGTCGCTCCGGCACGGTTAGTCTGCCGGCCCTCAAAGGGCATTTGCAGCACGTCACCGACGAGATGCGCGTGTACTGCAGCGACGGGTTCTGCCGGGCGGTCAACCTCGTCTTTGACAACGAGCACTTTCGCCTCTTTTGTGACCACTTCCGTCGGCCCCACGATCGACACATCACATCGGCCAGGTCATTGCGTGCCCAGTCATTCAGCGTCTCCCCATACCCACCGACCCGACAATGCCGTACGAAATGAATGCTTGTCGAAAGCAACCCGCTCGGCTAGACTGCCCTTCGTCTTTGGGGAGTAGCCTGCTTTCCGTCTCCGGAAAGCGAACGCGTCAACACACTCGGCCTGCGGCCGTGGCGCGTTCAGCCTGATCGGCCTGGCGAGACCATCGGCACATCGCGTCGTTCCTGGTCGGACGTCGGCGGATGTGCCATGGTTCGTCAACGTCCGACCACGGAGTCCCCATGTTCCCCGCCGCCCTCTCCCCGCGTTTCGCCGCTATCCGCACGCATGCCTGCGGAGGTGCCGCATGACGTTCATGTTCGTCGAACTGGCGGTCATGCTGATCGTCATCCTCGTCGCCGCCGAGGTCTTCACCAATGCGCTCGAACATCTCGGCGAACGCCTGAAGATTTCCGAAGGCGTCACCGGTTCACTGTTCGCCGCCGTCGGCACCGCGCTGCCCGAAACGATGGTGCCGCTGCTCGCGCTCGCCGGCGGCACGGCAAACCCGGCCGTGAACGAGGAGATCGGTGTCGGCGCGATTCTCGGCGCGCCGCTGATGCTCGCCACGCTCACCACGTTCCTGATGACGCTCGCGGTGATCCGCTCGCGCGGGCCGCGCGGCACGATCGCGCCCGAACGGACGGGTTTCGTGCGCGACCTGAACTACTTCCTCGCCGCGTTCTCGCTGGCCACCGCCGCGATGTTCGTCCCGCATCACAACAGCGCCGTGCGCGCGCTGCTCGCCGCGATGCTGGTCGGGATCTACGTGATGTATGTCGTGATGACGTTCCGTGCGTCGAACCAGCTCGTCGATGCCGGGCATGGCACCGAGGCGCCGCACAAGATGTTCCTGTCGCGCCTGGGCTTGCCGACCAACCTGGCGACCATCGCGCTGCAGCTGCTCATCGGCGTCGCGCTGCTGGTCGGCGGGGCGAAGGGTTTCATTCACGGCGTGGAAGGCGTGTCGCACGTGCTCGGCGTCTCGGCATTGCTGCTGTCGCTGATCATCGTGCCGATCGCGACGGAGTTGCCCGAGAAGGTCAACAGCGTGCTGTGGATCCGCCGCGGAAAGGACACGCTCGCGTTCGGCAACATCACCGGCGCGATGGTGTTCCAGGGCACGCTGCTGCCGGCGATCGGCATCATGCTGACGCCATGGGAGCCGCGCCTCGAAGTGCTGACCGGCGTGATCGTCACGCTCGCGGCGGCCGCATGGCTGCGCGTCAATGCGCGCACGCGCGGGCTCGCGATCTGGGCGTTGCTGGCGAACGGCGCGGGTTACGCAGCCTATCTGTTCCTGACGCTGGCCCGGTAACCGGGCTCACCCGGCACGGGCACGCTGCTCCGGTGCGAACGATGCACCGCCGCGCCGCGTGCCCGCGAGCGGGTCAGATGCGTGCCTGGTTCACACGCTGCGACAGTTGTTCTGCGCTTTCCTTGCGCTCGCTGTACCGGTCCGTCAGGTACGCGCCGACGTCGCGCGTGAGCAGCGTGAACTTGACCAGTTCCTCCATGACGTCGACGACCCGGTCGAAATACGCGGACGGCTTCATCCTGTCGTCGTCGCCGAACTCCATGAACGCCTTCGCGACGGACGACTGGTTCGGAATGGTCAGCATGCGCATCCAGCGCCCGAGCACCCGCATCTGGTTGACCGCGTTGAACGATTGCGATCCGCCGCTGACCTGCATGACCGCCAGCGTCTTTCCCTGCGTCGGCCGTACCGCGCCGACCGACAGCGGAATCCAGTCGATCTGCGCTTTCATCACGCCGGTCATCGCGCCGTGCCGCTCGGGGGAGCACCACACCATGCCCTCCGACCATTGCACGAGCTCGCGCAACTCCGCCACCTTCGGGTGATGCTCGGGTGCATCGTCGGGCAACGGCAATCCGGCCGGATTGAAGATCCTGACATCGGCGCCCATGGCCGTCAGCAGCCGCGCCGCCTCCTCGACCAGCAGCCGGCTGAACGAACGCGCGCGCAACGAACCGTAGAGCAGCACGATGCGTGGCGGATGCGTCGACGGGCGCGCGGGTTGCAGCAGGCTCGCATCCGGCACGCGAAACAGCGCGGCGTCGAGTTGCGGCAGATCGTTCAGGCGGTCAGACACGCTTGCCCTCCGCATCGATCACGATTTCGCCGTCTTCCTTGGCAAACGGCCCGTTCTGCGGATCGGGCAGGATATCGAGCACCTGTTCGGACGGGCGGCACAGCCGCGTGCCGAGCGGGGTGACGACGATCGGGCGATTGATCAGGAGCGGATGCGCGACCATGAAGCCGATCAGATCGTCGTCGCTCCATTTCGGATTGTCGAGATCGAGCGCGTCATACGGTGTGCCCTTGCGACGCAGCACGTCGCGAACGGGGATGCCCATCGCCGCGATCAGCGCGCGCAATTCATCTTCCCCGGGCGGCGTGTCGAGGTACAGCACGACACGTGGTTCGACGCCGCTGTTGCGTATCATCGCCAGCGTGTTGCGCGACGTGCCGCAATCGGGGTTGTGATAGATCGTGATGTCGGTCATTTCCGGAATCCTGATTGATTTCACGCGCGCTCGTACCAGCCCTTCGAACGGTTGACGACGCGCACGACGAGCAGCATGACCGGCACCTCGATGAGCACGCCGACGACGGTCGCGAGCGCCGCGCCCGAGTGGAAGCCGAACAGGCTGATGGCTGCCGCCACGGCCAGCTCGAAAAAGTTGGACGCGCCGATCAGCGCCGACGGGCACGCGATGCTGTGTTTCTCGCCGACGGCGCGATTGAGCCCATAGGCGAGCGCTGCGTTGAAGAACACCTGGATCAGGATCGGCACCGCGAGCAGCGCGATCACCAGCGGCTGCTTCAGGATCGCCTCGCCCTGGAACGCGAACAGCAGCACCAGCGTGGCCAGCAGCGCGGCGATGGACCAGGGGCCGACCTTCGCCATCGCGCGGTCGAACGCCGCCTGCCCCCTGGCGAGCAACAGCCTGCGCCACGCTTGCGCGAGGATCACCGGGATGACGATATAGAGCACGACCGACGTGAGCAGCGTCGCCCATGGCACCGTGATGGCGGACATCCCCAGCAGCAGGCCGACCAGCGGCGCGAAAGCGATCACCATGATGCTGTCGTTCAGCGCGACCTGCGACAGCGTGAACAGCGGATCGCCGCCGGTCAGCCGGCTCCACACGAACACCATCGCCGTGCACGGCGCGGCGGCCAGCAGGATCAGGCCGGCGATATAACTGTCGATCTGGTCGGCCGGCAGCATCGGCGCGAACAGTTGCCGGATGAACAGCCAGCCGAGCAGGGCCATCGAAAACGGCTTGACGAGCCAGTTCACGACGAGCGTGACGCCGATCCCCCGCATGTGCTGGCGAACCTCATGCAACGCGCCGAAGTCGACCTTGACGAGCATCGGCACGATCATCACCCAGATCAACAACCCGACGGGCAGGTTGACCTGAGCGTATTCCAGGCGGCCGATGCGCTGAAAGAGCCCCGGCAGTGCCAGGCCCAGCGCGATGCCGAGCACGATGCACAGCGCCACCCAGACGGTCAGGTAGCGCTCGAATGATCCGATGGCGGGCCTGGCCGCCACGGCTTGCGACGGGGCCACGTGCGAGCCGCTCATGTGCGATCCCCGCAGCAGGCCGGCGCCGCCGGCACGCCGCACGCAGCGCCGGCGCAGCAGTTTTCGGTCAGGAACCCGATGAGGCCGCTCATCGATTCGAAGTTCGCCGCGTAATAGATGAACCGGCCGTCCTGACGCGCGGTGACCAGCTCCGCATGCGACAAATCCTTCAGATGGAACGACAGGCTCGATGGCGACAGCCCGATCTGCTGGGCGATCGCACCGGCCGGCAGCCCTTGCGGCCCGGCGACGACCAGCGCGCGAAAGATGGCCAGGCGCGCTTCATGAGCAAGCGCGCCCAGGGCGCGCACGACGAGATTGGAGTCCATGGCGCGAAGGATAGCGCCTTCATTTCCATATTTCAAGAATTGTTGAAATAAAGGTGCCCATCCCACGCCGAACGGCATGACCGGGCTGCACCCGCCCCGCCGCCTATCGTCGAACGCCGCCGCGCGAGCCGCATCCGGCCCGACATGCGCGGCGCCGGTGCGGCCGCCGCCCCGGTTCACGGGCGGGCGAGGCACCGGCGTGCCGTCAGGTCAGGACGCCTTCACGAGCTTGACGATCGTCAGCGTGCCGTCGACCTTCTCGATCCGCACCTTGACCTTGTCGCCCGCATGCGCGTGCTCGAGCATCGCCGCGTCCTTCGCCTTGAACGCCATCGTCATCGGCGGCATCCCGACGTTGTCGAGCGCGCCGTGCTTCAGCGTGATCCGGCCGCTCGCGGCATCGACCTTCTTCACTTCGGCATCGGTCAGCGCGGCGTTCGACTCGGCCGCACCGCCCGACGACATCTTCATGCCCGACATGTCCATGCCGGCCATGTCGCCGGCGGCGAAGGCCGGCGCGGTGAAAGCGCCGGTCGCGAGAACGGCTGCGGTGGTGGTGACAGTGATCCACTTCTTCATCGTGATTCTCCGGTTGGGATGGATGGCACGTTCGTGCCGTGAGGTACTGCATCGGAATGCCGCACGCGGCCCGTGCTTCGCGCATGACGGCGCTGCAGCAGGAGCCAGGCGGCGGGAATGACGAACATCGACAGCAGCGGCGCCGTGACCATGCCGCCGACCATCGGCGCGGCGATGCGCTGCATCACTTCGGAACCGGCGCCGTGCCCGACCATGATCGGCACGAGGCCGGCGAGCACGACGGCGACCGTCATCGCCTTCGGCCGCACGCGCAGCACCGCGCCTTCGCGGATCGCGTCGAGCAGCAGCGCGTCGGTCAGCGGTTCGCCGGCATCGAGCCGGCGCTGCAGCGCGCCCTTCAGGTACAGCAGCATCACGACGCCGAATTCGGCGGCCACGCCCGCGAGCGCGATGAAACCCACCGACGTCGCGACGGACACCGCATGGCCGAGCACCCACACGAGCCAGAAGCCGCCGACCAGCGCGAACGGCACCGTCGACATCAGCAGCAGCGCATCGGCCGCCGAGCCGAACGTGAGAAACAGCAGCACGAAGATCACCACGAGCGTGACCGGCACGACAGTGCGCAGCCTGGCCGCCGCGCGTTCGAGATACTCGAACTGCCCCGACCACGCGATCGAATAGCCGGGCGGCAACGCGACCTGTTGCGCGACGGCCTGCTGCATCGCGCGCACGGCGCTCCGCAGATCGGTGTCGCGAATGTCGACGTACACGTAGCCGGAGAGTCGCGCGTTCTCGCTGCGGATCATCGGCGGCCCGTCGGCGATCGCGATGCGCGCGACATCGCCGAGGCGGATCTGCGCGCCGCGCGCGGTGACGACCGGCAGTTGCCGCAGGTTCTCGACCGAATCGCGCACCTCGCGCGGGTAGCGGAGGTTGATCGGGAAGCGCTCGCGGCCCGCGATCACTTCGCCGACATCGTCGCCGCCGACCGCCGACGACACCACCGACTGGATGTCGGCCACCGACAATCCGTAGCGCGCGGCGGCAAGCCGGTCGATATCGACGTCGATATAGCGGCCGCCGTTCAGCCGTTCCGCAAGCGCGGACGTCACGCCCGGCACGCGCTTCACCGCGGCCTCGACCTGCTGCGCGATCGCGTCGATCCCGGCCAGGTCCGGCCCGGAAATCTTCACGCCGACCGGCGTCTTGATGCCGGTGGACAGCATGTCGAGCCGGTTGCGGATCGGCGGCACCCACACGTTCGACAGGCCCGGCACCTTCACCGCGCGGTCGAGTTCGTCGACGAGCTTCTCCGGCGTCATGCCGGGCCGCCATGCGCTGCGCGGCTTGAACCGGATCGTCGTTTCGAACATCTCGAGCGGCGCGGGATCGGTCGCGGTATCGGCGCGGCCCGACTTGCCGAACACCGTGTCGACCTCGGGCACGCTCTTGATCAGCCGGTCGGTCTGCTGCAGCAGCTCGCTCGCCTTGTCGGCGGAGATGCCCGGCAGCGCGGTCGGCATGTACAGCAGGTCGCCTTCGTCGAGCGGCGGCATGAATTCGCCGCCGAGCCGCGACAACGGTACGGCCGTCAGTCCGAGCGCGACGACCGCGACGCCGATCGCGACCCACGGCCGCCGGAGCGTCGCTTCGAGCAGCGGCCGGTACACGCGGATCAGCACGCGGTTGATCGGGTTCGCGTGCTCGTGCGGAATGCGGCCGCGCACGAGATAGCCCATCAGCACCGGCACCAGCGTCACCGACAGCCCGGCGGCGGCGGCGATCGTGTAGGTCTTCGTGAACGCCAGCGGCGCGAACAGCTTGCCTTCCTGCCCTTCCAGCGAAAACACCGGGATGAACGACAACGTGATGATCAGCAGCGAGAAGAACAGCGCGGGCCCGACCTCCGCGGCCGACGTCGCGACGAGTTCCCATCGTCGCGCGGCCGTGACCGGTTCGCCGGGATGCGCGTGGTCGTACGCCTCGAGATGCTTGTGCGCGTTCTCGATCATCACGATCGCCGCGTCGATCATCGCGCCGATCGCGATCGCGATCCCGCCGAGCGACATCAGGTTCGCGTTGACGCCCTGGTAACGCATCACGATGAACGCGGCCAGCACGCCGAGCGGCAGCGACAGGATCGCGACGAACGCGCTGCGCAGATGGAACAGGAACACCGCGCAGACGATGCCGACGATGACGAATTCCTCGATCAGCTTGTCCTTCAGGTTGCCCACCGCGCGCTCGATCAGTTGCGAGCGATCGTACGTCGTGACGATCTCGACGCCGGGCGGCAGCGAACGCTTCAGGTCGGCCAGCTTCGCCTTCACCGCGTCGATCGTCGTGAGCGCGTTCTTGCCCGAGCGCATCACGACAACGCCGCCCGTCACCTCGCCCTGCCCGTTCAGCTCCGCGATCCCGCGCCGCATCGCGGGGCCGACCTGGATGCGCGCGACGTCGCCGAGCAGCACCGGCGTGCCGGCGTCGTTCGTGCGCAGCACCACGTGCCGGAAATCGTCGAGCGTGCGCAGGTAGCCGGTCGAGCGCACCATGTACTCCGACTCGGCCAGCTCGACGACCGAGCCGCCGGACGCCTGGTTCGCGTTGCCGAGCGCGTTCGCGATTTCCGCCTGCGTGATGCCGTAGGCGCGCAGCCTGTCCGGATCGAGCACGACCTGGTACTGCCGCACCATGCCGCCGATGCTCGCGACTTCCGAGACGTCCGGCACGGCCTTCAGCTCGAACTTCAGGAACCAGTCGTTGAGCGCGCGCAGTTGCCCGGGATCGTGACGGCCGGTGCGATCGACGAGCGCGTACTCGTACACCCAGCCGACGCCGGTCGCATCCGGCCCGAGCGACACGGTCGCGCCGGCCGGCAGCCGGCTCTGCACCTGGCTCAGGTATTCGAGCACGCGCGAGCGCGCCCAGTACGGATCGGTGCGGTCGTCGAACAGCACGTAGACGAACGCGTCGCCGAACGACGAGTACGCGCGGACGGTTTTCGCACCGGGCACGCCGAGCAGCGTGGTCGTCAACGGATAGGTCACCTGGTCCTCGACGATCTGCGGCGCCTTGCCCGGATACGACGCCTTGACGATCACCTGCGTGTCCGACAGGTCGGGCAACGCGTCGAGCGGCGTCTGCCCGAGGGAGTGGACGCCCCATGCGGCGATCAGCACGGTGGCGAGCAGCACGAGGAAGCGGTTGTGGACCGACCAGCGAATGATGCGCGCGATCATCGTTCGCCTCCCTGCGGTTCGACCTTCGTCAGGCGATAACCGTCGTCGGTCTGCGTGAACGCGAAACGCACCGTCTGGCCCGGCTTCACGCCAGGGAACGCGGCGGCCGACGGCTTGCCGAACGTCATCGTCATCGCGCCCCAGCCGAGCGCCGGCACGGGTTGATGCGAGAACGTGATGTCGTCTGCCGTGACCTGTTCGACCTTGCCGGTGGTTTCGTAGATCGGCGCCGCCGCTTTCGGCGCCGGCTCGGAAGTCACCGCCGCCCCGCTTGCGCCGGTGTCGCTCCGCAGCCGCGGCAGCACGCTCTTCAGGCTCGCCTCCGAATCGATCAGGAACTGCCCCGATGCAACGACCGTATCGCCTTCGTTCAACCCGCCGAGCACTTCCGTGTCGCCGCCGATGTCATCGCCGGTCGTCACCTGCACCGGCTGGAGCCGGCCGTCGCCGTTCTTCACGATGACGATCGTGCGCTTGCCGGTCGCGATCACCGCTTCGGACGGCACGAGCAGGCGCGACACGCTCGCCTTCCCGGCGACCCGCACGCGCATCAGCATGCCGGGCGTGAGCTTCAGCGCGGCGTTGTCGATCTCCACGCGCGCCTGCAGCGTGCGGCTGCTCGTGCTGATGCCGGGCAGCACTTCGCGGATGCGTCCGGTGAAACGCTGCGCCGGGTCACCCGCGAACGTCGCATCGACCGGCATCCCCGGCTGCACGTTCAGCGCGAGAGCTTCCGGCACCTCGACGATGAGCCACAGCGTCGACAGCCCCGCAATCTTCGCCAGCGTCTGTCCGGGCGCGACCATCGCGCCGTCCCGTACGTTCAGCTCGCTGACGACGCCGGTTTCCGGCGCGCTCAGCACGACGTGCGTCTGCGCGCGGCCGGTGCGATCGAGGCTCGCGATCATCCCGTCGGGAATCGACAGCGCCCGCATCCGCGCGCGCGATGCATCGAGCAGGCTGCCGTCCATCCCGCCGCGCCTGAGTGCGAGGTATTCCTCCTGCGGCGCGAGCCAGTCGGGCACGAACAGCGACGCCACCGGCGCGCCCTTCGCGATGCGCTGCATCGGTGCGCGTGCATAAAGGCGATCGATGTAGCCGGTGACGCGCGACTGGACGACCTCCGCGCGCGATTCGTCGAACTGCGTGGTGCCCACCGCATCGAATCCGGCCGCCGTCTGCTGACGGCGCACGGTCGCATAACGGATGCCGAGATTCTGCTGCAGGCCCGGATCGATCCGGATACCGGACGCGCCGCCGCCCTCGTCCGCATAGACGGGCTGCAACTGCATGTCCATGAATGGCGACTTGCCCGGTTTGTCGAAGTGCTGGTTCGGCACCATCGGGTCGTGCCAGTACAGCACCTTGCGGCCCGTGTTCGGGTCGGTCTTGCCGGCAGGTGCGGCGCCGGGCGCTACGGACGCTGCTTTCGCCGCGCCGCCCGCCGCATCGCGCATGCCCGCGACGTAACCGGCACCGAGCAGCGCCGCGGCGGCAAACGTCAACAGCACCGCGCGCGCCAGTGATTGCTTTTTCATGAGGTTCTCCTTCACTGCGCGGCGGCCATCGTCGACGGCACGACCTGATATTCGAGCTGCGCCCAGGTCTGCGACACGTCGCGCCTGAGATCGAGCACCTGCAACTGCGCGTCGAGTTGCGCGCGCCGCGCGGCGAACGTGTCGGCGAGCGAACCCGTGCCCGCCCGGTAGGCGGCATTGGCCAGCTGCACGCGCTGGTCGGCGGCGGGCAACAGCGATGCACTCAGGTTCGCGATGCGTTCGCGGCCGCTCGCGAGCGTTTCGGACTGCGTGCGGATATCGGCCTGCACCTGGCGCAGCGTGTCCTCGTACATCAGGCGCGCCTTCGTCGCCAGTTCGGCCTTCTCGGCGACATCACGGTTCTGGCGGTTCTTGCGATCGAGCGGCAACGGAATCGTGACGCCGACGGACACCATGTTCGAATACGCGCCGCCGCGCTGCTGGTACGCGACTTCCCACGTCCAGTTCGGGCGGCGCTCGCTGTTCGCGACGGCGGTATCGGCTTCGGCGACGGCGATATCGTCGGCGGCCGTGATCAGCGCCGGCTGCGATACGCGCAGCTCGTCCGGCGGCAACGACGACACGAACGATTCCGGCGCGGGCGGCGTGCCCGTGACGTCCGACGCCGGCACGGCGGTCCAGCGCGACAACGCGATGAGCGCGGTCTGGTAGACCTGCCGCGCTTTCAGCCATTGATCCTGCGTCTGCGCGAGCATGGCCCGCGCCTGGACGACATCGGCCGCACTCGCCTTCGCGCCGCGATACGACGCCTTCGTCGCGTCGAATTCATGGTTCATGTGATCGAGCAGCGCCTGCTGCAGCGCGAGCGCCTGCTTCGCGTAGACGGCGCTCAGCCACGCCGTTGCGGTTTGCTGGCGTACGCTCGCGAGCTGCGCGAGATAACCGGCGCGCTCGCGCCCGACCTGCTCGTTGGCCAGTGCCGAACGCAGGCGCCGCTTGTCGCCGGACACCCACTCCTGCTCGATGCCGATGCGGCGCATCGTCATGAAGTCCTGGCCGACGGTGAAGCGCTGGCCGCCATTGACCGGCAGGTTGTCGATGCCGGCCTTGAGCATCGGGTCGGGCAGCTGGCCGGCCTTCACGGCCGCCTCCGAGCTCGCGCGCACCGACGCCTGGGCGGCCTGCATCGACGCGGAATGATCGGTGGCGGACTGCAGCGCGGCGTCCAGCGTAAAAGGCGGTTGCTGCGCGTGAGCCGCGCCCGCAACCAGCAGCGCCGCCCAAAGCATGGGCGCGCGCCGGCGCGCACGCCGCGCAAGCGGCGTGCCGGGATGGAATGACATGGTTTAACCCCAACGGCGGAACCCCATGGGGATTCCACGTCCTGCGCACAGGACGAACCTCACCGCGAATGCGGCGAACCTATCGGATCGGGATCAGCTGATGCGTGGAGGGCGCCACAACCCGTTCGGATCGCGGACCGGGAGAATTTGCGCGTAGTGGAAGGCAACGATGCTGGCGAATGCAGCGGGACGACTGACTTCGGCGCGAGCGGCCGGATGATAGAGACTGCCGAACTGGCATTGCGCCGTCAGCTTGCAGGACAGGCCCTTCGCTTTCGCGTGGGCCTTGCCGGTGGACGACGACTGCATCGAATCGCAGCCCGGCATGTCGGCGGACATGCCGGCGTCCATGTCCGTCGACATCGACATGCCCTGCTGCATCATCGGGCATTCCCCGGCCAGGCCGCTGGCTGCCAGCCCGCTGATGGGCAGCACCGCGCAGAGCAGCAGCAGGATGACGGTCCGGAGGAATTTCATGCGGGCGATTATAGCGCGGGGTTTTGTTGTGTGGCGGCGCATCGATACGGCGAAGCGACGCGCCGTAGCCGCGCCCATCGCGCCCATCGCCCCCATCGCACGCTACCGCGCCAGCGCGTCGGCCTCCAGCACGGCGCGCACCGCCGGCCGCGCACGCACCCGCTCGTACCACGCACGCAGATGCGCATACCGGGTCAGGTCGATATCCGCGTTGTACACCGACCGCATCCATTCGGCCTTGCCCCAGCCGGTCAGCGCGAACAGGTAGGCATCGGCAACGGTGAACGTGTCGCCGGTCAAGTATGCGTTGCCGTCGAGCTGGCGGTCGATCCATGCAAAACGGCTGTCGAGCTTCGTTCTCGCCGGATCGACGTATTTCCCCGCCTGTACCGCATACAGCAGCGGAATGAACCCCTTGTGGATCTCGGTGCCGAGAAAATTGAGCCATTCCATCAGCCGGTAGCGCGCGAGCGTGCCGTACTCGGGCGCGAGCGCGGCTTCCGGGCACAGATCCGCGAGATACTGTGCGATCACCGGGCCTTCGCGCAGCAGCGTGCCGTCGTCGAGTTCGAGCAGCGGCACGTAGCCGAGTTCGGTCACATCGTAGTAATTGCGCCCGTCTTCAACGACGTGCTTGCGTGCGTCGACCTTGATGACCTCCGCGTCGATGCCGCCTTCGCGCAGCACGATGCAGATGGCCTGCGAACAGCTTCCGGGAGCGTGATAGAGCTTCATGCGTTTCCTTCGTGGGTTGTCCATGTATCGATTCGCCGCGACGCGGGCGCTAATATCTCGCATCGGCGCATCGCCGGGAAGACGGCAGTCGTTTGTGCCGTAGTCACAAAAAATTTACCGACCAGGATTCAGCACGATGAAAACGAGTGCGACCGGATGTTCCGTTGAAGAAGCGATGCGCCTGCTCGGCGGCCGCTGGCGGCTGCTGCTGGTGTCGTATCTGCTCGACGGGCCGCGACGCTTCAGCGACCTGCGCCGCGACATGCCCGGCATCTCGCAGCGCATGCTGACGCTCGACCTGCGCGCACTCGAAGACGCCGGGCTCGTGCGGCGCACCGTCTATCCGGAAGTTCCGGTGCGGGTCGAGTACGACCTGACCGCCGACGGCGACCGGCTGCGGCCCGTCGTCGAGGTCATGCGCGAATTCGGGCTGTGGCTGAAGGCGCGCGATGCCGCTGCGTCGTGCGACACCGGCGCGACGCCCGGCGCGGCGGCAGCGATCGGAACGGCCCTTCATTCGAACCGATAACCCCTACCACCCTTACGCAGGAACCCGTTCATGGAACTTCACGCCACCGTCGGCGCGGCGACGTCCGACCTCGACGACGACGAAAGCTTCGCCAACATCTACTGTCACGACGCCGAGCAGGACTATTGCTTCGCGCTGTCGCGCTTTCCGGACGACACGCTGATCGAAGTGATGGTGCGCGACCAGATCACCTGGCGCGTCAAGGATCTGTCGGTGACGCTGACGGACGACACGATCGACATCGAGATCGAACCCGGCATCGCCGCGCGACTCGACGGCCAGACGCGTTACGTGATCCATCTCGCGCCGGGCCAGTACGATCCGGTCACGCTGCGCGCCGCGCTGAAGGAGATCTTCGCGGGGAAAAGCGGGTTTCAGGACGACAGCACGCGCGGTTAACGGCTCAACCGCACCGTCATCGTCGCCTTCGCGAGGGCCTGGTAGTGAGCGGTATAGCCGACGACCGCAGGCGTCGCGTCACGCTCGACCGGCAGCTTCGCCACCTTGAGCGCGGTCAGCGTAATGACGTAGCGATGGGTGTCGCCCTGCGGCGGGCACGGGCCAAGATAGCCGACATGGCCGGTGTCGTTCTTCATCGGGACGGCACCCGCCGGCAGTCCGGCAACGTCATTGCCCGAACCGGGCGCGATGCCATGCGCCGACGCCGGGATGTCGGCGACGACCCAGTGCCAGAATCCGGAGCCCGTCGGTGCGTCGGCATCGAACATCGTCAGCAGGTAGCTTTGCGTGCCTTCCGGAACACCGCTCCACCGTATGGATGGCGAAATGTTTTGACCATGACAGCCGAAGCTGTCCGATACCTGCGCGCGACCGAACGCGCCGCCGGCAAGCTCCGCGCTTTCGATCGAGAAATCGCCCGCCCGTGCCGTACCGGCAGCGAGCATCGCAACGCAAAGGGCGAAACCGGGCTTGAATATCGTCATCGTCACCTCACCAGCAAGCAGGAATGGAATGGACATTCTTGCAATCGCGCCGGCCCCGAACAAGGCAAGCAAAGGTACCGGTATCGCGACTACCCGGCAACGTCCGGCCATGCCGGCCCCGCTCGCGGAAAGCGCCGGATGCCGGTACATTGGCGGCAAACGGAAGTCCTGGCCGGCCGCTTCCATCCTCATTCACGCCCTTCATGCCTGATCCGACCATGACGCGCCCTTCACGACTGCGTTCGCTGCTCCACGGCTCCATGCTGCTCGTTGCCTGCGCATCGATCGCGCCCGCCGCGCAAGCGGCCAAACCGCTGCTCACGTTCAAGGTCGACGACACCGTCACGGCCCGCGTCGAACGGGCGGACGGCGATCACATTACCGTGCGCTTCCTGCCGAGCGGCAAGACGCAGACGCTCGACGTGACCGCCGCCGACGAGGAAGGCCGCTATCACCTCGCGTCGGACGACTACAACTTCGACGGCCACCGCGATCTCGCGATGCACGCGACGCTCGGCATGGTGAACGATGGCTACGGCATCTACCTGTACGACACCGCGCGCCAGCAGTTCGAGCCGTTGCGGATGCCGGCAAGCGACATGCCGCACGGCAATTGCGACGGGCTGGTCAACGTGCAGGCGAAGCCGAAGGAGCGCACGCTGTACAGTTCGTGCCGCGGCGGCCCGATCTGGTACACCGATGCGTATCGCTTCGACGGCAGCGGCAGGATGTACCTGTACCAGTCGAGCGAAGCGATACCGGACGACCTGCGCGACCTGCTCGACACCGACAACGGCCCGTCGTCGATGCGGCTGACCTACGACGCGCAAGGCAAGCGTGTCGCGCGCCGCCCCGACGCTTATGGCGGCGGCACCGTCACGTTCAAGGTGCGCCCGGCTCGCCTGCCGCTGCACGATGCGATGACCGATGCGCCCACGGGCCGCTATGTCGTCGCGGGCGACACGGTGGAGGTGATCGACGCGAGCGCCGATTTCCAGTGGCTGAAGGTGCGGTATCGCAACCCGCATGCGGGTGCGGTGCAGGGCTGGGTCAGTGCGAAGGAGGCGATGGGCAACTGATGCAAGCGGTCGCGTATTCGCCACGCCTCCCACATATTGAACGCCGAACATCCCATTAATCGGGATACCTGCCCAAATGTTGACGCGCTTGCCACCACGGCTCTAACGTTCGCCCCACGCCATTCGATTCGGCCGCCCCGCTCGCGGGCGACGGCCGGGCATGGAACACAGGAGACAGCCGTGGCCCAATCCGCTTCGCGCACCCACGCGAACCCGCCGGATCAATTACCCGCCCACGCCGGCATCGCATCCGATTCAACCGCCCGCGCGGCCGCCGCGCAGGCAGCGCCGCCCAGCCGCAAGCGCCTGCTGATCCTCGCGCTGCTGTTCATCACGGTCGTGATCAACTATCTCGACCGCAGCAACCTGTCGATCGCCGCGCCCGCGCTGTTCAAGGCACTGAACATCGATCCCGTGCGAGCGGGCCTCGTGTTTTCCGCGTTCGGCTGGACCTACGCGCTGATGCAAGTGCCGGGCGGCTGGCTCGTCGACAAGGTGTCGCCGCGCGTGCTGTATGCGGGCGCGCTCGCGCTGTGGTCTGCCGCGACGCTATTGCTCGGCTTCGCCGGTTCGTTCGTCGGGCTGGTCGTGCTGCGTCTCGCGGTGGGCGCGCTCGAAGCGCCGGCCTACCCGATCAACAACCGCGTGGTGACGACGTGGTTCCCGACCCGCGAGCGCGCGAGCGCGATCGGCGGCTACACGTCGGGCCAGTTCGTCGGCCTCGCGTTCCTCACGCCGGTGCTCGCATGGCTGCAGGTGCATCTGGGCTGGCACATGGTGTTCGTCGCGACCGGCCTCGCCGGCATCGCATGGGCCGCGATCTGGTATGCGGTGTATCGCGAGCCGCGCGCGTTTCGCGGCGTCAATGCGGCCGAGATCGCGCTGATCCGCGACGGCGGCGGCCTCGTCGATCTCGAAGACCGCATCGCGGCGCGCACCGAACGCGCACCGTCGACGTGGCGCGACCTCGGCGTCGTGCTCGGCCGGCGCAAGCTGTGGGGCATCTATCTCGGCCAGTTCGCGCTGAACTCGACGCTGTGGTTCTTCCTCACGTGGTTCCCGACCTACCTCGTCAAGTACCGCGGAATGGACTTCATCAAGTCGGGCTTCCTCGCGTCGCTGCCGTTCCTCGCCGCGTTCGTCGGCGTGCTGTGTTCGGGTGTGCTGTCGGACTGGCTGATGCGTCGCGGCGCGTCACAGGGCTTCGCGCGCAAGCTGCCGATCATCTCGGGGCTGCTGATCTCGACCTGCATCATCGGCGCGAACTACGTCACGTCGACCGGCTGGGTGATCGCGTTCATGACGATCGCGTTCTTCGGCAACGGCTTCGCGTCGATCACGTGGTCGCTCGTATCGGGGCTCGCGCCCGCGCGGCTGATCGGCCTCACGGGCGGCGTGTTCAACCTGATCGGCAACCTGTCCGCGATCGCGACGCCGATCGTGATCGGGCTGCTCGTGAACGGCGCGGACTTCTCGCGCGCGATCACCTACATCGCCGCGATGGCACTCGCGGGCAGCCTGTCATACGGGTTGCTCGTCGGCAAGGTCGAACGCATCGACGCATGAGCCTCAAGAGGGCGGCACACGCGTGCCGCCCTGCCTTGCCGCCGCCCGCGTGCCGCGTCAGAACCGCTGAAACCCGTCGTGCGCGAGATCGTGCGGATTACCCGCCACGTAGTCGAGTGCGCACGCGTCGGTATCGATGCCGACGGTCAGCAGCGTCTCCCAGCGCTCGGTGTCGGGTATCGACGGATCGGCGTGGAAACACACGACGGCCTGATCGCCGGCCGCACCGCACATTGCCGCCGCACGCTCGCGCACATCGGCGCTCGTCATGCCGTTCACGACTTCGTTCAGGTGCGCGAAGCGTTCGCGTGTGGTCGAGCTGTCGGGCATGCACTCGCCGCCGCTCAGCGCGCGATCGAGGAAGTGGTTCGTATGCAGCAGCCAGCCGTCCGGACGCGGCACCACCACGCCGATGCCCGACGGGCTCAGCTCGATGCTCGCCGCGCGCGGGTTCGCGTCATGCCGCGTGAACACGGTCAGCACCGTGGACGCGCTCACGCGCGCGGACCGGGCGAGCTCGATCGCCTCCTGCACCGTCGTCGCATCCTCGAGCAGGCGCCGCGCGATCGCATGCACGGGCACACCGGCACTGTCGTTGTCGCTCGCGTGATGCAGGATGTTGAAGTGCAGCCCGAGCCCCGCGCTGTTCACGCCGAGCTTCGCGAGCATCCCGAACTCGGAGAACAGCTTGACGGTGCGGCCGTGCGGCGTCGCGAACCGCATCAGCAGCCCCTGCGGCGCGAGGCTGTCGTGCCAGTCCCACGTCTGCAGCGTGCGCGGCGCGTGCGGGCCGGCCGGCGCGTAGACGGTCGTCGAGCACTCGCCTTCGGCCGACGCGGGCGCGGTCGCGAGAATCTCGGTGCGCGCGTTCAGGCACGCGAGCTGCCAGCGCGGCAGGTCGACGCCGTCGGCGATCGCGTCGACTTCGGCGGCCAGGCGCGGGCACCACGCACCGAGCGCGGCCAGGCTCGCTTCGCCGATCTCTCGCGCGCGCTGCGGCTCGATGCCGAGCTTCGGGAAGAACGCGAGGTAAAGCGCGACCGTCTCGCGAATCTCGGCGGCGAAACGCGCGCCGATCAGGCGGCCGCGCTCGTGCGGATCGGTGAGGTCGGTCACGAAGGTGTGCAGCTTCAAGGTCAAATCTCCTGGGTTGAATGCGTTCCGGGCAAGCGCGGCCCGGAACGTGATGCATGGCGCAGCCGGTCGACCGGCATGCGCGCCGGCCGGAACAGCGAGACCCGTCAGAACGGTCAGAACGAATAGATGAACTGCATCCCGGCCAGGTCGTTGCTGCGCGCGTATGTGCCGTTGCTCTTCAGGAACACCGGATGGTTCGCCGCGTCGTGGCGATACTCGAGCTTCACGGTGATCTGCTGCGTCGGATAGAACAGCAGGTCGGCCGTGATCGCGTAACGCTGCGCGCCCTTGCACTCGGTGCCGTTCGTCGACGAACCCTGGAAGCACGCCGGATCGATGCCGAAGCCGCTCGACCCGTTCACCGACGGATTGCCGCCCGCGAGCCCGTACTGGATGTTCGTGCCGCCGCCGCCGTTCGACGTGTTGTTCAGGTAGTCGAAGCGCAGCGTCGCCCCCATGCGGCCGACCCATGCCTGCGTCCACTTCGTATGGCCGAGCAGCGACATCCCGTACCAGCGTGCGGTGCCGCCGTTCCACGCGCCCTTCTGCAGCTCGCCGTAGTCGACCTGCGCGTTGACCTGCGTCTTGTCGTGCGTATAGGTCACGTCGGCTTCCACGTACTTGTAGAGGCCGGTCGGCGACGAGCCGTTGCACTGGTAGCCGTAACCGCCCGCCGTCGCGCACGGCGAGAACAGCGACTGCCGGCCCAGCATCCCGGAAATGCCGAAGTCGAAGGCGGTCGACGTCGCGTTGTCGAAGCGCGCGGTGATCGTCGGCGTCCAGTTGGTCTTGGTCGTGTTGTTCGCCGCGTTCGCGATCGCGCCGGCGGTGCGCAGCACCTCGTTGCCGATCACGACCTGCCAGAAGCGCGTCATCGCCGCGTTGGAGCCCTTCAGGCCGACGCCGATCAGGTTGCCCGGTTCGCTGAAGTCGTACAGCAGCCCGTGCGTGAGCGTCAGCATCTGGGTCGACGGCTGCACCTCGTAGCCGGCGAGGCTCGGCATCATCCCGATCTCGAAGGTGCGCGTCGTGCTGAGGGGCACGGTCACCACGGCCTGCGTGACGATGTTGTTGCCGACGCCGCCGTGCGAATTGCTGAACACGTTGCCGAAGCCGCGGTTCGGCTGGATCACGACCTCCGCCGACGGCGCCATCGGGCCGACGCCGAAGGTCTTCTTGATGTCGAGGTAGACGTCGCCGATCGTGCTGTTGAAGTAGTCGTACGCGCCCGGATCGTGGTTCAGGAACTGGAACCCGGACGTGCGCTGCGCGCGGTTGAACAGGTACACGGGATCGACGTAGCCGGTGATGCTCAGGCCCGCGAGCGGGCCGGTCGTCGCGGCTTCCTGCAGCGAGTCGACCTTCAGCGACGCGTTCGCGATCTGCTCGCGCATCTGCTGCAGGTCGTCGTTCGTGAACGCCGGGGCGGAATCGGCGGCCGGCGCGGCGGCGGCGGCCGTGTTGATCGAACCGATCCTTGCGCCGCTCGCTGTTGCGGTGGCGGCGGTGGCTGCGTTGGCGGCCGTCGCGGCGCCGGGCGCCTGCGCGGCCAGCATGCTCGCGCGCAACTCGTTCACCTGCTGCTGCAGCGCGGTGACCTGCGCCTGCAGCGCCTTCATCCTGCTCGCATCGGTCGCCTGCGGCGTGTGCGCGAATGCCGTGGCCGCGTCGAACGCAAGCAGGCACAGCGCCGTCATGTGTTTGAGTTTCATGTTCTGGGTGGTCGTCGGGACGAGCGCGCCCCCGCCCGCCGCGATCAGCGGCGGGGCGCGCGAAAGGTGTGCGGGAATCGGGGAAGCGGCGGCCGGCTTACTCGGTCTTCAGCTTCGTCCAGAGACGGTTCTGCAGGCGCATCAGCTCAGGCGGAACCGGCTTGCTGAGGCTGAGCTTGCGGATCACGTCGGCGGGCGGGAACACGGCCGGATCGCTCGTCACTTCGGCGCGCACGAGGCGCTTCGACGACGGCACGGCCGACGGGTACGACGTGTCGTTGGTCAGGTTCGCGCTCTCCTTCTCCGACAGCACGAAGTTGACGAACTTCAGCGCGGCGTCCGGGTGCGGTGCATCCTTCGGCACGGCCATCATGTCGAACCACATCGCGCTGCCCTCGGTCGGGATCACGTACTTGATGTGATACGGCTTCTTCGCGGAAGCGGCCGCGATCCGCGCGGAGTTCACGTCGCCCGACCAGCCGAGCGCGAGGCAGATGTCGCCGCCCGCGAGATCGTTGATGTAGCTGCTCGAATTGAACTGCGTGATGTACGGGCGCACCGACTTCAGCAGCTCGTACGCGGCCTGGTAGTCGGCCGGATTCGTCGTGTTCGGGTCCTTCTTCAGGTAGACGAACGCCATCCCGAACGCATCGACCGGCGAATCGAGCACCGACACGCCGCAGTGCTTCAGCTTCTGCGCGTACTTCGGATCGAACAGCAGCGCCCAGCTGTCGAGCGGCGCGTCGTTGCCGAGCGCGGCCTTCACCTTCTCGACGTTCATCCCGAGCCCGTCGGTGCCCCAGGTCCACGGAATGCCGTACTGGTTGCCCGGATCGTCCTTCGCGAGCGCCTTCAGGATTTCCGGGTCGAGCAGCCCGTAGTTCGGCACCTGGCTCTTGTCGATCTTGCGGAAGATGCCCGCCTGCAGCTGCCGCGCCCAGAAGATGTCGGACGGCACGACGACGTCGTAACCCGACGTCCCCGACAGCAGCTTCGCCTGCAACGTCTCGTTCGAATCGAACTCCTGGTAGACGACCTTGATGCCGGTCGCCTTCTCGAAGTTCGCGATCGTCGCCTTGCCGATCGAGTTGCCCCAGTTGTACACGTTGACGACGTCCGCCGCGTGCGCAACCGGCGCGCCTGCCCCCAGCACGCCGCCCAGCGCGAGCGCCGCGCATGCCGTTCCCAGATGCCTGCTCCAATCCCCTGCCATGGTTTCCTCCGTCGATATCATGATCCGTTCGCGATGAACGGGTGTGTGCTTCGGTCCGGAAAAATGTAGCCAGAGGAAATTGGCCGGTCTGCCCTGCCAATAGGGGGACACGCCGCACAATCGGCGCATCCGGTTCCGGCCGGATGCGCCGAGCCGCGAAAACGAAAGCATCCCGAAAGATTCCGTCACCGCTTCGTCAGCCGGAATGCGCGTTCAGGATGCCTGCATACCCGTGCGCGCGCCGAAATCGTCGCCCACGTGCGTGATGCGGCCGCCCATCATCGTCAGCCCGACGTCGATGCGGCCGATGTCGTAATGGCCGACCTCGAACAGGTCGTTCTCGAGCACGACGAGATCCGCGCGCTTGCCGGGCGTGAGCGAGCCGACCTCGTGCTCCATCCCGAGCTGGTACGCGCCGTGGATCGTGTACGCCGCGATCAGTTGCGGAATGCTCAGGCGCTCGGCGATGTCCGGAAACACCGGTGCATCGGGCTCGCCCGCGAGCTGGCGCGTATGGCCCGACTCGATGTGTTCGAGCGGCTTGTGCTGGCAGCGGCACTGGCATGCGAGGCCGTCCATGCCGATCGACACCGTCACGCCTTCGTCGAGGAACGTGCGGAACTTGTACATGCTGCTCCAGCGCTCGTGGCCGTAGTGGTCGCGCAGCTGCTCGGTGTACGCGTCGACCACGCCCCATTGCAGCTGCGTGTTCGCCATCACGCCCGCGCGGCGAAAGCGCGGGATGTCGTCCGGATGCGTGAGGAACGCGTGCGTGATCACGTGCCGGCGGTCGCGCGGCGGGTTCGTGCGGTTCACCGCGTCGAAGCCGTCGAGCGCCATCCGCACGGCCGCGTCGCCGACGCAATGGACCATCACGTTCGCGTTCGCGCGATCGGCTTCGACCAGGTAGCGGTTGAACGTGTCGGCCGGCATCGTCGGTGCGCCGCAGGTGTCCGGGCGGTCCGCGTACGGTTCGAGCAGGTACGCGGTGTGGTTCGCCTCGGTGCCGTCGAGGAACAGCTTCAATGCGCGCGCCTTCACGAGCGGCGAATCGTACCGCTCGCGATACCGGACGAGCGTGCCGACCGGATCGTCGATCTCGCCGATCACCGCGACGCTGCCGACCACCCGCAGCTTCAGGTCGCCCGCGCGCTCCATCGTCTGCAGCGTCTCGTACAGCAGCGACTGGTCGCCGCTCGCGTCGAAGAAGCCCGCGTCGAACACGGTCGTCACGCCGGCCGCGCACAGCTTCTTCTGCCACGGCGGGATCGATTTCAGGTACAGGTCGATGCCGGTCGGCAGCAGGCCGGCCGCGCTGATCCGCTGCATCAGCAACGAATACGCGGCGCCGTCGACGATCAGGCCGGTCGGCTCGCCGGTCGCCGCGTCCTTCTCGAACCAGCTCGCGCCTTCCTGCACGGGCGGCGTCGACGCGTCGATGCCGGCGATCTCCAGCGCCTTCGAGTTCACCCACATCGTATGGAAATCGGTCGACAGCAGGCACACGGGGCGATCCGCGCAGATCGCGTCGAGCGTCTCCTTGCGCAGCAGCGCGGGCGGAATCGTCGCCTGCACCCAGCCCATCCCGGTGATCGCCGGCTCGTCCGGATGCGATTCGACATACGCGCGCAGCGCGCCGAGCACCTTCTGCGGATCCTCGTAATTCACGAACGCCTGGAACGCGAACGCGGTCGTCTCGAAGTGCCAGTGCGATTCGACGAAGCCCGGCAGCACGAGCCGGCCGGCCGCGTCGACGACCTTCGTCCGCGCGCCGACGAACGCCTGCACGGCCGCCGTGTCGCCGACATGGACGATCCGGCCGTCGCGCACGGCGACGGCCTGCGCCCAGGGCTTGTGCGGATCGACGGTATAGACCTTCGCGTTGGTCAGAACGAAATCCGCCGGCGTCGTGGCGGCGTGCGTCGGTTGCATCTGCATGGCCTGTCCTTTCTGGTCATCAGGTTTTCGAAGTGCTTTCACTATAGGCAGACGATTCGCGCCGGTATGCCCCCCCGCCGCCGGGGCTTCTGCGAATTCCGGCCGCCGCACGCACGGTCTTGTCGTCGTTTTGGGGACAACGCACGAAATCCGTGGGGTTGATCCGGTGAATTCCCGGCTGACGCGTGCACGGCGTTCGCGTAACGTCGCGCTGTCCACTGACCGCCTTCGTCCGACCATGCGACTTCTCCAGCCCGACCCTGCCGCCCGCGGCCACTATCTGATCGGCGTGCGCCCCGATTCACTCGGCGCGACGCTGCGCGCGGTCGGCACGCCGGATTTCGTCGGCGCGGTCACGGAGTTCGTCAACGACAGCATCGACGCCGACGCCGTGCACCTCGAGCGCTGGCGCGCCGACACGGGCAGCACGTCGGGTTTCGTCGTCGAATGGCTCGGCAGCGGCAGCCTGCGCTTCGCGGCCGATACGCTGCGCGTGATGGACATCTACTACCAGGACTACTGCCAGGCCGATCCGCTGGTCGCGCCGCTGCGCGGCAAGCCCGGCACGCTGCTCGTGCAGCGCCATGTCGACGGCATCGCGCAGGGCGAGTTCCGCCGCCGGATCTTCGACGAGCCCGGCATCGGGCAGGAATGCCTGCTCGTGCACGGCAACGCGCACCTGCAATACGCGCTCGGGCTCGCGCGCACGGTCGGGCGCGCCGCGTTCACCACGGACGAGCTGTTTCACTTCCGGCAGATGGTCGACCTGCTGTTCCCGATGTTCGAGCTGCATGCGCGCACCTGTGCGGCGCGACGCGTGGCGGCGGTGTCGGTGAATGCCGCGTCGCAGGCGGGTTTCGATGCGCGCCTCGAACGGCAGGACGTGCAGCTGTCGCGCCGCGAGCACGAGATCTGCCGGCTGATGCTGTGCGGGCGCTCGGTGCCCGAGGCCGCGCAGCAGCTCGACGTGAAGCTGTCGACGGCCGAGTCGTACGTGAAGCGCGCGTTCGCGAAGCTCGGCGTGCGCACGCGCCGCGAGCTGTTCGACTGGGTACTCGTCGACTGCTGAACGCGCGGCCTGGATTTACGCGGCCAGCGCGGCCGCCTTGATGTTGAAGGCGCGCAGCAGGTCCTCGCAGAACGCGTCGACGATCGGCTTGTCGCTCGTGCTGCGCTTCATCGCGAGATGCAGCGGCACGTCGAAGCTGAACGTCGCGCGGCCGACGGCCTTCACGAGCCCGCGCTGCTCGAACGGCTCCGCGTAGTGCGCGGGCAGGTAGCCGAGATGGCCGCCCGACAGGATCAGGATCGTCGCGGCCTCGATGCTGTCCGCGCTCGCGGTCACGCGCCGCTCGGGCAGCGGATACTGCTCCTCCGGCACCGGATAGGTGCGCCACACCCAGTCGTGCAGTTGCAGATCGTCCGCCGTCACGGGCCGCGACGCATGGAACAGCGGATGCCCGCGCCCGCAGTAGATCACCTGCTGCTCGGTGAACAGCGGCGTGTAGAGCAGCCCGGGCACGCGATGCCAGAAATAACCGATCGCGAGATCGAGCTGGTTGTTGACGAGGCTTTCCTCGAGTTCCTGCGGCGACGCGACCTTCATCGCGAACGTGACGGCCTGGTCACGCTTGCGGAATGCACCGATCGCGTCGGCCACGCGCGCGTTCTCGACGAGCGGCGCCTGGCCGATCAGGCCGATCGACAACGTGCCGACCAGCTTGCGGTCGATGTCGCGCACGCGCGCGACGAATTCGGAGGTCGCCGCGACGAGCGTGCGCGCGGTGGCCGCGAAGCGTTCGCCCTTCGACGTCAGGCGAAAGCCGCCGCGCCCGCGATCGCACAGCTTGAAGCCGACGCGCGCTTCGAGCGCCGACAGCTGCGTGCTGATGGTCGACTGGCGCACGCCGAGCGACGCCTCGGCGGCCGTGATGCCGCGTGCGTCGACGACGGCCAGAAAGACCCGGATGAGCCGGAGATCGAGATCGGAAGTATTCGAGAACATGCCTGAAGCCACTGCGCGTGTGCGCGTTGCCCGGCCGGCACGACGCGCATCACGCGTCACGCCCGCCGCCTTCGCCGATGAACCGGACCGGACGCGCGCCGCCATCGGCAGCGGCGCGCGTCGAAACCGTCATTCAGGTACCACCGCGAGCGCGCGTTCCATGCCGAACACGGCCGGCCGCAGCCGCCGGTAGCACAGGAACGCCACCGCGCACAGCACGATCGCCGCGATCAGCGCCGACTGCGTGCCTGCGCGCTCGATCAGCGAGCCGCCCGCGACCGAGCCGACGCCGTAGCCGAGCGCGACGCAGCCCGGCGACAGCGCGGCCGACTTGCCGACCAGGTCGTACTGCGGAATCGTCGCGTAGATCAGCAGCGCGCCGCCGGTCCAGCAGCCGATGAACACGACCGCGCCGAGCGTGAACGTCATGGCCGATGCCGGCATCGCGAGCAGCACGGCCGCGACCGCGCAGCCGCCGAGGTTGACGAGCGCCCAGCGGCGCAGGCCCGCGCCCGCGCCGAGCTTCGGCATCGCCGCGCAGATCACGAGGCTCGCGATGTTCGCGATACCGAGCACGAGCGACACCGACCTGCCGCTCAGGCCCGCCGCGGTGCCGATCTTCTCGAGGAAGGTCCACACGACGCCGACGCCGCCGTACAGCGCGAGCTGCGCGCACAGCACGAGCATCGCGCCCCGGCGGTCGATGCGGCCGGCGACGCCGGCTGGTGCCGGGGCGGCCAGCGTCTCGCCCCGGCGAAACAGCGGCGTCGCGAGCACGAATACGCCGAGCACGCATGCGACGAAACCGAACACGCCGTGCGCGCCCCATGCGTCGCTCAGCATCGGGAAGATGTAGGCCAGCAGCACCATGCTCCACGTCACCTGCCCCATCAGCATGATCCCGAGATTGCGTTCCGGCGCGCGCGAGTACGACAGGTAGCGCAGCGCGATCCCGTTCAGGCCGCCCGAGCCGACGCCCGCGATGAACTGCAACGCGGAATAGGCAAAGAGCCCGTGCGTCGCGAGCGTGCCGAGGTTCGCGCCGGCCGCGAGCGTCACCGCACCCGCGAGCACCCACCGCACCGGCTGGCGGCCGAGCACGAACGCGACGAGCAGCGTGCCCGTCGATTCGCCGAGCACCTCGATGAAGCTCGACAGCCCGAGCGCCGCTTCGCCGAAGCCCCAATGGCGTTCGACCTGCCCGACGATCGCGGGCAGGCCGAGGAAGACCGTCGGCCCGAGGATGCCGAGCAGCAGCATCACGACGACGAACGGCGCGCTTTCCTGTCGCGCTTCGTCCTGCAGGTTCACTACGTTCATTCGGTGTCTCTCTCCGTGTCCGCGGCGCGGACCGTCTCCTCGAGGGAGCGGGGTATGGCGGCGGCCCGGCCCGGGCCGCCGTGTCGCTTACATCGGGAAGCCCATCGCCTTGATGCCGCTGATCCACGCGCGCTTCCAGCCGCCTTCCGCATCCGCGCCGTCGAACGCGTGGAACGTGATCTTCGCGGCGACCCAGCGCATCGGCTCGGGCGGGATGTAGCTCGGGCTCTGGTTCGCGATGTCGAGCTTGCGCTCGGGGCTGTCGCGGTCGAACAGGATGTTCAGCCCCATGAACGCGCCGAACCGGCTCGCCGCGACGCCGAAACCCGTATAGCCGGCGACGAACACGGCCTTGTCGCCGAGATAGCGCTTCGCGAACACCGAGCCGCGCGAGCAATAGTCGATCGGCCCGCCCCACGCATGCGAGAAGCGCACGTCGCTCAATTGCGGGAAGGTGCGGTAGAACGCTTCCGCGAGCCGGTAATAGGTCTCGCGCTGGCCGTCCTGATGCGGTTCCGGATCGCCGTCGAAGTGATAGCTCACCAGGCCGCCGAAGATGATGTTGTTGTGCTTCGTCAGGCGGAAATAGTTGAGCTGCGTGCGCGTGTCGTACACGCCCTGGCGATTCTTCCAGCCGATCCGCGCGAGCTGTTCGTCGGTGAGCGGCTCGGTGGCGAGCACGTGGTCGCGCACCTGCATCACGCGGCGGTTGATGTCGGGAATCCCGACCTTCGCGGTGCCGCTGCCGAACACGACGCGCGGCGCGCGCACGCTGCCCTTCGGCGTCTTCACGAACACGGTGCTGCCTTCGTCGGTCACGGTCACGAGCGGCGTGTGCTCGTACAGCTTCACGCCGAGCGACAGCGCCGCGCGCTTCAGCCCCCACGCGAGCTTCGCCGGATGCACGATGCCGCTGCGGTTACGCGACCACAGCGCGCCCGCGAACAGCGGTGAATTCAGTTGTTCGAGCGTTTCGTCGCGGTTCAGCAGCACGACGTTGTGGCCGTACTCGCGATGCAGGTCGTAATCGCCCTTCAGGTGCGCGATGTGCTCGGGATCGACCGCGACCGTCATCTCGCCGTTCCACTCGATGTCGGCGTCGATGTCGTAGCGCTTCAGCGTTTCCTCGAAGCCGTCGAGGTTGTGATGGCCGAACGCCTCGAGCTGCGCGATGTCGTTCGGGAACACGCGCACCGCATTCGGCAGCCCGTGCATCACCGACGTCGAGATGATCCCGCCCGCGCGGCCCGATGCGCCGTGCGCGACCTTGCCGGCCTCGATCAGCACCACGTTCAGGTGCGGCATCTGTTCCTTCGCCTGCACGGCCGACCACAGCCCCGTGAAGCCGCCGCCGACGATCAGCAGGTCGGCCGTCACGTCGCCGACGAGTTCCGGCTCGGTGGCCGGCGCGGCCGGGTTGTCGAGCCAGTACGGGAACAGCTTCGTATTTTCGAGCGCCGCCTCGACGCCCAATGCGACCGGCGCGCCACGCAATGCGTGCGCCTGCGCCGGTGCAGTCTCTCTTGCCTTGACTTCCATTTCCATGATCCCTGCCATCACACGCGGAAACGAAACCGCCGCCGGGCGCGCGTCACACGGACGACGACACCACGGCGGCGGCTTCGGCCATCACGACTTCTCGAGCAGCACGTAGAACTTCTTCGCGTCCTCGATCGTCTCCCAGCGGCCCGCGAAGCCGGCCGGCAGCAGGTAGCCCTGGCCCGGCGTGAATTCCCTGCGGTTGCCTTCGACGTCGGTCAGCGCGATCCGGCCCTCGACGAGCCACACCGCTTCGTCGGCCGCGGTTTCCGGAAACTCCACCGAGCCGACCTTGCCTTCCCACCAGCCGATGAGGTAGTTGCCGCTCTTGCCTTCCGCCGCGCGCCAGTCGCTTTCGTCCATCCCGAAGTCGAGCTTCGTGAATTCGCCGATGCCTGCGCCGAGCGGCAGGATGTCCTTGATCAGTTTGGTCATCAGAATCTTTCGTCTCTTGATTGAAAAAAGCAGAGACAAAGTTACTCATTTACACTGCCCCGGTATGCCCCCCTCCGGGGGGGACAAGCGGTGTTTTCCGGGGCCGGGCAGGTCGCCGGGACACCCGCCGGGATTTCCCCCTAATGACGTTTTGCGTGGCCGACGCTACAATCCGCCGGCTTTTCACCGGGGAACCGCATGCTGCTCAACGTGAACCCCTTCCACCGCGACAACGACCGCTTCAACGTGTCGTTCAAGGCGCTGGGCGAGCTGATCGAGACGGTCGGCACGCCGCACTTCGTGCCGCGCCTCACGCAACTGCTCAACGAAGTGGTGCCGCTCGACGTCGCGCACGTCGAACGCTCGCGCGTCGATGGCTCGATGCCCACCGGCTACCGATGCGAATGGATCGGCAGCAGCGGCATCGGCGCGGCGAGCGCCGACGTCTCCGACGTGATGACGCTCTACTACGAGCGTTTTCTCGACAGCGACCCGCTGTTCGCGGGGCTGCGCGGCAAGACGGGCACGATGCTCGTCGTGCGCGACATCGCGGCGATTCCGCCCGGCGAATTCCGCCAGCGGCTGTTCGACGACGTGCAGATCGGCCACGAATGCGTGCTCGCACGCGGCACGCGTTATTCGCAGCATTCGATCGCGCTGGAGCGCGGCCGCGACCGGCCGCCGTTCACGCTCGCCGAGATGAACCGCTTTCGCAGCATCAGCGACGTGCTGTTCCCGCTGCTCGAACTGCACGCGTCGACCACGGCCGCGCGGCGCATTGCGCACCCGACACCCGAAGTCCACCCGCTCGCGCAGTTCGACGCGCGCATCGCGGCAGACGGCGTGAAGCTGTCGAAGCGCGAATACGAAACCTGCAAGCACCTGCTTTCCGGCAAGACCGTGCCGGAAACGGCGGAGATCCTCGGCGTGCGCGTCGCGTCGGCCGAGTCATACGTGAAACGCGCGTTCGCGAAGCTCGGCGTGCGCACGAAGCGCGAACTCGCCGCATGGGGTTCGGCGACCACCGCGTTCCCTTCCTCCGGTCCGCACGAAGGCGCCGCGCCGCCGGCCCTCTCGCGCCGACCCGATCAGGCCTGATCCGACCTGACCTGGCCGCGCGGCCGCGTTCGGTTGCGCCGCGTCGATGCGGCGGCGCCACTTGCATCGAGCCCCGTCGATGTAAACGTTGCGACTTCAAAATCTTCGCACGGGCGTTCTCCTCTACCATCGGCCGATCGCTTTACCTCAGATAAAGGAGACGGCCCCATGCCCCGCGAACTCAATCAACCGATGGGCGGCAACGAGATGCCGCGCTTCGGCGGCATCGCCACGATGATGCGCCTGCCGCAAGCCGAGACGACCGACGGCCTCGACGTGTGCTTCGTCGGCGTGCCGCTCGACCTCGGCACGTCGAACCGCTCGGGCTCGCGCTTCGGCCCGCGCCAGATCCGCACCGAATCCGTGCTGCTGCGCCCGTACAACATGGCCACCCGCGCCGCACCGTTCGATTCGCTGCAGGTGGCCGACATCGGCGACGTCGCGACCAACCCGTATGACCTGAAGGACTCGGTGCGCCGCATCGAAGAGGCATACGACGAGATCGTCGCGAACGGCTGCCGGCCGATCACGCTCGGCGGCGATCACACGATCGCGTGGCCGATCCTGCGCGCGCTGCACAAGAAGTACGGCAAGGTCGCCGTCGTGCACGTCGACGCGCACGCGGACGTGAACGACACGATGTTCGGCGAGAAGATCGCGCACGGCACGCCGTTCCGCCGCGCGGTGGAAGACGGGCTGCTGCAATGCGACAAGGTCACGCAGATCGGCCTGCGCGGCACCGGCTACCACGCGGACGATTTCGACTGGTGCCGCCAGCAGGGCTTCACCGTCGTGCAGGCGGAGGAGTGCTGGAACCAGTCGCTCGCGCCGCTGATGGCGCAGGTGCGCGAACGCGTCGGCGACACGCCGGTGTATCTCAGCTTCGACATCGACGGCCTCGACCCGTCGTTCGCGCCCGGCACCGGCACGCCGGAAATCGGCGGCCTCACCGTGCAGCAGGGCCTGGAAATCATCCGCGGGATGAAAGGCCTGAACATCGTCGGCGCGGATCTCGTCGAAGTCGCACCGCCGTACGATCCGACCGGCACCACCGCGCTCACGGGCGCGAACCTCGCGTTCGAGATGCTCTGCGTGATGCCGGGCGTCGCCTACCGCTAACCCGACCGACCTCGACAGGATGAACCTCATGTCTACCGCCGAGCTTTCCCCTTCCGCCGCGACGTTCGTGCTGCCCGCCGCGCGCATCGCCGGGCAGTCCGTGCACACGCATTCCGACAAGGCCGGCGCGCCGATCTTCAACGCGTCGACCGGCGACGCGATCGGCTGGCAGGAATTCGCGACGGCCGCGCACGTCGACGCCGCGGTGCGTGCCGCGCGCGACGCATTCGCCGGCTGGCGCGACACGCCGCCGGCCGAACGCGGCCGGATGCTCGCGACGATCGCCGAACGTGTCGAGGCATCGCGCGACCGCCTGGCGGCGCTGCAGATGCAGGTGAGCGGCAAGCCGCCGTTCGAGGCCGAGGCCGATGTCGGCGACGTCGCCGCCACGTTCGCGTACTACGCGAAGCTGTGCGAAGACCCGGCGCTGTTCGCGGCCGAACCGGTCGCGCTGCCGAGCGACGCCGTCACGGCCGAACGCTTTTACGACGCGGTCGGCGTCGCGGCGCTCGTCATGCCGTGGAACTTCCCGATGGTCACGACCGCGTGGAAGCTCGCGCCCGCGCTCGCGGCCGGCTGCGCGGTCGTGCTGAAGCCGTCCGAACTCACGTCGCCGACCGAGCACGCGCTGCTCGAGATCGTCGAGCAAGCGGGGCTGCCGGCCGGCGTCGTCAACGTCGTGAACGGCGGCGCCGAGGTCGGCGCGGCGCTGACCGCGCATCCGCTGATCGACAAGATTTCGTTTACCGGCAGCACGGCGGCCGGCCGCAAGGTCATGCAGGCCGCGGCCGTCGACATGAAGCGCGTGACGCTCGAACTCGGCGGCAAGTCGTCGCTGATCGTGCGCGACGACGCCGATCTCGACGTCGCGGTGTCGCTCGCGGTTGCGGGCGCGTTCACGAACGCGGGCCAGATGTGCTCGGCCACCGCGCGCATCCTCGTGCACGACAGCGTGTACCGCAGCTTCATGGCCGCGTTCGAGACGGCCGTGCGTGCGCTCGTCGTCGCGCCGCCCGCCGCGGAACAGGTCGCGATGGGGCCGCTGATCTCGGCCGCGCAGCGCACGCGCGTCGAAGCGATGCTCCAGCACGGCATCGATGCGGGCGCACGCGTCGCCTTCAGCGGCCGGGTGACGGATGCCGGCGGTGCGGGCTTCTTCATGGCGCCCGTCGTGATCGCCGAGCCCGCCGCCGACAACCCGCTGTGGACCGACGAAGTGTTCGGCCCCGTCGCGTGCGTGAAATCGTTCCGCACCGACGACGAAGCGATTGCGCTCGCGAACGACACGCGCTACGGGCTCGTCGCGACCGTCGTGACGCGCGATGCCGGTGTCGCGAAGCAGTTCCAGCAGCGCGTGCGCGCGGGGCTCGTGTGGATCAACGCGCCGCAGCTGATCTATCCGCACGTGTGCTGGGGCGGGTTCGGGCTCAGCGGAATCGGCCGCGAACTCGGCGTCGCGGGGCTGCGCAGCTATCAGGAACTGCGCCACGCGATGCGCGCGATCGACTGACCAGTGCGGCCGTTCAGGCCGTTGGCGGCACCGTGTCTCTGCGCGGTGCCGCTTTTTTTTGGTTCTTCGGGGATTTCCGGGGAGAGCGCCGGGGTGTTCGACGTGCGCCGATCACGGGATTTCACGGCGCGTGAGCAACCCTCAGGGCGACAGCACGGCCGTATGGTCGTGCTCGCGAAGTGGGCCGGGAATCTCGCACTGCGCGAGCCCGCCCGTGTCGATCCACGCACGCGTGCGTTCCGCGGCCTTGTCGATCAGCTGCGCACACTGCGAATAATCGTATGACGACACGTCGAGCGGACAGAGCGGCGGCACGACATGGATTTGCGCGCGTGCCCCGTACAACTCCAGATCGCGCACCAGTTGCCGCGCGATCACGAGCGTCAGCGCGTGCGTCGCATGCGCGATCGCGCTGCGCGGCGGTACGCGCAACGCGCAGGCGAACCCGGCCGGCAGCACGACGATCCGCTTGACGCCGAGCGCGATCGCAACGGAGATCGGCGTATTGTTCGCGACGCCGCCGTCGACGAGTTCCACGCCGCCGATGCTGACCGACGGAAACACGCCGGGAATCGCGGCGCTGGCCTGCACGGCATCCACGACCGGGCCGGCGGACAGCACGACTTCCTGGCCGTTCAGCACGTCGGTCGCGACGATGTGGAGCGGCAACGCGGCCTGCTCGATCCGCCGGTACGGCAGGTTCCTTTCCAGCAGCAGGCGCAGCGCATCGGCCTCGACCAGATGCGGCCGGTTGCGCAGCAGCATCGCGACGAGGCTGCGCATCGAGAACGGCATGATGTCCTGGCGGCGGATCCGGCACCACAGCGCGGCGAGCATCGCGACGCCGTCCGCATCGGGCCGGCCGGCGAAATAGGCGGCATTGATCGCGCCCGCCGACGCGCCGACGACGCAATCGGGCCGTTCGCCGCTCGCGACCAGCTCGCGGAGCATGCCGACCTCGATCGCGCCGAGACTGCCGCCGCCGGCGAACACGAAGGCGGTCGAGGAAGTGGGATCGGACGTCACGGTGCGCCCTCCTGCGGTTGGCTGCGACGGTGCTTTCTCCATGATGGATCGTGCGGCGCCCCGGATGTCCTGATGAAAACCCTGCCGGCGCGCGAACCCGCGTCGGCCGGCGATGCGCCGCGCGCCGCGTTCCCCGGACTTCCGCACGGAGCCTTCCGTCGCGATGGGTATGTCGTTCGCCGCCGTGTTCCGGGCCGCATCCAGACGGAAATTCACGCGAAGGCACGCAATTTTTGACTTCGATCAAGCAAATCGCGCATACCGCCGCTCGCAAACGTATGCCAAGCGTGAATCGTGCGCGCTACGTGGAATCACGGGTTCAGTCGCCCCGGCGACCGCCGTTATTGCATCAACACCCGCCGACCGGCATCGCGCCGCGATACATCGGGACGGCCGCCGGAATCGCATTCGACACGCAACGATCCGGCGCCGTCGCGGGCATGGAGCGGGATGGCCGGACGTCCCGCCCGCTTTTCGACAACAGATGCAGCAACGCGAGTCGCGCAAGAGGTAATCATGTTTGTAGCCATCGGGTGGATCGTCGTGATCGGATCGGTGATCGGCAGTTTTGTCGGCGTGGGCGGCCATTTGCCGGCCTTGCTGCAACCTTTCGAACTGCTGTGCATTTTCGGCGCCGCGCTGGGTGCGTTCGTCGTCAGCAATCCGGTCGCGACGCTGAAGAAGACGATCAAGAGCCTGCCGACCTGTTTCAAGGGCGGCGGCTATACGAAACAGCAGTACGTCGAACTGATCGCGCTGCTGTACGAGCTGCTGCAGAAGGCGCGCAGGGACGGCATGATGGCGCTCGAGGCCGACGTCGATGCACCCGAACAAAGCCCGCTGTTCCAGAAGTATTCGCACGTGCTCGAAGACCATCACCTGCTCGACTTCATCGTCGACTATCTGCGGATGATGTCGGGCGGCAACGTGAACGCGCTGGAGATGCAGGACCTGATGGACGAAGAACTGCATACGCACCACGCGGAGGCGTCCGTCGCGGCCAATGCGATCCAGAAGATGGCGGACGGCCTGCCGGCGTTCGGCATCGTCGCGGCGGTGATGGGTGTCGTGCATACGATGGGCTCGGTCGGCGCGCCGCCCGCCGTGCTCGGCAAGATGATCGCCGGCGCGCTCGTCGGCACGTTCCTCGGCATCCTGCTCGCGTACGGCTTCGTCGGCCCGCTCGCGGATCTGCTCAATGCGAAGGGCCGCGCCGCGGCCAAGCCGTTCCAGTGCGTGAAGGCCGTGCTGCTCGCGTCGATGAGCGGCTACGCGCCGGCGGTGGCGGTGGAGTTCGGCCGCAAGGTGCTGTTCACGGCCGATCGCCCGAGCTTCAAGGAGCTCGACGAGGCCGTCCGCGCGACGAAGTCGCCCAGGCCCGCATAACGGAGGCGCCATGGCCGACCATCGCTCCAACCCGTCGAAACAGTCCGCATCGGCACCGCTCGTCGTCGTGCGCCGCAAGAAAGGCGAGGACCACGACGCCCACCACGGCGGCGCCTGGAAAATCGCCTACGCCGATTTCGTCACGGCGATGATGGCGTTCTTCCTGCTGATGTGGCTGCTCGGCTCGGTGTCCAAGTACGACAAGCAGGGGATCGAGGATTACTTCAACACGCCGCTGTCGACGCTCCTGTCCGGCGGGAAAGACGCACAGGCGCCGCGCCCGAGCGTCGTGCAGGGTGGCGGCCGCGACCTGTCGGATCCGGCGCCGGCCATCGACGCGAAAGCGCAACCGGTGCCGGCCAGCTCGCCCGCGGCCGCTGCCGACATCGTCGATACGCAAAAGCTCGAGCGCCTGAAGGCGAAGCTGACCGCGGCGATTGCACAAAGCCCGTCATTGCGCGCGTACCAGGACCAGATCCGGATCGCGATCACTCACGAGGGCTTGCGCATCGAGATCGTCGATTCGCTCAAGCGCCCGATGTTCGCGTCGGGCAGTTCGCAACCCGAAGGGTATGCCACCGCGATCCTCACCCAGATCGGCACGGCACTCGACGATGTCGACAACCGCGTGTCGATTGCGGGCCATACCGATTCGACGCCGTATCGCGACGGCCCCACGGGTTATTCGAACTGGGAGCTCTCCAGCGATCGCGCGAACGCCGCGCGGCGCGCGCTGGTCGCGGGCGGATTGCGGGAAGAAAAGCTGCTCCAGGTGCGCGGGCTCGCGGATGTCCTGCCGCTCGACCGGAACGTCGCGGACGAGCCGACCAATCGCCGCATCAGCATCCTCGTGATGAACAATGCCGCCGAGCAGGCGTTCTTTCGGGACGGCGGCAGGACGACCGTGGACGAATCGGCCGGTGCCCGGGCCGCTGTGCTGCCGGCGGCGCTCACGCGGCAGCATTAGGCGCGGGCGCATTCACGAACGCGGGGCGGATGTGCCCGATGGGGCCGGGGGCCGCGCGCAGCCCTTGTGCGACAGCGTGGTTCTCGGCGTCGCGGTCGCGTTCGGAACGGTCGGGCGCGACATCGAGTGACTCCGGCGGTTGTTTGGGCGGTTGTTTGGGCGGTTGTTTGGGCTGTTGCTCGGGCTGTTGCTCGGGCTGTTGCTCGGGCTGTTGCTCGGGCTGTTGCTCGGGCTGTTACGAGGGCCGTTACCAGGGCCGCTGACGACACCATGTCTCGTGCACGGTGCCGTTTTTTTCGCGCACTCGATATGTTCCGTAGAATATATCGCAACCAGCACTTCCGGAGATTCGCCATGCCCCGCACGCCGACGGATCGCGCCCAGCAGCGCACCGCACGGGAACAGCCGCTCGCGCACAAGATCAGTGCGCTCAGGCCGCTGTCGAGCGATGCGCGCGCGCAGCAGGTCACGGATGTCGTCGACGCGTTCCGGCGCCTGCGCGGCAGCGTCGTGCGCTTCATCCGGATGTTCTCGGCTGCGCACGCTGAAAACGCGCAGGACGATGCGCTGTCCGCGATGGGCTTTCGTGAGCTGCTGTCCACGCTCGAAGACGACGCACGCACCGCCCGCTTCACGCGCCTGCCCGAACTCGAACGGGCGATCGGCCACGCGCGCCGCCTCGAACGCACACGCGACGACGTGTTCTCCGATTCGTTCAGCAACGACCCGGCCGCAATGCGCGACGCGGTTGCCGCGCTGGAGCGCGTCGATGTGCTGTTCGTCGGGCTGTGCGTCGAGTACGTGATGGAGCGGCACGCGCCGGTATCACGTCCTGTTTCACCGTCCGCCCCGGCATCGCCCTCCGCCGCCCTGCCGCTCACCGACCGCCCGACCGCGCTCTGCTGACCGCACCACGCCGCACCACGCCGCATTACCCGGTGATTTCCCCCGAATTTCGTTCGTTATATTCCGTGGTATATTTCGAAAATCTTTCGCGCATCCGTCCCCGGCCCGACCATGCCGGACAGAGGTCAACATGCACGCTCCGCCCTTTCGCCTTGCCCGCACGGCGGATCTCTCGTCGCCCGGCGGTAATCCGCCCGCGGCAACCGGCACGCGGGTCGACGCATGCTGCGCGCCGTCGCGCGCGCAACTGACCGAGCTGAAGCGCCGCACGCGCCTGTCCGAGCTCGACGCGAACCTGCACTGCTCGATCATCGGCACCTGCCTGACCACGCACGAGCTGCGCAGGCTCGTGCCGAAATACACCGACCTCGACCGCCAGCACGCGACCGACCTCGACATCCATCACGCCGCCGTCGAGCTCGCGATCGACGGCACGGCCGGCGCCAAGGCATTGCACAAGGCGCTCGACGAGCGTTACGCCGGCGCGATCCGCGCATTCGACAGCGCACAGGATGCGGATGATCTCCTTGCACGGTGGAAGGAAGCGCTGACGAGCGGCGACATTCCGCCCGCCTACTGGGCGCTGATGACGCATCCGCGCACGACGATGGCCGTGCGCCAGGCCGCGTTCGGCGACCTGCACATGCTGTCGCACCTGGTCGGCGCGGCCAATCGCGCCGATATCCGGCGGCTGGTCGTGCTGGAGGAGGAGAATGCGGCGCTGCACGCGAAGATCGACCGGCAGCAGGCGCGCCTGCAAGAGATGAGCGCGCAGCGCGACGCGGCGCTGCAGGAGCGGGATGCCCTCGTTGCGCGCCGCAATGCACAGCCGCCGGCGGCTGAAAGCGCATTGCGCGACGAAGTCCACGAACTGCGCGAAGCACTGGCCGCGCGCGATGAACGACTCGCGCTGCACACGAGCCGCCGCGAGGCGGCCGAACAGCGGATCGCCGCGGAACAGGCGAGCGCACGCGCGATGCGCGCGCGGCTCGACGACCTGATGGCGATGGTGAAGACGCTGCGCGCCGAAGCGAGCGCAATCGAACAGGCGGTGCAGGCGTCGGCGGACGATCCCGCCGAACACGCGGCCGATCCGCTGTCGATCCTGCGGGGCACACGTCTGGTCTACGTCGGCGGGCGCCCGGGCTCGAACCGTGCGATCAGGCGGATCGTCGAAACGGCGGGCGGTGACGTGACGCTGCATGACGGCGGTATCGAGGATCGCAAGGGCCTGCTGGCCGCCGCGCTACCGGGCGCGCACATGGTCGTGTTCCCGGTCGCCTGTATCGACCACGATTCGATGAACCTGCTCAAGCGCATCTGCGAACGCCACCACGTCGCGTACTACCCGCTGCGGACCGCCAGCGTCGCCAGCTTCGTCGAACTGATCGGGCGGCTCGATGCACAGGCGCGCGACGTCATGGCGCCGGATGCCGCCGCGGGCGGCACGCCGCGCTTCTGCCTGCGGCACGGCTAGGCCTGATTCGCTTCGACGCGCTCCTTCTGCCCTTCAGCCGGTCAGTGCAAGCGCGTCGCCAGCATCAACAGGCCCCGGGCAAGCGCGCGCGCAGCGCGCGCTTCAGCGCCGCACCATTTTCGTGAGCGCGGCGATTTCGTTGGCACACGCCGCGTAGGCACGCGCCTCGATCTCGCGATAGAGGCGGATGATCTCCTCGCCGACCGGCGTGAGCACGCTGCCGCCGCCGCTCTGCCCGCCATGCTCGGACACCGTCGCCGGCGATTTCAGCGAGCGGTTCAGCTCGTCCATCAGCAGCCACGCGCGCCGGTACGACATCTTCAGGCTGCGCGCCGCCGCCGAAATCGAACCGTGTTCGTGCACGGCTTCGAGCAGCGCGACCTTGCCCGGGCCGAGCGCGATCGTGTCGGCCTGCTGGATACGCATCCTGAATCGCACTTCAGGCTTGGGGTGTGCCGGTGTCTTCATGTTGTGCCGCCCTTTGAACGATGCGGGCAAGCATACACGATGGCCGATGCGACGCATGCCGGCCGCCCGCGCGCCGGTTCAGACCTCGAGCACGCGGGCGACGATGCCGGCCAGCCGCTTCACATGGCGCGGCGCGGGCAGGAGGTCGGCGCCCGAGAACAGCAGCGGCGCGCCGTCGTCGATCGACAGCGGCGCGTCGCCGCATTCGAACGCGACGATCACGTGTTCGCCGACCGGCGTGTTGAACAGTTCATGCCAGGAAAACGTGACCGCGTAGCCGTCGTGCGCATGCGCGATGAACACCATGCGCTTGAAGTCGCCCGGCGTGTCGTTGCGCAGCCCGGCCGCGTCGAGCAGGTCCTTCAGCCGTGCGCCGCGATACGGTGCGACCGAGCGGATGAAGCGATTCGTCGTGAAGCAGCGCAGGTCGAACGGCTCGGCCGTCGCGCTCGCGTGCCGGCGCAGATCGTCGAGGGTCACCGTCATCGGCCACACGAATGCGCCCGTCAGCGCGACCGAGCCTGCCGCCGCCTGTTGTGCCTGTTGCACCTGTTGCGCCGAAAGCGCCGCCGTCCCTGCCCTCTCCATCGCACGCCTCCATGACGGCCTGCCGGTGGGCGGGCCTGCGTCGTATCGGCGGATATATTACGCCGGGAAAAAACCGGCCGGCGGAATGCGCGCCGCATGGGCGGCATAACGGCGGCCGATCGTGCCCGGCGCCGCCCGGCACTACGACAGCACGATGTTCTTGATGACCTTCTTCAGGCTCTTGAAACTGTCGACCGATTCCGCCTTTGCATCCGTCACCAGTGCGCCGATCCGCGCCGGCTCGCAGAAGCTGATCCGGCTGTTCGTGCCGAGCTTGCTGAAATCGGCCAGGATCGCGACGTCCGCCGCGTTGCTCACCATCGCGCGCGCCACTTCGGTTTCCATCCGGTCGTAGTTGGTCGCGCCGCGGACGGCATCGACGCCGACCGGCGACAGCAGCGCAAGATCGGCGCGATAGCGGAAGATCTCGGCGACCGTGCCGTCGCCGACGGTCGCGGCCGCGCGGGTGCCGATCATCCCGCCGAGCAGGATCGTCTCGTTCCTCGCCTGCCCCGGGTCGCTCGACCGCATCTTCAGCGCGACTTCGATCGAGTTCGTGACGATCGTGAGGCCCGACAGCTTCGCCAGTTCCTCGGCCAGCAGCGTCGTGGTCGTGCCCGCGTCGATGAACAACGTCTGCGAGCCCGTGACCAGCCTGGCTGCCGCGCGCGCGATCGCCAGCTTCGCCTTCACGTGGGTCTGCGCGCGTTCGGCGATCGGCGCTTCGTCGCCCACCTGCACCGCGCCGCCGTGCACGCGCTTCAGTTCACCGAGCGCCTCGAGATCGACGAGATCGCGACGCACGGTTTCCCGCGACACGTTCAGGTCGGCCATGATCCGGTCGGTGGAAACCCGCTGCATCTTCGATAACAGAAGCCGGATTCTCTGGTATCGCTCTTCTTGCCACATGGAATGTCCTCGGAATGAACGTCAATGTTATTCGAACGGCGAACTACGCAGCGCTCTCCTCCAGTTTTTTGATGCCGACGAGGGTCTGCAGGGATTGACGCACCGCCTGGCACTCGCTGCTCGTCATCTTCGAAAACACCACGTGGATGCGGTCGTCGTCCGGCGCGGCATCGTCCTGTTCGATGATGAACCGGACGATGCGCGCCTGATCGATGCCGGGCATCGCCTGCAGCGACGTCAGCTTCACGGCGCCGCGGCTCGCGAGGATGCGCACGCCCCAGCGCTGCCGCGTCGCGAACAAGCGTTTCTCGATCGGCTTCAGGCCGGCCAGGATCGCGAGCACGATCGCCGTCGCGGCAATCGCGGCCACGTACATGCCGCCGCCCACGGCCAGCCCGACCGCCGCCACGACCCACAGGCTCGCCGCGGTCGTCAGGCCGCGGATGATCTCGCCGCGCAGCATGATCGAACCGGCGCCGAGGAAGCCGATGCCCGACACCACCTGCGCGGCGACGCGCGACGGGTCCAGCGACACGTTTTTCGCGTTCTGGACGTCCGCGAAGCCGAACGCCGACACGACCATCACGAGCGCGGCGCCCACCGCCACCAGCATGTGGGTGCGCAATCCGGCCGCCCACGACAGGCGCTCGCGCTCGATGCCCACGAGGCTGCCGAGCAATGCCGCCAGCAACAGGCGGGACACGATTTCCAGCTGACTGATCATTCGAGATCTCCTTGCTTTGCCTGGTCCATCCGATGAAGCGCGGCCCGCATGGGGCCGCCGTCCGGTTCTTCCTGCCTGCGCCCGCCCGTTGCCGCACCCGGCGCCCGGCGAGTTGTATTTTTGTGCGATCTTGCGATTTTGTGCGTTCTAATATACGGTACGAAAAACTGCAAAGCCAGACCCAAGTTCGTTTGTTTCATCCGATCGGCACGATCAATCGTCAGACCATTCAGGCAACACGATCCGGAACACTTGCTTAGGAGACCAACATGATGAAGAAGGCATGGATGCTGGCCGCAACCCTGCTGGCGGCGCTGGCGACGGCCCCCGCTCACGCATCGGAAGGCGACGTCTGTAAAAAGGTGACGCTCGGCGACGTCGGCTGGAGCGACATCGCGGCCACCACCGGCGTCGCGATGATGCTGCTCGACGGGCTCGGCTACGAGGCGACCAAGACGATCGCGTCGCCGCCGATCGTGCTGGCCGGCGTGAAGAAGGCGCAGATCGACGCGTTCCTCGGCTACTGGGATCCGAGCATGACGCCGACGGTGAAGCCGTTCGTGGACGCCGGCGCCGTCCACCAGCTGCCGGAGCCCAACCTGGTCGGCGCGCGCTATACGCTCGCCGTGCCGCAATACGCATCCGACAAGGGGCTCAAGCGCTTCGCCGACATCGCCAGGTTCCGCGACCAGCTCGACGGCAAGATCTACGGGATCGGCGCCGGCAACAACGGCAACGCACTGATCCAGCGAATGATCGACAAGAACGAGTTCGGGCTCGGCGGCTTCAAGCTGGTCGAATCGAGCGAGGCCGGCATGCTCGTGCAGGTGACGCGCGCCGTGCAGGAGCACCGGATGATCGTGTTCCTGGCCTGGGAGCCGCATCCGATGAACATCGACTACCGGATCACCTATCTCGACGGCGGCGACACCGTGTTCGGCCCGAACTACGGGTCGGCGAAGGTCTACACGCTCGTCACGCCGGGCTATCTTGAACGTTGCCCGAACGTCGGCCGGCTGCTGACCAACCTGAAGTTCACGACCGACGAAGAGAACCAGCTGATGGTGCCGATCATGAATCACGCGGACCCGGTCGCGGTGGCCAGGGAATGGGCGAAGAAGCATCCCGGCGTGCTGTCGAAGTGGCTCGACGGCGTGACGACCATCGACGGAAAGAATGCGAAGGATGCGATCGAGAAGCTGATCGGCGCATGAGCCCGCAAGACAAGGAACCCGGCATGTACAAGAATCTCGCGCTGTTCGACCTCGACCACACGCTGCTGCCGCTCGACAGCGACCAGGCCTGGGCCCGCTTCATCTCGCGGGTCGGCTGGCGCGAGGACGACGCGCACGCCGCGCTGATCGACGAGCACTACGGTCATTACGCGGCCGGCACGCTCGACATGAACGCGTATCTCGCCGTGACGCTCGCGCCGCTCACCCGCTATCCGCGCAAGGTGCTCGAGCGCTGGCATGCGCGGTTCATGGACGAAGTGATCCGTCCGGCGATCACGCCGCAGGCGCGCGAGCTGGTCGGGCGGCATCGCGAAAACGGCGATCTCTGCTGCATCGTGACGGCGACCAACGTCTTCGTCACGCGGCCGATCGCGGCCGAATTCGGCATCGAGCACCTGCTCGGCATCGAACTCGACACCGACGACGGCACGCCGGACGGCGCGTTTACCGGGCGCAGCACCGGCGTGCCGAGCTTCCGCGAAGGAAAGATCGTGCGCACGACCGCTTGGCTGGAATCGCTCGGCTACGCGCCGTCGGATTTCGAGCGCACCTACTTCTACAGCGACTCGATCAACGACGTGCCGCTGCTGGATTACGTCACGCATCCGGTCGCCACCAATCCCGATTCGAGGCTTTTGCAGGTGGCAGGCACGCGCGGGTGGCCTGTCATGAAGTTGTTCTGATTCGGGCGATATTCTCTGCTGTCCATTTTCATGTCGGGAGGGGTAATGAAATACGGAACACGCAGCAACGGTCTCGATCATTCAGGAATCCGATTCGAGTCGAATCGAAAGCATGTCGTCAGGTCGCGCCGTTCGGAAAGCCGCTTTCCGCACTGGCGCGGCGTTTTCATGATCGCGTTGCTGTGCACGCTGGCCGCTTGCGGCGATGGCGACTCGGGCACCGCAGCCAACGTGGCGGCCGCGCGCGCGGCCGCACCGGGTTCGGCATCCACGCCCGTCCTGCACTGCGCGAGCGCGTGCCACTGACCGACGCTGGCCCCGGGGCCAGCCATCCACGACAGAGAGCGATCATGCAAAACAAACCCACGACACGACGTCAGTTCCTCGCCGACGCGTTGAAGCTCGCCGGCGCGACCGCGATCACGGGCATGCTGCCCGAAAGCATCGCGCGCGCCCAGGCCATTCCGGCAGCCACCGTCACCGGCACGATCCAGGACGTGAAGCACGTCGTGATCCTGATGCAGGAAAACCGTTCGTTCGACCACTACCTCGGCACGCTGGGCGGCGCACGCGGCTTCGGCGATCCTCGGCCGGTCGTGATTTCGAGCGGGTATCCGGTGTGGCGCCAGCCCTGGCTGATGTCCTACGTGTTTCCGTTCAACCCGTCCCCGCCCTCCGGCACGGCGAACGGCGACACCTACTACGGCGACCTGGACCACAGCTGGAACGGCACGCACAGTGCCTGGAACAACGGCCGCTACGACAACTGGGCCGACGCGAAGACCAGCGGCACGATGTACTACTTCACGCAGAAGGACATCCCGTTCTACTACGCGCTGGCGAGCGCGTTCACGGTGTGCGACGCGTACCACTGCTCGATGCTCGGCCCGACGGACCCGAACCGCCTGTATCTGTGGACCGGGTGCTGCGGCAACGTCGCCGGTTACTCGCCGTACACGACGAACACGATGACGGGCACCGGCTGGACCACGATGCCGGAGCGCCTGAACACGGCCGGCGTCACGTGGAAGTTCTACCAGGACAAGGGCAACGGCCTGGATGCCGCGCATGGCTACGGCGAATACAACGGCTCCAAGAGCGATCTCTGGTGGAACGGCAATTACGGCGACAACGTCATCCTGAACTTCAGGCAATACCAGAACCTCGGTGCAGGCGATCCGCTCGCGCCGGCGCTCAACGGCACGCAGATCGACCCGTCAGGCGGCGGCAAGGAATACGACACGAACCTCTTCAGTCAGCTGCGGGCCGACGTCGCCAACGGCACGCTGCCGCAGGTATCGTGGATCGCCGCGCCCTATGCATACTGCGAGCACCCGTCGTGGGCCGCGAGCGGCGGCGAATGGTACGTCAGCAGCGTCCTCGATGCGCTGACGTCGAATCCGGCGGTGTGGGCAAGCACGGTGCTGCTCGTCATGTACGACGAGAACGACGGGCTGTTCGATCACATGCCGCCGGCCGTCCCGGCCAGTTCCGCTGCCGGCACCGGCCGGTCCACGGTCTCGACGGCCGCCGAATTCGTCTCCGGCAGCGGCACCGCATCGGACGGCTCGGCGAGCGGCGACGTGCCGATCGGTCTCGGCCCGCGCGTGCCGATGTTCGTGATCTCGCCGTGGTCGAAGGGCGGCAAGGTCAATTCGCAGGTCTTCGATCACACATCGGTGATCCGCTTTCTGGAAGCGCGCTTCGGGCTACAGGAAACCAACATCACGCCGTGGCGACGCACGGTCTGCGGCGACCTGACATCGGCCTTCGATTTCTCGAACGCCGACCAGACGGTTCCCGCGATCCAGCCGCCGGCAAGCAACATGAACCCGAACGGCTCGACCGTCCCGATCCCCTACCCGACCACCACCGCGGTGCCGGCGCAGACGGCCGGCCGCAGCACCGCCTGCCGCCTGCCCTACGAGTTCTTCGTGCAAGGCAAGGTCAACCGCGCCGGCAACGCGCTGTCGCTGACGATGACCAACACCGGCACCGCCGGCGTCCACCTGCAGGCGTGGGTCGACGGCACGAGCACGATCCCCCGGCATTACACGATCGCGGCCGGCGCGGGCCAGTGCGCGACCCTGTCGGATTCGCTCGCGCTGAATGCCGGCGGCAGCTACGACTATTCCGTCTACGGCCCGAACGGCTTCCTGCAGACGTTCCGCGGCAGCATCGGCTCGTCCGGCAACACGGGATCGACCGCCGAAGTCAGCCTGTGCTACGACGTGGCCAACGGCAACGTGCAGATCACGCTCGACAACGCCGCCGGCTCGGCCGCGACGACGTTCCAGCTCACCGACAACGCGTACGGCATGAACACGCGGCAGTCGGTCACCGTCGCCGCCGGCGCGACGCAAGCCGTCACGTGGTACGGCGACGGCGGCTGGTACGACGCCAGCATCCGCGACGCGAACGATCCGAATTTCCTGCGCCGGGTAGCCGGCTGCGTGCAGACGCAATCCGGCACCCTGCTCACGGATTCGGCGATCGGCAATACCGGCAAGAAGTTCGTCGCGTCGCTCGCGTCGCAGGGCGCGACGTTCGGCACGCTGCGGTTCGACTACGTCGCGCCGCCGTGGAGCCACAGCCCGAAGAACTGGGTGGGCATCTTCGCGCATGGCGCGCAGCCGACCAAGGGCAGCTACAAGTCGTGGGCGTACCTGCCGAAAAGCACCGGCTCGCTGCTGTTCTCGTCCGCGGCCAACAGCACGCTGGCGTCGGGGCAGTACGACGCTTGGTATCTGTTCGACGACGGCTACACGCCGCTCGCGGGGCCCGTCACGATCAACATCTGACGGTGGCTTGACCGTGCCGTGCCGGCCGCCTGCATGGCGGCCGGCACGCATTCGGGCGCGACGTGCCGCGTTGCGCCCGAATGCGTTTCCCTTCGCCCTGCCCGCGCGACGGGCACTACACGAGCAGATCCTCGTAGAACGCGCCGAACGGCCGCGTCGGGTGCGCGATCCGGATTTCGAGGATCCACGGCCCGGCCGCCGGCGCCGCATCGAAATCGCCGAGGTTGCCGGCCGTGTAGATCAACCGGTGCAGGATCGCGCTTCGTCGCGCCCGACGGCAAAATCGGGCGCCCCGATGAAGCGCCCGCTCGCGGGTGAGGTCGATCAGAACTTGTGACGCAGGCCGATCAGCGTGACGAACTGCGTGTTCGCGCCCGCGTTGCCGATGAACGAACCCGACGAGCCGATCTCCGCCTGCACCGGCACCGCGCGCCCATTGATCGTGTTGCTGCCCGACGCCTTCTGGTAGGCCGCGCTCACGTAGACGTCCGTGCGCTTCGACAGCGCATAGTCGACCGCGGCGTTGACCTGATGCCACTTGCCGTCGAAGCGGCCGTCGAGCTTCGAGAACGTATAGCCGAGGCCGCCGCTCAGGGCCGGCGTGAACGCATAGCGGCCGCCGAGTTCGTAGTTGTTCAGCTTCGACGATTCGCCCGACAGCGGCACGAACTTCGTATGCGTCCAGTTCGCCCACACGAGGGCCGCCGCGATCGCATAACGCGCGCCGACGCCGACCGTCTCGAGATCGCGCAGCCCCTGCGTGTTGACGTTCGCGATGCTGACGCCGAACGCGGGCGTCGCGCCGTTCGGGAAGCGGATGTTCGTGTACGCGGCGCCGATGCCGAACGGCCCCTGCGCATAGTTCGCGCCGAAGCTGTACGCGCTCGACGAACCCTGCGAACCGTTCGTGCCGGTCGTGGTCGGCGTGCCCGCGAACTGCGTCGAGTTCGAGAAGCCGTACATCGCGCCGAACGTGAGGCCCGCAAAGTTCGCGCTCTGGAACTTCACGGCGTTGTTGATGCGGCTCGACGTCAGCTGGTCGAGATCGTTGATGTGATACGCGTAGTTGCCGGCCGGCGTCTGACTGCCCATCGCGTAGTTCGCGCCGATGTAGTCGGTTGAGAACGAATACTGGCGGCCGAAGGTCAGCGAGCCGATCCCGTTCTTCGACAGCCCGACGAACGCCTGCCGGCCGAACAGCGCACCGCCCTGGCCGATCGAGCCGTCACCGCTGCTGAAGCCGTTCTCCAGCACGAACAGCGCCTTCAGGCCACCGCCGAGATCCTCGGTCCCGCGAATGCCCCAGCGGCTGCCCGACGCGACGCCGTCACCGTACTTGACGAGCTTGCCGTGGCCGCCCGACGTCGCGACCTTGTTCGAATAGGTGATACCCGCGTCGATCAGCCCGTAGAGCGTGACGCTGCTTTGCGCGTGCGCGACGGTACCGAACATCCCGAGTGCGGCTGCGGCCGCGATGGTCTTATTCATGTTGATTTCCTGTTGTTGTCGACGCGCGCCTGCATCGCAGCGTGACGCGCGGCGTGTTGACGAATCACCGACTGATTGACAAACGCGAGCCACCGGATCGCCGCGCGCACATGCGCCTCATGCGCGTGCACGATGCTTCGTTTCTGTACCGGTATGGGCTTGCTGATGTGGCATGCCGCGGGGGCGGCCGCCTGTGTTGCAGCGTCGGCGAGCGTGCGCACCGATTGCGCATGCCGCGACGACGCGTTGCTCCGGCGATGCAGGTCAGAATCTCTTCCGGCTTTCGTGGAGCAGGTGGACGACGTGGCGCCTGACGACGTCACGACCTTCGATATATTTTCCGGAATATATCGAGTCGTCACGAAACGGTAAACAATTATTCGGGTTCCTGTCGTCTTTCCTCCACAGGCGGCCGACGGCCATCCGGATCGAAGTCGCGACGCACGACGGCCCGCATCGCGTCGATGCCGGCGACGGCCTCACGCCGAAATCCAGCATAATCAGGCGGTTGAAAGAGCGCCCTCGCTGGCGCGCGTACCCCGCACACGTTTGCGTCGCCATCCGGTTCACGGTTTGCCCGCGTTTTGCCGTCACGGGAGGAGCCAGTCTGTGCCGGTCTCGCGCGCGGCGAACTGTGCGGGCGCAAAAATCCGCAGCACGCACACACTCGATGCGGCGCACCTCACGATGCCGGCGATCGCATCACCGACGACACCACGCCATCCCGCAGAAGACAGGACACCGACACATGGACCGAGCCGAACACATCAGCATCGAACAGACGAGCGCGCTTCCCGCCGACGAACTGGATCGATGCGACTTCTCGTTCGACATCGCGTGGGAATTGAACGCGCCGTATCAGGACTTGCTCGATCTGCGCGCGCTGCCGGCGCGCCGCAAGCACTACGGCTTCGATCCGGCCGGCTGGGCGGACGAGGCGACCGGCAAGACGGCGCTCTTTCGCGCGACGGCCGGCGGCCGGCTCGCCGGGTTCGTGGCGATCAGCCAGAGCTGGAACGGGATGGCCGAGATCGCGGAGCTGGCCGTCGACCGCCGCAGCCGACGGCAAGGTATCGGACAGTTGCTGCTCGCGGCCGCCGAATCCTGGGCGCGCAGCCACGGATTCGGCTTCATGCGGCTGGAAACGCAGTCGAACAACGTCGCCGCGTGCAGCACCTATGCCCGCTCGGGCTTCGTGCTGGGCGGGCACGATCGCCTGCTGTACGCGGACGACGAGAACGACGGTGAAGTCGCGCTGTTCTGGTACAAGGACCTGCGCGACGGGCAGACCGCACGGATCCGCACGGTCGACCCGGAATCGATGCGGCCGGCGCGCTGACGCACTGCCGAACGCGCGTCACATCCGGATCATGCCCGCGTCGCCACGATGAACAGACGCGGGAACGGCAGCAGCACGGTGCCGTCGGCAAGCGCCGGATAGCCGCCCGGGCCCGCGATCGCGTCGCGATACCGCGCGAGAAACGCCGCGCGCTCGCCGTCGTCGAGCGCCGCGAGGAACGGCCGCAGCGCGCTCCCCTTGAACCACTCGACGACCGCATCGGCACCGCCGCGCAGCGGGTGGTAGTAGGTCGTGCGCCACACGTCCACGCGCGAGCACAGCGGCGACAGCAGCGCGTGGTAATGACGCGCATCGAACCGCTCGGTGCGCGCCGCGCCTTTCAGCTTGTCCGCCCACGGCCCGGCCGCGGCGACCTCGCGCATCAGCCGATGCGCGGGTTCGTTGAGGTTGTCGGGCATCTGCACCGCCAGATGGCCACCCGGCGCGAGCCGGCCGACGAGCGCCGGAAACAGCGTGTCGTGCGCGGGCACCCATTGCAGCACCGCATTCGCGAGAATCAGGTCGTAGCCGCCGGGATCGTCCCACGTGGAAATATCCACGACGTCGAAACGCAGGTCCGGCAGGCGCTTGCGCGCGGCGTCGATCATGTCCGCCGACGCATCGATTCCGTGGACCGTTGCGTCCGGCGCACGCGCGATCAGCGCCTCCGTCGAATTGCCGGGCCCGCAGCCGATGTCGATCGCGGTACGGATCGGCGTGTTCGGCACCGCGGCCAGCAGATCGCGGATCGGCCGCGTGCGTTCGTCCTCGAATTGCACGTACTGGGCCGCGTATCGATCGAGTGGGGTCGTCATGTCGTTCTCCTCCTGGTCGGCGTGGACGGCCGTGCCGCTGCCGGCGTGCGCGGTGCGGGGGGCCGTCGATGCGAAGCATTCTGCGGTCGTCGTGAAGTTCAGTAAAATGAATTTAATATCGTGATTGATTCAAAATTCTGATGAAGATCGATACGCTCGGTGTTCAGGCTTTCGTCGCGATCGCCGACGGCGGCAGCTTCCGGCAGGCGGCCGATACGCTGCACGTCACGCAGACGGCCATCACGCAGCGGCTGCGCAAGCTCGAAACCTTTCTCGGCGTCGCGCTCGTCGAGCGCACCACGCGCCGCACCACCCTCACGGAAATCGGCCGGCGCTTCCTGCCGCAAGCGCGCCGGCTGCTGAACGAGCTGTCCGACGCGCTCACCGAAATTCGCGAAACCGGCCTGAGCCAGCGCGGTGACGTCACGATCGCGTGCGTGCCGACGGTCGGCGTGCAATACCTGCCCCGCATCCTGCGCGCATTCTCCGCGCACCGCCCGCACGATCGCGTGAAGATCCTCGATCACGCGTCGGCGTCGGTGCTGCAGGCCGTGCTGCATCGCGAGGCCGAGTTCGGCATCGGCATCGCCGGCGACCAGCATCCCGAACTGGTCAACGTCCCGCTGACGAGCGACCCGTATGTACTCGTGTGCCGCGACGATCATCCGCTCGCGAAGCGGCGGCGCATTCGCTGGGCCGCCCTGCAACCGCATCCGCTGATCTTCGCCGGCGAAGTGAGCGGCAATCGCGGGCTGCTCGACGGCGCGCTGAAGACGAGCGGCGTGTCGCTGCATTCGTTCTACGAAGTACAGCGCAGCTCGACGGCGCTCGGGCTCGTCGCGGAGGGGCTCGGCGCGGCGGTGGTGCCGAAGCTCGCGATCCAGAAGAACGCGTACCCGATGATCCGCACGATCGAACTCGTCGAGCCGGCGGTGTCGCGCACGCTCGTGCTCGTCATGCGCCGGAGCGCGCAACTGTCGCCGGCCGCCCGTGCGCTGTACGACATGATCGTCGAACAGGCGACACCCTCTCGATAGTGACAGTCGCGCGTCACGAAGCCCAAGCCTTCGGGTAGTATCGCGTCACGCGGTCGCGACGAACGGTGCCTACCCGGCGCCGCACGCGTCATGCCGCCGCTGCAACGGCCGTTCCTCACCACCCCTGCACGGAGCACCGCATGGCCTATCGCAACTACCACAAGCGCAAGATTGCAGACCGGGAACTCCATCCCGAAACCCAGATGATGTCGTACGGCTACGATCCGTTCCTGTCGGAAGGATCGGTGAAGCCGCCCGTGTTCCTCACGTCGACGTTCGCGTTCCGCACGGCCGAGGACGGCGCCGAATTCTTCGACGTCGTGGCCGGGCGCAAGCCTTCGCCCGAAGGCGAAGGCGCGGGCCTCGTCTACAGCCGTTTCAATCACCCGAACCTGGAGATCGTCGAGGATCGCCTCGCGCTGCTCGACGATTCCGAAGCCGCCGTCGTGACGTCGAGCGGCATGTCGGCAATCGCCGCGATCCTGCTGACGTTCCTGCGGCCGGGCGACTGCGTCGTCCAGTCCGTGCCGCTGTACGGCGGCACCGAAACGCTGATCTCGAAGTTCCTGCCCGAGTGGGGCATCCGCTCCGAAGTGATCGCCGACGGGCTGTCCACCAGCGCGATCCGCGCCGCGCTCGAAGCGGCCGCGCAGAAGGGCAACGTGCGGATGTGCTACATCGAGACGCCCGCCAACCCGACCAACGCGCTGTTCGACCTCGACGGGCTGCGCAGCGAGATCGATGCGTTCGAAGCACGGCACGGCTATCGCCCGCTGTCGGTCTGCGACAACACGCTGCTCGGGCCGCTGTATCAGAAGCCGTCGTGGCAAGGCATCGACCTGAGCGTGTACTCGCTGACGAAATACATCGGCGGGCATAGCGACCTTGTCGCCGGCGGCGTGACGGGCACCCGCAACCTGATCACGAAGATCCGCTCGGTCCGCAGCACGCTCGGCTCGCAGCTCGACCCGCATTCGTCGTGGATGATCACCCGCTCGATGGAAACACTCGTACTGCGCATGCAGCAGGCCGCGCGCAGCGGCAGCGCCGTCGCCCGCTGGCTCGCCGGCAATCCGCATCGGCCGGTGCGCGTGCTGCATCCCGAACTCATCGACGATCCGGCCTACCAGGCCGTCTACCGGCGCCAGTGCAGCGGGCCCGGCTCGACGTTCGCGTTCATCCTCGACGGCGGCCGCGAGCAGGCGTTCAGGTTCATCAACCACCTGACGCTCTTCAAGTCCGCGGTCAGTCTCGGCGGCACGGAGTCGCTGATCTGCCATCCGGCATCGACGACGCATTCGGGCGTGCCGGCCGAAGCGCGCGCAGCGGCCGGTGTGTCGGAAGGGTTGATTCGCGTGTCGGTCGGGCTCGAACATCCGGACGACCTGATCGCCGACCTGTCGCACGCGCTGGAGCATTGCTGACGCGAGTGGCGGGTAGCGTGTGCCCCGCGTTGCCGGTACGGGGCACGCTGCCGACGCCCGGATGCCGACGCCCGGACGCCGACGCCCGGATGCCGACGTTCGAGCTCCGTCGTCGTGCTCGCTCAAGGATCAACACGATGAACACCACGCGGTATTCGTACCGGATCGCCGATCTGCAAGGCGTGCCGATCGCGACCATGACGATCGTGCAGGAAATCGACAAGCTGGACGCGTTGCCCGATCGCTGCTGCACGGGCCGCGTGTCCGTCGAATTCGAATACCGTGAGTCGCCATTCGGATCGTCCAATCGGGTCAGGACATTCCCGTTCAGCGAACGATGGTTTCCGCTCGACGATTCGTCGTTCGAGATGCACATCGGCGACTTCATGCTTCCGCCGGAATTGTGCTGCCGGAGCATCGGCACGCTGTGCTGGTCGGAGATCCATCGAACGCTTCCCCTTCCGCCGGGCTTCTCGCTCCTGCTCGCCGGCAGCCTCAGCGGCAAGGACGCAACGATGACCGGCAACATTCTCGGGAAGACGCAAACGATCGAAAACATCGATCGCCGGAACGCATTCTGGCGCCGGATGCTGGATCCGGCCCACCAGACGCTCGTATCCGACGCGAACGGCGACGGATATTTCAGAGGCCGGTTCGTCGATCCGGCCACTCACGCCAGCTACACGCGAAAGGTGATCGCCACGACAATCTGACCGCGCGACGCGCGCCGGCCGAGCCGGTTTTCAAAGCACCTTCACCATGAACACGCGCGACGTGCCTTCCGGTTCGCACGGCACTTCGCCGAATGCTTCGTAACCCTGCTTCCGGTAGAAATCCGGCGCCTGGAACGAGATCGTGTAGAGCACCGCCCGCGCGCATCCGCGTCGTTTCGCTTCCGCTTCGGCTTCGCGCAGCAGCCGGCTGCCGAACCCGCCGCCGCGCAGCGATTCGGGCAGGTAGAACAGATCGATGAAGAAGAGACCGAGCGACGTGCGCCCCGTCAGGCCGCCCATGATCTCGCCCGTCGCGGGATCGGTCACGTACACGTCGAGCGTGGCCGCGTCGGCGCGCCCCGTCATCGCGTGATTGAATTCGCCGAGCTTGCGGCTGATGAAATCGTGTGCGGCCGGCTGCTCGATGTCGGTCAGTCGCAGGGTAACGTCGGGAAGGGCTGTCATCGGGAGAACGCGTGCGTGAAAGGGCCGCCGGGTGTATCGCACCGTCTGCGGGCGTCGCACGACTATAGCGCGTCGCCCGCCGCGTGGCGACCGCGCTGCTCGCGCGCGATATCGCGTGCGATGTGGCATTCCACCGCGTCGTTCGGTCACATCGGGAACCCGAAACCCGGCGCCGAAGGCACCGTTGCGAATCGCGGCGGCTGCGCCGCCTTGCACGTGGCATCGCCACAGTCACCGTGACCGACCCGCTCGGTCATGAGCGCGCACACCGCGCACGATCGCCCCGTTTCCCTCCCCGCGAGCAAGCGACCCACGCAAACGGCGGGCCCGTCGTGCACCCGCCGTCGCTTTCGTCGTGCCGTCACACCATCATGCCCGCGCTCACGCCACCGCGAACGCCGCCTTCATGTCGGCCACGCGGCGCCGTTCGCGCGCGATCATCATCCGGTTCACGACGATCACGCCGATCGTCACGGCCGTGATGAACAGCGTCGCCAGCGCGTTCATC
>Ga0209147_100150_pt1 | contig 100971 bp, 98 predicted proteins | sample AraplaCol_mLB_r2_FD_184278 | JGI IMG/M metagenome (GOLD analysis project Ga0209147, IMG submission 184278) | Arabidopsis root microbial communities from North Carolina, USA - plate scrape CL_Col_mLB_r2 (SPAdes) (version 2) | ecosystem: Host-associated > Plants > Roots > Endosphere | place: USA...
CTAGTTGGCGGGCGGCGTGATCGCTCAGCGCAGCCGTGCCGCTTGCAACGGTCGACATGTGTGGCTCCGGGTTCTTAAGATGAAAAACGGGATTGCTTATGACGCTGGGTGATTATCGGAAGCACGCACCTGCCGGCTCAACATGCTATAGCCGTCACGTCGCGTGCAACCGAAAGGGAAAGGTGACGAGGCGGCCTCAGGTGACGAACGTGCCCGGCAGCAGCGTCGAGATCGATACGTCGAACGCGCGCGCGATCTTGTCGGCCGTGACGATCGACGCGATCGCCTCGCCGCGCTCGATCTCGCCGACATACGAACGGTTCAACCCTGCATGCTCGGCCAGCTGTTCCTGCGACCACGTGCGCGCTTCGCGCAGCCTGCGCACGTTGGCGCCGAAGTGATGGATGAGGTCGCTCATCGCGCCTCCTAGGCGACACGCGCCGCCGCGCGCGGCGTGGCGTTCGCTTCGCTGCGCAGCACCGCCTGCGTGATGTTCTCGCCGGCCGGCACGTCCTGCGTGAGCCACACGTTGCCGCCGATCACCGCGCCGCGCCCGATCGTCACGCGGCCGAGGATCGTGGCGCCCGCGTAGATCACCACGTCGTCCTCGACGATCGGATGCCGTGCGAGCCCTTTCTCGAGATGGCCGGCCGCGTCGCGCGGAAAGCGTTTCGCCCCGAGCGTGACGGCCTGGTACACGCGCACGCGCTCGCCGATGATCGCCGTCTCGCCGATCACGACGCCGGTGCCGTGGTCGATGAAGAAGCCCGCGCCGATGCGCGCGCCCGGATGAATGTCGATGCCGGTCTCCGCATGCGCCTGTTCGGCGATGATCCGCGCGAGCAGCGGCAGGCCGAGCCCGTACAGCTCGTGCGCGAGCCGGTGGTGGATCATCGCGAGGATGCCCGGATAGCACAGCAGCACCTCGTCGACGCTGCCGGCCGCCGGATCGCCGTGGAACGCGGCCAGCACGTCGCTGTCGAGCAGCCGGCGGATCTCGGGCAGGCGCGTGGCGAACGCCTGCACGGCCGTCGACGCGACTTCGTCGACATGATCGACCGGCCCGTCGGCATTGCGCTGCCGCGCCGCGTAGCGCAATTCCAGCTTGACCTGCGTGAGCAGCGCGTTCAGCGCCGCGTCGAGCGCGTGGGCCACGTGGAAGTTCTCGCTCTCCTGGCGCAGCTCGGGCGGCCCGAGCCGCATCGGGAACAGCACGCCCTTCAGCGCGCCGATGATCTGCGCGAGCGCTTCGCGCGCCGGCAGGTCGCGCCCGCCCGGTTCGAGCGAGCGCCGCTGCTTCTCGCGCCATGCACGGCGTACGGTCTGCAGCGATTGAACGATGTCGTCGATGTCGAATGCGGCCATGCTGCGTTCTCCCTGTCTCGGCCGTGAATCAGTCCTGTGCCCACGGCAGGCCGCGGAAGCGCCAGCCGTTGCTGCCGCCGCGATGCTGCCGTTCGTCGAGGTCGCCCTCGAACCCTTCGAGCACGTTGAATACCTGCGTGAAGCCGCCCTTCGTCGCGGCCTCGGCCGCCTGCGCCGAGCGGTTGCCGCTACGGCACAACAGCAGCACGACGGCCGCCTTGCCCGTCTTCGCTTCCAGTTCGCGCACGAAGCGCGGGTTGCGCGTCAGGCTCGTGCCGGTCGCCCACGGCACGTGCAGCGATTCCGGCACGTGGCCGACGAATTTCCGTTCCTCGGCCGTGCGCACATCCACCAGCAGCGCATCGCCGGACGAGAACAGCGCCCACGCGACTTCCGGCGCGACACCGCCCGCATAGGGCGTGCCGGCCGCCGCAGCGGCCGCGCGCGCGTCTTCGAGCGCCTGCTGCGCGGCAGTTCGTTCTTCCAGTTCAACCGTCATGACACTTCCTTGTTTTCGCGGATTCGTATGAACAAAAACACCGGGAATGCGGCCGTTGCAGCTTGCGTGCTGTCTATAGCCGTCAGCGCCACTATGCGAGCGCGTGCCGGGACGCAGAACCAATAAAAATTCATTTCCTAATCAGCGTTGCATGAATTGCTATCGCCGTTGTGCGCTATCGGGCGGATTGGTGCAATTCGTCGCACGACGGACCGGGATGGAAGCACGCGTGCGGAAGAAGTCTGGAAGGGACGCCGGGTACGACGACGCGCGCCGGGTGCCGATACCCCGGCGCGAAAGGCTGGAACAGGTGGAAGCATGTCGACCCGCCGGAAGGCGCGTCGTGATGGAAGCCGAACGCATGAAGCGCGTGGAGCACATGGCTCGCGTCGGCATTCACATATCAGAAAAGCATCGAATTTATAGAAACGATATATTTTTCATCTACAAAACGTTCGCTCAAGATATCGACATTGCCCCGTCGATGCGATTGACGGGGTTTCAGACAGGCGAAGCGATCAACGCGTCCACGGTTTGATCTCCGTACCCGCAACGGATTCGGTACGGTTCGCTCATCGCCTTATTTTATTAAGGATACCGATTCGAACTTCCGACTCTCTGCCGGTGTTCGTTCGCGATGATCGCGCTGCCTGCGAACGCGTCGCCCGCATGTGTGGGCGACCATTCCTTACACTTTCAGGAGAACAACATGAAATCGATCATCGCTTTCGCACTGGCTGCTGCCGCGCTGACCAATGCCACCGTGAGCTTCGCGCAAACGACTTCAACACCCTTGACCCGCGCCGAAGTCATTGCCGACCTCGTGCGCCTCGAGCAGGCCGGCTACCGGCCCGCGGCAGGCGACGATCCGCACTATCCGGACGACATCCAGGCAGCCGAAGCGAGGGTCGCGGCACAGGCCGCCGCGCAGCAGCGCGATACGGTCCACGCCGGCCGTTGACAGGGAGCGCGAATGCCGCGCGCCAGAATACTCCGGGCCGGGATGCTACGTGCGTGGCGACCGGGCTCGGCTCCGGCGCTGCGATGAACGGTCAACGTGCGCGCTTGAACGAGTCGGTCGCGAGTTCGCGAAACGCGCGCGCGCTCGGACTCAAACTCCCGCCCTTTCGCCAGATCATGGAGAGATTGCGCTCGATCTTGAGATCCTTGACGGACAGTTGCACCAGCACGCCGGACGAGAGTTCTTCGATCACGGTGCTTCGCGACACCCAGGCGACCGCATTGCCGAGCCGCAGCAGTTGCTTGATCGCTTCGGCGCTGCCGACCGACAGCTTCGGCGTCAGCGTCAAACCCCGTTGCGCATAGGCCTGTTCGACGACCGTTCGCGTCCCCGAACCGGGTTCGCGCATGACCAACTCGGCTTGTCCGATTGCATCGGCGGTCAATTGACGTTTGCGCGCCAGCGGGTGCGTCGGCGCGGTGACCGCGATCAGCGCGTCCCGGCCGATGACGGCGGCATCGAATGCCGCGTTGTCGAAAGGCCCTTCGATCATGCCGATCTGGCATTCGCTTGCGAGGACGGCGTTCTCGATGTCCTCGCTGTTCGAAATCCGGAGATCGACCGTGATGCCCGGATAGCGCGTGCGGAATTCATTCAACACGGCCGGTAGCAGATAGACGCCGATCGTCCGGCTCGAACCGATGCCCAGTTGACCTCTCGCCAGGCCGGCGAACTCGCCGACGGCCGCCTCGGCCACCTCGGCCAGCGAAAAGATTTGCGCGGCGTATTCGGCAAGCAGCCTGCCCGCTTCGGTGGGCCGCATGCCGCGCGGCATGCGGTCGAACAAGGTCGCGCCCAGCCGCTCCTCAAGCTCCCGAATCTCCCGTGTAAGCGCGGGCTGACTGACGTGCAGCCGTTCCGATGCCGCCGTGACGCTGCCGGTTTCGACGACCGCGTAGAACGCGGCCAGGTGGGTGAAGTTCATCGACATATATAGCGTTGATATAGGAAGTATCGAAACGATGTATTTTTATTATACAAAGCCGCTCCCTAGAATCCCGTCATGCAGTTCCTCGACACGGGAGAATTCCATGAACAAGATGAATTTGACGGCGCACGCGCCGCGCGGCCTGTCTGAACGCATCAGGCAATTCACGCCGAACTGGTTTGCGGTGACGATGGGTAACGGCATCGTGTCGCTGGTGCTCGGCGCCCTGCCAGTGCATTTCGCCGGGCAGCATGCGCTGGCGTCGGCGTTGTGGGTCATCGACATCGTGCTGTATCTCGCGTTTTCGGCGATGTTGATCGCCCGGGCGACCCTGTTTCCCGAAACGATCCGGCCGCTGCTGCATCATCCGGTCCAGTCGATGTTTCTCGGCGCGGTGCCGATGGGCCTCGTGCCGATCATCAACGGCATCGTGCTGTTCGCGGGCGGGCATGCCGAGGCCAATGCGCTCGCGTACACGTTGTGGTGCTTCGATGCGGTGCTGTCGGTCGTCGTCGCGATCGGCGTGCCGTTCATGATGTTCACCGAGCAGGGACATGCGTTCGAGCGCGTGACCGCGGTCCTGCTGCTGCCGATCGTCGCCCCGGAAGTGGCGGCGTCGAGCGCGGCCACGCTCGCGCCGCATTTCGTCGGCACGCAGGCTCGCCTGCTGATCGGCGCGGGATACGTGCTGTGGGCGATCTCGGTACCGCTCGCATTCGCGATCCTGACGATCGTGTTCTTCCGGCTCGTCATCCACAAGTTGCCGCACCGCGACCTCGGCGCGTCGAGCTGGCTGACCCTCGGCCCGATCGGGACCGGCGCGCTCGGTCTGCTGACGCTCGGTCAGGCCGCGCCCGCTGCGTTCGCCGGGACACCGTTGGCCAGCGTGGCGCTGCTGGCGCGGGACCTCGGCATGGCCGGTGCACTGCTGCTCTGGAGCGCCGGTCTCTGGTGGCTCGCCTGCGCGGTGCTCTTCACGATCCGCTATTGCCGCGAAGGACTGCCGTTCAATCTCGGCTGGTGGGGTTTCACGTTTCCGCTGGGGGTGTACACCGCCGCGTCGCTGAGCCTGTACCACGCGACGGGTTTTGGCGGATTCGCCGTGTTCGGCACGGTGCTCGCGATGTTGCTCGGCGGATTGTGGGCGATCGTGATCGTGCGGACCTGCCGGGGAATCCTGCAGGGCGGCCTGTTCCATGCACCTTGCCTGGCGGCTGTTTCAAATTAATCGAGGTAGATCATGTTCATCGGATTCATTCCATTTCTGTCCGCCACCGCGGCGCTCCTGCTGTCCTTGTTCGGGCGCAACAGGGCGGCCGGTGCGACCTGGTGGCTGACCACGCTGCTGGTTGCAGCCTGGGCCATCCATCACGGGTCGCATCACATTCCGCAATTCGCCACCTACGGCTCCTGGTAAGAGGTCAAAAATATGAAAGCCAATCGCCTGATCGATTCGTTGGCGCTGTACGGCGTCAATGCGGTGCTTCTCGTCGCGTTCTATTTCCAGCTGGCGCACGGCGAACTGCCGTGCTCGCTCTGCAATCTCCAGCGGGTCGCCTTCATGCTGCTGGGTGCAGGACTGATGTTGAACGTGTGGAACCGCGATCCCTCTCCCGCCAACTATGCGTTGAGCGCAGTCGGCGCGCTGGTCGGCAGCCTGATCGGGTTGATGCAGATGTTCCTGCACGTGTTGCCCGGCACCCCGCCGTATGGCGGTGCGATTCTGGGCATGCACATGTACACCGCGTCCTATCTCGTACTGACCGCGAGCATCATCTATTGCGTGCTGATGCTCGCCTTCCGGACACGCCTGCAGGCGATCCAGGTCGGCACGGCGCGGCCCGGCGAAGAAGAGCGGTCGCCGTTCGTCAGGCTCGCGGTCTGGCTGTTCGCGGCGCTGGTGATCGGGAACCTGGTATCCGTGTTTGTCGAAACGGGTTTCCACGCGCTCTACAGCGATCCGCAGCACTATCACCTGCTGTACTGCGGCGATCCGGAAACCCTCGCCGCTCCTGGTTCGACGGGCTGCAGTCAATGACAATCGGTGCCGCGGCGGCGCGGGCGGCATCGCCGCACGTCGGCGGCACCGCGCTCACTCACTGCGCATCCTGCTTCGCCCGTTCCGCCGCCGCGATGATCGCGTCGGCCACGGCCTTCGGCTGGCTCAGCATCGACACGTGGCTGCCGTTCACGCGCGCGACCGTCGCGCCGATCCGCTTCGCCATCGTTTCCTGCAGCTTCGGATCGATCATCCGGTCCTGCGTCGCGACGACGAACATCGACGGCTTCACATGCCACGCGGCCTGCGTGACCTTCTCCGAAATGCACCCGCCGTACCACGGCCCCTGGGTCGCCGCGACGATGCGCTGCTGTGCGGGCGGCAGGTCCGGCGCGAAATCCTGCGCGATCGCCTTGTCCGACAACGTGGCGAAGCCGCCCGCATCCTTGCGCAGTTCGCCGGCCCATGCGGGTGCCGGCAGCCCCTGCGTGACGTCCGCGATCGACTGGCCGTTGTCGGGTGCGAACGCGGCGACGTACACGAGCGACTTCACCTTGTCGTCGTTGCCCGCGTCGCTGATCACGACGCCGGCCCACGAATGGCCGACCAGCACGACCGGTCCCTTCTGTTCGTCGATCGCGCGCTTCGTCGCGGCTGCATCGTCGGCGAGCGAGCTCAGCGGATTCTGCACCGACACCACATGCAGCCCGCGCGCCTCGAGCAGCGGAATCACGCGGTTCCAGCTCGAACCGTCGGCGAATGCGCCGTGCACGAGCACGACGTTCGTGCCCTTCAGGTCGTCCTTCAGGTCGTCCTTCTGCGCAGCCTGCGCCGCGACCGCACCGAACAGTCCGCCGATCACCGCGGCGGACACCAGAACGCGCTTCATCAAACCGGCCATCGTCTTGCTCCTTGCTCTGTTGTGTTGTGTTGTCTGAGTGTGCCGCGGTGGCGGCTGCGCCTGCGCACGAGGCAGGCGCGGCACCGGATCACGAATGCGCGTACAGGTCGTCGTATGCGTTGTGCGCGGAATGCGCTTGCGCCGCGTCGCGATGGCCGGCACGCGTCGATGCGTCGGCCACGTTGTCGCCTTGCGACTTCGACGGGCCGTTCTGGTCGGAACGCGCGACCTGCAGCGCGGCGGCGACGTCTTCCGGGTAATGCGGTTCGCTACGCGCCGGGTTGTAGCCGGCCTGTTCCAGGCGGACGAGTTCGGCGCGCACGTCGGCACGCGTGAGGCCGTGGCCGGTATCGGCAAACGACAGGGCGGGGACGGCGGCGAGGACGGCAACAGCGAGGATGCGAGCGGCTTTCATGAAGGTTCTCCTTGAAGGAAGTAGGTCGGTCGATCATTCGGCATCCGATCCAGATCGTCTGGCATCGAACGTTTCCTGCATGTCGACAGTAGAACCCGCCCACGTATCCGGCATGTTTCTGAAGCAGGGTTTCAGTGCAATCCGATGTTTCCGGAGCAGCGCTAGATACAGTGCGATACAAACTCGTCGAATTCGCCATGCAGGTACGGACGATAGCGACTCGATCACTGGCCGATCAGGACGCGACGCCGCGTACAAGTGCGTCACCCGGCGGCATCGGCGGATGACGGACCTGACCATCTCAACGGATTGAAAAACCGCTCGCTTCTGCCGAGCTTTTCCGGTGACGAAGCAACACGCCTGACTCCTGCCCGGAAACACATTCTGACAATTTCCGTTCGTCGCCATCGCCCCTGAGAGCATTTTCACGGCATCCGCATTTCACACAGGACGATGGGCGGCGGTGCCGGTCGCGATGCGGCTGCGTCCGGCGTAGCGGCCGTTGCCGCCGGTTCGTCGGTGCGCACCGACGACGGTCGCGGATCGAGAAATGATTCGACGGCAATCCGAGGGAGAAGTACTGCGACTATTTCATGCGCGGCAAACTTGACGATCTACCGATACAGGAATGGGTGCATATGGAAAACGGTGAAGGAAATATGCCCGACGCGATTGTAGATGAACGTGAAGGGGCGTTTTATCTGAAGGTCGGGGGTGCATTTTGAAGGCACTCATCGCTACATGGCAGCGGCGTGTCGCTGTCGCTGTTTCGGTATGGCCCATTGCCGCAGTACTCATGGCGTCGCTGGTGACGCACGTCGAACAACCCGATCCAGCCCATCTGGAAATAGGAGAATGGATGAAACGAATCGTTGTCGTGCCCGCCCTGGCTGCGCTCATGGTGTTTCTGTTTATCACGGCCATGACGCGTCCTGCACAAGCCGCGCCTGCCCAGGAGCCCGCAGGGAACACGGCGCTTGAAGATGCAGCGTCGGCGAAGCCGTTCGTCGCGCAGGTTGTCGGCCTGATCTGGATGAATCCGTTGCAACGGAGGGACTACCCGACCGAATGGCAATTGCTGTGGACGCAGGGGCTCGCCGCACCCAACAAGAACGACGATATGGTCCGCACCGAACCGAAGTCCTTTACTACGCTGCAATCGGTAGCGGGTATCGCATACGGCAACGAAGGCGCGGAGACGTTCAAGGGCTTCTACCACAAGTACATGTATAGGTTTCCCCTGCTGCTTCATTCGCGCTATGCCTCCAATCCCAAATACTTCTACACGGTACAGCCCGCCAACAAAAAGGATTGGCGCGAATTGGCAGGCATTCGCGTCGAGCTTGCGATTCCGGATCGACTCGAGGCGGACGAATCGCAGAGCTATTTGCAAAACTCGATTCGAAAGACGTTTTCGATCGGCAATCGGTATTTCCCGACGATGTGGAGCCGCGACACGCTGCCCGATGTGCAAATCACGCAAGGCGGCGCGAACGCCGGCTTCGCGTCGCTGAACAAGGCGTTGGACTACTTGCGGGACAACCCCGACAAGACCGTGTGGGTGGTGAACTGGGACGCGCCGAATTTCCCGCCGCTCGACGCGCAGATCAACGAGAACCTCGTCGTGCTGTTTCTCGCCGGCCCGAACTTCGACACGCAGCGCGAACCGCTCGCCTGGATCGGCAAGGCCGCCACCGGCAACACGCAAGCGTTCGCGCCGAAGGTCGGCACGACACGAGCCGTGCAGGCGTGGAAAGCGACCATCGACCAGGCAGCGCGCAATGCCGGCGTCGCAGTCCCGGATCTCGAGTACATCGTGCACGACGCAGGGAAAGGCAGTGACGCGGCCTCGTCACGTCTCGTCGCACTCGCGCAGACCTTGACGGAAACGCTCCCGGAATACGATCCCCGGCAACAGGCCTTCAACACGGCCGCCCTGCTCGGTGACATGGGAACCGGCAGCGCCGTGACCGACGTTGCGCTGGCGATCGGCCGGATCAATCATTTCGGCGGTAATGCATTGGTTGCCGGCACGACCGACCCGGAGCATCCCGTCGCGGTCGTCGTCAGGCCACCGCCGACGCTCACGCCGATCGATCCGGACAAGGACTGGTTCCGCGCGCGTGGCGGGAACAATGCGTACCTGCCGTGGTGGGGACGCCGGCACGATACCAATTACGGAATGCAGGGCTATTCGTGGTGACGCAGATGGCTCGGAGGCGCGATCCGTGCGACCAGGATCGCGTCGCCGAGTCATTCACGGGAATGGACGCAATACGGGAATCGGCCACCCAGGCGACGCGCCTACGGCGGCCGGGTCGAATCCGGAGCCAGCACGAGCGGGGTTATGGGGCGCGCAGTCGCACACCATTCGCCACCGGTGACGGGACGGTAATGAGCCGCGAGCATCCCGGCGCACGCGCTCCCCGGCTTCACCTTGCTCACGCCCCCGTCACGGCGCCAGCCGCGTGAACACGTAATCGTGATTCTTCACCCGCGCCTGATGGCACGCAAAGCACGTCTGGTGCTGGCCGATATCGGCCGGCACGCCGTTGATGAACCGCCCGAAGCCCCAGCCGCCCGTCGACGCATAGCGGCGCGAGTCCTTCACCATCACCTGCACGGTCGTCGCCTGTCCCGGCACCGTCGCCGTCGGAAGCTCGTCGGACTGCTTGCGCTTGTACGCGAGTTTCACCAGGATCGTGCCGTCCGGAAACGGCAGTGTCGCCTGTTCGAGCGCACGGATCGCGACGGGATTGCCGAGCACGACACGCAGTTCATCGAGCGGCGCGGCTTCTTCGGCCGGGGCGACCATTTCCCACTTCCGGTAGCCGGGCGGGATCGTCACGCCGTAAATCGGCGACGCGGCGGCGGCAGCCGGCTTCGGCTGCTCCGCGAACGCGGCCGGGCCGCTCGCCGACCACGCGCCGGCCAGCAGCACGCCCGCGACGAACCCGCGCCGCACGCCGCGACGCACGCCACCCATGCGCGCCCGCATCACAGGTGCTCCACTTGCAGGATCGCATCCGCGAACGCCTGCGGCGCTTCCTGCGGCAGGTTGTGGCCGATGCCGCCGGTGATCGTGCGGTGCTGGTACTTGCCGGTGAACTTCTTCGCGTACGCGGCCGGTTCCGGATGCGGCGCGCCGTTCGCATCGCCTTCCATCGTGATCGTCGGCACCGTAATCGCAGGGCCGGCCGCAAGGCGCCGCTCGAGGTCGTCGTATTGCGCCTCGCCCTTCGCGAGCCCGAGACGCCAGCGATAGTTGTGGATCACGACGGCCACGTGATCGGGGTTCTGGAACGACGCGGCCGTGCGCGCGTAGGTTTCGTCGGAGAACTGCCATTTCGGCGATGCGAGTTGCCAGATCAGCTTGTTGAACGCATCGCGGTTGGCCGCGTAGCCCAGCGCGCCGCGCTCGGTCGTGAAGTAGAACTGATACCACCACTGGAATTCGGCCTGCGGCGGCAGCGGCTTGCGGTTCGCCTCCTGGCTGCCGATCAGGTAGCCGCTCACCGACACCAGCGCCTTCACGCGCTGCGGCCACAGCGCCGCGATGATGTCGGCCGTGCGCGCGCCCCAGTCGTAACCGCCGAACACCGCGCGGTCGATCTTCAGCGCATCCATCAGCGCAACGATGTCGACGGCCGTCACGGCCTGCTGGCCGTTGCGCACCGTGTCGGCCAACCGGAACGTCGTCGATCCGTAGCCGCGCAGGTAAGGCACGATCACGCGATAGCCGGCCGCGACGAGCAGCGGCGCGACTTCCGCGTAGCTGTAGATGTCGTACGGCCAGCCGTGCAGCAGGAACACGACCGGGCCGTTCTTCGGCCCGAGGTCCGCATACCCGACGTTGAGCACGCCCGCGTCGATCTGGTGGATCGTGCCCAGCGACGCGGCACCGGCCGCGCGCTTCGCAGGCGCTGCATCGGGCGCCGACTGCGCGTGCGCCAGGGCGCTGAAGCCGAGGTCGGCGAGGCTGAGGCTCGCCAGCGTCGTACCCAGGATCAGGCGGCGGCGGGTGTTCACGGTTTCGGGCATGACTCGTTCTCCAGTGTCGATCGCTAAGGAAGGTGGCCTGCGGCACGTGCGGGCACTCGGGAATCCGCATTCCCGGCAGCGGCGCATGGCATCGCGCCACCGTGTGAATCGCTTCACCGGTTTTATACCCGAGCCCTGGCGAGGCTTTGTATCCCAACGTATCTGTCGATGAACACGACACACGACGATTCAAAAATCGGGCGGGAAATGCGGGTTCGCAAGGGCCACGTGCCACGCGCCGGGCTGCCCCCGCGATGGCGTGGCCACGCACCGCCTCTCGCTTCGGCGCCGAAACGCGGCGATACTACGCCGCTTGCCGTGACAACCCGCCCGATTGCAGGTGACCGAATTGACCGATGCCAACGAACAAGACGCTCCCGTGCGACAGGCGGGCACGCACGGGCCGCCGCTCTGGCTCGCGACCATCCTGACCGCGTTCGGGCTTGCGGCGCTCCTGCTCGCGTGGTTCTCCGGATACGCCACCGCCTACTGCGACACCCTTGGCAGTGCCGTGGTCTGGGTCGTGTTTTTCACGGCGGCTTTCGTTTTTGCCGCCTTCCGGGACAACTGGAACATGTTGCCGGTCGGGCTGGTTGCCTGCATCGCGCTCGCCGCGGTCGTCCGGCGGCTTCCGCGTTTCAAGGTAACGTGGCGTCGATTTTTGATCGTGCTGCCTTGTGTCTATGCCGCGATGACGCTTTTCACGTGGCTGAGGGATATACACGGCACGTGCCGGATCATCTGACGGCGACGCCGCCCCGAGGCATCGCGGCGGCATGACACCGCCCCACTCCGCCGACGAACACCGGCCGCATGCCGGCCCGCATTCACCGCCCGACCCACGCCGCTGCGCGCAGCCGTTCAGTCCTTCCGGTCCGGCAGGATATGCGCGCGAATCGAGCGGCCCCGCCACGAGATGTGGTCGATCCGGGCGCGCAGCGTGTAAAGCGCGACCGACGACAGCGTGTTGAACCGGAGCAGCGCGATGGGGTTGCCGATCCCGGCCGGCACGCGCTCGATCGCATCGAACTGCGGGAATCCATGCCGCGCCAGGAACGCGCCGACCTCGTCGTCGCGCGCGTGTTCTTCGACATTGACCAGCAGTAGTTCAGCCATGAGGATTCCTTGCTCGTTCGCCCGTCACCGGATCAGCCGGTGCGTATGGCGCGCGATCATCAGTTCTTCGTCGGTCGGGATCACCCACGCCGACACGCGGCTCGATGCCGTCGTGATCAGCGGCCCGCCCGTGCCGTTCGCGTCGACATCGATCTCGACGCCGAGCCACGCCGCACGGCGCAACACCCCTTCACGAATCGCCGCCGCGTGCTCGCCGATCCCCGCCGTGAACACGACGGCATCGATTCCCTCCATCGCGGCCGCGAGCGAACCGAGTTCGCGCGCGATGCGGTAGACGTACAGCTCGATGGCGAAGCGCGCGTGCGGGTCGTCGCTCGCGAGCAGGGTGCGCATGTCGCTCGACAGGCCGGACACGCCGAGCAACCCGGAACGCCGATAGAGCAGATCCTCGACGGCGCGCACGTCCATCCCGAGTACTTCCATCAGGAAGATCACGACGCCCGGATCGAGGTTGCCGCAACGCGTGCCCATCGGCAGCCCGTCGAGCGCCGTGAACCCCATCGTGCTCGCGACGCTCTTGCCTGCCACGAGCGCGCACATGCTCGCGCCGTTGCCGAGGTGGGCGACGACCGTGCGCCCGCGCGCCGCCGCCGGCGCGACGTCGGGCAGCACGCTCGCGATGTACTCGTACGAGAGCCCGTGGAAACCGTAACGGCGCACGCCCCGGCTGGTGATCGACGCGGGCAGCGCGAACGCCTGGGTCACCGCGGGCTGCGTGCAGTGGAACGCCGTGTCGAAGCAGGCCACCTGCTCGACGCCGGGCTGCATCGTTTCGAGGATACGAATCGGCGTCAGGTTGTGCGGCTGATGCAACGGCGCGAGCGGGGTGAGTTTCTCCAGCTCGGCCACGATCTCGGGCGTGACGCGCACCGGGCCGCTGAAGCGTTGTCCGCCGTGCACGACGCGATGGCCCACCGCCGCGAGACGGTGCCCTTCCTGATGCGCGCCCAGGAACGCGGCGATCTGCTCGAGCCCTTCCTGATGGCCGAACGTATCGCCGCCGGCCCATTGCCGTTCGTGACGCTCCGCGTGGCGGTCGACGGCGCTGAAGTGCGGCGTGGCCGTGTACAGGCCCTCGACCTGGCCATGCACGATCAGGCCGAGCGTGTCGCCGTGCACGTCGAATGCGGAAAACTTGATGCTCGACGAGCCGGCATTCAACACCAGAATCACGTCTGCCATGGCGTCACCCCGCGCGCCGGGCCGCTTCGCGCTGCACGTTCGCGACGAGCATCGCGACCGCGCAGGAAGCCAGCCGGGTGATCAACGAATCGGCGCGACTCGTCAGGATGACCGGCACGCGCGCGCCGAGCACGATGCCCGCTGCATCCGCGCCGGCCAGGAACGACAGGCTCTTGGCAAGCATGTTGCCCGCTTCGAGGTTCGGCACCATCAGCACGTTCGCGTGCCCGGCCACCGGCGAATCGATCTGCTTGATGCGCGCGGCTTCGGGATCGATCGCGTTGTCGAGCGCCAGCGGGCCGTCGACGAGCGCGCCGGTAATCTGCCGCCGATCCACCATCTTGCACAGCGCGGCGGCTTCGAGCGTCGACGGCACTTTCGGGTTGACCGTCTCCATGGCCGAGAGGATCGCCACACGAACCTGCGGAAAATCCAGCGCATGCGCGAGATCGATCGCGTTCTGCAGGATGTCGACCTTTTCCTCGAGCGTCGGCGCGATATTGATCGCCGCGTCGGTCACGATCAGCGGGTCGGCGTGCGCGGGCACGTCCATCACGAAGCAATGGCTGATGCGCCGGCCCGTGCGCAACCCGGAATCGTGCCGCACCACTTCGGCCATGAGTTCGTCGGTGTGAAGGCTGCCCTTCATCAGCGCGGACGCGCGGCCGTCGCGTACGAGCCGCACCGCCGCCGCTGCCGACGCCTCGCTGTACGGCGCATCGACGATCTCGTAGTCGCCGATCGGCAATTGCAACTCCGCGGCGGTCGCTTCGATACGCGCACGCGGGCCGACCAGGATCGGCTCGATCAGCCCCTTGCGCGCCGCCTCCAGCGCGCCCTCGAGCGAGCTTCGATCACACGGATGCGCGACGGCCGTCGGCATCGGCGCGAGCGCCTGGCAGTGTTCGATGAGGCGGCGATATTTCTCGTGTCGGGTTTCCATTGCGGTTCCTCGCTGTCCGTCACTGCACGCGTTCGAGTGTCGCCAGCGACCCCCTGGCCGGTAGCGTGGCAGGCGGCGCGCCCAGTACCGCGCGAATGCGTTGCAGCGCCGCCCACTGTTGCTCGCTCACCGACGCGCTTTGCACGCGCGCATCGCCCAGCAGCTTGTCGAGCAGCGTCAGCAGCCGCTGGCGGTCCTCCGGCCGGGCAAGCAGCACCGGCAGCGTGGCGACGGCCTGTTGGGGCGCGTAAGTCGCGATGATCTCCTGCTCGCCATAGATGCGCCGCCACTGGTCGGGCGGCAGGTTCGGCAGATATTCGGCGTAGGTTTCGACAAGCTCGCGCTCGGTCGCAAGCTGCGCCAGCGGAAACGGTTCGCCGTTGCGCTCGAGCAGGAACGCCGCCCGCGCAACCGCTTCGGTGTAGCCGCCACGGTCGATCGACGCGAGCGCCGCCTTCACGAACGGCAGGTCGTGGGGGTCCGTCGGCGTCGGCGCAGCCGCATGACGGTCGCGATACTGCTCCCCGAAATGAAGCACGGCCGGCTGGGTGTACAGCGTGAAGAACAGCGACTCGATGCTTGCATCGCGCATCGCGCGGAAACAGTCGAGCGACGCGCTGACGATATCCGAGCCACGCCGTTCGAGCTTGCGCCATGGTTCGATATCGTCGGCCGGCTGGCGGTGGGCCCTGACCGTGTCGGCGGCGGGCTTCAGCCAGCGAAGCCAGGGATTCAGGTCCGAAAACGCCCAGCGCTGGAAGCGCAGCGGATGAAAGTCGCGCAACAGGTGCGCCGTGGTCTCGTTCGATGCCTGCTGCACGTATGGCTGCATGAACAGTTCATACGCGCGCTGCGTGAATTCGGACAGCGCGGCGACGGCCGCGAACGCATGTTCGTCCTTGCGCCCGAAGCGGTTGAAGTATTGCGCGATCTCTTCCAGACGGTGCTCGGCGAAGGTGACGTCATACGTGACCTTCCCGTCGGCGCCCTTCACTTCCTCGATCGACATCGCATAGAGGCCGGGCGGCAGCGTTTCGACGGCATCCAGCACGCTGACGATCTGCGCGTGCTCCTTCTTCGCGACCTTGCCGGACACGAAGATGCCGAGATGCCCCACGTCCTCTTCCACCAACCCGATGATGACCTGCCCGCGCGCCTTGATCTCCTCCGTGCTGCCGTAGATGTCCGCGACCCAGTTGAACGCCTGCTGCGGCGGCGTGATGTTGTCGCCCATCGACGCGAACAGGATGATCGGCGAGCGGATCTCGCGCAGGTCGAACGCCTTGCCCGATCCGTCTTTCACTTCGCCGGACCAGAGCTTGTTGCCGATGAACAGGTTGCGCGTGATCCATTCGATCTCGTCGCGGTTCATCAGGTAGTAGCCGCCCCACCAGCGCTCGAACTCGAGGAAGCGCGGCGGCTCGGTGTCGATGTGGTCGTACACGTGGTAATACTTGTCCCACAACGTGTTCGCCGGGTTCAGGTTCTCGAAGTTCTGCACGAGATAGGCGCCGTCGAACTTGCCGTTGCCCAGGTCCGACGCAAACGACGCGAGCCACGTGCCGCCGAGTATGCCGCCGGCATAGCGCATCGGATTGTCGCCGGGCCCCTCGCTCCACGCGCCGCTCCAGTACGACATCGGGGCGCCGTTGATGACGATCGGGCCCGTATCGTCCGCCGACGAACTCGCGAGCATCATCGCGGCCCAGCCGCCCTGGCAATTGCCGACGATGGCCGGCTTGAGGCTGTCCGGATGCAGCTCCCGCACTTTCCGCACGAACGCCTGTTCCGCGGCACACACGTCGAGCAACGTCTGGCCGGGCTCGGGCGCCTGGAAGAACACGACGAAATACACGGGATGCCCCGCGCGCAACGCCACGCCGACTTGCGAATCGTCCTTGAAGCCGCCGATACCGGGGCCGTGCCCCGCGCGCGGATCGATGATCAGGTAGGGCCGCTTGCCGGCGTCGACGATCACGCCATCCGGCGGCTGGATGTGAACGAGCGCGTAATTGACGGGCCGTGCGAACTGCCGGCCGTCGAGCACGACGTCGTAGTCGAAATGCAGCACCGGCTTGAGCCCCTCGGCCATGCGCTCGACATATTGCGTGCCGCGCTCGCGCAGCGTGTCCCAGAACAGCAGCGCGCGCTGTGCGGCGTCGACCGCGTAATGCCACGCGCCCAGCGGCGAGAATGGCATGGCAAACGGGTCGGCGCCCGGCTCCCGGCCGGGGCCGTCACTGCCGTCGAACGCTTCGCCCAACCGTTTCCCGTACTGTTCCAGCGCGTGCTGCGTGCGCTTTTGCAGGACGTGGACAATCTCCGTGGCGATCTCATGACTGCGCGCCAGTTGCGTGGCAGCATCCATAACACTGTTCTCCAGAGGGGCAAGGTGAATCTCGACGCATTCCGGGAGCGGCTGCCTCGCGTCAGCCGAGCACGTGCATCCCCGCGTCGATGTAGTGAATACCGCCGGTCATCGCGCGTGCGGCATCGCTGGCGAGAAAGGTGCACAGCGCACCGACGTCGTCGATGTCGAACGGACGGCGCAATGGCGCACGCCGGGCGGTGTCGTCAAGCAGGTGATCGAAGTTCGGCAGCCCGGATGCCGCCCGCGTGGCCAGTGCGCCGGGCGACACCGCATGCACGCGAATGCCGGCCGGCCCCAGCTCGACAGCGAGGTATCGGACGGTGGCCTCCAGCGCCGCCTTGACCGGGCCCATCACGCCGTACTCCGCGATGACCTGGTCGGCGCCGATATAGGTCATCGCCATCAGGCTTCCACCGGACGTCATCAACGGCTCGGCCAGTTTCGCCATCCTGATGAACGAGTGGCAGGAGGTATCCATCGCGAGAGCGAACCCTTCCGGCGAACTGTCGACGACCCGCCCGTGCAGATCGGCCCTGGGGGCATAGGCAACGGCATGCAACAGAAAATCGAGGCCGCCCCACTGTTCGCCGATCGTGTCGAACACCTCGCGCATCTGGTCGGCCCGGCTCACGTCGAGCGGCATCGCAATCGCCGGCTTCAGCTGGTCGAGCAGCGGCTCGATGTACGGCAACGCCCGGTCGGATTGCCAGGTCACCGCCAGCTCGGCACCCGCTGCATGAAAGGCGCGCGCACATCCCCACGCGATGCTCTGCTCGTTCGCCAGGCCGACGACGATGCCTCTTCGACCTTCAAGCGGGCGCATGCCATCGCAAGCCATGCGTGACTCGCGCACGTCGTTATTCGTCATCGCGAAACCTCGGGTCGTATTTTTTCACCGGGCGAAACCGTGAAAAAGCCGATTCGGCTTTTTGCCGCGTGCCAATAAACAGGATGATCCGTCCGCACTCAGGTGCAGTCGCGAATCATTGTATTGAGGGTTTCAATACATCAGGCAATTCACGCGACATATTTTGATTTTTATCAAAATCGCTTTTTAATCAAATAATTACGATGGAATGTTTCTTCCAGAAGGGGGCTGGTTCATCGATATGTCATTCAATCGTGAACGGAAGCGCCGTGCTGTTTCTGCCGTAAAACGGCCGCTTTGACAGGTGACGCCGGCAGCAATAACGACGCTACGGTGAATTCGGGAACGTGCACGACGGAAGCAAACGCCGGCCGCATCCGCGCCGGCCCGCGTTCGCCCGTCCTCCCTCGCTTACACGCGCCGCAACGGCCGGAACCCGGCACGCACTTCACGCGCGAACAACTCCGGCTCCTCCCATGCCGCGAAATGCCCGCCCTTGTCGACTTCGTTGAAGTAGATCAGGTTGTGATAGCTGCGCTCGGCCCAGCTGCGCGGCGCCTGGTAGATCTCGCCCGGAAACACCGTGATCGCGGCCGGCAACGCGATATCCACCGCGTTGAAGTTGTTCGAGTGATCCTCCCAGTAGATCTGCGCGGCGGACGTCGCGGTGTTCGTCAGCCAGTACAGCGAGATGTCGTCGAGAATCTCGTCGCGCGGAATCGAACGCTCGGGCACGCCGCCGCTATAAGTCCACTGCGAAATCTTGTCATACATCCACGCGGCCTGCCCGGACGGCGAATCGGCGAGTGCATAACCGACCGTCTGCGGGCGCGTGACCATCATCGCCGAGTAACCGCAGTTGTCGCGATAGAACGTCGCGAGCTTCTCGTACGCGGCCTTCTCCTTCGGCGACAGCGACGCCGGCACGGGTGCATCGGTCGCGAGCAGCGTCGCGATATCCGGCGGCACCGTCGCCGGCATGTTCACGTGAATCCCGGCCAAGCCCTGCACGCGCTGCATCGCCATCCGGTGCGAGATCACCGAGCCGCAGTCGCCGCCCTGCGACACGAAGCGCGTATAACCGAGCCGCGCCATCAGCTCGCCCCACGCGCGCGCGATGTGGTCGGAACCCCAGCCGGTCTGCGTCGGCCGGCCCGAGAAGCCGAAACCCGGCAACGACGGCACGACGACATGGAACGCATCGTCGGCGCTCGCGCCGTGCGCGGTCGGGTCGGTCAGCGGGCCGATCGCCTTCAGCAGCTCGAAGATCGAACCCGGCCAGCCGTGCGTCATGATCATCGGCATCGCGTTCTCGTGCCGCGAGCGCACGTGGATGAAATGAATGTCGAGCCCGTCGATTTCCGTGATGAACATCGGGAAACCGTTCAGGCGCGCCTCGCCCTTGCGCCAGTCGTAATCGGTGCCCCAGTAGCGCAGCAGCGCCTGCATGCGCGCCAGCCGCACACCCTGCGATTCGTCGGCGACGGTCTCGCGGCCCGGCCAGCGTGTTGCCGCGATGCGGCGGCGCAGGTCGGCGACGGCTTCGTCGGGAATGTGCGCGGTGAACGGGCGTATGCCGCTCGCGCCGGTCGCGGCATGCAGCGCCGTGGGCAGCATCGCCGAGACCCCTGCGGCCACGGACGTGGCAAGCAGGTGGCGACGCATCGGGGAAAACGGTGTGGAAGACATCGTTCGGCATCTCCTTTCGTGAAGTGGAAAGTGAACATGCCGCGCGCGGGGCCGCGCCTTCGCTTTCAATCCGGCGCGCCCGGCTCACGCGGCGTCGCTCATTTGAAAGGTCTGATGTATCCCGGATTTGTCTGGTTTGTACGCGTTTGTAGCGACTGCGCGGCGAGCGGCACGGCCGGTGCGGCCGTTCGCCCGCGCGACGCTCAGAGCGCCTTGACGATCGCGCCGTCGACGCGAATGTTCTGTCCGGTGATGTAACCCGCGCCGTCGGACAGCAGGAACGCGACCGTCTTCGCGATCTCGTCGGTCTTGCCGAAGCGGCCGGCCGGGATGCGTGCGACGATCTCCGGCGTTTCCGGCCAGCTGTCGATGAAGCCCGGCAGCACCGCGTTCATCCGGATGTGCTCGGCCGCGTAACGTTCCGCGTAAAGACGCGTCCACGCGCTCAGCGCCGCGCGCAGTGCCGACGAAACGGGCATCGGCTGCTCGGGCGCGTCCGCCGCGAAGCTCGAGATGTTGACCACCGCGCCGCCGCCCTGCTTCTGGAAGACCGGCGTCACACGGCGCATCACGCGCACCACGTTCAGCAGGATCAGGTCGAGCCCGGCATGCCAGTTGTCGTCGGTGATCGCCAGCAGCTCGCCCTTCGGCGGATGCCCGGTGTTGTTCACGACCGCATCGATGCGGCCGTAGCGCGTGAGCGTTTCCTGCACGAGCCGGTCGATGTCGGCTTCTTCCGTCACCGAGCCCTGGATGCCGAACCCGCCCAGTTCCTCGCCGAGCGCCACCGCGCTGCCCGACGGCGACATCAGCGCAACGCGATAGCCCGTCGCCGCCAGTTCGCGCGCGATCGCCGCGCCCATGCCCTTGCCTGCCGCCGTGATCAACGCCACTTTTTCTACAGTCACGATCTGCTCCTCATTCGAATCCTGCCGCCGCGCAACCGCCGTTCGGTGCGCCATGGTGGTAATGTAGGCGCATCGATACCGACTGTCGAACCAGTATTTCTGCCTCCAGCCGATAGTTTTTCTACAGCCTGACGATGCCGCCTCGCCCCTCCCGCCTGCCGCCGCTGAATGCGCTCCGCGCGTTCGAAGTGTCCGCGCGGCACCTCAATTTCCGCGCCGCCGCCGACGAGATCGGCGTCACGCAGGGCGCCGTCGCGCAGCAGGTTCGCCACCTCGAGGACGTGCTCGGCCTGAAGCTGTTCGAACGCCTGCCGCGCGGCCTCGCGCTGACGCACGACGGCGCCGCGTATTTCTCCGACGTGCAGCGCGCGCTGCACGCGATCGCCGACGCGACCGACAAGCTCGTGAAGCGGCGCGCCGCGCTGACCATCAGCACGACGCCGTCATTCGCGTCGAAGTGGCTGATCCCGCGGCTCGCGCACTTCACCGACGCGCATCCCGACTACGACGTGCGCGTGATCGCCGACCCGCAGATCGCGACGTTCCGCCACGACGGCGTCGATCTCGCGATCCGTTACGGCAAGCCGCCGTTCGGCAAGCATCTCGCCACGCATGCGCTGTTCCCGCTCGACGTGTGTGCCGTGTGCAGCCCCGCGCTGCTGGCCGCGCCGGCGTCGCCGCGCGCGCTTGCAAGCCACGTGCTGCTGCACGACGCGCACGACCTGTGGCCCGAGTTCCTCGCCGCGATGCCGGAGCCCGTCGACCTCGATCCGCACAAGGGGCTGCGCTTCAACCAGACGTCGCTCGCGATCGATGCGGCCGTCGCCGGCCAGGGCATCGCGCTCGCCACCGATCCGCTCGTCGAGCGCGACATCGCCGCCGGCCGGCTGTGCAAGCCGTTCGATTTCGCGTTTCCGCTGTCGATGGGGTTTTATCTCGTGTATCCGGCCGAGCGGCGCGATGACGACGCCATCGTCGTGATGCGCGAGTGGATGACCACGCAGGCGGCATCGGACGGGCGGCCGCCCGATTCACCCGATTCACCCGACTCGCCGGGCAGCCGCGGCGCGGGAAGCAGCGCGTAGGCGCCGTGTGCGATCCCGGAAAGCCGGCGGCGAACCCCGCAACGGGCGATATGCGGCGAGGAGATGATCCGATGGAATGGGAAGAAAAATACGGCGGCATCTGGACGGGCGTGCTGATGCCCGGCGAGCAACCCGTTGCCGAAACGCACCTCGCCGATCGGCATCTGGTCACGCTGATTGCGCAACGGCCCGATGGCCTGTATCGGGCCGTCGTCCTGGGGCATCACCCCGATCCGCAGTGGCGTCTGCCGTTCTGGGGAGAAGTCAGCGCGCCCGCGATCGTCGGGTCGATCGACGACGGGGAGCAGTACCTCGCCGCGGCATTGGCCCGTCACGTCCAAAGCGGCGCGTGAGCAGTCCGGCTCAGGGCGCGATCCACCCGCCTTCGTAGCCGCCTTCGTGCAGGTCGAACACCGCGCGGCGATGGCCGGCGCGCGCGAGTTCGAGCCAGTCGATGCGCGTCACGCTCACGTGAAGCAGGCAGAAGTTCTCGTAACCGTCGTCGTCGGGATTGGCGCGCGGGCTCGCCGACACATGCGCGGCTTCAGGCGACTCGACCGGCGTACCCGGCGGCAACGGTGCGCGATACAGCAGCAGCGTATGCGGGCGGCTCGATTGCCAGATCGCGCGGCGTTGCGCTTCGTCGTCGCAGATCGATGCAACGCCCTCCACGCGAATCTGCACGAGCGCATCGAGATCGCTGGCGACGAGCGCGATGCGCGGATCACGGCGCAGCTCCGCGACCTTCTCCGAACGCGCATCGGTATGAAACGACAGCACACGATCGGCACGGCTCGCCTGACGCAACACGATCGTGCGTACCTTCGGCGCGCCGTCGATACCGAGCGTCGCGGCCTGCAGCATCGTGAACGGCGAACGCTGCGCGCTCACGCCGGATTCGAGGCAGGACCAGAGGCGCTCGTATGTTTGCGCGAGCGATTCGGAAGTTGAGTCGGACATGGCGAAGCGGCGATCGTGCGTGTTGCGATCGCGCAAGCTTAACCGCTTGCGGCGGCGCCGGCACGGGTGCAGCGCGCCGGCCGCCGCCGTGCGGTTCAGTTGTAGCCGAGCACGACCGGCGCCGCGTCGCCGATGTCGTCCGCCGGCTGTGCGCCGAAGCGGCCGAGCACGTCGGCCACATACTGCGGCCCGGCGCTGATCTGCGACGAGCGGTGCGCCACGGGCCGGTTATCGCCCGCGCCCGGTGCTGCGCCCATCGATACGGTGTCGTTGACGGTGATATTCACGTTGCTGTCTCCTCACGCGGCGAGCGCCGCTCCATACGCGCGCACGAGGCGCGCGACGCCTTCCCGGATCGCATCGACGTCCGGCGCGGCGAACGACAGGCGCAGCGATGCGGCGTCGACGTTGTCCGCGAAGAACGCCTTGCCCGGCACGAACACGACCTTGTTCGCGATCGCCTGTTGCAGCAGCACGTCCGACGACACCGCGCCGATCCGCGCCCACACGAACATCCCGCCTTCGGGACGATGGAATTCGATCGCATCGCCGAGGCCGTCGCGCAATGCGTCGCACATCGCATCGCATTTGCGCTGGTAAGCGGCCGTGATGCGCGGCAGATGGCGTTCGAGCGCGCCGTCGGCCAGATATTCGGCGGCGGTCGCCTGCGTCCACGGCGTGCTGCACAGGTCGACCGTCTGCTTCGCGATCACGCAGCGGCGCGCGATCTCGGCCGGCGCGATCGTCCAGCCCACGCGCAGCCCCGGCGCGACGATCTTCGACAGGCTCGCGAAATGCACGATCCAGTCGCGTGCGCCATCCACTTCGTTGGCCAGCGCAAGCATCGACGGCCCGGCTTCGCCCGCGAAACGCAGGTCGCCGTACGGATCGTCCTCGACGATCAGGAAGCGGTATTGCACCGCGAGACGCAGCAGCTTCAGCCGCCGTTCGCGCGTGAGCGTCGCGCCCGTCGGGTTCGCGAAGGTCGGGACCGTGTAGAGCAGCTTCGGCTGCGCGATCGCGCCGGACGAAAGCTGTTCGCCGAGACGATCGACGTCGAGCCCCGCGCCGTCGACCGGAATCGTCACGATGCGCGCCTGCTGCAGACGCATCGCCTGCAGCGTCGCCGGATAGGCCGGCTGCTCGGTCAGCACGACGTCGCCGGGCGACACCATCACGCGCAGCAACAGGTCGAGCCCCTGCTGCGAACCGGTCGTGACGAGCAGCTCTGCCGCCGTGCACGCCACACCGCGACGCGCCATCAACGCGATCAGTTGCTGCTTCAGTTCGGCGAGGCCATCGGTCGGGCCGTATTGCAGGCAGCGCACCGGCTGCGCATACGCGCGCCCGGCGGCCGCGTTCAGGCCGTCGACGTCGAACAGGTCGCTGGCCGGATAACCGCCCGCGAAGGAAATCATGCCCGGTTCGGACAGGTACTTGAACAGTTCGCGGATCGGCGAGCCGGCGGGATTCTGGAATGAGGGAGTGAACGCGTACATGTCGTCGTGTGCTGGATGGCGCGGACGGCCGGGATAGCCGCCAGGTACCGGCCACCGCGGCGCTTCTGGCGCCACGGCGGCGAAATCGAGCCACGATTGTCGATAGTCATTAAGGCCGCGGCAAACGATATCTATGCACTAGGTCTTGCGGTTTGGTCATCAAATGGGGCGTGGCGCGGGAGCAGCAAATTGACGGTCGGCCGCGGACGCCTGCATGCCGGCACCGGGTGCCGGGCACGCGTTGCCGCCGGAAAGCCGATCCACCCGATTGTTTCGCCGCACGCTTCCTTGCCCCCGGTTCGCCGGAACCGGGCCGAATCAGTGCGCCGTGCCCACCGGCACGGCCGGCGGCGGCTTCGGCTTCCACGTCGAGAGCGTGCGCGTGAGGTCGTCCGACACATAGTGCGGACCATCGAACAGGTAGACCGGATAACCGCGATACGCCAGCAGTTGCTTGCCCAGCTCGTCGGCGCTGGCCGAACGGAATCCGCCCCGCTCGGCAGGCCTGAACGCCTCGGCGATGACCCGCACGCGCCGTTTGCCCAACTTTGCAACCAGTTCGTCGAGGTAGGCGCGCGCGACATACGGCTCGCGGGCATAGACACCGCAGCCGTCCTGGAAGAACACGCCGACGTCCGCGGGCAGCCACGCCGCGAGCCAGTCCGCGAGCGCCTTTCCGCCGATGTTGGTCTGGTCGTACACGCTCACCCAGAGCGGCCGCGGCAGCCGTTGCAGGACGGCGGCGAGCTTTGGCGCGTCCTGCCAGGTCGGATCGATCTCGACCGGGAAGTAGTAGCCGGTGACATGCAGCGGAACCGGTGCGCGCGCCACTTCCAGCGACTGGTCGGCGAGCATCGACAGATGGGTGCGCGCCCGTTTTTCGTCCTGGTAGCCGGCCAGCCCCAGGATGACGTTCCTGGCCCACGGCTCACGACCGATGCGCTCCCAGTCGGGAAGATGCGCGGCGGGCTGGATCGAGGTGCTGGCGATGAACGCGGTGTCGTCGACGACGGTCCATTGAATCAGCAGATCGTGAATGCCGAGCATCTGCCAGTTGCCGACCGGATTCGTCGTCGAGTTGTCCACCTGCCAGACGATGCCGTCCGCGTGCACGTCGTGCGCGGTCCAGCTGCAGGCGGCCACGACGAGCGATGCGCCGATTGCCGCGAGCGTCGCCGCCCGGGGCGAACGCGGCGCGACAGGGAGCGGGCCCGGTCGCACTGCAAGCCGAAGCCGGCCCATACGCCGTTGAATCCTGCGCCAGGCCGGCAGCGCGTAGGTGGTCATCGCTGGCTCTCCGGAAGCATGCCTGCGCGTCATCGTAGCCGATCGAACGCAAACGTGCGACCCGCCTTGCCGATGCGGGTCGCACGGGGCTGTCGTTCCGCCTGCGTCACTTGGCCGTCGTGCCGTCCACCCACTTGTAGCCGAGATTCGTAATGCCGGTAATCATGCTCTGGAAGTCCTGGAGCGCCGGCAATCCGAGATCCGGTTCAAGCCAGTACGGATGGAAGAAGAACGACGCGAAACCGTCGCGTACCGCCAGGCCATACTGGGCATTGGTCACGATTTGCTGCCACGTGTACGTGATGCACGAGAACGGGTCGATATTGCAGATGTTGTACTGCACGCTGCCCAGGTTCTCCGGAACGATCCGCTGCCCGTAGTAATCGGCGTTGATGATGTACGGGAAAAACTGTCCGGCCGAAAAGTCCTGGTTGGCGGCACCCGTTCCGAGTTGCGGCTTGGTCGACGTGTAGTACACGGCCCGCTGGAACGTGGTCGGGAACGTGAGGGCTGTCGCCGACGACGCGGCCGGCGACATCTGGTACTGCGGCGCGGCCCAGCCGACGATCTTGTAGCCGTTGAGCGTGAACTCGAGCAGGCCGTCGGCCATCCTGCCTTCCGCCCACGGGATGGAGTCCTCATCAACCGGCCGGTTCTGTACCGCGTACCAGAACTCGTAGTCGCTGCCGCTGACTGCATTCAGCAGGTTCGGCGTCGAATCGTACTGGTGCGTGTAGCCGTGCATCACGATCGAGCCGCCGCGCGCGAGCGCGTAGTTCAGTGCCCTCTTGAGGCCGGTTGCCTGCGCCAGATGGATCGTCTCCGGCACGCCGCCGTTGTAATAGCCGTTCGGGTCCGTATACAACGGGATGGTTGCCATCGTGAACGGAATGTGCTTCGAGTACATGTAATTCGTCAGCTGCTGCATCGAACTCGTCGTCGTATACGCGTCGAGGTCTTCCAGACGGACGAGCGCACGGTGATTCACCGGTGCATTGGTCTGCAGGATGTCGTGCAGGATGTCGCAGATCACCAGGTAGCGATCCGTCGGGCCGATGTAGGAAAACGGCATGTCCGCGAAGTACCAGAAGTTGCCCGAGCGCATGATGTAGGGCGCGGTTGCTCCGCTCTGGCTGTTCTTGATGGTGACGAGCGCTTGCGCCTTGGTGGAATCGACGACCTGGGTCAATCCGATGTCCGGATCCGCGCTGATGACGCCCGTCGACGCGTTATAGGCGTAGTACTTGACCATCGACAGGTTCTTGTACGTGACCGTATCGTAGAAGCCCGGATTCGGATTGCTCGCCGACGGCGTCGCGTTCATCCCTGCGAGGCCCAGGAAGCTGAACCCGAAGGTCTGATTGAACGTGAAGGCCGTGTTCCAGGCCAGTTGCCACAAGTTGTACTTGAACCAGACCACCGTCTTCTTGGTGGTCATCACGTCGCTCATGAACGCCGTCGGAATCGGGTTGTTGTAGTAGTCGCCGATATAGAACGTGACGTCGTGGCTCCCGACCATGCCGGACGTGTAGTTCTGGATCGGAACCAGATCGATCGTCGCATTGAAATGGCCAAGCAGGTTCCTCAGCATGATGCTGTACATCAGGCCGAGCTTCGAATATGGGTCGTTGGCCGGGTTGTCGTACAGCACGAGCGTATGGGCAGTGGTGGCCTGCGCGTGCGCGGTGCCCGGCAAGGTCATTTGCGCGAGCCCCGCTAGCAGGGCGATGACGAGCAAGATCTTTTTCATGACCGTTTCTCCCTAGTCACGTTGCACATTGCCGTTGAGTTTCTTGACGGAATTCTTGCTGAACTTCGGGCGCCCCGTTTCCTTGTATGCCTTCTCCCAATCCTCGTCGGACATCCCTGCTTTCACGTTGACCTGGGCCGAGCCGTTCGGCAGCGGAGGCGGCTTGATGTTCATGACGGAAGCGTTGCTTGTCGCCTGCGCATTCGCATCCTGAACGCCGACGGCCACGGCGAACATGGTGATCAATGCGACGAGTGATCCGGCGATGCTCAACCCGTTTCGAAAAGATTCATTGCGATGCGAAGGCATGATTTTCATCCTTTGATATGCAAAATAAGTTCATCTCGCTCACGAGACGAGCATGGAGAATCACCCTCCGGAATCGGGGCGCCATGTCGTTAATTTTTGCTGCGCAATTGAAACCAGACAAATAAATCCGGGAGGAGATGGCTTTACTTTCAAGCTAGATCCGTACCATCGGTCGCAAATGGGCATGCGCCAAGGGGGTGAAATTGACGCATCGACGCCGCTCAAAATTGCGTCGATAAAACGTTTCAGGCGTGCAACGCGGCGGTGTCATGAATTTAATCGGACAAACGCGCGAAACCTGTTCGTACGATTCAGGGAAAACCAGTCAATCACCGGGCTTCGCTGAGCACGACGCGAAAATTTCCGCGGGTGACATGCGTGTGCAATGACGACGGATGCACCGGTTTTCCGGTTCGACGCCGGTTCATCCGGCCGGTCACCGCCGGAATCGTGTGGCGATTTCCCGAAAGCGACAATCGGGGCCCGGCAGAGGGTCGGAAAACGATGTGTCATCCGGTCGATCGACGGCGTGTTTCAGCACTGAAACATTTGGCTCGGATTCGGCGGGCCGATCCTGTGCGGCACCCTGCGATGCCCTTGACGTCAAGGGTCGCGCAGCGATGGCGCACGACTTGCTACATGAGCTGTGTGCTGCGGAGTCGGTGCGCGGGGGCACTGCGCAAGCGTCGGGTGGAGAGCGGCTGCAGGCGATCAGGAATGCAGGGACGGAGGCAGGCAGGCAAGCGGGAAACGGGCTGTCAAAAAGTCATCCACTGAACACGTTGCATCGTTCGCGATGCAACGTGACCACATCGGGAAAGCTCGCGTGCTGCCGGCTTTTTCGAGCGGCGGGAATTCGCGCTGCGCAAGCCACGGAGTGGACGTGACGGGGCCGGCGAGGACAGGGAACTTTCGTCTTTCGTCGATACGAGGGGAAATAATCAAATAAAAGATAAAATCGCGGAAAAAATGATGGATAACATGATTTGGAGTGCGTACTTATACGCACTTAACCTTGTCGCCATTGTGACCGCAATTGTCATCCTGGTGAGCACACTGGATGACCTCACGCTGGATGCCTGTTACTGGTCGTTTGAAATCCGGCGCATCCTGCGCCGTGAAAAATCGCAAACGATCGATATCGGCATGCTGCGCGCGCTGGAAGAACGGCATCTGGCGCTGATGGTTCCGGCCTGGAAGGAATACGACGTGATCGCCAAGATGATCGAAAACACCTTGGCGACCCTCGAGTACGAGCGCTACGTGATATTCGTCGGCACCTATCACAACGATGCCGAAACCACGGCCGAGGTCGAACGGATGGTCCGCCGGTACCCGGGCAGGGTCACGCGCGCGACCGTCATGAACGACGGGCCGACCTGCAAGGCGGACTGCCTGAACTGGATCGTCGAAGCGATCCTGCGCTACGAAGGGGTCCACCGGATTCAATTCGCGGGCGTCGTCATGCACGACTGCGAGGACGTCATTCATCCGGTCGAACTCAAGTACCTCAACCACGCGGTCACGGATAGCGACCTGGTCCAGCTTCCCGTGCTGTCCTTGCCGCGAAAATGGAACGAATTCGTCGCCGGATGCTACCTCGACGACTTCAGCGAAACGCACCAGAAGGACGTGCCGGTTCGGGCTCGCCTGACCGGCGTCGTCCCGGGCGCGGGCGTTGCATCGTGCTACAGCAGGCGCTCGATCGAAGCGGCGATGAAGGAACGCAACGGCGCACCGTTCAACACCAGTTCGCTGACCGAGGATTACGACTTCAGCTTCCGGTTGAGAGACCTGGGGATGAAGGAAACCTTTGCATGCATTCCATTGACGGGCATCACGCGCGATGCAGCGGAAAGACGCGCAACGGGCAGCGTCGCCAATCGAAACCTGCTGGCCACGCGCGAGTATTTTCCGAAGACATTTCGTACCGCGTACCGTCAGCGCACGCGCTGGATCCTCGGCATCGCCTTTCAGGGCTGGGAGCAACTCGGCTGGAAAGGCAATCTTCTCACCCGATACATGTTCTTCCACGATCGCAAGGGCATCGTGACCTCGCTGTTTTCGGTCATTGCCTATGGCGTGCTGGTCAACTTCCTGTTGCTCGGCGCACTTCAGCGATCCCTCCATGTCATCCCCGTCGGCGCCCCGCTCTTCATGGCGAGCCACTGGGTCGCGCCGCTGCTGTGGATCAACACCGCCATGCTGTTCGCGCGGGCCGGGCAGCGCTTCCATTTCGTCAGCAAGCTGAACGGCCCGACCCAGGGGCTGCTGTCGATCCCGCGGATGTTCGTCAACAACCTGATCAATTTCTATGCGGTTTGCCGCGCGTGGCGCATCTATATCGGCCACCTGGTGACCGGCAAGCCCATCGCCTGGGACAAGACCAGCCATACCTACCTGTCGAACGAAGCGCTCGGGAAAACGCGCATGAAAGTCGGCGAGATCCTGGTCGGCTGGGGCGTGGTCACGCTGGAGCAATTGCAGGCGAGCCTCGAGAAGCAGCTGACCTGCGGCAAACGGCTCGGTGAACTGCTGGTCGAAGGCTGCGCGATATCCGCCGAATCGCTCGCGGATGCGATCGCCGAGCAGGCCGAACTGCCCCGGGTGAGCCTCGGCAACGTCGCGGTAGGCCACTTCGCGGATTCGCTGGCATTCGAGCTGCAGTACGCGTACCACGCCGTGCCGTTTTCGACCGCGGAAGACGGCACGTTGAACGTTGCGGTCGGGCGACCGCTCACGCCGGACGAACAGGACGTCGTGCGGCGCGGAGCCCGATCGAATGTGGCCTACTTCATCGCCTGCGATGCGGAGATTGCCGCCGAACTCTCCCGGCACTCGCGCTTCGTCGAACTCGCCCGCGTACGCGACGGCGACCCGGCGGCGCAGCAAGGCGCCCTCGTGACGAAACCGTCGGGAGAACAGGCATGAAGCATTCGAACCCCCCGATCGCGGCCGGCCTCAAGCGCTGCGCACGGTTGAGCGCACTGGCGATCGCCGTGTCGCTGGCGTGGCACGCGCCGGCCTCCGCCGCGCAGCCGCTGACGCCCAAAGCCTACCGGCTCGCCGACAGCGCCTACAAGGCGATCAATGCCGGCGACCTGCCGCTCGCGGAAGTGTATGCGTCGCGCGCCATCAGGATTCAGCCCGGTAGCGAACAGCTCGGGCTGCTGCTCGTCGACGTATACAGGCGGGAAGGAAAGGTCGACGAAGCGGACGCCTTGGTGGAATCGCTGATGGTTCGTTTTCCGAAGAGTGCGGCGGTGCGCGCGCAGCACGGCTACCTGGCGCAGCGGCAGATGCGCTACGACGTCGCCTGCAGCGATTTCTCGGCCGCCGTCGCAACCGGGAAATGGAGCAAGGAGCAGCAGCGCAACCTGCGTCTCGCCTGGTCGGACAGCGCGCTCGCGGCGAATCGTCCGCATGAAGCCGGCATTGCGCTGGCCCCGCTCGCCGATGAAAAATCGGCCGTGGTGCAGTTGCGCATCGCGCAGATGAGCCTGCAGGCGGGCGACCGCGATACCGCGATCCGGATGGCGGACCTCGCGGCCGGCGATGCGACGACCGAAGGCGAGCGCAACATGGCCGCGTCGATCGCGGCGCAGGCGCGGCAGGCAGACCAGCCCGACCAGGCGCCGGTGGACAATACCGCGCAACAGAAGTTGCAGGAAGCTTATGACCTGCTGCGCGACCACAAGGATCGCGAGGCACTCGACGCATTCCAGGAGGGATTCGCCGGCGGCGCCGGCAACGCGATGAACTACGCGGACGCGGGTTATGCCGCCAAGCGGATCGGGTTGAACGACGAGTCCATCGACCTGTTCGAGCACAGCCTCGACGCCGACGAGAACGAACACAAATTCGATGCACAGCACAAGTTCGGCTATCGACGGGAAGTCGAGCAGCTTCAGCGCACCTGGGGGTTCGTGCTGAGCGCGCCGTACCAGTCGGCCGCGTTCGGCCCGCAAGGCACGATCAGCGTGTTGCAGCCGGGTATCGAAGCGTATTGGCAGCCGCCGAAGATCGGCTACCAGAACGGCCGCATCTTCCAGTTCTTCGTGCGTGGATACGGCACGGCCTACGACGGGACGGGCAACGTGACCGGCATGCCGACCGTGCAGGGTTCGGTGGGCGCGCGCTACAAGCCGCTGCCCGACCAGAACGTCGTGCTGACCGCCGAGCGGCTGTTCCACGTCGGCAGCCTGTCGATGACGGACTGGCTGATGCGCGTGGGTTATTCGTCGGAGGCCGGGACCGACCTGAGGGTGACCGAACCGAGCTGGCGCAGCTGGCAGGCGTATGTCGAAGGCGCGTACTTCATCAGCGCGGGTCGATACATCATTTATTCGGAGTTGCGTTACGGGCACACCTGGCGTTTGCCGATGATCAGCGATCGGCTGACCATCTACCCGCACGCCGCGGTGGCCGGCGATCACGACAATCGACAGCCGGAAAAGACGGCGATCGGCGCCGGGCCCGGCATCCAGTTGCGGTACTGGTTTCGCGAAGGGCGGTACAGCGCGCCGGCAAGCTATCTGGATGTCACGGTGCAATACCGGTTCGGATTGACGTCAGCGGCACGCGCACGTGGTCTCGTGGTACGCGCGACATTGTGGTTCTAACCAACGACGCTGACGCTTGCTCCTGGATGGCGCTTTTCGCTTAGTTGGGCGCCTTGAGCGTGATGATCGTCTGACGCAACAGCTGGAAGTACGAGCTCGTCGAATACGGGAGCATTTGCTCGGCGTAGTTCCACCAGAAGAATCCGCCGATGAAACGCGGATCGGCCATGCTGTTGACCATCGGGTAGTAGGTCTTGATCAGGTTCTGCTGCACCGATGCGGGCGCGGAGGTATCCGAGGTGCCGATTTCGCCGAAGCCGACCTTCGCGTTCGGGAAGATGCTTTCCAGCGCCGCGAAATCGTTCTTCCACGTCGGGTTCAGCCCCGGGCAATCCTGATACGGGTAGTAGCTGAACAGCGCGTAGTCGGCCTGCTGGCGGACCGTCGACGACAGGAACGCGGTCGGCCACGTCTTCCAGTAATCCTGCGGCTTCTCCCAGCAGTTGTTGCCCTTGCTGTCGTCGTTGTAGTACAGCGTGATGGCCGTCTTGCCGCCGTTCGACTTGACGATCTGGTTGGCCGCCGCAACCATCTGGCCGATCTGCTGCTCTTGCGAGTTGACGACGGAATTCGTGCCGCTCGGGTTGTTACGCAGCCATTCGCCGTTGATTTCGTTCGCGATCTCCCAGACGTCGACGGTGTTCTTCAGCTGCGACACCAGTTCCTGCGTTCTTGCCTTGTACGTGGTGAGATCCGTCGGGAAATAGTAGGAATCGTAGACTTCGCCCATCACGTATGCGACTGCGTGCAGGCGCAGCAGAGGCGCGTAGTAGTCGGCGGCCGACGTACCCGGATCGAACACGACACGCACGGTGGGCTTGTACGGCAGGTTCTGCAGCGACGCGACGATGGCGTCCAGTTTGGTCAGGTCGTCGAGGGTCACACCGTAGACGGGATTCTTCAGAGGTTCGACCTGGGCTTCGGCGGGCCGGGATAAAGGCATGAGCCCGGCATAAGCGACGCATGCGGCGATGGCCGTGCGCGAGAGATTTTTCGTCAGTCCTTTCAAAACGCTTTCCGTTATAAAGTAAGATGAAGCGCGATTTTAGACGAAAATAAAAGCTAATTATCGGATGATACGCGAAGTAGCGGGCCCCAAAACTTCGTTAGGATTGGTATCGAATACGAGGGCTCCGAGGTGTCGCGACGGGCGATTGTTACGAAATACTGATTAAATGCGCGGCAGCATCGGTGCGGGGTGCGGAGACGCGGCAGAGGCATCCAAGGGTAAAGCCGATGTCTGGGTGGTTGCTTGCAAACGATTGCGGACATCCCAAGCCGGTAGCAACGGATTTCGACTGACAAGCGCGGCAGCCTGAAGGGAGCCGCTCACCACGGCCGCGCCTCGAGGTTGAAATGGCCCGAAGAAATCAGGCCGGCCAGAACGTCCGTCGCCAAAGTCAGATCAGGTGGGTAAGTCGAAACCCTGATCTCTCAGACATCGTCAGATCAGGCCTGAGATTGCTTCGCCGTCACGTCATCACGGGCCGCGATCCACTCGAAGCCGACGTATGCCTGCGCATTCGCTGATGCCGAGAGCGAATGCTCAATTGAATATTCCGATTAGACCGTGTACCGAAGGGTTTCGGCGAATGGCCCGGACTTCACGCGTCCGCCGAGCGTTTGGCCGTGAACCGATCGCCGATCGAGGAGCCGACCGAGCCATTGGCACCCGGCCGGCTTCGCAAACGCGGGCGCCATCAGGCTCCCCAACGCTTGAAGACGAGGCTGGCGTTCACGCCGCCGAAGCCGAAACCGTTGGCCATCGCGTGAACGATCGGCATGTGCCGCGGCGCATCGCGCACGATGTCCAGGCCCTCGGCGAGTGCGTCCGGCTGTTCGAGGTTCAGCGTCATCGGGACGACCTGATCGCGCAAGGCCAGGGCGGTGAAGATCGCCGCTACGCCACCGGCCGCGCCCAGCAAGTGGCCCGTCGCCGACTTGGTGGAGGTGATGGCGAGCGGGACGTCGACGCCGAACAGGTCGCGCACCGCGGCCAATTCGCCCAGGTCGCCGACCGGCGTCGAGGTCGCGTGCGCGTTGAGATGCTGCAGGTCGGACGCGGTCAGGCCGGCCTGCGTCAGCGCCGTCTGCATCGAGCGTCGCGCGCCGCTGCCGTCTTCGGGGCCGGAGGTAATGTGAAACGCATCGGCGCTGGTGCCATACCCGATGAGTTCGACCAGGGGGGCGGCGCCGCGCGCAAGCGCGTGCTCGAGCGATTCGATCACCAGCATGCCGGCGCCTTCGCCCATCACGAAACCGTCGCGAGTCCGGTCGAAGGGCCGCGATGCGCGGGTGGGTGTGTCATTGAAGCCGGTGGACAAGGTCTTCGCTGCGGCGAAGGCGCCCAGGCTGACGCGATCGATTGCGGCCTCGGCGCCACCGCACACCGCGATGTCGGCCTCGCCGCAGCGGATCAGCCGTGCCGCGTCGCCGATGGCCTGGAGGCTCGCGGCACAAGCCGTCACCGGGGCACCCATCGGCCCCTTCAGGCCGTGCCTGATCGACACGTGGCCCGCGGCAAGGTTGACGAGGAACGAGGGGATCGTGAATGGCGACAGACGCTTCGGTCCGCGCATCTCGGTCGTCCGCACCGCGCCCGCAATCGCCGGAAATCCACCGATGCCCGACGCGATGACCGTGGCTGTGCGCCGCTGGGACGCTTCGTCGGCCGGCGCCCATTGCGCCTGCGCGAGTGCCTCTTGCGCGGCGGCGAGCGCGAAGGCGATGAAGCGGTCAATCTTGCGCTGGTCCTTGGTCGACACGAAGCGGTCGATGTCGAAGCCGCCGCACCCATCCTCGTGCACATCGGGCACCACACCGCCCACGCGGGCCGCGATGTCCGCCGTCATCGCATCCGGCAGCCGGCGCAAACCTGACTGGCCGGCCAGCAGCCGCTGCCACACCAGCTCGACTCCGCAACCCAGCGGCGAGACCATTCCCATGCCGGTGACGACGATTCGGCGGTTCGCAGTGGGCGTGATGTGCATGGATTCTGTCCTGGTCGAGCTATTGATGATGATCGCCATCATACAGTATTGAGTATGATTGTCATCAACACGCAATGCCATGCGCACGAAAGGATCTTCATGAAAGTCTCGAAAACGCAGGTGGCCGAGAACCGCCTGGCCATCCTGCAGGCCGCGGCCCGGCTATATCGCGAGCGCGGTTTCACCGGCGTGGGAGTGGCCGACATCACACGCGAGGCCGGGCTCACCCACGGCGGGTTGTACCGGCACTTCGAATCGAAGGACGCCCTGGCGGCCGAGGCCGCGGAATACGCGTTCGAGTGGAAACTCTCCGAGCTGGAGACACCGGATGCCGATGCGAACGCCGACACCGACGGGTTCCTTCGAACCGGAGTCGCGAATTACTTGTCGGCACAGCATCGCGACAGTGTCGGCCAGGGCTGCCCGGTGGCCGCGCTCGCGGCAGACGCGGCACGCGAAACGGGCGCGATCGCAGACGCTTTCGCCCAAGGCATCGGGCGCTACATGACGCTATTCGCGCAGCGGAGGCCCGATGGCACCGAGGCTGCGCAGATCGAACCCGAGGACCGGGTTCGCGCAATTTCGATGCTGTCGACAATGGTGGGCGGATTGATCCTCGCCCGAGCCACCGCGCGGGGATTGCCCGCGCTTTCGGACGAGATTCTCGCGACCTTGCGCGATCATCTTGCGGCCACATGGGACCTCGATGAAGTCAACGTCGACGGGCGCGACTAGAAATCCATCGCCGAAGGGGCGAATCCCCCCGAACCACACCGCGTCCGGTGAACCCGCCCCCTTCCGGTTTCCGCTCAAACAGACGCGTTCCGGTTCGCCTCGATCACCGTCAACGCCGTCATGTTCACGATCCGCCGCACCGTCGCACTGGACGTCAGAATATTCACCGGCGCGTTGACGCCCAGCAGGAACGGCCCCACCGCCACATTGCTGCCCGCCTCCGTCTTGAGCAGGTTGTAAGCGATATTCCCCGCATCCACGTTCGGGCACACGAGCAGGTTCGCCGCCCCCTTCAGCGGCGACATCGGCAGCAGCCTCGACCGCAAGCCTTCGTCGAGCGCACAGTCGCCATGCATCTCGCCGTCCGCCTCGATATCGGGCGCCTGCTCCCGGATGATCTCCAGCGCCCGGCGCATCTTCACGCCCGACGCCGCACTCCCCGACCCGAAGTTCGACCGCGACAGCAACGCCGCCTTCGGCGTGAGGTTCAGCCATTCCATCTGACGAGCCGCGGCAATCGTGAATTCCGCGATCTGCCCGGCATCGGGATTGTCGTTGACGTGCGTGTCCACCAGCGCGACCGTCCGCTGGTCGAGCAACAGGATGTTCATCGCCGCATACGTGGACGCACCCGGCTTCCTGCCGATCACCTCGTCGACGAACCGCAGGTGGTTGTGATATTCGCCAACCGTGCCGCAAATCATCCCGTCCGCATCGCCGAGCCGCACCATCATCGCGCCGATCAGCGTCAGGCGGCGCCGCATCTCGACCCGCGCCATTTCCTTCGAGATGCCGTCCCGGCAGCGCAGCTCCCAATACGTCGTCCAGTACTGCGGGAACCGCTCGTCGTACTCGGGGTTCGTCACCTCGACATCCTGGCCGAGCCGGATCCGCAAGCCGAACCGCTCGATGCGCGCCAGCAGCACTTCCGGGCGCCCGACCAGGATCGGACGCGCCAGCTTCTCGTCGACGATCACCTGCACCGCGCGGAGCACGCGCTCGTCCTCGCCTTCGGTGAAGACGATCCGCGCCTTGCCGCCGTCACGCACCAGCCGGCGCGCCGTCGCGAACAGCGGCTTCATGAACGCGCCGGAGTGGTAGACGAATTGCTGCAGCTGCTCGACATACGCGTCGAGATCCGTCAGCGGGCGCTTCGCCACGCCGCCTTCCATCGCCGCCTTCGCCACGGCCGGCGCGATACGGACGATCAGGCGCGGGTCGAACGGCTTCGGAATCAGGTATTGCGCGCCGAACGCCACGTCGTATGCGCCATAAGCCGCCGCGACGACTTCGTTCTGCTCCTCCTCGGCCAGCCCCGCGATCGCGTGCACCGCGGCGATCTCCATGTCGCGGGTGATCGTCGTCGCGCCCACGTCCAGCGCGCCGCGGAAGATGTACGGGAAGCAGAGGACGTTGTTGACCTGGTTCGGGTAGTCCGAGCGGCCCGTCGCGATGACGACGTCGTCGCGCGTCGCATGCGCCAGTTCCGGGAAGATTTCCGGCGTGGGATTGGCCAGCGCGAGAATCAGCGGGCGCGGCGCCATCTCCTTCAGCATCTCGGCACTCAGGATGCCGCCGACCGACAGGCCCAGGAACACGTCCGCGCCGCCGATGACTTCCGCCAGCTTGCGCGCATCGGTTTCCTGCGCAAAGCGCGACTTGGCCGGGTCCATCAGCGCGGTGCGCCCGCGATAGACGACGCCTTCGATATCGGTCACCCACACGTTCTCGACCGGCAGCCCGAGGTCGACCAGCAGGTCCAGGCAGGCCAGCGCGGCGGCCCCTGCGCCCGACGTCACGACCTTCACTTCCGAAATCGACTTCCCGACGACCTTCAGCCCGTTGATGAACGCGGCGGACACGGTGATGGCGGTGCCGTGCTGATCGTCATGGAAGACCGGGATCTTCATGCGTTCGCGCAGCTTCTGCTCGACCGTGAAGCATTCGGGCGCCTTGATGTCCTCGAGGTTGATGCCGCCGAAGGTGGGCTCGAGGCCCGCGATGATGTCGACCAGCTTGTCCGGATCGGTTTCGTTGATCTCGATGTCGAAGACGTCGATCCCCGCGAACTTCTTGAAGAGCACGGCCTTGCCTTCCATGACCGGCTTGGACGCGAGCGGGCCGATGTTGCCCAGACCCAGCACGGCCGTGCCGTTCGTGATCACGCCGACCAGGTTGCCGCGGCTGGTGAAGCGGTGCGCCTGCAGCGGATCGGCGGCGATGGCCTCGCACACGCCCGCCACGCCCGGCGTGTACGCCAGCGCGAGATCGCGCTGCGTCACGAGCGGCTTGCTGGCGACGACCGAGATCTTTCCCGGGGTCGGAAATTCGTGATAGTCGAACGCTGCCTGCTGCTGTGTCTCAGTCTGTTTCATGTTTTTCGATCCGGGCACGGGCGCCAGGCCAGTCCCGGCGCGATCCATGAAGGTGATTCTAGGGATCCGCCATAAGGTGATGATTCTGTTTTAATATCGCTTCATCACTTTTTCATGATGAATACGTGACCAGTCAATGACTTTTGACGCGAACGACGTGGTCAGGCGGCTGGGCGCGCGCCTGAAGATGCGGCACCTGGTGCTGTTGCTGCAGATCCAGCAGCACGGGTCGCTGACGCGTGTCGCGGAGCACATGGCCAGCAGCCAGCCGGCCGTGACGAACGCGCTGTCCGAGCTGGAGAGCATGTTCGGCACGCCGCTCTTCGAACGCTCGTCGCGCGGCATGCGGCCTACCGCGCTCGGCGCGGTCGTGCTCGAGCGGGCGAAGGCGATGATCAAGGATCTCGACCACCTCGCCCGCGAAATGGAGGCCGTCGCCGCCGGGCACGCGGCCCACCTGCACATCGGCGTGATTCCGTTCATTTCCGGGCAAATGCTGTCGGCGGCACTGAAGCGGCTGCAGGCGCGCATGGAACGGCGCCTGACCGTGACGATTCACGAAGGCACCAGCGATCAGCTCCTGCTGCAACTCAAGGATCACAGCGTCGACATCGTGATCGGGCGGGCGTCGTCGGCGATCGACCTGGGGCAGGTTTCCTTCGAAGTGCTGTACCAGCAGCAGCCGCGCATGATCGCGAGCCGGCGTCTTGCCGCGAAACTGGCCCGCACCGCGCTGGACTGGCACAAGCTGCACGCGCTCGACTGGATTCTCGGCGCCCCGCATACGCCGATGCGGGAACAGGTCACCGACCTGTTCCTGTCGGCCGGCATCCCGCCGCCCGTGCCGATCGTCGAAAGCTACTCGTCCAAGCTGATCGGCGAGATGATCGCGTCGAGCGACGAGGCCGTATCGATCGTGCCCGCCGACATCGCGGAAGAACTGGTGCGGATCGCCGGCGTGGCGATCGTGCCGTACTCGCTGGTCTGGACGCTCCCGCCCATCGCGCTCTTTACCCGCGCCGCCGATTCGCGCTCGCCGGCGCGGGATCTCCTGGTCGACGCGTTGCGCGAGGTATGCAGGGAGACTTACGGGGAAGCGCAGCGATGAGGCTGCGGACGGCCGCCTGAACGGCGGTTCGCCCCCGCCGGCAGCACACGCGCGTGGCGGCGGAGGCTCGCCGCACCCGCAGCGCGCTACTTGCTGGCGGCGAGGTGACGCAGAATGTCCGCACGCTCGGCGCTCAACACATGATCCGAGCCCTCGCCGCGGTCATAACGCTTCGCGGTGCGGTAGGAAAACCGCTTCCTGTACTGCCCGAGGGCGGGATCGAACGTCCACGCGTCGACGACGAAAAAGTGCTTGCCGAAATGATCCTCGTCGTCGGCCCACACGAAGTCCGCCCGAACGAACACCGGATAGGGCGACACGTCCGGCAGCTTCCACATCGCGCGATCGGCCGTCTCCGTCTGGGTGACTTCCGGCATCAGGTTCTCGATCTTGCCGTTCGCGCCATAACGCAATATCGCCACGCGCTCCAGCATCCCGCTGCCCCCGCCCGAGAACATCCCCGAGAAGAACACCCACGAGCCGCCCGACGCAATCGGCAGCCGCTCGGACCGCGGCATCAGTCCGAACTGGTAAAGCGCCTTCGACGAATGGGGAACCGGCTCGGGCGGCATCTCGAAGCACGGCGCACGATCGGGGAGCACGCAGAGTTTCACGCCGGACAGCGGAAGCCCGTCCGAATCCTGCCGGCCCTCCGCCTGGGTGAATCGCGGGAATGCCGGTTCGCTCGGGGCGGCCTGCGCACCCGCGATGCCGGCGACGGAAATGCCCAGGATCACCCCGAGCGACTTGACGACCCTGCGCATGCACCTGCCCTCTCTCTCATGTTTTGATAGCCGCGAATTGTCGATGATCCGGCCGCTTCTGTCGAACGGGCGGATGCGGCCGGCGCTGCGCTTCGCGCCGGTTCGTCAGACCGTCGCCGGAACCAGACGCCCCGGCGACGCGCCGATGTGCAGCCCGTCGGCGCGATTCGCGAGATAGCGCCGGTTCAACTCGTCCGGCGTCCATGTGTTGCTGCGGCTGAAGCCCGGCGCGGCGAGGCTCGCGGCCTCGTCGAGATACATCGACACGCCGAGCCAGCTGAACAGCGCCGGTTTCATTCGCTGCGCCGCTTGCGGAGAACAACCTCCAGCATCTCGGCCGGCGAAAGCGCCCGCCCGTCGTATCCGGCGCCGAAGTAGGCCTCGGGCCAGAAGATCAGGTCCGAAATGCGGTCATCGCCGGTGTTGACCGACAGACATCGCACCCAGTAATCGACAAGTGCCTCGTCGCCTCGACATGCCCATACGGCATCCAGCAATTCCAGCAGCTCCGGCTCCGACAGGTCGGTCGGCAAGGTATGCCAGTCGATTGCCAGTCGCTTCGCAAATCCGTCGGCACTCGTCGAGCCAAACGCGCCGAGCACGTCGATTGGATCGACATCCTCACCAAGCAATCGGGAAATCTGCTGCAACTCCGCTACGTATCCGCGTCCGTTCTCGTGCAGTTGAAACACGGCTCTTGTCAGCGGCAGCAGGTGTCGAAGCTTGTCGTGGTCGACGGGATCGCGCAGTTCGGCTCGCATGCGTGTTCTCGGGGTAAAGCGGTTGGTTGAGCTATCCAGATGGATTTGCCGGGGTTCCAGCTGAACGCTAAGCAGCGGGTTTCTCGTACAGCGACCAGACGATCCCGTCCGATTTCAACCCCACGCGAATGAAGCCAAGCGACTCGTAATAAGCGCAGAGCGTCACGTTTTCGACGGCGCAATCGAGCCGGACATAACGCCGGTTCAAGCTGCTCACCTTGCGAGCGCACCAGTCGAGCATGAAACCGCCGAGCCCGAGCCCGTTGAAGCCTCGCCGCACGCAAAGCCCGTGCACGTAACCGGCGATCGGCGCCTGCGGCCCCCAGTGCCGGTCTTCGCCGAAGCCGAGCGAGAACGTTCCGGCCAACGCGCCGTCCAGCTCGACGACATACACGTCCTTTTCAGAAACGTTGCGCCGTACCCACCGCTCGGAAAATCCGTCGCCTTCCTTGCCCCACGCATGGTCGCCGTACGTGAGCTTCTTCGCGTGTGCATCGTTCCGGATCCGGGTCAACGCCGGTACGTCGTCTGCCGTTGCCCTGCGGATGTTTTTCGAAGTCATCGTCCGTTTCTCCGTGGCGTCTTCACGTCGCGGCTCGACAGCCGTCATCCCGCCAAGCCGTATTTTCGACAGCGGGCACTCGCCCGGTCAGCCGAAGGCACGACGCTCTCATGAAGCTGCCGCCTGGAACCAGCGCGTACACGGGCCCGTGTAAATGAGCACGGTTGCGATCGCATTGGCGAGAAAGCCCACTTCGATCAGGCTCAGCCTGAAAGGGAGCCCCATCACGAGAAGGGCCATCGTCGTGACGACCGTGAGCCCCAGTTCCAGCACACGCGCCAGCTTTTGTCGCTGGCAGAGGCCCACGATCAGGCTCGCGTTCAGCAAAAGCCAGAAGGCCTGGATGATCCCGATCATCGCAGCGCCTTTGCGCATGAGCACGGCTTTCGCCGCGGGGACTTCGCCAGCCTGGTCGAAACCCAGCATCGTGAGCCAGACGGCGAATCCGGCCTCGATGAGCCAGACGATCGTGAAGAGCGCGATAGCGTGACGGATCTGCAGCGGTGCGTCGGCGCGAAACGCCGGCATGGCCTTCAACTTGCTGATTGGCATCGTCTCTTTCAGGAAGCTTGCGCTCCCCGCCCCGGATCGTGTTCGTATCGTATTTGGCGCTTGTCGATTTCACGACGCAGCGAGTTTCGGCCGAGTGTAGTTCATCCGCAATCGCCACAGACGCGTACGCGCACGCACGCCGAACACGCGTCTAGTGCGAAGCATTCAAGCCCTGCCGGAGAGCCTCGTAGATCCCCGCGCCGGCATCAACGATGAACAGGAGTGCAATGGCGACGCACACAACGCGCCCGATACCGCGCAGACGCGCCACGCCGAGATACAACCCGACAGCGCCGACGCAAAGCGTCACGGGCCAGTAGATGGCCCCCATGAGAATCACGATGACGGGAAAAGGCAGGTCGATGGCGATGTCACTCATCCCGGAAAGCTCCGTTGCTCGCATGAAGCAAGCGTTCGCTCATCGATTCGACGGCATCGATCGACCGCCGTCCCTCCGCACATGACCTTGCAAGCCGCCGCGCCGCCCCATGCCGCCCGACAGGGCATCACCCCTGCGCCTGATGACACACCACCTCGATATTGTGCCCATCCGGCCCGATGACAAACGCCGCGTAGTAGTTCGCGTGATAATGCGGCCGCAGCCCCGGCGCGCCATTGTCCTTCCCGCCCGCCTCCAGCGCCGCGCGATAGAACGCATCGACCTGCTGCCGGTCGTCGGCCACGAACGCGATGTGAAGATGCGCCGGCTTCTCCGACGTCTGGAACAGGCACAACGATGGTTTGCCAGGCGGAGACATCTCGATGCCGTAAGACGGATCGCCCTCACCCACCACCACGACGCCAAGCGGTTCGAGTGCGTTGAGGAAAAACGTCTTGCTGGCTGCAAAGTCGCTCACGCCGAATTTGACATGGTCAAACATGACTCCCCCTTCGGATGGATGGGTCTGCCGGCACCCCGATCGGATGTGCAAATCACCGCGATGTTGCCACATGCAGCGATCAGTGGCACACCTGCCCGACCTCGAACAAAAAAGCCCGACACGGTCGGGCCAACGAGCGGGATACAAGGAGAATCCCGCTCACCCCTCATCGAGCGGTCACACCGCGCTGCCTGACGTCGTCATGATCCGGGCAAGAGCCGACGATCGCACACGACGTTACGACCGATTGTCGATCGTCAGGCTTCCATGAAAGGGTTCGGAAAGAATGGCTATTGCGAAACGGGGGTGCCGGATGACGCATTCGCCGGCACGGTCGGGAGCGGAACGGCCGGTGGCGCCCGCCCGAAAAAATTGGCCCGCACCTGAAAACCTGAAAACCTGAAAGCGCGGGCCAAGCCGAGAACACACAACACCTTGGGGGGGTATCAAGGCGAGACCAGTCTAGCCCGAGTCGCCGGAAAGAAAATTTCAGGCCACATTACAGCTATTACTCCATATAACGAAGCATCGGCGGCCGCCGTGTGCGGGCCAAGAGGTGGCACATCGTCCGCGAGCACGTGCGGCATCGCGGCGTGCCGTTCGCCGGTGTTGCTTCGGGCGGGCGACGGATGTAGTCGCGCCTCGGAATGCCTTGCCGCCTTCCCCGCAAACGCAGGCACCACCAAAGCCGGCGGTATCGCCATTCGCGCAAGCCGTGGACACCGCACGCACGCGCCGCAACCGGTCAGGTCAGCGCGCGCCGGACAGATGCAGCGTGAACCACTCCACCGCTGCCCGGCTCGTTTCGTCGAAATGCTCGATATACGGCGTGAAATGCCCGCCCTTGATCTGCAGCAGGCGCTTCGGCTCCAGCGCGTTTTCCCACGCCTTGAGGCACAGGTCGGTCGGCGTCAGCAGATCGTCGTTGGCCACGATCATCAGCAACGGGGTCGGCGAGATGCGATCGACATACTGGCCCGGCTCGTTCTCGCGCGACATCTCGGCGCTGCGCAGCGTCACTTCGTTTTTCCAGTTCGGCGCACACCGCGCCGCCGACTCGGTGAAGAACCGGTACGCATCCGCGCCCGCCATCGCGCAGGCTGTCGCGGGGTCCGCACTGACTGCCGGCAACATCGCCGGCACGCCGCCCGCGAATCGCTGCCGGCGATCTTCATCGAAGCGAGCCAGCGCCGCGGGCACCAGATCGGAACGCGTGCGGCGCAACGCCGACTGATATCCGCTGATCGTCGGCACCTGCGAAACCACGCATTTGACGCGCCGGTCGATGGCCGCGACTTCGAGCACGTGGCCGCCGCTGTAGCTGGTGCCCCAGATGCCGATGCGTGCGGCATCGACGTCCGGGCGCGTCAGCAGATAGCTGATCGCATCGCGATAGCCGCGCTTCTGCTGCACGGGGTCGATCTCCTGACGCGGATACCCGTCGCTCGCGCCGAAATTCCGGTGATCGTAGAGCAGCACGCCAAAGCCGCCGGCGGCAAACACCTCGGCGTAGCGGTCCAGATATTGTTCCTTCACGCCGGAGAAGCCGTGCGCCATCACGATGGCCGGATACGCTTCCGTGCCGGCGACGCGCCGCGCCGGTTCGTAGTACCAGCCTCGCAGCGTGGCGGCTTCGGACAGGAATTCGATGTCGTGTCGCGTCATGTCGGCTTACCTCGTTCGGTCGGTGGATTCGATGACCGACACGATAAGCGTGCGCGCCGCGCCCCGCGTTTTCTGGAAAGACGTTTGCTACGCGGAATCGGACAGTTTCGCGTACGCGCTGGGCGTCATGCCGGCGAACCGGCGAAACACGGTCGAGAAGGCGCTCGTGGTTTCGTAGCCGAGTTCGGCCGCGACGGCGATCACGGAGCGCCCCGAGGCCAGCAGCGGGCGCGCGGCCGAAATCCTGGCCTGCTGGCGCCACTGGCTGAACGACAGCCCGGTTTCGGCGGTGAACAGCCGGGCCAGTGTCCGGCTCGACGCACCGACTTCGTCGGCCCAGTCCGTCAGCGTTCGCTGATCGGCCGGATTCGCGAGCATCGCGTCGCAGACCCGGGCAAGACGCCGGTCCTGGCCGGACGGCAGGCGCAACGGTTGCTCGGGAGACCACTCGATTTCGGCGAGCATGAGCTGGATGACGAGCGCGTCGCGTCCGTCGGGATCGACCTCGACCGGGAACGACGATGCACGCACGATCAACTCGCGCAGCAGCGGCGAAACGTTGACCAGGCCCGGCTGATCCGGGTACGCGGATCGGCAGGCTCGCGGGTCGACGTAGGCGGTGCGCATTTCGAGTTGCCCGTGTGCGCGCATCGCGTGCGGCAGGTCGGGTGGAATCCAGAGAGCGCGATGCGGCGGGATCATCCACAGCGACTGGCAGGCGATGACTTCGGCAATGCCCGTCGTGGTGTAGACGAGTTGCGCGCGCGTGTGCCGATGCTCCGCGACGACGAAGCCGTCGGGAAATGCTTTCGGCATGACGGCCGCGATGGCCGGTGCATGCTGGTAGTCGCGCGGATCGGTACTCTTCGTGACGGGTGCGATGCCGGCCCGCTTCGGATCCGCCGCCTCGCCGTGCCCGATCGCTTTACCGTGGCCGCGCCTTTCGACCTTCATCGCTCGTCCTTTCATGTGTGCGCAATCGCCGATGCGTGCGATCCGGCGAACCGGACGGATGATACGGGAATGTCGGAATGAAGCAGTGAATCGGCAACCCGATCTCACCGCTGTACCGCAAACTCGACAAGCAGCGCCGGACTTCCGATGTCGCCGGTTTCAGCAGCATGCCGCGCGAACTTGGAAGTTCGATTCCGTGCTGCTATCGTTGTGCACGCAATTAATTTTCCGGAGCAGCCGATCCATGCCCTTGATCTTGCGCCGAGCCGTGGCGGCTGACGCCGCGGCGGTGGCTGACGTGTATCTGCGGTCGCGCAGCACGCTCGCATCCTACGCGCCGCTCGCGCACTCCGAAGCCGCCGTCCGCGACTGGATCGCCAACGTACTCGTACCGTCGGGCAACGTGACCGTTGCGATGAACGACGATCGCATGGTCGGCATGGCCGCACACGTCATCACCGACGGTGCGGCATGGCTCGACCAGTTGTACGTGTGCCCCGAATTCAAACGACAAGGGATCGGTTCCTCCCTCCTGGAATCGGTGAAGTCGCAGACGGTTGGCAAGCTCCAGCTCCATACGTTCCAGATGAATCGCGATGCTGCCGCGTTTTATGAGCGGCATGGGTTCGTCGCCATTGCATATAACGACGGAAGCAGGAACGAGGAAGGTTGTCCCGATGTGTTGTATTGCCTGACGCGGTAGCTTCCGTCCGCATGCTCCACGTCGCCGGTCCGTCAATTGCCGGCTGGCTTTCCCGGCGTTTGCGTCGCATGAAGCGGCGCCCCGGCCATCGGCTCATGCGTCCCGCACACACAAGAACGAACCGGCTCCCGATGCGCCACAGGCCGCTGGTCCAATATATGATTCATCACCATTCAGCCGCTTCAGGTCGAACGAATGCCCAACTTCCCCCCGGATCTTCGCCAGTGGTATTACTTCGCGGCCGTTGCCGAGGAGCGGCACTTCGGCCGTGCGGCCGCGCGCCTCTCGATGACCCAGCCGCCGCTGTCGCAGGCAATACGCTCCCTGGAACGCGAGCTCGGCGTCGAGCTCTTCGCACGCACGAAGCGTGCGGTCGCGCTCACGGCAGTCGGCGAGGCGTTGCTTCCGACGGTGCTGAAACTGCTTGCCGCGGCCGAGGAGCTTCCCGCGCTGGCAAAGAGCCTCGCCCTCGGCGAGACCGGAAGATTGTCGCTCGCGTTCGTCTCGATTGCCGATTACGGGCTGCTGCCCTCGCTGCTGCGCGAATTCGGCATGCGCTATCCGCTGGTGCGATTGCAACTGACCGAAGCGACGAGCGACGTGCAAATCGAAGAGCTGGTCGCGGGCCACATCGACGCGGGCCTGATTATCCCGCCGTTGCCGCCACGCTACGTGGCCGAGCTGTCGTATCTGCCGCTCCTGAGCGAGCCGCTCGTGCTCGCGATGCCAAGCGCCGCGTCGACGGCACCCGACGATGCGCCGATTCACCTGAAGGAAGTTGCAGACCTTCCGCTCGTGATTTTTCCGCGCCGTCTCGCCCCGAGGTTTTACGACGCGATCATGGAGTGCTACAGCGACGTCGGTGTCGTCCCGCACATCGGTCAGGAAGCAATCCAGATGCAGACGATCGTCAGCCTTGTGTCCGCCGGCATGGGCGTCGCCCTGGTGCCGCAATCGTTGCGCAATCTGCGGCGAACGGGTGTCGTCTATCGCCCGCTCGCACACGGCTCGTTCGTCGTCGAAACCGGCCTCGTCTGGCGCAAAGGCGATATCGGGCACGTCCTTGCCAGCTTCATCAATATCGTGCGGACACTGGCCTCGGCATGATGCCGGCCGCAGGCGGATCCGTTCCGGCATGTCCGGGTGGATCGGCAGGCCGCTTGCCGCGCGACGACGCGCGGGAAGCCGTCGACGCGCGGCCGGCGCGTCCTCGCTCGCGGACGCGCCGGCCGACGCTCACGCCTTGCCGTGCCCCTGCGATCCCGGGCCCGACGAGAATTCGCGGACACCGTCGCGATTGATGCCGAAGCCGAGGCCCGGCGTGTCGGGCAATGCCAGCGTCCCGTTCTGCTCGGCCGGCAGGCCGGTAAACAGGTTCCGGCAGATCTCGACCGCGACGACGTGCCACTCGACCGAGCCGCCGTTCGCGAGCCCGCCGTGCAGATGCATGTTGTGGAACGGGAACGTGCCGCCATTGTCGATCGGCACGCCGAACGCCTGCGCGAGCGCGGCCGCGCGCGCCGCGACGGAGAACCCGCCGCACACGCACACGTTTGGCTGCAGGATGTCGACGGCGTCGTTCACGAGGAAATCCCTGAACCGGAACAACTGCCCCTCGCTTTGCCCGGTGGCGACCGGAATGCCGCCGCGCTTTCTCAGGTCGGCGAGCTTCGCGGGGTCGTTCTCGGCGATCGGCTCCTCGAAGAAACCGATGTCGCAATCGGCCACGCGCTCGGCAAGCCGCAGCGCGTGATAGTGGTCGAGCCCGCAATTCGCGTCGATGTAAATCTCGGCGGCGGCGCCCACCGCGTCGCGCACCGCGCGCACGCGCGCGACGTCGTCCGCGACGACCTGGTCGAGCGAGCGCCCTTCGTCGCGGCGCGCCAGCGCGTGATAGCCGACGATCATCTTGATGCGGCGATGTCCGGCGCCGACGAGCGCACGCGCGGCATGTATCAGCTCCGGGCGCTCGAGCGACGCGAAGCCGAACGTCGTGTACAGCGGCACGACCGGACGCGCGCCGCCGAGCATTTTCCATACCGGCAGCCCGGCGATCTTGCCGATCGCATCCCAGACCGCGATGTCGATCGCGGAAATCACGTGCCCCGCATAGCCGGTCTGCCCGCGCGGGCATAACAACCAGTACAGCCTGTCGAGAATCCGCTCGCGCTCGACGACGTTCATCCCGACCAGGTTGGGTGCGGCGACGTGATCGATCGCCGCGGCCACGACCGCTTCGTCGGTGATCGCCGTGAAGCCGTGGCCGACCACGCCCTGCGACGTCTCGATTTCGACGATGACGCCCGACAGCTTGCCGGACAACCGCACGCCGGCGATCTCCGCGTCGCCGCGCGCGAACACCGGCGTCGCGGTCACTTTCACGATGTTGTGCTGCATCTCTTCTCCGTTTTTTTGAGGGAATGGCAGAACTGCGGGGGCCGCGTCGTCGCGCGGCATCACCGGCCTTCCTTGCGACGCAGCACGAACGTCAGCCCGATGCCGGTCAGCAGGCCCCAGAACGCGCCGCCGATGCCGAGAAACGCATGGCCCGCCATCGTCACGAGGAAGGTCAGGATCGCGGCCTCGCGCGCGTCCTTGTCGGTGAATGCGTTGAGCAGCGCGCCGCCGAGGGCGTTCATCAGCGCGAGGCCGGCAACCGCTTCGATGATGACCGGCGGCGCGACCGCGATGAACAGCGTCGCGGCGCTCGCCGCGAACCCGTACACGATGTACGCGGCACCGCAGACGATGCCGGCCCAGTAGCGCCGCGATTCGTCGGGGCCGGCTTCCTCGCCGGCGCACAGTGCGGCGGTGATCGCGGCCAGCCCGATCGGCGGCGCGCCGAAAGGCGCCGCGAGCAGGCTGCACAGCCCCGTGGCCGTGAACAGCCGCGACGCTTCGGGCCGGTAGCCGTTGACGTTGAGCACCGCGACGCCCGGGATGTTCTGCGACGCCATCGTCACGATGAAGAGCGGCACCGCGACGCTCACCATCGTCGATGCCGAGAACACGGGCCCGACGAGCGCGAGGTGCGGCAACATCCCGGTCGCGCCGACGCCACCCGTCTTCGCGATGAACGCGATCACGATCAGCGTCGCGACCGCGGCGCAAGGCACGGCGAGAATCTTGCGAACCCGCATCATCACGACCCACACGAGCAGGATCGGCGCGACGTACAGCGGATACTGCTCGAGTGCGTGCACCGGGGCGACGCAGAGGTTCAGGATGATCCCCGCGAGCATCGCGTTGGCGATCGGCAGCGGAATCCTCGAGATCGCGCGGCCGAGCGGCTTCCACAGCCCGGCCAGCGTGAGCAGCACGCCGGTCAGCACGAGCGCGCCGACCGCGGCCGGATAGCCGCCCTTCACCGCTCCGAGGCCGAGCAGCAGCGCCGCGCCGGGCGTCGACCACGCAGCGCTGACGGGCATCCGGGTCCGGTAGCTGAGCACGATGCCGGCCAGCCCCATCACGATCGAGACGGCCATCAGGCCGGACGCGGCCTGCGCGCGCGTTGCACCGACGTTCGTCAGCGCATTCACGATCAGCGTGAACGTCGATGCAAAGCCGACGAACGACGCCAGCGCGCCCGCGCCGGCCGCCCGCGCCGAGAACCCGCGATCGGTCTTCATTTCCGCGATACTGCTCATCTGTCCTCCGTGAGATGGATTCGATACGGCGGCGACCGTATCAGTGCGCACCATGTGTCGGCTCGCCGCACTCCTGGTTCAGCGTTCCCGCGTGATACGCGGCGAGAAACGCGTCGAAGTTGCCGATCTGCGTGCGCTCCAGGTCGGCCTGCCGGCTCAGCGATTCGGCCGCGATCGCGTCGAAACGCGCCTGCACGTCGGCCGGCAGCGGACGCGCGCGGAACGCCCCGGTATGCGCGAGCGTCTGCCGCATCCCGAACGCGAAGCACGCGCCGCCCGGATCGTCGCGCAGCGTGTGCAGTGCATCGAGCACACGCGCCGACGGCGTCGCCCGCGGATCGTCGAGCTTCGCGTATTGCGCGTCGAGCGCGGCGGTCGTGCGCGTGTCGCCGCGCTGCAGGTCCAGCACGCCGGCCGCCTCGTTGATGCGCGCGAGCAGTTCGTGCGCCCACACGCGCAACGCGACGCGCTCGCCGCCACGCTGCAACTCGAGCCCCGGGCGCCGCCCTTCCCGCGCGACCGCCGCGAAGTTGCGCCGGCACACGTCCTGCTCGGCACCTGCGAGGCACGGGCTGTCGTCGAGCGCGCAGAACAGCAGGAACGCGTCGACAAAGCGCAGCGTCGTCTCGGCAACACCGTGCGGCGCGAACGGATCGATGTCGAGACAACGCACCTCGACGTATTCGACGCCGCGGCTGCGCAGCGCGTCGAGCGGCCGCTCGCCGCTGCGCACCGTGCGCTTCGGGCGGATCGACGAGTAGAACTCGTTCTCCATCTGCAGCAAGTGCGTGCTGAGCTGCAGCCATTCTCCGTCGCGCTTCGCGCCGATCGCCTGGTACTCGGGGCACGGCTGCGCGACGGCTCGCGCGAGGCCGTCCAGGTACGCAGGCAGGTTGTCGAGGCACGGCGCGAACGCACCCTGCACCCGGTTCTGGTAGCCGAGGTCGCTCATCCGCAAGCTCGTCGCGTGCGGCAGGTACAGCGTCTGCGCATCGAACGCGTCGAGCCCGTGCCGGTCGCCGGCGACGAAACCCGCGCACAGCGCCGGCGACGCGCCGAACAGATACAGCAGCAGCCAGCCGTAGCGATGGAAATTGCGGATCAGGGCGAGATAGCCTGCCGAGCGCATGTCGCGCGCGTCGCGGCCGGCCGGCTCGCATCCGTCGCGCACGTCGCGCAGCAGCGGCCACACGGCATCGGCGAGCGAATAGTTGTAGTGGATCCCGGCGATGCACTGCATCGCCTTGCCGTAGCGGAACGCCAGCCCGCGCCGGTACACGTGCTTCAGGATGCCGATGTTCGACGTGCCGTACCACGCGATCGGAATGCGCCGGTCGTCGTCGAGCGGGCACGGCATCGACTGACTCCACAGCAGCTCGTCGCCGATCGCGCGGCACGCGAAGCGGTGCAACTCGTCGAGCCGCTCGATCACGTCGGCCGCGTCGTGCTGCGGCGGCGTGACGAACTCGAGCAGCGGCTCCGCGTAGTCGGTCGTGATCGACGGGTGCGTGAGCGCCGCGCCGAGTGCATGCGGGTGTTGCGTCAGCGCGAGCCGGCCGGCGGCATCGACGCGCAGCGTCTCGCGCTCGACGCCGCATAACCCGTCGCCCAGCAGCGGCAGGTGTGCGGCGTCGCTCAGCACGCCGAGCCGGCGGCGGTACGGCGTCGTCATCCATGTGGATCGGGGTGAATCTTGGGTCATTGCGGTCTCCCGGAACGAAATCTGGCGACGCGCCGCTCAGTCGAGCGGGCTCTTCGGCCGCGGCAGGCCGATGTGTTCGCGCAGCGTCGTGCCTTCGTAGCGGGTGCGAAACAGCCCGCGCCGCTGCAGTTCCGGCACCACCATCGTCACGAAGTCGTCGTAGCCGTCAGGCACCGTATAGAACACGACGATGAAGCCGTCGCACGCCTCCGTCATCAGCCACTCCTCCATCTGGTCGGCGATCTCGGACGCGGTGCCGACCATCTCGCCGGTGCCGGATTCGGCCGCCCGCTTCGCCAGCTCGCGCACCGTCAATCCCTCGCGGCGCGCGAGCGCCGCCCATTCGCGCTGGTTGCCTTGCCCTTGTTCCGTGTGCGGCAGCTCGGGCAACGGCTTGTCGGGATCGAACTTCGAGCAGTCGACGCCGAGCCGGATCGACAGGTTCGGGATGTTGCTGTCCACGTGGACGAGATCGTCCATGTAGCGCTTCTTCGCGAGCGCCTCCGCGCGCGTGCGGCCGACATACACCTGGTTGGCGGGCAGGATCTTCACGTGATCGGGGTTGCGCCCGGCCGCGACCGCGCGCGACTTCACGTCGCGGTAGAACGCACGGCCCGTCTCGATGCTGCGCGCGTTGCCGAACACCAGGTCGGCCGAACGCGCGGCCATGTCGCGCGCTTCCTCCGACGCACCGGCGAGCGCGATCACCGGCCAGCCCTGCACGGGCCGCGCGATGTTCAGCGGCCCCTTGACCGAGAAGAACTTGCCCTTGTGGTTGAGCGGCCGGATCTTGTCGAGATCGGAGAACACCCCCGCCTCCTTGTCCATCACGAGCGCGTGATCGGACCAGCCGTCCCACAGCCCCGTCACGACGTCGAAGAACTCCTCGGCGCGCTCGTAGCGTTCGGCGTGGCGCAGCGCGGTCTCGAGACCGAAGTTGAGCGCAGCCTCCGGGTTCACCGTCGTGACGATGTTCCAGCCCGCGCGGCCGCCGCTCAGGTGGTCGAGCGACGCGAAGCGGCGCGCAAGCAGGTACGGATCCTCGTAGCTCGTCGTGCCGGTCGCGATCAGGCCGATGCGGTCGGTGCATGCGGCGATCGCCGACAGCATCACGAGCGGGTCGTACGACGTGATCGTGCCGCTGCGCTTGAGCGCATTCGGCGGCATCGGCATCACCGCGAGGTGGTCGGCGGTGAAGACCGCGTCGAAGCACGCGTGCTCGAGCTTCTGCGCGAGCGACCGGATCACCGGCCAGTTGAAGTTCGCGAGCGTCGGCGCGCTCGGGTGCCGCCACCACGCCGTGTGCAGGCAGATGGGGCGCATGAATCCACCCAGGCAGAGTTGCTTCGTCATACGGGATTCCTCGTCATTGGAATGCGGCGCGAAACGTGCGGGCCGCGCGCGTGCTGCCCGTGTCGGCGTCAGCGCGCGGCGTTGAAGCGGGCGAAGCCGGTCTCGAGGTCGCCGATCAGGTCGTCGGCGTTTTCGAGCCCGATGTGAAAGCGCACGCACGGGCCGCCCGGGTCCCAGTGCGACGCGGTGCGGTACGCACTGCAGTCGAACGGCATCGCGAGGCTTTCATAGCCGCCCCATGAATAGCCGAGCCCGAAATACGCGAGCCCCTCGAGCAGCGCGGCGACGGCCTGCGCGGGCGCCGGGCGCAGCACGATGGAGAACAGCCCCGTCGCGCCGCCGAAGTCGCGCACCCACAGCGCATGGCCGGGATCGTCCTCGAGCGCCGGATGGCACACGCGCCGCACTTCCGGACGCGCGGCGAGCCAGCGCGCGACGCGCAGCGCGTTCGCCTGGTGCTGGCGAAGCCGCACGCCGAGCGTCCGGATGCCACGCAGCGTGAGAAACGCGTCGTCCGAGCCGACGCACTGCCCCGTGTCGCGCTGATACTGTTCGAGCGCCGGCAGCGCGCGCGCGGACGCCGACACCATGCCGATCATCACGTCCGCATGACCGGCGAGGTACTTGGTGCCGGCCTGGATCACGAGATCGGCGCCGTGCGCGAACGCGTCGAAGAACAGCGGCGTCGCCCACGTGTTGTCGAACAGCACCACGAGCCCGCGGTCGCGCGCGAGCGCGGCAAACGCCGGCACGTCGCACAGCTCCATGCTCTGCGACGCGGGCGCTTCGAGATACAGCGCGCGCGTGTTCGGCCGGATCAGCGCGGCGAGCGCGTCAACCGACGCGAGCGGATCGAAGTAGGTCGTCTCGATGCCCGCGCGCCGCAGCACGCCGTCGCACAGCTGGCGCGCGGGCTTGTACACCGCATCCGTCATCAGCAGATGGTCGCCGGCCGACAGGCACGACGACAGCGCGGTCGTGATCGCGGCAAGCCCCGACGGACACAGCACGACACCCGCGCCGTGATCGAGCGCGCGCACCGCGTCCTGCAGCGCGGCCGTGGTCGGCGTGCCGCGCCGGCCGTACACGTATGGCTGCGTGTAGCCGAGCAGGTCGGCCACGCTCGGCGCGAGCACCGTCGAGCCGCGATACACCGGCGGGTTGACGAAGCCGTGATACGCGGCCGGCGCGCGGCCGCCCGTGACGAGCACGGTGTCGACCTGCGCATCGGCCGCCGGATGGTTCGGGGCGGGCCGCACGGTCAGCCCTTCACGATCCGCACGGCGCCGCGCGCCGCGCTCGTCGTCATCGCCGCGTATGCGCGCAGCGCGCCCGACACGCGGCGCTGCCGCTTCTCGGGCTGCCACGCGCGCGCGCCGCGCTCCTCCATCGCCGCGCGGCGGCGCCGCAGTTCGTCGTCGGACACGAGGACGTTGATCGAGCGGTTCGGGATGTCGATCTCGATCGCGTCGCCGTTCTCGAGCAGCCCGATCTCGCCGCCCTCCGCCGCCTCGGGCGATACGTGCCCGATCGACAGCCCCGACGAGCCGCCGGAGAAGCGACCGTCGGTGATCAGCGCGCACTGCTTCGCGAGCCCCTTCGATTTCAGGTAGCTGGTCGGGTAGAGCATCTCCTGCATGCCCGGGCCGCCCCGCGGCCCCTCGTAGCGGACGATCACGATGTCGCCCGGGCCGACCGCACCGCCGAGGATGCCTTCGACCGCCTCCTCCTGCCCTTCGAACACGCGCGCGGTGCCGGTGAATTTCAGCATCCCGCCGTCGACGCCCGCGGTCTTCACGATGCAGCCGTCGCGCGCGATGTTGCCGAACAGCACCGCGAGCCCGCCGTCGCGCGAGAACGCATGCTCGGCATCGCGGATGCAGCCGTTCGCGCGGTCGAGATCGAGTTCGTCGTAGCGGTTGTCCTGGCTGAACGCGACATGCGTGCGCACGCCGCCGGGCGCCGCGCGATAGAAGCGCGACACCGAATCGACGCGGTTGCGCATCACGTCCCAGCGCGCGAGCACGTGCGCGACGCTCGGCGCATGGACGGTCGGCAGCGTCGTGTTCAGCAGCCCCGCGCGATCGAGTTCGCCCATGATCCCGATCACGCCGCCGGCCCGGTGCACGTCCTCCATGTGGACGTCCTGCACCGACGGCGCGACCTTGCACAGCACCGGCACGCGGCGCGACAGCCGGTCGATGTCGGCCATCGTGAAGTGCACCTCGCCTTCGTGCGCGGCGGCGAGCAGGTGCAATACCGTATTGGTCGAGCCGCCCATCGCGATGTCGAGCGTCATCGCGTTCTCGAACGCGTCGCGCGTCGCGATCGAGCGCGGCAGCACGCTCGCGTCGTCCTGCTCGTAGTAGCGGCGCGCGAGATCGACGATCGTGCGCCCGGCCTCGATGAACAGGCGCTTGCGCTCGGCATGCGTCGCAAGCACCGAGCCGTTGCCGGGCAGCGCGAGCCCGAGCGCCTCGGCGAGGCAGTTCATCGAGTTCGCGGTAAACATCCCGGAACACGAGCCGCAGGTCGGGCACGCGACGTTCTCGACCGCGCGCACCTCGTCGTCCGTCACCTGGGAGTCGGCCGCCACCACCATTGCGTCGATCAGGTCGAACGCGCGGCGCTTGCCGCGGAACGTCAGCTTGCCGGATTCCATCGGGCCGCCGGACACGAAGACCACCGGGATGTTCAGGCGCATCGCGGCCATCAGCATCCCCGGCGTGATCTTGTCGCAGTTCGAGATGCAGACCATCGCGTCCGCGCAGTGCGCGTTGACCATGTACTCGACGCTGTCGGCGATCAGCTCGCGCGACGGCAGGCTGTACAGCATGCCGTCGTGGCCCATCGCGATGCCGTCGTCGATCGCGATCGTGTTGAACTCCTTCGCGACCGCGCCGGCCGCTTCGATCTCGCGCGCGACGAGCTGGCCGAGATCCTTCAGGTGCACGTGACCGGGCACGAACTGCGTGAACGAATTGACGACCGCGATGATCGGCTTGTCGAAATCGGCGTCGGTCATCCCGGTGGCGCGCCACAGGCTGCGCGCGCCCGCCATGTTGCGGCCGTGCGTGGAAGTGCGTGAACGATAGGTGGGCATCGTGATCCTCGGTTGATTCGTTGCGAAATGGGGGCGGGCGGCGGGCTTCCGTCAATGCGGCCTGCCGGCCGCGCCCCAGTTGTTGTCGTTCTTCGCGAGCGTCGGCAGCACGAACGACAGGATCTTTCTCCGGTCGAGATCGGACGACACGCTGAGCTTGTATTCGAGCGCCGTCAGCTTGATCACGATGGACCTGAGCGCCTGGGTCAGGCGTTCGTAGCCCCCTTCGAAATAGAGCGAACCGCCACGCTGCGCGATCACGCCGTGACGGGACAGGTAATGAAACAGCGCGACCGACGAGCGCGCGTCGTAGTTGTCGAGCGGCGGCGCCTGCAGCGGGTAGCGGATCAGGCGCTCGGCCAGGATGTACTGGATCGAGGCGCGCAGCACGCGGTCGTCCGAGCGCAGCCGGAACAGCGCGAGGATCGACAGGATGTCGACCCGCAACTCCTCCGCGCCCGCACCGTTGCGCGTGCTCTTCGCATCGAGGTACTCCGGGATCGGCAGGAAGCCCGTGCGATGGTGGTACTCGTGCAGGTGGACCCAGATCGCGCTCGCCTGCGTCAGCAGCTCGTCGTCCGCCGCGAGCAGATCCGGGAACGCGGTGGGCGACCAGTTCGCCTCGATTGCCGGGCGCGTGTGGCGCTTGAAGCGCTCGACGAACTTGTCGATGAAGTAGTACGCCTTGTGATAGGCGCGCAGGTCGGCGTCGATGAAGTTCTCGCCGAATACCGCGACCGCGAGCGGATTGAGAAAGCCGTCCGTGCACATGCGGATCTGCACCGGCAACGCGTTGCCGTCCGGCGCGATCGCGAGCACGCTCGGCGGAATCGGCACGGGCGCGATCGCGGCCGCCTCGAGGAACGCGTCGGCGTTGTAGGGCACGTCGAAGAACCCGAGGATGAAGCTCGGGTCCACCGAGTACGTGAGATCGAGCAGGCGCCCCGATGCGAGGCAGCGGTTCTCCAGCGCCACGAGCAGCGCACGCACATGCGGGTTGTCGGCGTAGTCGCCGAGATGCGTGCGTGCGCACTGCGCGATGCGCGCGACGTCGGTGCGAAAACCGCCGGCGAGGATCTCGCCGCGGCAGCGGTTGGTGGCTAGTACGATTTCGCGTTTCATGTCGGTCATCCTGTCGGCACGCGTCGTCACACGACGCGGAACTCCCGCTGCAGATAGACGAGCGTGTCGTCGTCGGGCGCCGCACAATGCAGCGCCACCACTTCGCCGACCAGCAGCTCATGCGTCGCCGCGCTCATCGACGCGACGAGCCGGCAGTCGAGCGCGATGCGCGCGCTCGCCAGCACCGGCGCACGCGTCGCGAGCTCGCCCCACTCGCCCACCGTGAAGCGCGCGTCGCGCGCGTGCGCGGTCCTGCCCGAGAACACGTCGGCGAGAAACCGGTCGGCGGCGCCGAGCGTGTTCACGCAGAACACCTCGTTCGCGATCAGCTGCTGCGCCGATACGCTGCCGCGATTGACGGACACGAGCACCGTCGGCGGCGCATCGGACACCGACAGCACGGCGGTCGCCGTCATGCCGCAGCGCCCGGCAGGTCCGTCGCTCGTGAGTACGTGAACGGCCGACGCCACGCGGCACATCGCGTCGCGAAAGCGCTGCGGCGAGGCGCCCATCGACTGGTCGGGGAACAGTGCGGGTTCGTTGTGGATCATGTCCTGTCTCCGTGCATGGGGGAAAAGCCGCGCATCGCTACCGGTTCACCAGCGCCTTCGGCAGCGACAGCGCGAGCAGTCCGCCCAGCGCCATGCAGCCGGCCATCATGTAGAGGCCCGCGTCGTTCGATGCGGTCAGTTGCTTGAGCAGCCCCATCAGGTAAGGGCCGAGGAAGCCCGCGAGATTGCCGACGGAGTTGATCATCGCGATCCCGGCGGCGGCCGCGGTGCCGCCGAGGAACGCGGTCGGCAGGCTCCAGAACAGCGGGATCGCGGTGAGGATGCCCATCGTCGCGAGCGTCAGCGCCGCGATCGCAAGCCCCGTCTGATGCGCCCAGCCGACCGCGAGCACGAGCCCCACCGTGCCCATCGCACCGGGCACCGCGAGGTGCCAGCGGCGCTCGCGAAGGCGATCCGAACTGCGTGCGATCGCGATCATCGCGACCACCGCAAGCGCATACGGCACCGTCGACAGCAGCCCGATCGTCAGCGGATCGGCCACGCCCGTCGCATGGATGAGCGTCGGCAGCCAGAAGCCGACGCCGTACAGGCCGATCACGAACGAGAAGTAGATCGCGCACATCAGCCACACGCGCGGATTCGCGAGCACCGCCCCGAGCGACAGGTGAGACTTGACCGCGTCCTCGGCATTCACGTTGCGTTCGAGCAGCGCGCGCTCCTCGTCGTTCAGCCACTTCGCCTGCGCGATCCGGTCGTCGAGCAGCGCGTAGACGAGCAAACCCGCGACGATCGACGGCAGCCCTTCGAGCAGATACAGCCACTGCCAGCCGTGCCACGCGTTGATGCCGTCGAACGCCTTCAGGATGTAGCCGGAAATCGGGCCGCCGACGACGCCCGACAGCGCGACGGCCGTCATGAACACCGTCGTGATCCGCCCCCGCCGATGGGCCGGATACCAGTAGGTCAGGTACAGGATCACGCCCGGAAAGAAACCGGCCTCGGCGGCGCCGAGCAGGAACCGCATCGCGTAGAACGCCGTCGGCGTCGTGACGAACATCGTCAGCGCGGACACCGCGCCCCACGTCACCATGATTCGCGCGATCCAGACGCGTGCGCCGATGCGGTGGAGGATCAGGTTACTCGGCACCTCGAAGATGAAATAGCCGAAGAAGAAGATGCCGGCGCCGAGCCCGTAGGCCGCGTCGGACAGCCCGAGATCGCCTGCCATCTGCAGCTTCGCGAAGCCCACGTTCACGCGGTCGAGATACGACACCAGGTAACAGAACAGCAGCAACGGCATCAGCCGCCACGCGACCTTGCGATAGGCGGCGTCTTCCGACACCCGCGCTGCGGGCGATACGGTCGATACGAGCGTCTCCATGATTTTTTTCCTTGTTTTCGATCGATTGTCATTCGTTGCGCACGGCGTCCTGCACGCGTCGCCCGACGGCGGCACCCGCGATCCGGCGCACAAGGCGGCGAGCCGTCCTCCTCCGGTCGGCTCGTTCTCGCATGCGGGGTGCCGCGTGCCGCACACCTGTGTGCGGCACGCCGGGCGGGTGTCGATCCGGCTCGCGGGCGCGGATCAGGTGCGCATCGGCCTCGCGAGGTCCGTTCGTGGCGTTGCCGCGGGTCCGGGGGCTCGTTGTACGTCGTTGTGCCCGGGCGCTGCGTCGCAGGCAACGCGCAAGATGCGCATGACGCGCGGATGGTCGAAAGCCTTGTTCATGTTCAACCTTTTGCTCACATGCCCGCTTAGGGCGCCTTTAAAACGCTCGCGACGTTCGAAGTCGCGAACGCACCGCTGGATCGGGCGCTCTTGTGGAGCGCTCGATGCCTTGATTCCGTCATGCCGCACGCGACGGCCGATCGCGCAGCCCCGCCATGTAGGCGACCGTGCGGTCGCGATACGCCGCCGACACGCCCGCGTCGGCCAGCCCGCGAACCAGCAGGTCGCGGTAGCGCGCGCTCGGCGCGGCGTCGCAATCGAGCGTGACCGCACCGCGATATGTCAGCGCATGTACGCGCCGCCCGCCGGGCGCCAGCACCTCGACCGCGTAGCGGACGTAGCGGCCGAGATGCACGCCTTCGCGACGCTCGAGCGCGTCGAGCATGCGCATCGGCAACCGGTATAACGCGCCCTCGACGATCGCACCGGCAGCCGGCTCGATGTTCGCGCAGCAGACCGGCTCGTTGAGCGACGCGTAATTGAACGCGAGGCGATGGCCGTCGAGCCGCGCCGCGCCCGCGAAGTACGTCGCCGCGTCGCAGCCGAGCGACGCCGACAGGCTCGCAAGGTTCATGCACGAGCCGTATGCGAAATACGCGAACGGCTCGTCACGAAGCAGGTCGTCCGGTGTCGTCACGACGCGCTCGCGGCATGCGACGTGCCGAGCACGTAGTGGTCGTAGATCGCCGCGACCGACGCGATCGAGTCGAGCACGAAGTCGCCGATCGGGATGTCGATCCTGAGCGTCTGCTCGATGAACAGCACGAAGTGCACAAGCGACAGCGAATCGAGCAGGTTGGCGTCGAGCAGGTTCGTCTGCGCGGTCACGCGCGCCGGCGCGCCCGGGTCGATCCCGGCCAGAAACGTCTTCACGCTGTCGATCAATTCGTCGAGGCTCATCATCCGCATCACGATCACGCTCCAGAAACGCACGTTCATCCCGGCCCGCGCGCATCGCACTGGCCGGCTTCGTCTTCACCGAACCGCAAGATCCTTCACATCGTCCTTCGCTTTTGACTTTCGATCGGGCGTCATGCACCATGCGACGCGTCGACACGACAAACCCGGTCAGCATCTCCACCAGAGATAAATAGGAGACTTAATCAATATGACAACTCATACGCTGTTCTACTGCCCCGGCCATCTTTCGTTTGCACCGCACGTCATCTTGCGCGAGCTGGGCGAACCATTCGAACTCGCACTCGTCTCGATCAAGGACGGTGCGACGCAGAGCGCCGAATTCCGGCAGCTCAACCCGAAAGGCAAGGTGCCCGTGCTGCACACCGGCGACGAAGTGCTGACGGAGTCGTCGGCGATCCTGCTTTATCTCGCGCTGCGCTTTCCGCAGGCGCGGCTCGTGCCCGATACCGCGATGGGCCTCGCACGTGCCGTCGAGTGGATGAACTGGCTGGCGTCAGTGTTGCCCGGAACGGTCGCGCTCAACTTCCATCCGTCGCGTTTCAGCGAAGACCCGGCCGCGCACGACGGCATTCGCGCGAAAGGCCGCGCGGGCATCCTCGCTGCGTATGCGCAGATTGACGAACGGCTCGCGGCGCGCGACTGGGCGCTCGGCGAGCACTACTCGATCGTCGATCCGATGCTGCTGATATTTTTCAAATGGGGGAACATGCTGAAGCTCGACATGCGCGGGTTCGAACATTGGGCCGCGCATACGGAACGCATGCTCCGCCGCCCTGCCGTCGCGACCGCGTTGTCGGTCGAACAGATCTCGATCTGGGCGTAGCGGCGAAGCCGGGTCGGGTTTGCGCCCGATCCGGAATGCCGCCCGCGTCCGTCGCGTCTCCTTCATCTTCTCAGGTCCTTTTCGCCGCTTTTCTTTGTCTGTTGCGCCGATCCTGCACACGCGCGCGCACATGCGTCGCGCACGCCACGGATCGTCCAGGCCACGACTCCGGGAACAGGAGCCACGACCGCAATCGCATATGACGTTCTCTGCTTGTGCGGCGCTACACCGCTCAGCTCATTTTCTGCGATCGCATCGAATGCGTGAACAATGCAACATCCATTTCGTGACGTCCAATATATTTTTCGTCTTCCACTAAGTCGCCACGCATATTAGTCATCGATTGGCCGGCGAGTCCGATATTGCCAATCCTTGCGAATTGATTGCGGCGGAAGGAGCGGGATTGGCGCGCATTGCCGGGGCAAAATCGGCTTCGACTGGCGACCAACCCCGAGCGGTCTCGATATGGCACGTCAGCAACGCAATCCAGCTTCCGGATTTCGTTGAGTGCATTCGCTGAATGCTTCGGCTGCCGACGTCGCGCCGGCTTGTTCCGTCGAGGTCGTTGTCAGCGCAACGAAAGCCACGGTGGCCGTGCGGGACAGCGGCCCGCCGCTCGCGAACGACAAAGTCGAGCCCGGCTGCGCATTGCTGCGTATCGCTGGGTATTGCCGAACGCACGGCGCCAGCCGACCGGTGGCCCATTCGAATCGCCGATGCCGACGCGGCGGCGCAGGTGCGCCGTGCCGCCGAACAAAATGAAATTGACCGGCCCGCCATCGGCAGCAAACGCGTCGCCGCCTGAGGCCGTGAGCATGACAACGAGAAGCAGGCGCGCTCAGTGCAAAAGCGTGTCGACAAACTCAAGGAAGACCGGACCGTCGCCACGATGAGCGGCGGTGAGCGGCGGTGAGCGCGCACGTCTGTAGTTTCCGGCGCTGTCGACGGCCAGCGATCACCCGCGATGATCGGCCTCCCGCACGCTACGCAATCCGCAGGAACATCCCCGCCTTCTCCGGCAGCGACGACGGCTGGAAACCATAACGTTCATAGAACTTCGGCGTGCCGTGATCGGCCATCAGGCTGACATACGCGGTCGGCGGCGCATTCTCGTGAACGTAGCCCATCAGCGCCCGCATGATCAGGTCACCTACGCCTTTCTTCTGGTGAGCGGGCAACACCGCGATGTCCACGATCTCGAAGAAGCAGCCGCCGTCGCCGATGACCCTGCCGATTCCGACCGGCACACCGTCGCAGTACGCCACGACGCTGAAAAGCCCGTTCTTCAACCCGATCGTCGCGGCCTGTTCCGACTTCCTGCTCAACCCTGCGGCAAGACGAATGTCGATGTAGGTGGATACCGGCGGAACTTCGTGTCGAACGATGTAAGCCATGCGAGCCTTTCAGGTAAGCCGTACAGGCGGATGGACCGGCCCCGCCGCGGATGAGTCCGTCGAACCCGGAGCCCGAACGCGCGCATCAAACGAGACCATGACGACGAATCGGGCGAGGCGGCAGGCCGCGGGTACAACCACCCACCGCCGACGGCCTCGCCCAGGTCCGCAAGGCGGCTTAGAGAATCCGCTCCAGCGCGTCGGCAAACCGCGCAACCGCACCGTCGACATCATGCAGCTTGTCCAAACCGAACAACCCCAGACGGAAGGTCTTGAAATCCTCCGGCTCGTCGCATTGCAGCGGCACGCCGGCCGCGATCTGCAAGCCCACGTCGGCGAACTTCTTCCCCGATCGAATCCCGTCGTCGTCCGTGTAGCTGACCACGACGCCCGGCGCCTCGAAGCCTTCAGCCGCCACGCTCCGGAAACCCTTGTCGGCCAGCAGCGCGCGAATGCGCTTGCCGAGCTCGAGCTGCTCCGCCTTCACCTTGTCGAACCCGTATGCCTCGGTTTCCTTCATCACGTCGCGCAGCGTCGTGAGGCTGTCCGTGGGCATCGTCGCGTGGTACGCGAACCCGCCGCCCTCGTAGGCTTCCATGATCTGCAGCCACTTGCGGAGATCGCACGCGAAGCTGGTGCTGGTCGTGCCATCGATGCGCTCGCGGGCGAGCGGGCTCAGCATGACCATCGCGCAGCACGGCGACGCGCTCCAGCCCTTCTGCGGCGCGCTAATCAGGATGTCGACGCCGCTCGCCTGCATGTCGACCCACACCGTGCCGGACGCGATGCAATCCAGCACGAACATGCCGCCGACCGCATGCACGGCGTCGGCCACCGCGCGCAGATACGCATCGGGCAGCATCATCCCGGACGCGGTTTCGACATGCGGCGCAAAGACCAGATCCGGCTTGTGTTCCTTGATCGCGGCGACCACTTCGTCGAGCGGGGCCGGCGCATACGCGGCCTGCCGCCCCGCTTCGACCGGGCGCGCCTTCAGCACCGTCGTTTCGGACGGAATGCTGCCCATGTCGAAAATCTGCGACCAGCGGAAACTGAACCAGCCGTTGCGGATGACCAGGCACTTCTTGTTCGTTGCAAACTGCCGCGCGACGGCTTCCATGCCGAACGTCCCGCTGCCCGGGACGATCACGACCGACTTCGCGTTGTAGACTTTTTTCAGTATGCCGGAGATGTCGCGCATGACGCCCTGAAAGCGCTGCGACATATGGTTGACCGAGCGATCGGTGTACACCACCGAATATTCGAGGAGCCCCTCGCGGTCAACATCGGGAAGTAAACCTGGCATGCTCGCCTCCGGTGAAAAATGAACGATGAATTCCGGGCAAGCAGTGTCCGCGACGCGATACCGCCCTGCCCCAATGCAATTGCGCTGTTTCCTCGACGAAAGCAGATTCTAACGAACGCCGCCCGCCGCTTGGGGCATATTTTGGCGGCTGCCCGGCGCAGGCCCGGCATGACGCACCGCAACGCGGCTGCCGCGGCGCCCGGTTCAATCCCCTGCCCCGTGGCCGCCCGCGTCGGCCGGTGCGGCGCACGAAGCCCTGTTCGACGTATGGATAAACGCCACTTCCGGGGCATGCCGCCTACCATGTCGGCTCACCTTTCACGACAGAGTCTTCGATGATCCCCAACCGCGCATCATCCCGGCAGCCGTCGACCGATCCCGCACTCGCCGAGCGCGTCGATGCGGTACTGTCCCGTCAACTCGAAACACATCGCCTCGTTGGTGTGGTCGTCCTGATCGCACGCGACGGCGAACTCGTCTATCGCCGCGCGGCCGGGTTCGCCGATCGCGAAGCGCGCACGCCGATGCGCGAGGACACGCTGTTCAGGCTCGCGTCGGTGACGAAGCCGATCGTCTCGGCGGCCGCGATGGCGCTCGTCGCGCAACACAAGCTGTCGCTCGACGACGACGTCACGCGCTGGCTGCCCGGGTTCCGCCCGGCGCTGCGCGACGGCAGCGTGCCGGTGATCAGGGTGCGCCACCTGCTCACGCATACGGCCGGCCTCGGCTATCGCTTCACGGAAGCCGACGCGACCGGCCCCTATGCACGCGCGGGCGCCTCCGACGGGCTCGATGCCGCATCGATCACGCTCGCCGAAAACCTGCGCAGGATCGCGAGCGTGCCGCTGCAGTTCGCGCCGGGAACCGGCTGGAACTATTCGCTTTCCATCGACGTGGTCGGCGCGCTGATCGAGGCCGTCAGCGGGTTGCCGCTCGCCGAAGCCATCGACACGCTCGTGCTCCGCCCGCTCGGCGCCCGCGACACGGGATTCGTCGCACGCGATCCCGCGCGGCTCGCGACGCCCTACGTCAACGACACGCCGCAACCGCACCGGCTCGCCGAAAACGAAACCGTGCCCATCTTCGACGGAACCGTCGGCGTGACGTATTCGCCGTCGCGCGCGCTCGACGCGGATGCGTTCCCGTCGGGCGGCGCCGGGATGGTCGGCACCGCCGGCGACGTGCTGAACCTGCTGGACACGCTGCGCGCGGGCGGCGGTTCGCTGCTGCCGGCCGACCTGGTCGACGAGATGGGCCGCGCCCACACCGGCAACCTCGAATTGCCCGACCTGCCCGGCGCGGGGTTCGGAATCGGGTTCTCGGTATTGCGCGACCCGCTCGCGGCGGCATCGCCGGAATCCGTGGGCACGTGGCGCTGGGGCGGCGTGTACGGGCATTCGTGGTTCGTCGACCGCGCCCGCGGGCTCACCGTCGTGTCGCTGTCGAACACGCTTTACGAAGGGATGAACGGCCAGTACACGATCGATCTGCGCGACGCGATCTACGGCGCCGGCTGACGCGCGCAACAAAAAAGGCCCGACACAGTCGGGCCAATGAGTTGAGACACAAGGAGAATCCCGCCCACCACACCGGGCGGGGTACGCCGCGCTACACGACGTTCTTTTCGACGATCGGCCGGTTTTCCAGCACTCGCGCCCAGCCGAGCGACGACAGGTCGAGCGTGTCGTAACGCCCGCCCAGAATGAGTTCGCTGACCCCGCGCCCCGTCGCCGGCCCTTGCTGCAGCCCATGGCCGCTGTAGCCGTTCGCGAACACGACGTTGTCGAGGTCCGGGTGATACCCGATGATCGCGTTGTGGTCGAACACGTTGTACTCGTAGTACCCGGACCAGCAGTTCTCCACGCGCAGCGCCTCGAACTCCGGCACGCGGTTCGCGAGCGTCGGCCAGATCACCTCGTCGAACAGGTCGTGGTCGACTTCGTCGAGCGGCAGGTCGTCCGGATCGCGATCCGGGCTCGGCGACGTCCCGCAGATGTACGTGCGCCCTTCCGGCCGGAAATACACGCCGGTCGGGTCGATCAGCAGCGGGCAATCCGTGAGCCTGGCAGGCGACGACACGTTGAAGATGCTGCGGCGCCGCGCATGGACGGGGATGTCGATGCCCATCATCGACGACAGCGTGCGGGCCCACGCACCGGCCGCGTTGACGAGCGTGTCGCACGCATGGCGTTCGCCATCGGCCGTGACCACATGCGTCGCCTTGCGGCCGTCGCGCACCACCGCCGTCACGTCGGACGGCACGTAGCGCGCGCCCAGCGCCTGCGCCTTCTTGCGCAATGCCTGCACGAGCCCGTAGCCGTCGAACCAGCCTTCGCCGCTCACGCCATATGAGCCCGATACGAGATCGTCGACGTTCAGCCACGGAAACTTCGCGCGCAGCGCATCGCGGTCCATCAGCCGGATATCCGCGCCGAGGCTCGTCTGCAGCGCATGGTTCTCGCGCAGCGTCGCGTCGCCGGCCGGCGTCGCGAGGAACAGGTAACCGCCTTCGTGCAGGTCGATCGACGGCTGGTGGCCGTCCACTTCGAGCCGTTCGCCGATCGTGCGCAGGAAGTCGATGCCGAACAGCGACATCTGGATCGACAGCGGCGTCGAGAACTGCTGGCGAATCGACGCGGCCGACAACGCCGACGACGATCTCGCATAGGTGGGGTCGCGCTCGATGACGGTCACGGATACCGTGGGATCGGTGGCGCGCAGGAAATAGGCGATCGAGCTGCCGATCACACCACCGCCGACGATGACGACTTGAGAACTCACGACTGACTCCAGTTGCACATGAAGGGCGCGGCCAGCCGGCTGCGCCCGTGGGTTGTTCGTGCCGCGTCGCACGCGGCGTCGCGCGGGCGGACTCGTGCGGCTGCCGCACCGGCGTGCGCCGCGATCGCAACCGATCGCCGATGGCATTTCAGCACGTCCGGCAGCACCGCGAAAGTCCGCGCGCGCCTGTTGCGTTCAATCCGCCGATTTCGTCGTGACGGGCTGCCACGCGGCGTTCTTCACCTCGTACAGCGTCGAGCTCGGGTTCTTCAGGTCGCCCGTGTTCGTGAACGCGATCGTGCCCGTGATGCCGTCGTAGCGCGTGCCCTTCAGCGCGCCGTTGAAATCGGCCGGCTTCGTCGAGTTCGCCTTCTGCATCGCGTTGATCGCGATCCACGTCGCGTCGTACGCGAACGGCGCATACGCGAGCATGTCGACGCCGTACTTCTGCTTGAATTTCGTTTCGAACAGCTTGCCCTTCGCGAGACGCGACAGCGGCTGCCCGTATTCCCACACCGACGCGCCTTCGGCCGCATTGCCGGCCAGCTTGATGAAGTTCGCGTTCATCACGCCGCCGCCCGCGAGGAACTGCGCGCGGATGCCGAGCTGGCGCATGCGCTTCACGAGCATCGCGGCCTGTGCGTCGAGCCCGCCGAAGAACACGAGATCGGCGTTGGTGCTCTTGATCTTCGTGAGCTGCGCGCTGAAGTCGACGGCCTTGTCGTTCGTGAATTCGCGCGTGACGATCGTGCCGCCGTTCGCCTTCACGGCCTTCTCGAATTCGTCGGCTTCGCCCTGGCCGAACGCGGTGCGATCGTCGATGATCGCGATGCGCTTCGCCTTCGTCACGCTCGCGGCGTACGCACCGGCGTTGCCCGCGTTTTGCGTATCGGTCGCGATCACGCGATACACGGTGCCGAGCCCGGCGCGCGTGATGTCGGGATTGGTCGCCGACGGCGTGATCATCGGAATGCCGGCCTTCGCGTAGATCTTCGACGCGGGCAGCGTCGTGCCCGAATTGAAGTGGCCGATCACGACGGCCACCTGCGCGTCGGCGAGCTGCTGCGCGGCCTGCACGCCGGTGCGCGGATCGCTCTGGTCGTCCTGCGACGCGACGACGAACTTCACGGGCTTGCCGCCCACCGTCGGATGCGCGGCATTCGCTTCGTCGACGGCCATGCGCACGCCGTTCTCGATGTCCTTGCCGTAGGCGGCGCCGCCCCCCGTCAGCGGGCCGGCGACGCCGACCTTGACGACCGTCTCCTGCGCGTGGGCCGCGCCCGTCTGGAGCGCGAGAATCGCGGCGGTCAATGCGACGCCGGAAAGCGAACGAATGCGGAACGTCATGACAATCCTTGTTCTGGGGGCCGGGATGCAACGCGCGACCACCGCGCGTCGGCGCCCTCTCGCGTGCCGGTCGTCTCGTCCGCTACCGGGGCGTCGTGCAACGCACCTGGCCGGTCGATCGCCGCGGCTCCGTCTCCGAAGAGCCTTTCATCGCGAAAGAGGTGAATGGATTGTGGGTAGCCAATACCCGTGCAGCAAACGAAATATCGGAACTATGTAGTGAGGATTTGTCATCAAGTTCCGCATGCGCGGCCGGCCCGCGGCCCGCGCAACCGTGAACCGCGGGCAGGCAGTTTTCATGGGAAGCGGCGCCGGCGCCCGTCCATCAAGGCCGGTCGTGGTCATGCCGGCGGCGCATCATCGTTGCGATGACGGCCCGGCCGGCCATCGCGACGCCCGCGGCGCCGCGTTATCGGTCAGTGCCGATCGGCGCCCGTCTGCTTGCGCGCCGCATCCGCCGCCTCGCCCGCCTGCTCCTGAAGCTTGCCGGCCTGCTGTTCGGCGACACCTTCGGCTTCCGTCTTGCGGTCGCCCGTGACCTTGCCGAGCGCTTCCTTGACCGAACCCTTGACCTGCTTGAGCTTGCCTTCGATCCGATTCCTGTCCATGGTCGTCTCCTGCGATGGTTGGGGAGAACCGGCGGCGTGACGGCCAGCGCCGCACCGCCGAGTGGACAGGATCGCAAGCGGGCGCCGCGCGCGGCAGATGCGGATGCACCAGCGCGCATGGTGCATTCGTACCGACGGCGTCAGTCCTTGCCGTTCTCGCCCGCCTTCGCGCCGCGCGTGCCGTTTGCATCGGCCGCGCCGACGATCCCGCGTTCGCGCGCCCACACGATCGCCTCGGCGCGGCTGTGCACGTCGAGCTTCGCGTAGATCGTCGCGACGTGATTGCGCACGGTGTTCGGCGCGAGCCCGAGGCGGCCGGCGATTTCCTTGTCGGCGAGACCGTGGCACAGCAGGTCGAACACGTCGCGCTCGCGCGCGGTCAGGTCCGACAGTTGCGCGCCCGCATCCGGCGCGTTCGCGCGCCGCACGTTCGCCAGCTTCTCGATCAGCGTGCGGCTGAACCATGACGCATCCTGCATCGCCGTTTCGATCGCGTACACGAGTTCCATCTCCGTGCGCTTGCGATCGCTGATGTCGAGCAGCGCGACGAGCAGACAGTCGCGCCCGTGTATCGCGACGGGGTCGGCCGACACGACGCAGTCGCGCACGTCACCGTCGCGCGTGCGAATCTGCACGTCGGCGTTGCGCACGTTGCCGTCGCGCGCGAGCCGGCCTTCAATGCGCTGCCATGCGCCGCGTTCGGCCCACAACCCGATTTCCTCCGCGGATTTACCGAGCAGGTCGTCCTGCGCATGGCCCGTCATCGCGGCGAACGCGCCGTTCACGTCGAGCAATTCGAAGCGGTCGGCCGTGACGATCGCGGTGGCGACCGGCGCCATCCGGAACGCCGTCGCGAAGCGTTCCTCGCTCTGCCGCAGCGCGCGCTCGGCCTGCTTGCGCGGCTCGAGATCCATGAACGTAAACAGCATGCATGCCTCGTCGTTCATGTCGATCGGCTGCCCGGCGACGACCACGGCCTTCGTGCTGCCGTCCGCGAGTTTCAGCACGGCCTCCATCTGCGGAATCGTCGCGCCTTCGCCGAGCCGCTCGATCGCGAGCTCGCGCCGTTCGGCCTGTTCGAGCACGTCGATCTCGTACACCGAACGGCCGAGCACGTCGTCGCGCGCGTGGCCGGTCATGTCCAGAAAACCCTGGTTGACCTTCACGTAGCGCAGGTCGTCGAGCCGGCAGATCACGGCCGGCGCCGGGTTCGCGTTGAAGGTGCGCTCGAAGCGCTCCTCGGCGCTCGCCCATTCGGTCGCGTCGTGCAGCACCAGCGCGAGGCAGTCGGGTTCGCCGGCCGCGTTCGTCAGCACGAGGCTGCGGATGCGGTGGACCCAGCTCACGGTTTCGTCGGCGGCCGATTCCACTTCGACCGTCACGTCGCTGAACTCCTCGCCCGCGATCACGCGATCCATCGGATAGTGGCCGTCGCGCACCGGATGATTGTTCCGGTAGCGCAGCCGGAAGCGCTCGCGATAATCGGTGACGGTCTCGCCGAGCGCCTTCAGCTCGGTCACGCCGTGCATCGCGAGCGCGGCCTCGTTCGCCCAGACGATCCGCTGGTCGGGCTCGACCAGGATCACGCCCTCGGTGAGCCCCGCGATGATCTGGTGCAGCTGGCGCCGGTCGGTATGCGACTTCAGCACCTGTTCGTTTACCTGTTCGTTCATCGAATGCTTGTCCATGTCGTCATGCATGACCGCCGGCCCGGTTGCCGCTTCGTCGACACGCGCCGGCCGGCGCGTGTGGCGATGATCGCGTGCCGCATCCGTGCGCGACAGGCGCGGATGCACTAATCGCCATAGTACATTCGCACCGCGTGCCGCCACCGTGCGGCATCCCGCCGATCCCGGAAGCATTCTCCGCGCCTGCTTTGCGCGCGCCGCACCCCGCGAGCGCACCACCTCCCCTTCACGACACCCCCGTGCAAACGCACTAGGCGATCAGGTGAATTTGCGCGATGCCCGTGCACGTTCGACCCGGTACGCTGGTTCTGCATCGGCGCTCATGCGCTGCCATCCGAACCGCAGAGGAGAAGCACGATGAAGCTGCATCAGACACCCGATCCGACGCGGCCCGAACCGCCTCCGGACAGCCCGCCCGAACCGCCGCCCGGCACCGATCCGCCGGTTCCGCTGCCGCCCGACGTGCCGCGCCCGGACATGCCGCCGCGCGAGCCCGGCTACGACACGCCGATCGCCGGGTAATGGAGTAACGGAGTAACGGAGTAACGCGGGAGTAACGCGCGGCACGATCCGTGCTCGACGATCAGTCCACTCACCCCATCAATCGAAGGAGAACATCAATGAACAAAATCTCGCACCTTTCGACACTGCTCGCCGTCAGCGCGGCTTTCCTGCTCGGCGCCGCGCCGCTCACGAACGCGGTTGCGCAGGACGCATCCACCGACAACGGCGTGAAGACCGAATCGAACCAGCCCGTCACCGACACATGGATCACGACCAAGGTGAAGGGCCAGCTGGCCGCCACCGACGGCCTGAAGAGCGTCGACATCAGCGTGAAGACCGTCGACGGCGTCGTCACGCTGACCGGCGTGCTGCCGACGAAGATCGCCGTGAAGAAGGCGATCGCCGTGTCGCGCGCGGTCAAGGGCGTGAAGCACGTCGACGCATCCGGCCTGAAGGCGAAGGCCTGACCTCCCGGCGCGGCACGCCGCCGCGCTTTTTATCCCTGCACGACAAGGAGCACACGATGAACGAGGACAAGATCAAGGGCCAGTGGAAGCAGCTCACCGGCAAGCTGAAGGCCAAGTGGGGCAAGCTGACCGACGACGATCTGGCCGTCGCCGACGGCAATCGCGAGTATCTCGCCGGGAAGATCCAGGAACGGTACGGGATCGCCCGCGACGCGGCCGAGAAGCAGTTGAAGGAATTCGACCGCGAGCTGTGACGCGACAGCACATTCATCCAACCGCCGCGGCGCCGACGGCGTCGCGGTCACCAGGACCTACGACATGGGCAAATACCTGATCGCCTGGCTGCTCGGCGTGCCGGTCGGGCTGCTGGTGCTGTTCTTTCTGATCACGCACGTGTTCTGACGGCACGGCGCGTGGGATGCGCCGGCCGCTTTCCGCTTTCCACTTTCCCCAACCACATCGATGACCGTGACGCCGCGATCCGGCATTCGCCCGATCGCGCGTATTGCGTTGCATCGCGAGCCGCCGCCCAACGCAAATCGGGCAGGACGCCCTTGCGCCCTGCCCGATCGGCTCATTGCTTCCGCAAGCGGCGTACCCCGCTTTCGCTTCGTTACTTCGCCGCGTTCGCCGTCATCTTGAAGATGCCCTGCGCGTTGCCCGCGTCGAAACGCAGGTCGGTCACCCAGCGGCGCGCCGCCTGGTCGAACGTGCGCTTGCGCGTGATGAACTCGTAGAACGAGCCCGGCACGTTGCGCTTCACCGTGCCGCCGTCGCGCGTGCGGAACTCGCGCTCGACGGTGTCGGCACGATACGCGGTCTGGAACACGCGGCCCGAGCGCGAGCGCTCGACTTCCGGCTTCATCGGCCGGCCCTTCGCCTTCTCGTCGTCGGACAGCTTGAACACGTCGGCCACGCGGTCGGTCGCATGGTTGAACGCGTTGCCTTCGGTCGCGATCCACGCCATTTCCGCCGATTCCAGCAGCAGCGTTTCGTAATCGAGTTCGTTCGGCACATCGTGCTGGCGCGCGAACGCACCGACGATCTCCGGCAGCAGCGCGTGCGCGGCGTCGAGCGACAGCCAGCCTTCGCGCTCGACTTCCCACAGCAGCGCGACGGCCGCCGGCGACAGCGGATCGCGCGACGAGCTGACGACGTTCGTCACGGCCTGCTGGAATTCCTTCGAGAAACGTTCCGGATGCAGTTCGCTGACGAAGAACTGCGCGATTTCGTCCGGCGCGTCCTCATGCGCATACGCGCGGCCCGTCATGCCGAGCTTGTCGAGCGGGTAACGACCGTTCAGGCGGAAGCCGAGCGGGCGCAGGATGCGCGTGAACGCGGCCTCGCCCGGCGGCAGCGCGCCCGTGTGCGGCCAGCGCACCGTGCGCAGCGCACCGTGGTCGAAATAGACCGAGCCGCCGCTTTCGATCGCGTCGGCCGTATACGCGCGGCCGTTCGCCGAACGCTCGAGCAGCCCTTCGAACAGCGCCATGTTCATCGCCTGCGCGATTTCCGCGCGCGTCACGACGCCGTCTTCCCATTCTTCGAGGATGGCCGGCATGTTCAGGGTCGAGAACAGGGCGTCGGTCTTCGCCTGTCCCAGCAGCTTCGTCAGCAAGCTCTCGATATTCGGATTGCGCATCAGGATTCTCGTCTCGGGGGACCGCCGGCAAACGTGCCGGCAACTCGTCGGCCGGCTGCCCAGCGGGCGCCTGACCTTGCGTGGGGAGCATTATTCAAAGGGTTGCAGCCGGGCGTAAAGCGAGATTAAATTGATACGTGATGAGTTTTTGGAATTATCAGCCGTTCCTTGGCCCCGCCTTCCGCCCGGCGCCGCGCGGGCCTGACCGTCAGACGAATCGAACATCATGCGCAAATTCAAGATCCCCAACATGGGCGCGCTCGTGGCTTTCGAAGCCGCCGCCCGCCACGAGAGCTTCACGCACGCGGCCAAGGAGCTGTTCCTGACGGAAAGCGCGGTATCGCGCCAGATCGCGACGCTGGAAGCCAGCCTCGGCGTGCGGCTGTTCGCACGCGTGAAGCAGCGCGTCGTGCTGACGCGCGCCGGCAAGCTCTACGGCACGCAGGTGCGCCGCGCGCTGGAGGCACTCGACCGCGACACGCTGTCGATCATCGCGCACGGCAGCGGCGGCGGCTACCTGGAGCTGGCGGTACTGCCGACCTTCGCGTCGCACTGGCTGATCCCGCGCATCAAGAGCTTCTACGACCGCACGCCCGACGTGCGCGTGAACATGGGCAGCCGCACCGACCTGTTCTCGTTCGAGGACACGCACTTCGAGGCCGCGATCCACTACGGCAAGCCGACCTGGCCCGGTACGTCGTCCGACTACCTGTTCGGCGAGGAAGTCGTGCCGATCTGCTCGCCCGCGCTGCTCGACCGGCCCGTCGAGCGCGTCGAGGATCTGCTCGCCTACCCGCTGCTGCACTCGACGACACGCCCCGGCGCGTGGGCGCAGTGGTTCGAGACACACGGCGTCGAGGACATCCGCACGATGCAGGGCGTGCGCTACGAGCTGCACACGATGCTGATCAGCGCGGCCGCGGCCGGGCTCGGCGTCGCGCTCGTGCCGAAATTCTTCGTCGAGGAACAGTTGCAGCAGCTCGGCCTGGTCGTGCCGTGCGACGCGGCGACGGTCGGCGATTCGGCGTACTACCTCGTGTATCCGACGGAGTTCAGCCACAGCAAGCCGCTGGAGCTGTTTCGCGGCTGGCTGCTCGAGCAGGCGAGCGCGTATGCGGCGCCGGAGTGCGCGGAGGAAGATGCCGATCTGGAGGATGACGAGGACGACGAGGACGTCGAGTAACGGCGCGGCGGCGTCGGCGTCAGGGCGCGGTGGCCTTGCAGGCATGCCGCGCCGGTAAGCTGGCCTTGACGACTTTCACCAGCCGCGCGCTATCGGGCGTTTCCAGCCCCGGGCACGCGGTATACAGATCGCGGATCACGAGCGTCGCGCGCCCGTCGAGCCGGCAAACGCCGTGCGGCTGCGCGGCGGGCAGCCGCAGCCCGCGCCGCGCAACGTCCTGGTTCGTGAAAACAATCATGCCCGCACGTTGCGAGCGGTCGGGCAAGCGCATCGCCGACGCATCGTCGTCTTCGAACCACACGTCCGGCCCGATCGCTTCATCGTCGTAATCGACCGCGTAACGCCCCGACAGCGTGATCGTCCGGTCGACATGCACGGCATGGCATTCCGGCTCGGCATCGGCCAGGATCGGCTGCTCGCCCGCCGCGGCCGGGCCGCACGCCAGCAACAATACGGCGCACAACGTGCGAGCGCGGCCGGTCAGGTTCGATACATCAAGCGCTTGGCGGATCATGGGGAGCGAAAGGCGGGCCATCGTGACGACGACCCGCATTGTCGCGCAACGCACGCGTGATGCGCGTGACGAGCGTCACATATGCCACTTCACCGTCGCGGTGAGCGTGCGCGGATCGCCGGGCATGTTGTACAGGTCCGCATTGCCGTGCGCGGCAATGAAGTAGCGACGATCGAACAGGTTGTCGAGCGTGAGCGTCACGTCGACCTTCTTGCTGCGATAGCCGGCGCCGAGATTGAACGCGGTGAACGACGGCAGCGTGACGAGATCGCTCGCCGACGTATAACGCGCCGACTGGAACTGCATGCCGGCCGCCGCATAGAAGCCGTACGGCAGTTCGCGCTTGATCCACAGGTTCGCGCTGTGGCGCGGCATCAGCCCGGGCGTGTTGCTCGCCACCGTGACGCCCGCTGCCGTCGATTGCGCCGAGCCGTCGACCGTCCCGTTCAGGTACGCGTAACCCGCATACACCGACCACTTCGGCGCGATCTCGCCGGTGAAGCCCAGCTCCATCCCGTGCACGTGCTGCGTGCCGATCGGCAGCGCGTAACCGGGATTGTTCGGGTCGCCGATCTGCTGGTTGGTCTGTCGCATGTCGAACAGCGCGACGCTCGCCGTCGCCTTGCCGCCGAGGTCGAAGCGCGAGCCGACTTCATACGCGGTGGTCTTCTGCGGCGCGAGCGCGGCGCCGTTCGCGAACGCGCCGGCACTGATCAGCGTATCGGCGAGCGGCGAGAACGACTGGCTGAACGACCCGTACAGCGTCAGCCAGTCGAGCGGTTCGTAGATCAGCCCGACGCGCGGGCTCCACGCGTGATCGGTACGGTCGAGGTTGACGTTCGACGACGTGTAGTCGTGGCGGATCTGGTTCAGGTAGTCGAAACGCAGCCCCGCGAGCACCTTCCAGTGCTCGGTCAGCGAGATCAGGTCCTGCGCGTAGACACCCGCGAGCCCGATGACGGTCGATGCGTTCGTCTTCGCCCGCGCGCCGGTCGGCACGCCGGGCAGGATCACCTGCTGCGGATTGAACAGATCGTAGGTCGCGACCTTCGACACGCTGTAGATCGTGTCGAACTTCTGCTGCTGCGACAGCTCGAGCCCGTACAGCAGCTCGTGGCGCATGCCGAACAGCGAGGTCTTCTGCGTGAGCTCGAACAGGCCGTCGATGCCGTGGTCGGTGCGCTGGCGCGTCGACTGGTCGAGCGTGACGACCGGGTGCGCGGCGGTCTTGATCGGCTCGTACGTCACGTAGTTCTTGCGTTCGAGCGAGAAGTCGTACGCGCGGATCGCGCCGTGAAACGACAGCGAATCGCTGAAGCGGTGATCGAGCGATACCGTCGCGCTCTTCGCGGAGATGTCGTTGTACGAGCTGTTCGCCGCGTCGGCCGAGCCGTAATACGTGTTGATCGGCACGTCGACCGGCCGGCCGCGATACGCGGGCAGCCCCTGGTCGGACGTGCGGCGGTCGTGCAGGTAGTCGAATTCGACGTTCAGCACGGTGTCGCGATCGAGCTTGAACTGCGCGGACGGCGCGATCGCCTGGCGGTTGAGCTGGAACTGGTCGCGGAAACTGTTCGAGTTCTCGGCCGCGCCGGTCATGCGGAAACGCGCCGCATCGTTCGCGTTCCAGCCGAGGTCGAATTCGCCGCGCCGCTCGCCGCGCGTGCCGAGCGTCACGCCCACGTCGCGCACCGGGTTCGCTTCCGGCCGCTTCAGCACGCGATTCACGATGCCGCCCGCCGAGCCGCGCCCGTACAGCACGGCCGCCGGCCCCTTCAGCACCTCGACGCGATCGACGTTCGACAGGTCGCGGTAGTACAGCGCGTCGTCGCGGATGCCGTCGACGTACTGGTCCGTGATGCTGTTGAAGCCTCGGATCGTGATCTGGTCGCGCTGGCCGTCGCCGACCGAAAAGCCGATGCCCGGCACGTTGCGCAGCGCATCCTGCATCGACGTCGCGTTCTGGTCCTCGATCAGTGCGTGCGGAACGACGTTCACCGTCTGCGGCACGTCCATCAGCGACATGTCGGTCTTGGTCGCCGCGCGCGAGTGGCCGCCGTCGTACGACGCATGCTCGGCGGCCGCATTGACGGAGATCGCGGGCAGGGTCGCCGCAGTGTCGCTCGCCTGCGCGAACGAGGTGCGTGCGCCGGCCAGCGACGTGGCGATCAGAAGCGCATGGCAGGCGCTCTTGTTGAGTTTCATCGTGAACGTAGGGGCTGAAGAAAAAACGGCGAACGAAAACGCATCCGGCCAGCGCGCGCATCACGCGGCGAATCGACCGACGAAGCGTTCCGTGAAGGAGACGATGCGCGGGGGATCTCCCCGTCGCATCCGCCGGCCGACGCACAGCCGGCGCGGGTGGCTGCCGGCCGGCGGAACCGGCTCGAAACAAGCTGCGGCGTTCTGTCGCGACTTGTAACGGAGCGAAATATTAAACGAGAATGATTCGTATTTTTAATAAATTTTCGACGTGTCGCCTACCCGCAACGTGCATGCGCTCGGCGCTCTGCATTCCTGACGAATACCTTTCTGTTTCGCGCTTTGGCGCGGCCTGAACGTAATTGAAACGAAAGAATTCCATCTCCTCCATCGGGCGATGAAGGGCCGGGCACCAGGCGGGATTCGGGATATGACGACGAAAAGACTGGAGAGGATCACGAAGCATCCGTCGAAGCAGACGGCATGCATTCGAAGTCCGGTGCGCGCCGGACCGGGCAACCCCGACCCGGCGCTCCGGGCAGCCGACCTCGCATCGGCAATGCGGCGGATCTTCTTCTGTTCTTCACTCCGTGTGCTCTCAGGTTCACTTCATTTTTTTCTTCGCCGCGCCGAGCCATTATCCGCGCAATCCGGCCACAGGGAAACGTTTGCGGGTGCCTGTGGCGTGTTATACCAAGCATTCGGCAACAGTCTTTCCGGATGCTTTCAAGGCGTGCGGCACGATTCGGCAAATCTTGCATTCACGCCGGCGTTCCTTTTTAATGGAACTGGTTCCATTCGCTGATTCGGCCATGTTTCCCCGTGACGCTTCGTCGTGCGCGCGTCATCATGCCGATTCAGGATCGAGGATCGCTCAGCTCAGGATTCGCATCGCCCGTCCTTCCCGGACACCCCGTCAAACGAGACCGTCATGCCCGATTCCGCCTCCCTGCAACAGCTGTTTCCCGCCTTTCAGGACATCCCCGCCGAGTACCGGCTCGCTTCGCCGATCCACCAGCGCGTGTCGCTCGTCGACGGCGAATTGCGCCCGTGGGACGGCGCGACCAAGACCGTGCTGTCGCCCGTGTGCGTGCGACAGGCGGACGGCAGCGTCGAGCAGGTCGAGATCGGCAGCTATCCCGTGATGGGCGAGCCGGAAAGCGACGCGGCGCTCGACGCCGCGGTGCGCGCGTACGATTCGGGCCGCGGCGAGTGGCCGACGATGAAGGTCGAGCAGCGCATCGCGTGCATGCAGGACTTCATCAAGCGGATGGTCGCGCAGCGCGAACTGGTGGTGAACCTGATCATGTGGGAGATCGGCAAGAGCCTCGCCGATTCGCAGAAGGAGTTCGACCGCACCGTCACGTACATGACGCAGACGATCGACGCGCTGAAGGAGCTCGACAACGCGAACTCGCGCTTCGTGATCGCGGAAGGCACGATCGGCCAGATCCGCCGCACGCCGCTCGGCGTCGTGCTGTGCATGGGCCCGTACAACTATCCGCTGAACGAGACCTTCGCGACGCTGATCCCCGCGCTGCTGATGGGCAACACCGTGGTGTTCAAGCCGCCGCAATACGGCACGCTGCTGTTCGAGCCGCTGCTCGAGGCGTTCCGCGACGCGTTCCCGAAGGGCGTGATCAACACGATCTACGCGCCCGGCGCGGTGGTCGTGCCGCACATGCTCGCGTCGGGCAAGATCAACGTGCTCGCGCTGATCGGCTCGAGCAAGGTGGCCGACCACCTGAAGAAGCAGCACCCGAAGTCGCACCGGCTGCGCGCGATCCTCGGCCTCGATGCGAAGAACGCGGCGATCGTGCTGCCCGACGCCGATCTCGACCTCACCGTGAAGGAGTGCCTGCTCGGCGCGCTGTCGTTCAACGGCCAGCGCTGCACCGCGCTGAAGATGCTGCTCGTGCACCGCTCGATCGTCGACGAATTCCTGAAGCGCTTCACCGCCGCGCTCGAGCAGCTGAAGATCGGCATGCCGTGGGAGAAGGGTGTCAGCATCACGCCGCTGCCCGGCATGCATCGCACGGCCTACATGACGGACGCGATCGACGACGCGAAGGCCAGGGGCGCGCAGGTCGTCAACCATTCGGGCGGCGAGTTCAGCAAGACGCTGTTCTATCCGGCCGTCGTGTACCCGGTGTCGGAAGGGATGAAACTGTACCGCGAGGAACAGTTCGGGCCGATCATTCCGGTCGCGCCGTTCGACGACGTCGAGACGGCGCTCGACTACGTGACGACGTCGGATCACGGCCAGCAGGTCAGCATCTTCGGCTCCGATCCGGTGCAGATCGGCGCGCTCGTCGATCCGCTCGTGAACCAGGTGTGCCGCGTGAACCTCAACTGCCAGTGCCAGCGCGGGCCCGACGTGTTCCCGTTCGCGGGCCGCAAGGATTCGGCGGAAGGCACGCTGTCGGTGAGCGACGCGCTGCGCGCGTTCTCGATCCGCTCGATGGTCGCGGCGAAGCAGACCGACAGCAGCAAGCAGCTGCTCGATTCGATCGTGTCGGATCACACGTCGAAGTTCATCAACACGGGCTTCATTTTCTGAGTACGGCGGCCGCGCGGCACGGCTCGCTCACTCGCGAGCCGCTTGCGAGCCGCTTGCGCCGGCCGTGCGCCCGCATGGCCGGCGCAAGCGCTACACGTTCGACACCAGCAGCCGAATCCCCGCCACGCCGAACACGACGGCGAGACACGCTTCCATCGCGCGCCGGCCGCGCACGTACAGCCGGCGCGCGCCGTTCATCGAGAACACGAGCGCATAGCCGCCGAACACCAGGCACCCGATCACGAGGCAGCCCGGCACGACAGCGCCGTGCGACGCGCCCGCGCCATTCGACGACAGCGCGACGATCGACACCCACACGAGGATCGCCTTCGGATTGGTCAGGTGCAGCATTGCGCCGCGTACGTAGAAACGCGACAACCGTTGCTCGCCCGCTGCGTTCAGCGACGTCGCCGCCTTGCCCGACCATGCCGTGCGCCCCGACTTGAATGCCAGCCACATCAGGTACAACCCGCCGAAGATCTTGATCGCGACCAGCAGCTTCGACCACGCCAGCAGCGCGGCCGACACGCCGAGCGCCGCCACCGTCGCCCAGACCATCGACCCTGAAATCACGCCGAGCGCAAACGCGAGCGCCGCCTTGCGGCCCTGGTTCGCGGCGACCGACATGATCGCGAGATTGCTCGGCCCGGGGCTGGCCGTCCCGATGAAATAGGCCGTGTAGGCCAGCAGCAGGTTGGCCGAGAAAAAAGCGTGGACGCTCATGTCGAACCTCGCAGGGATGATCAACGCATTGTTGGCAAACGCGCGCCGTCTGCCCATGGACAATTGGCCCGCAATTCGCTGGGCCAGTTGGACAGGTCGTGCAGCCGGCTCGCCGTGGGCGAATCCGTCTCGGTTTTGAAACACCCGTCACGTTCGCCATCGGTTTTCGCCGCCGGTGGCGGCCATCCCGCAGCGCCGCCTCCGGCCGGCCGAACGCCTGACAGGCGCAGGCGGCAGCCGCGCGGCTACCCGTTTCGTCGGCCCGCCATGGAACGCACGACGCAATTTATCCCCGCGTTACGTTACATCCGTGAAGCATTTCGCTTCGCCGGACCGCCCCGCGCACCCGGCATGCATCGCGCCGCGCAGGTAGATGGCCTCCTCGATCGCCGCCACGATCCAGTACCGGCGGGACTCGCCGCCCGGCATCGCACCGCCGCTCAACATTGCTCAACAATCGTCCCGCTGCGCTGGTACGGAACCTGCATTCCATTCGGGCGAGACAGCCGCGCCGGTCATCGCGCGGACACAAACCCACCCTCGGGCGCGTCCAGCGGATACGCCCGAACGATTCGCGCAAGCAACGAGGCCCTTCATGGATGCGCTGCCCAATTCGTCCGACACGTCGTTCCAGCTCTTTCTCGCGAAACTGCTCGAACAGCCGTTGCCCGACTGGACCGAAAAACAGCAGATGGAACTCGAGATGGCGCGCTCGCTGTCGACCGAAATGGTCCACCTCGCCGAGGACATGCGCGGCCGCACGCCCGATCTCGCACGCTGCCTCGTGCTGCTCCGCTACGCGAAGGTGCTCGACTTCATGCTGACGTCGCTCGCCGCGCACCGCGACATTCATCCGCAGACGCTGCGCACGCTGTTCCGCCTCGCGAACCTGAAAGTCGACGATGCGTATCCGGCCTGAGCCGGCACGACGCAGCGGCTGCCGCGGGCGGCAAGCACGGCCACGGCGGCCATTCCCGATTCGCGCGCATGCCCGATAATCTCGCCGCATGAGCATCAGGAACCGGACCTCCCGGCTGGCCGGCGCGCTCGGCGTGTTCGTGAAACGCTACGGGCGCAAGGCTCAAAAGCATCTCGACCCGAACGACCGCCGCTACGATCGCGACGTCGAGCGGGCGATGCGGCGCATGTCGCCCGCCGACCTGTCCGATCTGCTCGCCGGCAATGACGACACCGCAAACGACACCCGGGCCGGTTTCGCCGACACGAGACGCACGCCGTGAACGCCGCCGACTTCGACCGGATCTGGCCGGCCATCTGCGACACCCCGGCCTGGTCGGTGACGAAGGGCCAGGGCAGCTTTCTCACGTTCGAATTCGGGCAGCCCGCGCTGCATGTCAGGGAGCCGCTCGCCGGCTCGCCGGGCCTGTCCGCGGCGTCCCGAGACAGGCTCGCGTCGCGGCACGTGACGGTCGCCGGCAGCGGGCATCTGTGGATCTGCTACTGCCACTGGTCGATCGCGCTCGACGGCCTCGAACTCGCGCACAGCGAATCCCGCTCCGGCGACATCGCCGCCGCCGCGCAACGTCTCGACGGACAGATCCTGCAATCGGTCGCGCCGCAAGCCCAGCCGGGTTCGTGGGCATTCGACTTCGACCTCGGCGGCAAGCTGACGACCTGGCCATACGGCGACGATCCGGCCGACGAGCAGTGGCATCTCTACGACCGGCGCTCGGGCAACGTGCTCACCGCGCGCGCGGACGGCACCTGGTCGTATGGCCCGGCGAACGCGCCGCCGGAAAGCGGATCGCCCGGTTCCGGATAGCCGCCGCGCGCGCGCCGCCTCCGCTTCCGGCAGCACGCCGGGCTGATGCCGTGCATCAGCGTGACGAGCGGCCCCTCACCGCAAACGGAGGTACAATCGCGCGCCATGAACGCACTTCGCCGCTTCCTGCTCCGGCCAGGCGTCGCGCGACAGCTTCTGTGGGGGTTCCTCCTCGTGACGCTGCTGTCCCGCGCGCTGATGTCGGGCGCCGTGATGCTCGATCCGGACGGTCCGGATGCGGGCTCGGTGGTGCTGTGTTCGGGCCGCGGCCCGCTGATCGTCGACGTGGCCGCGCTGGCGGCCCGTTTCGATGCCGGCGCGCCGATCACGCCGGCCAACGATGCGCTCGCGCTCGCCGATGCGCTCAAGCATGACGCGCACGCCGACAACCCGGCTTCTGCCGGAGGCGGCGACAGCCTGTGCGCATTCGGCGCCGCGCTGTTCACGGCGCTCGCGTCGTTCGTGCCGCTGGTGCTGCTGTTTCCGGCCGCCATACCGCGGCGCTTCCGGATTCACGTCGCCCCTCTTCCGTTCGTGCGATCGATCTTCGACGATCGCCCTCCTTCCCGCGCGCCTCCCCTGTTCTGCTGACGGTTCCGCCTCGCGGCCCGCGCACTTCGATATGCACGGGCCTGCACGCCGTTCGTCTCATACGACCTGATTCAAGCGTTCATCCGCCTGCCCGCACCACGCGGGCGACGCCGTCACGCGCACCGTCCGCGCATGGCGCCGCGCCGCCCGCTCCGTCGCTGCGTGCAGGCGGGCGCAACGCACGTTGACGTCCGCCGGCACGCGCCGGCGTGGCCGCTCAACGAACACGAGGAGCTGACACCATGTCGACCACCGTCGAGCGGGCCCTCTCGCCCGCCCATTCCGCCCACGCGGGTTACCGGACGCTCTGGCGCTGGCACTTCTATGCCGGCCTGTTCGTCATGCCTTTCCTGGTGATCCTCGCGATCACGGGCACGCTGTATTGCTTCCAGCCGCAGATCGAGCCGCTGCTGTATCCGCACCGGCTCGTCGTCGAGCCGCGCGCCACGCCGCGCCTCGATCCCGACGCGCTGCTCGCGAGTGCGCGCACCGCGATGCCGGCCGGCGCGACGCCGGTTTCCGTCCAGGTCTCGACCGCGCCGGACCGCAGCGCGGAGTACGTGTTCCGGCTGCGCGACGGCAGCCGCGAGAGCGTGTACGTGAACCCGTACGACGGTAGCGTGCTCGGTACGCTGAGCGTCGAGAACCGCTTCATGCAGATCGACCGGATGCTGCATCGCAAGCTGCTGCTCGGCAAGACGGGCGAACTGCTGATGGAGCTCGCCGCGTGCTGGACCTTCGTGATGATCGGCACCGGCATCGCACTGTGGTGGCCGCGCGGCACGACGCGCGTCGGGCGCGCATTGCGGCCCGACCTGTCGCTGCGCGGCCGGCCGCTGTGGAAAAACCTCCACGCGACGGCCGGCATCTGGCTCGCGGCCGGCACGGTGGCGTTCATCCTGACGGGGCTGCCGTGGTCGGGTTCGTGGGGCAAGAACTTCAAGGCGCTGGCCGCGACCGTGAACCTCGGCGCGCCGGAAGGCGCATGGGGCGGCGCGTCGGTGCGCTCGACGCGCCCGGGTGCCGCCGCGGCGCCCGGGCATGCGCCTGCGCAGGCCGCCGCACCCTCGGGCCATCACCACGAATCCGGCGAATCGATGCCGGGGATGGTGATGGACGACCTGCCGTTGCCGCAAACGCCCTGGGCGGTCGGCAACGTGCCCGTCCCGCATTCGCCGTCGGCGCCGACCCCGGCCCCGCTGCCGCTGGCCCGCGCGATCGCGATCGTCGCGGGCCTCGGCGTGACGAGCGGCTACACGCTCGCGCTGCCATCCGGCGCGGACGGCGTGTTCACCGCGTCGTACTTCCCCGACGACCCGCAGGCCGAGCGGACGATCTATATCGACCAGTACAGCGGCGCCGTGTTGAAGGACATCCGCTACGACGACTACGGCGCGGTATCGCGCGCCGTGTCGTATGGCACGTCGCTGCACATGGGCCGCTACTTCGGGCTCGCGAACCAGATCGTCTGCGCGGTGTTGTCGCTCGGGCTGGCCGCGATGGCCGTCACCGGTACCGTGATGTGGTGGAAACGGCGCCCGGCCGGCAAGCTCGGCGCGCCGTCGCGCGAACGCGGCACGCCGCCGATGCGCGGCTGGATCGCGGGGCTCGTGCTGCTCGGCGTCGTCTTTCCGCTGATGGGCGCGACGATCGTCGCGGTCTGGTTGATCGACCGTCTGCTGTTCGGCCGTGCGACACGCGCGGCAGCCTGATTCGTCGCGCGCCGGCGCACGCCGCGCGCCGACGCGGCAAGCCCGGGCCACGGCGTGGCTCGGGCTGTTCGCGCTCGTGCTCGCGCTGGTCGCGCCGCTGATCTCGCAACTGCGCGCGAGCGCATCCGAATCCGTTAGCGGCCTGCCGGCCGCGCCGATCTGCTCGGCAACCGGCAATACGCTCGTGACGCACGCGGAACCGCATGCGCCCGCCGACGCGCATTTCGAACGCTGCGGTTATTGCGGCCTGCTCGCCGGCCATCCGCCGCTGCAGTACGCGGCGTTCCTGTCCGCCGCCCCGGCCGTGCGGCATGCGCCGCCCGCGCCGCCGATCCCCGCCGCCCGCCCCCCGTCGAAGCGCTACGCGCTCGCCGCCCGCGGGCCACCCTCCGCCCGCGCCTGACGCACCTCGCGACCGCGTCGCCGCACATCGCGCCGCGCCGTCCGCTTCGCCTGCCCGCCTTGCCGCTGCCCGATGCCGAGCCCGCGCGCGTGACCACGCGCGGCGGCTGGCGCCGCGCATGGCGCGCATCGTGTCCGTTTCATCATCGTCATTCCAACCATACGTACAACGACATGTTTCCCTCGACCCGTATTGCCGTCGCGCTGTCCGGCGCGATCTCCGTGCTCTCCGCGTCAGCCGCATGCGCACAAGGCGCCGCGCCGACCGACGCGCCGACCGTATCGACGCTGCCCGCGATCAACGTCAACGCGACTCGCGCGGCGGACTCGCTGACGTCGAAATCGACCGTCGACCTGAAGCGCACGCTCGACCAGACGGTCGGCTCGGTGGGCTTCGTCGATGCCGACAGCTATCAAAACACCTACGCCTTCACGCTGCGCGACGTGCTGAAGGACGTGCCCGGCGTGTTCGTCGAGAACCGCTACGGCCAGGAGTTGCGCCTGTCGATCCGCGGCTCGGGGATTGCCCGCTCGTATCACACGCGCGGCCTCGAGATCCTGCAGGACGGCATCCCGACCAACCTTGCGGACGGCAGCGGCGACTACTACCAGATCGATCCGCTCGCGCTGCAGGCGGTGCAGGTCTACAAGGGCGGCAACGGCCTCGCGTACGGCGCGTCGACCCTCGGCGGCGCGATCGACTTCGTCACGCCGACCGCCCACACCGCCGACGCGCCGAACATCGTGCGCGTGGAAGGCGGCAGCTACGGCACGGTGCGCACGAGCGCGCAGATCTCGCGCGTGATCGGCCCGCTCGACTTCCTCGCGAACTTCAGCGTCAATCATTCGGACGGTTATCGCGATCATTCGAAGGGGCAATACGAGCAGTTCAACGCGAACGTCGGCTACCGGTTCAGCCCGGCCGTCGAAACGCGCTTCTACGTCGGCGTGTACGTCGTCGACCAGCTGCTGCCGGGCACGCTGTCGCTGTCCGACGCGCTGAACAATCCGACCAGGGCAGCGCCGAACGCGATATCGGGCGATCAGGCGCGCAACACGCGCACCGAGCGGATCGCCAACCGCACGACGGTGAAGCTCGATTCGGGCGAACTGCAATTCGACACGTGGGCGATTCACAAGAGCCTCTATCACCCGATCTTCCAGGCGCTCGACCAGGACGGCTGGACCTACGGTTTCGCGCCGCGCTACACCGGCCGCCTGACGCTCGGCGGGATGCGCAACGACCTGATCGTCGGCGCGCGCTTCTTCGGCGGCCGCACGCAGGCGAACCAGTACGTGAACGTCAACGGCAACAAGGGTGCGCAGACGCTCGACTCGACGCAGACGGCGTTCAACTATGAAGCGTACGTCGAGAACCGGCTGTTCTTCATGCCGACCGTCGCGCTGATGACCGGCGTGAAGGCGCTGCACTCGGTGCGCGAGTACATCGACAACGGCGGGCTGCCGCGCGACCCGAACTACAAGTCGACGAACGCGAGCTACAGCGGCGTCAATCCGAAGCTCGGGCTGCTGTGGCAGCCGGACGCGAACACCCAGGCCTACGTCGACATCACGCGCAGCCAGGACGTGCCCGACTTCACCGACCTCACGCAGACCTTCTCGAACACGACGCGCTTCACGCCGCTCGCGGCGCAGCACGCATGGACGATCGAGTTCGGCACGCGCGGCTCGCGCGAGCGCGTGAGCTGGGACGTGACCGCCTATCGCTCGCTCGTGCGCGACCAGTTGCTGCAGTACACGACGAACCCGGACGTGCCGGCGGCGACGTTCAATGCGAACAGGACGGTGCTGCAGGGGATCGAGGCCGGTGCGTCGGTCGAGCTGTTGCGCAACGTCACCGGCCGCGGCGTGGGCGACAAGATCACGCTGTCCGGCATCTGGAACCTGAACGACTTCCGCTTCAAGAACGACCCGCAGTACGGCAACAACCGGATCGCGGGCGTGCCGCTGAACGTGCTGCGCGCGACGCTGGGTTACGCGCGCCCGAGCGGCTTCCACATCGCGGCCACCCTCGACTGGGTGCCGTCGGGCGCATGGGCCGACGATGCGAACACGTTGCGTGTGCCGAGCTACGCGCTGCTCGGGCTGCAGGCCGGCTACGACTTCCGCAACGGTCTGTCGCTGTTCGTCGACGCGCGCAACCTGACCAACAAGCGCTACGTCAGCGACATCAGCACCGTCGCGAATGCACGCACCGCGAACACCGCGATCTTCTATCCGGGCGAAGGACGCAGCGTGTTCGCCGGCATGCGGTACGCGTTCTGATGCGCCGCCTGCGGCATGACTCGTTACACGGATTCAAAGGAAACCGAAACATGAAGTTCAGTTCGATGCTGCCCGCCGCCTTGCTCGCGGCCTTCGCGCCGGCCGGGCAGGCCCAGGAAAGCGACGCCGCGAACACCGGCGCCACGCTTGCGCCGATTCGCGTCAACGCGCAGAAGGCAACGCCGCTCACGCAAGCGCTCGACACCGGCAGCCGTCTCGGCCTGTCGTCGCTCGAAACCCCCGCGAGCGTCGAACAGATCGATCGCAAGACGCTCGACACGCGCGGCGACAGTTCGATCGTCGACGCCGTGAGCCGCGCCGCCGGCATCAGCGCATCGCCGCATCCCGGCAACGGCGGCTCGGAGCTCGGCGCGCGCGGCTTCGTCGGCGCGTCGTCGGTCACGCAGCTCTATGACGGCGTGCGCCCGTACGGCGCGATCGGCATCACCTTTCCGTTCGATACGTGGTCGGTCGACCATATCGACGTGCTGCGCGGCCCGGCTTCGGTGATCTATGGCGAAGGGGCGATCGGCGGTGTCGTCAACATCGTCCCGAAGAAGCCGACGCGCGGCCCGATCCGCAACGAGCTGCAGGCGGGCGGCGGCACCGAGGGCACGGCGCGGGTCGCGTTCGGCAGCGGCGGCGCGATCAACGACAAGCTGTCGTACCGCTTCGACATCAGCGGCAACCGCTCGTCGAACTGGGTGGACCGCGGCAATTCCCGCAACCTGTCGATCTCCGGTGCGCTGCGCTACGACGTGACGTCCGACCTGTACGTGACGGCGTCGTACGCGCAGGGCTTCCAGCATCCGATGCAGTATTTCGGCGTGCCGCTCGTCAACGGCGCGCGCGATCGTGCGCTCGACAAGAAGAACTACAACGTCGGCGACAGCGACATCGCGTTCCGCGACAGCTGGGCGACGGTATCGGCGAACTGGCAGCCGAGCGACAGCCTGAACGTGACGAGCACGCTGTACCGGATGAAAAGCAACCGTCACTGGAAGGATGCGGAGTACTACACGTACCTGCCGTCGACCGCGCAGGTCCGGCGCAGCAGCTATACGGAAATCTTCCACGACCAGGAGCAGTACGGGAACGTGACGGCGGCCACCGTGACCACCGCGCTGCTCGGCATGCGCAACACGTTCTCGACGGGTGTCGAGTTCAATCACACGACGTTCCAGCACGACAACAACGCGCCCTATTCGGGCACGTCGACGGTCGACCCGTTCAGCTTCGACCCGGGCAGCTTCATCAACACGGCCGGCACCTATCCGAAGTACCGCAGCCAGGCGAACCAGTACGCGCTGTTCGCCGAGAACCGGCTGGCGATCACGCCGCGCTGGTCGGTGATCGGCGGGCTGCGCTACGACCACGCGAGCGTGAATCGCGACGATCTCGTGAACGGCGGCGCGTTCACGAAGGTGTTCGCGAACACGGGCTGGCGCATCGGCACCGTGTACGACGTGCAGCCGGGCCTCGCCGTGTACGGCCAGTATTCGGTCGCGGCCGACCCGATCAGCTCGCTGCTGTCGCTGAATGCGTCGAAGGCGAACTTCACGCTCGCGACCGGCCGGCAGATCGAAATCGGCGTGAAGCAGTCGTTCCTGGACGGCAAGGCGGAATGGACGCTCGCGGCATACCGGATCGTCAAGAGCAATCTGCTGACGGCCGATCCGCTGAACCCGAACCAGTCGATCCAGGTCGGCCGGCAGTCGTCGCGCGGGCTCGAGGCGACGGTCGGCGCGGAGATCGCGAAGGACTGGCGCGTCGACGCGAACGTGTCGATCCTGCGCGCGAAATACGACGACTTCCAGCAGACGTCCGGCGGCACGACGATCTCGCGCGCGGGCAACGTGCCGGTGTCGGTGCCACAGCGGCTCGCGAACCTGTGGGTGAGCTGGCGCTTCGCGCCGGACTGGACGGGCATCGCGGGCGTCAGGTACGTCGGCAAGCGCTTCGCCGATACCGCGAACCAGCTCGTGATGCCGTCGTACACCACGGTCGACCTCGGCCTCGCATGGAAGCCGCGCAAGGACACGACGATCACGGCGCGCGCGTACAACGTGTTCAATCGCCGCTTCGTGCAGTCCGCGTACTACAACGAGACGCAGTACCTGCTCGGCAACGACCGGCGGCTCGAAGTGCTCGCGAACTACCGGTTCTGACGCGGCGCGCGTGCCGCCGGCACAGGCACGGCGGCGCACATCACCGCGTGCCTGCCGCGCGCCCCGCCATCCACTTGCGGTAGCGTCGCGTCTGGCACTGCGCGGCCAGTTGCTGCCTGACCAGCGCGCGCAGCGGCGACACCTGCGGGTGCGTGCGCCGGCCTTCGCTGAGCCGCGTCAGCTGGAACTTGACGACGGCCATGTTGGCCAGCGCACCCAGCGCCTTGTTCTTCCACCGGATCGGCTGCAGCACCGGCGCGCTGTCCTTGCCGGCCCGCCAGTCGCGCGGCAGGTTCGGGTCGATCGACAGCGCGGTCGCGATGCCGACCATCGCCACGCCGCTGTCCACCACCTGCTCGGCCACCGCGCGGCGCCGGATGCCGCCCGTGACCATCAGCGGCATCTGCGCGACCGCCGTGATGTCGCGCGCGAATTCGAGGAAATACGCTTCGCGGGCCAGCGTGCGCCCGTCGCGCGCCTCGCCCTGCATCGCCGGCACTTCATAGCTGCCGCCCGACAGTTCGACGAGATCGACGCCGAGCGGATTCAGCAGTTCGACCACGCGCTTCGCATCGTCCGCGCTGAAGCCGCCGCGCTGGAAATCGGCCGAGTTCAGCTTGACCGCGACCGCAAATTCCGGCGGCACCGTCGCACGCACGTCCCGCACGATATCGAGCAGCAGGCGTGCGCGATTCTCGATGCTGCCGCCCCACCGGTCCTGCCGGCGATTCGTCAGCGGCGACAGGAACTGGCTCAGCAGATAACCGTGCGCCGCGTGCACTTGCACGCCGGTGAAGCCGCTTTGCTCCGCGAGCTGCGCGGCGCGCACGAAGCGCTGCTGCACGTCCGCGATATCGGCTGCCGTCATTTCCTTCGGCACCGGGAACTGCTTCGACAGCGCACCGAGCTCGAGCGGCACGGCCGACGGCGCAAGCGTCGTCTGGCCGAGCGCCGCCTGCATCTGGCGCCCCGGGTGATTGATCTGCATCCATACGTGCGCGCCGCCCGAGCGCGCCACCTCCGCCCAGCGACGGAAGCGGCCGAGATGCGCGTCGCTCTCGAGCACGACCCCGTTCGGCCCCGTCATCGCGCGGCCGTCCACCATCACGTTGCCGGTCAGGATCAGGCCGACCCCGCCGTCGGCCCACGCCTGGTACAGGCGCAGCAATGCGTCGGATGGCGCGTGGTTCGCATCGGCCATGTTCTCTTCCATCGCGGCCTTGGCCAGACGGTTCGGGATCACCGCCCCGTTGGGCAGTGTCAGCGGCGTAAACAGGTTCATGGAGGGCACCCTCGATTGACGATGCCCAACGATAACTTTAAAGTCAGCTTCAAGGTCAAGCCCCCTCGGAGCACCGCATGAAAATCGGCGAACTGGCACGCGCCAGCGGCATCGCGGCGTCGCGCATCCGCTTCTACGAAGCGAGCGGCCTGCTCGAACCGGCCCGACGCCAGGCAAACGGTTATCGGGAATACGGGTCGGAAGCGTTGACGCGGCTCGCGATCATCGACCGCGCGCAGCGCGCGGGCTTTGCGCTCGACGAAATCCGCGCGCTGCTGCCGCCCGATCTCGGCGCGTGGCCGCGCGACGAACTGCTGGTCGCGCTGCGCCACAAGGTCGACGAAATCGTGCTGCTCGAACAGCGTCTCGCGCAGAACCGGCGACATCTCGAGACGCTGATCGACGAGATCGAGAACAAGCCGGCGGGCGAGGATTGCGCGGGCACCGCGCAACGGATGCTCGACCGGCTGTGCGCGCAGGCCGACGCACCGCCGGCACCCGTTCCCGTACCGACCCCGAGGCCGACGCGCAAGCGCGCATGACCGGTTACACTGCGCCCCCGACGAACAATCAACCCGCGCCGCGGCGAGACGAGTCGGCGCGTGTGCGCCGGCTTTCGCGGCGCGACCTCCAGACCCGATCCGCATGACGATCTCCCGCATCATAGGATGCCTCGTCGCCGCGCTGCTGACGTTCGGCATCGGCGGCACCTACGCCGCGACGTGCGGCGACACGCCTTCTTCAATCCGTTGCCCGGATACACCCGATCTTCCGGACGACATCGTCGCGCAGCTTCCCGCCGGCTACGAAGCGCTGGATGCCGCGTCGGGGCGCCTGACCGACAGCTCCCGCATCGGCTATGTCGTCGTCGCGCACCAGCCCGGCGATTCGATGCGCAACGCATCGCCGCGTCCGCTGATGATCTTCCTGCCGGGCAAGGACGGGCACTACCGGCTCGCGGCGCGCAACGACACCGTGATCATGAAAGCCGACGAAGGCGGGATGGGCGACCCGTATCTCGATGGCGTCGCCGAGAACGCGCTCACGATCGAACCCCGCACCTTCACGGTCGAACAGGGCGTATTCGCGGGGCCGAGCCACTGGCGCGACCGCGTGACGTTTCGCTACGACGCCGCGCACCGCACGTGGGTGTTCCATCGCGAAGTCATGCGGAACTGGCGGCTCAACGACGACCCGAACGGCGATGCGCTGAAAGCCGACCCGGTGCGCGTCACGCGCGCCAATGCGGCGAAAGCCGTCACGTTCGAAGCGTGGCGGCCGGGTTACTGGTGCGATTCGGCCGAGCGGCGCGGAACCGATCCGGCTTGCAGCAAGCCGCATTGACGAATGCGTAGCTGTACGAATGATGCTGCGTGCGGGCGGACGGGCAAGCGATATGCGTGGATGCTGCCGCACCACACGGGCGGCGTGTCTGCCGGCACGCGCCATCGTGAGCGGCCGTGCGAATTTCCTTACGTCGCAGGTAATCGACGCGCGCCGCCCGTTCCGCGACCATGGCTCCATCGACTCACCTCACGCCACGGAGCCCGCCATGACCGCCTACGCCATCGCCCACCTGCACGACGTCGAGATGTGCGACGACATCGTCGAGTACCTCGAACGCATCGACGGCACGCTCGCGCCGTATGACGGCCATTTCGTGATTCACGGCGCGCGGCCGGAGATACGCGAAGGCGTGTGGCGCGGCGACCTGATCGCGATCGCGTTCCCCGATCTCGCCACCGCGCGCGCATGGTACGAATCGGATGCGTACCGGCAGATCCAGCCGCTGCGCGCGCGTCACGCGAGCGGCCCGCTGATCCTGATCGACGGCGTCGACGCGCGGCACCGCGCGACCGACATCCTGCGCTGAACCGCGGCAGCCGCGACACCGCCGACGCTTACGACGCGTTGCGCTCCATCGGCTCGCCGACGACGAACCCGCCGCCCTGGAACCGCTGCGCGGGATCGTCGTAGTCGGCGGTCGGCGCCGCCACCGGGAACAGCCCGGCGAACTGCTCCGAACTGTCGCGCGGGCGGAAGCCGAGGAAGCCGGCCTTCGTGTTGTCCCACCACTTCACCGGGTTGTCCGACGCGCCGTACACGATCGCATGCCCGACGCGGTTCGTCAGCAGCGAGCAGCGCACGAGCTCGATGAAGTCGCGATAGCTGAGGAACGTCACCAGCATGCGCGGATTCTTCGGTACTTCGAACGAAGATCCGATCCGCAGGCATACCGTCTCGATCCCGAAGCGGTCGAAGTAATAGCGCGACAGCGATTCGCCGAAGCACTTCGTCACGCCATACAGGCTGTCGGGGCGCAGCGGCGAATCGGCATCGAGCACTTCCGTGACCGGATGGAAACCGATCGCATGATTCGAGCTCGCGAACACGACGCGCTTCACGCCATGCTTGCGCGCGGCTTCGTACAGGTTGTACGTGCCGGTGATGTTCGCACCGACGAGGTCGTCGAACGGTGCATCGACCGAAATGCCGCCGAGGTGGACGATCGCATCCACGCCGTCGACGAGCTGCATCACGGCCGGGCGATCGGCCAGGTCGACGACGCGGGTTTCTTCATGCGCGGCCGCGTCGCCGAGCGTCGCGATGTCGCTGACGCGCACGACGTCGGCCCAGTCGGCGAGCGCGCCGCGCAACTGGCGGCCGAGGTTGCCGGCCGCGCCCGTCAGCAGCAGGCGCCCGAACGGTTTGCGCGCGCCGGTGGATGAGGCGTTCATCGAATCTCCTTGAATCTGACCTGAAATCTGACTGGATCGGAAAACGTTTTCCAACTATACGCGGGAGCGCAGCCGAACGTCAATGGCCGAACCCGCTCGCAGCCATCCGCACTTTCCCGATATCGGCGCGTGGCCGCACGGCCCCGTTTTCTGCCACAATCCGGCGTTATCGAACGAAAACGTTACCCTCCGCATGAAAAAAGTTTCCCCGACGATCCGCGACGTGGCGGCGGAAGCCGGCGTGTCGGTCGCGACGGTATCGAAGTACGTGAACGGCACGCAGCGCTTTTCGCCGACCGTCGAAGCCCGGCTCAAGGAGGCGATCGACCGGCTCGGCTACCGTTCGAACCCGCTCGCGCGCTCGATGATCACCGGCCGCACGCGCACCATCGGCCTCGTGATCCTCGACATCAGCAACCCGCACTTCACGAACGTGGTGAAGGGGGCGAACCGCGTCGCGCTGCAGCACGACTACACGCTGCTGCTCGTCGATACCGAGGAGAGCCAGGCACGCGAACGCTCGCTGATCGAGGCGCTCGCGCAGCGCGTCGACGGGCTGATCGTCAGCACGCGGATGCCCGACGACGAAGCCGGCTGGATGCTCGACCTCAACAAGCCGCTCGTGCTGCTGCGCCGCAGCCCCGGCCTGCCGATTCCGAGCGTCGGCATCGACAACCGGCTGTCGACCTACATGCTCGCGCGCCATCTGCTCAATCTCGGCCACACGCGCATCGCGTATCTCGGCTTCGGCACCGCGCGCGTGAACGACGAGCGGATCCAGGGCGCGCGCGACTGCCTCGCCGAAGCCGGGCTCACGCTCGACGTGCACGATGCGCATGCGCCGACCGCCGAGGCCGGCGAGCGCGCGTGTTCGCGCGTGATGCTCGGGCCGCAGCGTCCGCAAGCCGTGATCTGCTACAACGACCTGATCGCGCTCGGCTTCATGAAGGAAGCCGCGTCGCTCGGCTTCCGGCTGCCGCAGGACGTGTCGGTCGCGGGCATCGACAACGTGCCGTACGGCGAATACGCGGCGCCCGCGCTGACGACCGTCGACATCCAGAGCGAGAACATGGGCGAGCTCGCGATGCAGAAGCTGATCGACGCGCTCGCGGGGCGCACCGATGCGAGTTATTCGACGTTCGAGCCGCGGCTGATCATGCGCGCGTCGACGGCCGCGGCCGGTTGAGTGCCCTGCCCCGCACCTCCAAAAGAAAACGCGCCGCCCAAGGGCGGCGCGTTCGTTTGCGGGCATGCGCTGACGTGACTACGTGATGGCGTGACGGCGTGACGGCGTGACGGCGTGACTATGCGATCACGCCTTCACGCGTCGAGTTGCGCCGGCTTCATCTTCGGCGTGAGCATGTGCATCACGGCCAGCGCGAGCAGGTAGGCCGACGCACCGATCGCGAACAGCACCCAGTAGTGGCCCGTGCGCTGCAGCACCTGGCCGATCACTTCCGAGAACAGCACACCGCCGATCGAACCGGCCATCCCGCCGATCCCGACCACCGATGCAACCGCGCGGCGCGGAAACAGGTCGGACGCCGTCGTGAACAGGTTCGCCGACCAGCCCTGGTGCGCGGCGGCGGCGAGGCCGACGATCAGCACCGCGACCCACAGGCTCTGCACCTGCGACACGAACGCGATCGGCAGCACGCAGCACGCGCAGATCAGCATCGCCGTCTTGCGCGCGCGGTTCACGCTCCAGCCCGCGCGCAGCAGCATCGACGACAGCCAGCCGCCGCCGATGCTGCCGACCGTCGTCAACGCATAGATGCAGACGAGCGGCAGGCCGATGTGCTGCATGTCCATCCCGCGCGATTCGTTGAGCCACTTCGGCAGCCAGAACAGGTAGAACCACCACACCGGATCGGTCAGGAACTTGCCGATCAGGAACGCCCACGTTTCGCGCTTGCGGATCAGTTCGCCCCAGCGCGGCGCGCCGGCGTTCGCGTTCGCCGCGTCGAGCGCTTCCGCTTCGTCGCGCGGCTCGTCGTATTCCGCGGCGAGCGCGCGCGTATCGGCCTGGCGATAGAGCACGAGCCACACCGCGAGCCACACGATGCCGATCGCGCCGATGATCACGAACGCCGCACGCCAGCCGTAGGCCACCGCGATGGCCGGGATGATCGCCGGCGCGAACACCGCGCCGATGTTCGCGCCCGAGTTGAAGATGCCGGTGGCGAGCGCACGTTCGCGGCGCGGAAACCATTCGGCCGTCGTCTTGATCGCGGCCGGGAAGTTGCCGCCCTCGCCGATCCCGAGCAGCGCACGCACGAACGCGAAGCCCATGACCGAGCCGACCGCCGCGTGCAGCATCGCGGCGATGCTCCACACGAGCATCGCGACCGCGTACGAGACGCGCGTGCCGAGCCAGTCGACGATCCGCCCGAAGCCGAGCAGGCCGAGGGCATAGAACGCGGAAAACGCCATCACGATGCGACCGTACTGCACCTGGGTCCAGCCGATGTCGTGCTGGAGCATCGGTGCGAGCAGGCCGAGGATCTGCCGGTCCATGTAGTTGATCACGGTCGCGAAAAACAGCAGCGCACAGACGGTCCAGCGGTAGCGGCTGGCGGCCGCGCGCACGGCGCCGACGACGGCAGATTGCATGAATGTCTCCGATGCGCGGCCGCGCCCGTCGCGCCGCACGGTATTCGTTGACCGGCGACCGGCGCCGGGGCGGACGGCGGCACGCTGTCGCGCACGGCCGAATCCGCCGATCAATCTGGAAAACGTTTTTCAAAGGATAGGTCGTCAGCCGGCGCCCTGTCAGTCGGGGATTTCGATGAGTCATCTCAAATTGGTCGCGGCAAAAGAGACGACTGTTTTGCAATGTGGCATTAACCGTTTTTCCGCGATTTTCCCGCCACCAGGGTGAGCGCACGGTCACGGATGCACATGTCCGAATCCGGCCAGGATCGGGGCCGGGATGGTTTACAGTCGCCCCATGCGCGTCGATTCCCCTCGCCTGCCGCGACGCCGCGCAGCACAACCCCACCCATGAGCCACATGAAACGCCCTGCCATCGCTTTTGCTCTCGTTGCCGGATGCCTGGCGGGCTGCGCCACGCACGATCTCGCCCCCGCGTCGGTCGAAGCAAGTGCCGAACCGCCGCGCCGCATGCGGCGCGGCGGGCGCCGTGGCGCGCGTATGCCGCTCGTGCGGCCCCTTCACGGAGAGATGTTGCGATGACTCCCGCTCACCTGATTCGGAGCCCGCTGGGCGACATCGCGGTACGTATCGAGGACGATGCGCTGACGGGCCTCTACTTCGTCGGCCAGAAATACTTCCCGCCGGTTGCGATCGTGACCGAAGCGGATGCGCTCGCGACGCCACCGATCGCGCGCAAGGTCGCGGAAGAAATCGCCGAGTACTTCACCGGCACGCGCGAAACGTTCTCGGTGCCGATTCAACTGCGCGGCACCGCGTTTCAGCGACGTGTATGGAAGGAACTGCTCGCGATTCCGTTCGGCGAACTCGTGACGTATGGCGACATCACCGAGCGCGTCGGGTTGCCGATGAGCGGCGCGCGCGCCGTGGGCGGCGCGGTCGGGCGGAACCCGGTGTCAATCATGGTGCCGTGCCATCGCGTGGTCGGCGCATCGGGCAGCCTGACCGGTTATGCAGGCGGGATCGACCGCAAGCGTGCGCTGCTGTCGCTCGAAGGCGCGGGGTTCGAGCGCGGCGCCGGCCATCCGGTACAGCAGGCGCTCGCGTTCTGAGCGAGGGCGGGCCGCCGCGTCACGCGCTCAGCACGGGCCGGCGCGCTTCACGCTTCGCATACGCGCCGGGCGTCACGCGGAATTTCGCCTGGAACAGCGCGATGAACGACGACGTCGAGTCGTAGCCCAGTTGTGCCGCCACCGCGCCGATCGGCTCGCCCGCCTCGAGCAGCGGCAGCGACGCCAGCAGCCGCACCGCCTGCCGCCATTCGGTGAACGACAGCCCCGTGTCCTGCCGGAACAGCCGCGACAGCGTCCGTCGCGTCGCACCGACCTGATGCCCCCATTCGTCGAGATTGCGCGTATCGCCCGGATACGCATGCAACGCACGCGCGATTTTCAGCAGACGCGGATCGCGCGGCAGCGGCACCGTCAGCGGCGCCGCCCGCATCCGTGCGATCCGGTCGGCGATCAGGCAGACGAGCGCACCGTCCGGCCCCGTCTCGTCGTAGTTCACCGGCAATTCGGCCGTGGCGATCACCAGCTCTCGCAGCAGCGGCGTCATGCAGAGGATCGCGCAATCGTCGTGCACGTCGTCGCGCGCGATCGCCGCATCCAGATACAGGCTGTGGAACGCGACACAATCGCGCGTCGACACCGCATGCGGCACGCGCGGCGGTATCCACATCGCATAGTGCGGCGGCAACAGCTGCCGGCCCGACGGCGTCGACACCTCGAGCACGCCGCTCGTCGCATACATCAGCTGCGCCCACGGATGACTGTGCGCGTCGACGCTCGCGTTGCCGGGAATCTCGAACGCACGCACATACAGCGGCCTCGGCAGGCGTGCCATCGGCGGCACCGCGTAAGGATCACCCGATTGTCCCGCCAGCAACATAAGACGTCCTCCGAAGGTCATTGCACGAACGAGCGCGATGCTACCGTGGCGACTCTTCTTTCACACGGCTTCAGCCCATGAGCGCTCATACCCGCACCACCCGCAAGACCGTCACCGCGATCCGTTCGACCAAGGGCGTCGGCAGCCTCGTCTCGCTGACCGCCTACTCCGCGCCGATGGCGAAACTCGTCGACGAAGTGGCCGACGTGATCATCGTCGGCGACTCCGTCGGCATGGTGCTGTACGGGATGCCCGATACGCTGCGCGTCACGCTCGACATGATGATTGCACACGGCGCGGCCGTCGTACGCGGCGCCGCGCAGGCATGCGTCGTCGTCGACCTGCCGTTCTCGACTTATCAGGAATCGCCGGCGCAAGCGTATCGCTCCGCCGCGCGCCTGCTCGCCGAAACCGGTGCGCAGGCCGTGAAGCTCGAAGGCGGCAGCGAGATGGCCGACACGATCCGCTTCCTGACCGAGCGCGGCATCCCGGTGATGGCGCACGTCGGCCTCATGCCGCAGCAGGCCAACGCGACGGGCGGCTTCCGCGCGCAGGGGATGGACCCGCGCTCGGCCGCGCAGGTGTTCGACGCCGCGTGCTCGGCCGAACGAGCCGGCGCGTTCAGCGTCGTCATCGAAGGCACCGCCGAAGCGCTCGCGCGCCACCTGACCGAAACGCTGACGATCCCGACGATCGGCATCGGCGCATCGCCGGCGTGCGACGGGCAGGTGCTCGTGACCGAGGACATGATCGGCGCTTTCGATGCGTACACGCCGCGCTTCGTGAAGCGTTACGCCGATGCGAACGCCGTGATGCGCGACGCGATCCGCCGGTATGCGCACGACGTGCGGCAGCACGTGTTTCCGGAGCCCGCGCATTGCTTCGGATATGGCAAGCCGCTGCAGCTGATCGAAGCCGCCGACGCGGCCGCGTAATCGAATCGCGAGCGCATCGCGGACGCATCGCGAACCGTGCGATCGCTTCACGCGCGCTTGCGCATCGCATGCGTGACCCGCGCGTTCGCCTCGAATTTCGCGCGATGTGTCGAGAAGAACGTCCGCACGTTGCGGACGTTCGATGCGCCGGTGAACAATCGCCGCGCGAATTCGTCGTATTCGGCGACGTCGGCCAGATCGGCCACCACGACGAAATCGGGCCCCGGCGACACGCGGTAGCACTGCGTGACCGCCGGCTCCGCGCACACGTACGCTTCGAACGCGTCGTAGTCTTCCGCCGTCTGCCGGTCGAGACTGATCTCGATCAGCGCGGTGACGGCCGTGCCGATCGCCACCGGGTCGAGCACCGCGACCTGCCGGCGGATCACGCCCGCCTCCGTCAGCCGCCGCACGCGGCGCATGCAGGTGGGCGGCGACGACAGCGCGCGCTCGGCGAGTTGCAGGTTCGACACCGACGCGTCGTCCTGCAGGATCGCGAGAATGCGCAGGTCGAGATCGTCGAGGGTGATGCCGGCCATCGGCGGCTCCTTTCGGTCAGGGTGTGAAATTTAATTTCAACATGATAGATGATCCGCTATCCATTTCATTTATTTGTGTATTTTGAAATTTAATTCCATACAACGACCTCTACCATCGCTCTCACTGATCCAGACAGGACATTTACGGAGCGCGATATGTGTGGAATTGTCGGGGCGGTCGCCCAGCGGGACATCCTGCCGAACCTGGTCGACGGCCTGAAGCGGCTCGAATACCGCGGTTACGATTCATGCGGCGTGGTGGTCTACCGCGACCGGGCGCTGGCGCGCGCCCGCAGCGTCGACCGCGTCGCGAACCTGCAGCGCGAGATCGCCGGGCAAGCGCTGTCGGGCTACACCGGCATCGCGCACACGCGCTGGGCCACGCATGGCGCACCCGTCACGCTCAACGCGCATCCTCACTTTTCGCCGAGCGACGCGAACGCGCGCATCGCGCTGTCGCATAACGGGATCATCGAGAACTGCGATCAACTGCGCGCCGAACTGCAGGCGCAAGGTTACGTGTTCGCGAGCCAGACCGACAGCGAGGCGATCGCGCACCTGGTCGACCACCTGTACGACGGCGATCTGTTCGAGGCGGTACGGCGCGCGGTCGCGCGACTGCGCGGCAGCTATGCGATCGCGGTGATGTGCCGCGACGAGCCGCACCGGATCGTCGGCGCGCGCGACGGGATGCCGCTCGTCGTCGGTGTCGGTGAGGGCGAGAATTTTCTGGCGTCCGACGCGATTGCGCTGTCGGGGATCACCGATCGGATCGCGTACCTCGAGAACGGCGACGTTGCCGATATCCAGCTGCATCGCTACTGGATCGTCGATGCGGACGGCCAGCGCGTCGAGCGCGCGGTGCAGCGGGTCGCCGCGCATAGCGGCGCGGCCGATCTCGGGTCGTATCGCTACTACATGCAGAAGGAGATCTTCGAGCAGCCGCAGGCGGTGGCCGATACGCTGCTCGACGTGTCTTCGATCATGCCGGAGCTGTTCGGCGATGGTGCGTGGCGGGTTTTCAACGACGTCGATTCGGTGTCGTTGCTCGCATGCGGCGGGAGTTATCACGCGGCGCTCACGGCGAAGTACTGGATCGAGAGCATCGCGAAGCTGCCGGCCAGCGTGGAAATTGCGAGCGAGTTTCGCTATCGCGACAATGTGCCGAACCCGCGCACGCTCGTCGTCGCGGTGTCGCAAAGCGGCGAGACGGCCGACGTGCTCGGCGCCGTGCATGTCGCGAAGCAAAGCGGGATGATGCATACGCTCGCGATCTGCAACGTCGCGACGAGCGCGTTGATGCGGGAATGTGCGCTGCAGTTCGTCACGCGCGCGGGGGTCGAGATCGGGGTGGCTTCGACGAAGGCTTTTACGACGCAGCTCGTCGCGCTGTTTTTGCTCACGCTATCGCTTGCGCAAGTGCGTGGGCGGTTGAGCGACGACGCGGAGAAGGAACATCTGCGGGCGCTGCGGCATCTGCCCGATGCGATGTCGAAGGTGCTCGCGCTGGAACCGCAGATCATGGCGTGGTCGGAACTGCTCGCAAGGCGCGACAACATGCTGTTTCTCGGGCGCGGGATGCATTATCCGATCGCGCTCGAGGGCGCGCTGAAGATGAAGGAGATTTCTTATATTCATGCGGAGGCTTATCCGGCCGGGGAGCTGAAGCACGGGCCGCTGGCGCTCGTCAGCAACGAGATGCCGGTGATTGCGGTGGCGCCGAATGACATGCTGCTCGAGAAACTCAGGTCGAACATGCATGAGGTCAGTGCGCGGAATGGCCGGCTTTTTGTTTTTGCGGATGTGGACTGCGGGTTGGTGCCGGGCGACGGGATCGAGGTGATTCGGCTCAACGAATACTACGGGCCGCTTTCGCCGATTCTGCATACGGTGCCGATGCAACTGCTGGCGTATCACGCGGCGCTGGCGCGGGGGACGGATATCGATAAGCCGCGGAATCTGGCTAAGTCGGTGACGGTGGAGTGAGGGGGCGACTAGGCGGGGGCGCTTGGCAATATGGATTAAATGTGCGATTCGCAGACATCGTTTCACTTTTTTGAAGGCCGTTTCTTTGGCGTGTCGGAACCCGTGGCACCCGTAGGGAACACGGGTTCCGACGCGCGCCGATGATGTTCGCCGAGGATTTGGTCGACCCGCCATTCGCGGTGCCGAATTCGCTCTTTCTGCTCGTCGTACGCACCTTCCACCGCTTCCGCGAGAGGTGTGATTTCACCCAGCTCCGCAATGCGGTCAACCGGAGTCTTTCCACCGAGTGAGCCGTGTGGCCGACGCCAGTTGTAGTCGAACTGCCA